>BNJU01004811.1_pt1 | contig 87923 bp, 144 predicted proteins | sample 8539281 | NCBI WGS metagenome assembly BNJU01 (sample SAMD00202456, study PRJDB9452) | human saliva metagenome | isolation source: human saliva | place: Japan
TGAAGTTCAGTTCTGGATGTCTTAGAAACCACCATTGCGGAGCAATAACCATAGTCCTTGAGGAAGTCCTCGACAGTGCAATGGATATATACCCACCTTCTACGGCCGGACGCTTGCGACCTGGTGTAACCTGTACGCCGCTCTTACGAGGTCTTAGGGTCGATGTCATCGTACCCCCAGGTCATCCGCCCCAGTTATTGTCCTCTCGTGCTGAGATAGAGTTGGGATGTTGGCCCCACGCTGTCTCATGGCATAATTGACAGATAACGAAGCTAGGCACTAAATCATAGTGCCTAGCCACCGCGAGTGATTTTCGTAATGAGATCATCGCTTAACGTATAATCACCATATCGTAACATCTTTATTCGTCCCCTTTTTGCCAAGAAATTGATTTACAATGCTTTGAAGCGGACCAGTCTCAAACCCGAATTTCTTATAATTCTCGAATACGGAACGGACTTCCATCCCTAGGTAACTAAGATATAAGGTGTGCAGTGTTGCTACCCCAATTTCAGACGGAACTAAAGGCCGATACAGGGATGAAGAACACTAGTAAGATAATACTCGCAATTTTGCGAATAATACCGTTGATGCCCATTTTTGACTTGAATTCGATGTCCGGATTGACCCATGCAGCCAATGTACCACTGGCGAAGTCCAGGATCATAGCACCGCAAATTAAGGCTAGGATGAATAAGATTTTTGAGTCGTCGGTTTGGGTTAGTTGTCGTAAGTAGGTAAACATCATTTTAATCTCCTCGTTTCTTATTTTTGGTTTTGTTGTTCGTTTTTGGAGTATCCGTCCAGGATGGACAGGAACTCCTCTCTTTGGCCGTCTAAGGCCTCTTTGTCTCGAGCCTCTACCTCTTTCTCTGTGATTCCATGAGAGCCGTCTTGAGCCACTGGTTTAGGTTTAGAGATTAAAAGCCCATCGACATATGTCCAACAGGCTTGTGCTAAGCTCAGGAACTCTCTCCAATAGTCTAAGTTAGTGCTCATCTGGTACATCTTGAGTAAAGGTGGCCGGTGTCATCGAAAAGACACATCGGTTACTCGCTCGCCGTCTAGGACCAGGTATAATGGCCGTGTTGGCCCTATACTCTGGTCAATAGGTTGCTCCATCGGTGTATCTGGAGTCAATTCTATTCACTCATTTATTAAAACTCCTTCACGGCTTTCCATACGCCGCCTCGTTTAGTACGGCGGTATAAGACAGCGTCATTTTTCATCGGCAACCAGGCAATCTGGAAAGCCTTCTGCTCTTGACGCTGATAGCCAAGTTTGAGACAAGCTCCAGAACTCATCCCTCCTTGGACCTTTTGTCCCTAGCCGATTAAATCCGGATGTTAAATTGTCCATTGAAATGGTTGCGTCTCCGTGGTCTTGAAAGGTCTTCGTATGCCAATTTACGGCCATTAAAATATAGATGGTCAGACATTACTAAACCTCGTCCAATAGCGTCATTACGGATTATAAGCTCTTTATAATCAATGTTTCTCTTTGACGGAAAAGCCGATGCTTGCGAACCTAGTAGAACCACGTTTGATTTTCGAAGAATGGATATTCAGAACCTTCCAAAGACATAACCATTGACTGGCCCGGCTATCTGGACTTGAGCTCCCGTTCTTATCAACAAGCTTGTTGATACCGACCTTATTGTTGGACGATACGGAAACCGGGAACCCCTCTGTCGGGATATTAAATGGCCCGGCTTCTACCACGGCCAACTTATCCTCAAGGCGAACCTTAAATTCAAAATATCCGTTACCTGGTAAGGTCCCATCTGAGCCGCCTCGCTATCTTTACCAGATAGAGCGGTAGCATTAGCCCCAGTGTTCTCGGCCCATTCGCCGCCTTGTGCCGAACGAAGAATGACAGCTTTGTCTGTGTTCTTTTCGCTATCCGGCCCATCAAGTGAAATGGATGATAGCAGACCAGTTTCGCTTGATGACTACCCTCTCGCCTGTTCGTATTGGTGTCATGGCACCGATTGATGGAGCCTGGTAGTACATTACATTGATTTCCCTGTCGAACCATTCGGATTGGCGTCCACGGGTGTCGATAGCGGCCACTGGATAGTTACCTGTTAGCTTCCTCGGTCGGGAAGTTGAAAGCCGGGAAATTAAGGTTTCCGTCTGTACTAGATACTGTAATTTCTGGCTTTTCCTTAATTCGAGCGGTGAAGCTAGTAATGTTTGCAGCCAGGGGCCTTGATGAGACCGATAGGAAATACTCTGATAAGCGACAAACCTCTTAAATAAACCTTGTTACCTAAGATGGCGTTAACTTTGGTGTTTGTTTCCATTAGCAACGCCTTGAACAATCGGCAGTATCTTTCTGGGATATTGACCTTGATGTTGATGTTCTTGGTGAAAATGACCTTATCTTCTTTCTTAGCGTCCACCTTGATGGCCACCGTGAATGAGGTCGTTGTCGGCACATGGAGCTCTTCACTTTCTGGAATTTTCCATTTCGTGGAGTCAGTAATGCCAGTGCCAATGACTTTTTGAGTATTGTCCTGGCTGCAAAAAGCTAATGTCGTGCGTGTACTCGGCGCTCGGAGCGTTTGTCGTGATGGTGACTGGCTCGCCTAGCATATACTCAGCCTTGTCCGTGGTAGGCGTGTAGTCTACCGTAATCTCCGGGAGTTGAAAATTACCAGAGATGATTGTAGGCTGCTGATTTGGTCCCAGTAAGCCCGACCGTCAAGGTCCAAGAGAAGGTAATGCTACCATTTTGGAGCTTCTGAATAGCTTACGGTATGGATACCTTCTGCTATCTTTTTGCTCATTCTTGCCACCTCGGAGGTCAAACACTGTCCGCTTGTTATAGACCTGGTTCTGTCCAAGGAATAAGTCGCACGGCGTACCTTCGACGACGTCATAATAACCGGCAGGCCGGATTGGCTGTCAGCCAGGCCTCCCAATAGATTTTTACCGTTTTAGCTGTTGAGTCTGGTTCGTCAGCCTTAATCTCAAATCTAGTACCAAGGGAGCTTGTTCCGACTACCTTGGCGTCAAATTGTGTCCATTCTGTTGTCAAATTATCTCATCACTCCCAACGTGTCTGATGACGAATATCTGTTGATCGTGCTCGTATCCACTAGTAGCCACTCACCGACCTGTATCCGCTCGGTGAAGATTGCTTAGGGCAAATTGGAGCATGTTACCACTGATAAAGGCTACCTCCGAGCCGTTATTAACAAAGCTAATCCGGTCATCAGCAACTCTCAGATAGGTCCCGGCCCCTTTATTACCAACAATAAGCCCTTCATCAGCTAATGTGATGGAACGGTCCAAAAAGCTATATCGAACAGCCATGTCCTGGAGCTCGTTGTGAGTCAAGCGACACGATTGAGCGCATTAGCTACAGCCGCCTCGCTTGCTTTTTGTCATCCGCCATTGCTGATTGGAGTATCCTAATCTCCTTTATCAGAGCGTCCACGGCGTTCTTAGCAGCCCTTGGCTTCTAACTCCTGGCGTTGTTTCTGAGCCTCGCCTCGGATGGCGTTGATAGCCTCCTCGGTCTGCTTGTTGGTGTCAGCTTGGTCTCGCTCGATGGCTTCTGGCTTCTTGGTCCAGGTGTATCGGCTCCAATCGGTAGAGGAAGCTTCCTCTGTGTCGAAAATAGGAACCGATGTAGTCGAGGTCGGCCTTGTCAGTAAGACTAAATCCAGTACCTTTGGCATCTTTCGCAAAGGCCTGGTGGTGCTTCGTTTCCTTACCTGGGTCACCTTTCGGACCTTGGACCTTGCTCCATTTGTACTTGCTCCACTCGGTAGGGTCAGCTTCTTGGTCATCTACATAGGTCCCAATATAGGCCCTATTTGGGTCAGTGGTTGAGAAGTTAAGGCCTTTGGGTATTGTCAGCATAGGCCACATGGATGTACTGGATTTTTCCATCGCTACCTGGAGGACCTGAATACCTCCTGCCAGGGTCGCCTTTGAGCGACTTGAGCCATTCTGCCTCTGTTCCTCTAAACCCATTATCTACGGCTATTTCATAGGCAGACTTGGATTTAGTTGGTTCAGTGACGTGGATATTCTGACTGGCGATTAACCTCGCCTTTTTGAGTCATAGGCTCTAACTACAAATGTGGCAGCCTTGTTGACAAGGTCACCTGTTGTGACTGTTAATGCGCCTGACTGGACACTGCTTGCAAGTCCTTTGTTGAAGGTATCATCTGATTCCTTATTGTCAGATAGTCGTTCCCATCGATACGCGACATCATCTACAATCCAACTACCTTGCTTCGCTACAACGAATACCCGTGTTTCCTTGTTCGTTGCGCTCAATTCGAGTCCGTTGGTTGAATCGACTTCAATGGTAATTGGCTCACCTTGCGATATTCCTTTATCGTTTCCTCTCGTAAGCCTTGAAGTTGGCGCTTGAGCTCAATGACGTCTTGATTCTCAGTTGGATAAAGCTCAGTGACATTGCCTAATGTTACCGTATTGGACGATGGATCAGTGTCGCTCGTCACGATTTCAATAATAGTGGCTTGGATAGCCAACGGCGGATTGAAGTAGTGGTCTACGAATATGCCTTTGTCACCGATAGAGACGGATTGTGGCATTTCCGATAGATGCACCGTATACTGAACCGCAGGCACGCTGTGCTCTTTCATGTACTTGAGCGCAGCGTTCATCAACATGCCTCGGTTTTGTTCGTTCGAAACTTCAACTAGTCCGTCAATCCAGTGTGTCTTGCCATCTGAGCGGAAACCCCATAATTCGTTTGCTTCTGGGTTATAGCACTGATTGGCCCTTAGGTGAATAAAATCTGTCTTGATTATATTCGACCTGCTCGATTCCGGTAGTATGCTTTATTCGTCCATTGAGCTGTTCGCCCTCGAATGTTTCCTGAAGTAGCTTCATAACATGCCTGAGCGATGTAGTCAGCTAACGCAGCTGACCCATTTTTATTTTGAGTTATGCCATCGTCATAGAAATAGGTAATGTATGGTGTCGCATACTTTCTCCAGTTAACGTGGTAAGCGGAGTTGTGGCGGTTTGATACTGCCGTATATTCCTGCGCGTCATGGGGCCCTTTGTTTGGTGTGTTTGCAGGTGTGTCAACAAACAGAATCTTATGACCTTCTCCTACTGCATCGACAATAGCATCTACTGAATCTTTGGTGACTGAACCGTATCTTCCGGCCATGACAACAACGTAGGTTTGCAATTGCTTGGCAGATTTTTAGTTCCTTGATGTCAGCTACAATCGCTTCAAGCGTCTTATTTGCATTAAAGGTTCCGTTGACTGTCTGGACTCTTTTTCTTAAGTACGGAACAGCGTCCACGGCTGACTCATCGCCTAGTACGGTTACCTTGATTTTAGATGCTTCTTCCTCGGCCTGCGGTAGTTAACTCTCCGCCTCACAGATTTAGTGTTGTGGCGTTGGATTGATACAGTACTTGGCTTGAGTGGTTCAGGCTTTTCTCCTGGTGATGGGGTGCCGGAACCACCACCAGAACTTGCTCTAGCAAATGCTTCTTTATCCCATTCATAAAGTTTGTTCTGCTCGATTACCCGGATAATTGAGGTCCCATAGTTCCTGCTGTTGCATATCCTGAAGCTTGTAATGCTTGTGCTGTCTTGATGTAATCTGTTTCTCCAATAACGTGACGGTAATTATTCTTCCGCCATTCGTTATTAGAGAAAAACGCTGCGTGGTCCTTGAACGAATCAATCATCGAATCGTAAGCTCGAAATCAGCGTTAATCCAATACGAACCGTTGGGGCCGTGCTCTTGTGTCCTCATGTTGACAGTGCGGCCTTTCCAGTCTGAACTAGCTTTGATACCAAAGTGGTTGTTATAAGGTGGCGCGCTAATCCTGAAGTGCCATAGGCACCTTCGATTGCCCATTGCGCAGCTGTAATAGACGGTAAGATTTTAAGGTCCCAGGAGGCTAATGCTGCCTCTTTTAATCTCGCTGAATTGCAATGTACGACCCCCTCGCTGATTACATATTTGATGTTGTGTGGAAGATGAAATGTTCTTTCTCATCACAATCTCTAACAACGACTTTATCACCTGTATATTTAATGATGGTGCACACTAGTAAGGTATTGTTTTGTTTGACTAATCCAACTTCTGAACCTGATGGCCACATTGCTATCATATCTTCCATTTTGAATGTCATAATCACAACCCCTTCACGCGCAAATAGCTCGACTTTGTTATATCTCGACAGATTGCCTATTTGAACTGGGTCACCTGCATGGATAATCTTACCGTCGCCCATATAGATACCAACGTGGTTTGCGTCTCCTGGATAAGTGTATCCTGTATCCATCATGACTATGTCTCCTCTGCGGATTTCGCTTGCAGTAATCCTATTGAAATAGCTAGTATGCTCTCCGCCTCTATCCTATAGAGTTAGTGGTTGGGCGTCCTGTTCTTGGATACCCTGGGACATTCGCTTGTCGAAAACAGTGTTACGAATCCAGAGCAATCAAACGTGTTAGGGCCATTTGCACCCCAAACGTACCGTTTTCCTAGTTGGTCGGTCGCTATCTTCATCACTTTTTCGATTAGATCGCTATTGTCTGGTTTCTTTTCCTCTTGTGGAGCTGGTTGGGCATTGGCGGCATCTTTTTTCTCTGCTCCACGAACAATACATCTTGTCACTATATGGTCGATGTTTACCTTTCGGTCAATGTGGTTGACGAAATTGTCTGAGGTTACATAGAAACCTGGCTCGCCTTCCATCCGGTTCTTGACAATGTTGATGAAAAACTTAGGCCCCTTTAGCTGTTAGTTCAACGGAAAAGTAAAACTGGCACAGGAACTTTGAAATGATTTCTCTGACTCGTTCTAAAATGGTTTGCTGAGTCGTGAATTCATAAAAGGCCTTCATATCACATTCGTTTTTCCCAATGTAAAACCCAGTATCCTTGAGTACGAAATTCAGATAATAATCAATCGCTTGTCCAGCCTTCGGTTTCTCTTGAATCTCTGCAAAAGAGTTTACCAAGATGATAGCTGCGTCCTCACAGTACACTGTCTTCTCAATACCACCATTGTCCTCAACGTTTCGGATGTTCATAAATACCCTGACACCTTTGGTTGTTAAGAAAAGTGATATAGTTTCCTTCTCTTAAGAACTGGTGCTTATATGTTGTCTTAGGTGATTTGAATTCAAGTGTATACACGCCGTTAGCAATGGATGAGAAAGACGGTCCGCATAATAATGCAAACCGTCATCTACGGAGTTATCCATGAGGCATAGGCGCTCGAACTTGTTATTGAGTATTTCAATATTCTTCATTAGCCGTACCTCTCTTCAAAAGATCATATGGGCTTCGGGTATTTTTGCCCAGGCGGACGTGTGTAGTCTCAATTCGCTCTTGCCGTAATCAAGCTTGAAGAATTGAGAGTCGCTGTCAATGTTTCCTTGGAATGTATCACCATTCAACAAGATGTCTCCTGTCTGATTGTCAATCGTTAGCACGTCGCCTGGTCTGAATACATTTTCGACCTCTAATGCATCAACTGTGTAAATCCGATTGGCGTAAATCGACTGTAAGGCGAATTTAGAATATGGAGTGGAGTCACCCCAAGAAGCCATCCATATTGCAACTCTTGTTGACTTAAACTGAGCTAAGCTGTCATTGATTACTTCATGAGATACTACACGAGGCCCTGTGTTTACGGTGCGAGGTGTTCTATCGCCGTAAATAGCGTCATGGTAAACCCAATATGTTTTCACGCCGTTATAGGCGATGTTATACTGCCACCATCCGCCGCGCAACCGCTTCTCTACGATTTCGTACTGGCGTCCTCGCGTCCAATCTTTGATTGAGTGAGCATTATTGGCTTCATCGTAGCCGTATTTAGCTTCTGGACGAATGGTCACGATGTCTCCAACAGAGTAATAACTATCGGTGTCGCGTTTATAGGTGATTGTTTCGCCCATATCACGGATTTGGAAGATGAATTTATTTCCTATCTTCTTCATCTCAACCTGTCCATTTAGACTAGGCAAACTGCCTTTATGGATGATGGTTGAATGGTATTTATCACTTGTTAGAGAGTTTGTCTTGAACGATGTGTTGAGTTTGTTCTGGTCGCTCGATACATCGTATATAGACGTTGTCATAATTGGTCTTCGTGATTCATCCTCGATGACAATCAATAGAGCGCAGGTCCTGTTCTTTTTGCCAGAAAAATCTTGCATTTGAACTCTAGCAGTCAATGAAAAGTTGTTGGCTTCCCTGTTCGACTGAACCTTCTGTGAACATCTTGGTCGCAGCGAATCCTTGCCATGAATCGTTCTGGCCAGTGTAAGTGGTCTTATCTACTGTTAATGCCAAGGTTTCGGTTTTCTTTGCCTTGCCTTTCGAAGTCATCTTTTGTAGTCAGTAGTGTATGCTTCGAAGTTTGGGACGTAGCTCCATCCGTTGTTGATATCGACAGGTCGCTCGTTCATCATATTTTCAGTAGGTGGCACAGGAATCTTATCTAGTTCCTTATGCTTCCTAATCCGATATGTCCATATGAGAAACAAGTGAGACATAGCCACATTCATTGTTGAATGTGATGTCGAATCTAGGCGCTGTCCGATAGGTTCCTTTGTTATCCACGGTGACCTTGCCTTCTGCATCAAATGCAATAGGAACTGGTCGTTCCGTTGAGATCCAGTAAAGGATATGGACTAGAGAACCTTAATTTCAAACCAGCATGTCTTACTCTGCCTCGTTAGGGTCCAGATTACCAGTGAAGATACACATGAGTTTGCGATTAGGCTGGTCGCTAATAATCAGTTCCTTTTGGCTCCTGCGCTGAATATAAAATTCTTACGAGCTCATCACGAGCATTAAGAACATCTTCACGAATAACCGCCTCAATCTCAATATCAAGACCGGCATCCTGGATATTTCGGAATCGCCGGCCTGAATTGTATTCATGAGACGTAAAAAGAGGCTGTTCGATTAGCCGTAATTGGCTTAATCTGTTTGATGTAGATGTACTTTGATAAATCAAAGCCATCGTATAAGACTTTATAGTACACCTATATTTTCCCCCTTTAATCCGCTGATTTTCGAGTCGTGTCTCATCGTGTTGATTGAATTGAGATATGGCGATACGAGTCTAGCTATGTTTTGGCCGTCCATGTATAAGCTTTGTATCCTTATCCAGTAAGGCTAGGATGCCGTCAAGGGATTTGGAATAGAATCTCATCTGTCCGACCTGTATTCATAGTTGCAGCGATACCTCGACCAATCCCACCAAGTGTCTCAGCGTTGAGTGGTAACACTGCCTCTGGAGCCAGCTTCACCGCCGACCATTAGATTATTACCATTCATACCGAATACCGTCGGAGCATTTAAGATACCACCCTTGGCGTACCATTCGACACCGACGTTAGGGCGTTTGCTGGCATCGCCCCAATCCAACGGATTAAGAGACCCACTAAATGTGAAGTGTGGTAAAGGTATCTTTGGCCACTTCCATTCAAATTGAGGAAGCCCTTGATTGCCCTCGATTGCACTTCCGACCGCGTCCTTGGCTCCGTTGATGGTGTTTGATATGGTGCTTGTGATGCCCATTCCAACAAAGTTAGAAGTGGTGGTGGAAATCTCGTTCCACACACCGGAAAATGAAACTCCCTACACCGCCAAGTGCTCGCTCAGCTCCCTGAACGAAGCCAGATATGACTTCTACCAGGCTTGACCACACAGCAGAGCCAGTTGCAACTAGAGCATCCCACGTTGCAGATAGAACCTGGCAAATGGCGTCCCAGTTGGCTAGTAATGGCGATTACTGCAGCAATAGCAGCTACAATGGCACCTATAGGCAACAATGCAGCTCCCAATCGACGCGCCAAACACGCCGAATACGGTTGCTATGGCCGTGATTACTGGTGCTAAAGCGCTGAGTCCGGCCAATAGTCCGCCTACAACAAGTATGCCTTGTTGTACTGGCGCAGGTAGGTCTCTAAACCATTGGACCACGTCTTTGATAACTGGCACGATATCTTTGATTAATGGAGCAACCGCAGATGCGATTGTACCGCCAACTTCGGCCATGACAGCTTGGAACTGTTGCATAGCTATTTGTTGCTGGTCGATATCGTCCAATGTGGCATCAAACGTGGCACTTACAGAGCCTTGGCTATCTTGCGCTGCCTTAGTTAATTGACTGAAGCTAAAGGCCCCACGCTTAATGGCGTCAACCATCTTAGCTGCGCCTTTTTGTACCGAATGTGGCACTTGCAGTGGCCAAGGCTTCCGTCTCGCTCTTAGCATTCTTAATCTTGTCGATGGTCTGCGCTAGCCCATCTTTAAGGCTGATGCCTTGCTTTGGCATAGACAACGCTAGCCTTGGATAGTAGTCCAAGCGCATTAGATCCGTCGATGCCCAGCTTATTGAACTGACCCATCAACTCGACGCCCCTCACCGAATGATAAGCCTAATGACTTAATCTGTGGTGCGCCTGCGACTGCTGCCTGGAACAAAGCATCGACTGAGACGCCGGTTCGTTGAGCTGTGCCTGTCACGCTATCCAAGACGCTCTCAAATTGCTCATTAGACAGGCCATATGCCTCTAAGCTTGCTTGGCACTGATGATGGAGTTTGATACGTCGAGTGCCATTGATGTCTGGCGAACTTGATTGCACTAAGTGATGCTGCTTCTAGTCGTTCGCCTGTAAAGTCTAGCTGAGTATTTACTTCACCCAGTGCAGCACCTACAATGGCTGGACTATCAACCGGAATGCTAGATAAGATACGCTCATAGCTTGCCTTAATGGCATCTGAACTCTGACCGGTCTTCGTTGTATAGATATCTAAGCCCTCGTCCATCTGGCGGAATGCGTCTTGTGACTGCTTGGCAAAAGCCAATGACCGCATCTCCTGCTTGTTTTGCAGCATTAGCTGCTTGCATCAAAGCTGTGCCAGAAGTTGCCTTGGATATCTTTTTCTAACTCCCTTATTGGATTCGCTTGTCTTATTTTTAGCTTATCCATCTGCTAGCGACATTATCTAGCGAGTTGCCGTCATCGACAGTGTCCAATGTCTTCTTGAGCTTATCGATGTCGTGTTCTGTTATACCACTGGCCTTACCGATTAGCTTGATTGCCTTATCGAGATCAGCCGAACTAGCTGAACCATTCTTAATAGAGTTAACTAGCTTAGTTCCTAGAACGTTGGAATAGTCGTCTAGGCTTGTTTTTGGTTGCTTTTAAGCAAGGTCTGTAACTGACTAGAGCTCTGTTGCCAGTTCTTCTGCTCCTGGCCAACGCTAGCCATCTCAGTTTTGTACTTGCGGAGTTTGCTCTCCGTCTCGACTAATTCGCGTTGAAGGCCCGGTATTTGTCCTCGCCAATCTCGCCATTAGCCAATGATTGCTTGACTTGAGAATCAGCATTTTTCAAGGCGTTTAGTTTTTTCGCTAGTAACCTCAATTTGCTTTGGCTAATACCTGTTGCTTTTGAGCCACTAGATCAGAGTTGCCAGGATTGAACTTCAATCCGTTGTTAATCCTGCTCAACTCGGCATTGGCCTTGGCTGATTCCTTTGTTGACTGAGGCAGGCGACTTCTCTAAGCCTGTCGTCTTACCATCGATTTCGATTGTAATACCTTTTATGTTAGACACTGCCTCACCTCCTAGAAGGCGTCAAAGTCATCTTGAGTCGCCTTGCTGTGTCTTTTGGTTCGCCCTGCTTCTCTCTCATCTCAACCTCTGTTAGCATGAAATCCATAAGCAGTCCGACCGTCATACTACCTAAATCGTCAATAGAAAGTCCTAGTAACTTCATAGCTACTAGGACCATTTCTGTTGTGATTATTTTTCTTTCTTCTTGCCCTTCCCACGGTTTATCGGGGTCAGGGGTCTTCTGCTTTTTGATTGCATCAACTTGTTGATGAGCGGCGAAAATCGCTTTGGCGCAGTCTGTAAACGGAAGAACGTCGAAGCTTTCTAGCCAATCCATGAACGGTAGAATGTCTTTATCTGCTTCCTTGGCAAAGGCCCACAGTAAGCGATATACGCAATCTAGTTCAATGGCATTTAACTCTTCGTCTGTTACCGCCTTCCCACTGTCGCTTTTTGGCAATGGTATTGCCCTGATACACCAAAACGGTATACATCTTGAAAAATCGACGCCAAATTCCGAACGATATCGGATTGGCGTCGCAGCGGTTGCTTTAGTCGAATTTCACGACCATCGATTCTTAGCATTCCCTCCATTATTCTTGCTCCTCAAATGGCTTGGTGAACCAGTTCTTATATGTTTCTTCTGGCGTTGCCTCGGTGGTGCTCTTCTTGACAAGGTTGTCATGTAAGCGTGGCTTGGCAACGAAGGTCAGCTTTTTGAGTGTTTGGCTCGCCGTTACCTTTTTGTCTTACCTACCGACAGTTTCGGACGGTTAGCCGTACAGTTGTACAATGTGGACGGCGGTTCTTCTTGTCGCCACGGAATTGATACATCAAAGCAAAGCCTTTTAGAAGTCGCGTTTGCAAATTCGCTCATGGTATTAGATGTTGCATTTTTCTTCTCGCCAAGGCATGTTTCTTTGAAGTGATCAGGAATTAATGCCATGGTTAATTCGCCTTCGTAACCATTGTTATTTGCAGCAGCGTAATAAGTTACGTTGTCAGCTTCAAATTCAACAAGGTCACCTTTTGGATTGATGCTTAATTCAACTGCACCAGGTAATGCAACAGGTGTACCGTAAGTGATACCCGTAGGTGTCATTGCGGTGATTGGTGCATAGTGCACATTCTCGCTCCAAATTCAACAATGTTAGTTTCAGTCATTATAGACCCTCCAATTCATATTTGATTAGAATGAGCTGTTCTGATTCGACGAATAGTTCCGTCTTTACGAACGCCCATTGATGCTGCCTCAAAGACAGCCTCTAGTTTTTCCTCTTCTACTGGCATTTTCTTGTCAGTATAGAGTTCAACGGTTATGCCAGCATAGGCGAAATAGCAAGTGTTGTCTGCATATATAGCCTGCGTTTCGTCCTCGTAATAGACGACAAACGGTGTTGGCACTCGTTTGCCAGGCAAAAATCGGCGATATGCCAAATTATTAAAGCCTGCTTCTTTGATGGCCGAAGCCAATTCAGTTAACATCATCAGCTTTTCGCCAACCTTTCCTCGACCCTTTTTACCACCTGCTCCTTGACGAACTCTTCTGCCTTCTTGATGTGAGGATAGGCTTTTGGACCGTCCACCGTTGACCAGGGCATGACCCTTTTCTAGTAGGTGGGTGTCGCCAATCGGTAGCGTTGTGGATGATTCGTTTGTTTTTCCTTTTTGAGCTTCCAGCCCTTTTTGTACTTACCGTACCTGACTGGACTTGCTTCCGTTACCATTTCTGACACCCTCGCGACCTACCTCGTCAAATACCTTGTTGAGGTCTTGTTCTACCTCGTCAGTATATGCGCGTAGTAGTCTGGCTACCTCGTTGGCTAGATCATTGGCTATTTAAATCACCAACTTTAACAGAGCATTGAAGCTCCAATTCTTCGTTGCTGATTTGGTAGGTTCTAACAATGGTGTAATATAACCCTTCGAACTCAAGGTGAGTCTGCTTTGCTATACTCATACGGATGGATGACAAACGTCTCGTCGATAGATATGCCGTTCTGACCAGCTAGATAGAACTCTCGTCGGTTGGTCGGCTTTCGCTTAGCGAATATTGTGACTTTGCTTGTGACACCTTCAATCGGATTGCCGATATCATCATAGCCATCACCGATAGTCAACAACGTAACAGTGTGGTCCCAAGTGCTAATCATTTGAGCCACCCCCTACGCTGCTAAACATCAAGTTATTTAATCGCCAACGGATGTGGCGTGGCATTGATGGATTATCCCGGCTTGAGTACCGATATTCGGCATAGTCAGCGACGAAGAGCTGATGACTAATCTTAGATACATCTAGTTTAATTCCTTGCTGTTCTTTTCAGCTCCTCGATGATACCTGAGATGATATGCTGCAATAGCTTATCTCTCAACATCAGTCGAGATGCTAAGTCTCGCCTTTAGAATTTCTAAGATGACCTCTTCATTAGTCAGTTGTTCCCCTGACATTGTCATCACTCACTTCCTCGTCACTATCTTCAGCAATAAAAATCGCTCCTGCTGAATTGGCTCTAGTGGCCAACTCTAAAATTCGTTTGTTAGTTACCTTACCTTTCGCTGGATAATAATCACCAACCTCATAGAGGCGACCGTTCGGAAATTCCTCCGAACGGTCATTTACATCAGCAAAGGCTCTAATTACCTTATACGGCATTTAGATCACCCCTTTCGTTAGATTAGGCAGCGTCAGTGTAGGTTACGAAGAAGCCTGCGTCTCCATCTACCTTCTTCACATCGAATCGAACCGCAGAACCCAATAGCTGACCGTATACCGCGTTATTTGCCCAGTGGACTGTAACTTGCAGACGGTCAAAGAGTGTTACGAATTCTTTGATGTCACCGATGAATGCTTTCATCTCGCCTTCTGTTGCCAAGTAATTTGTCCTCTACTTTTGTAGATAGTCTTGCCTGCGAATGAATGGCCTGTAGGTGATGTCACATCGGTTTGCAAACATGTATTTACCGTCTTTTGTCCTTCACCTTATCCAACGCGGCAAACATTGATTGAGTAACAACTAATACTGCGTCGTAAGCTGGATTCAACTCTTTGTTCAAGATGTCTTTTAATCCGTCGAAACCTTGAGCCGACTTAGTTGTTGCTGTCTTCAACACTTCCGCAATAGCAGCGTTTTTGGTGTTGAGTTCTTGGTTTTTGATATCTTCTGCTACTTTTTCCGATGATATCAAAGTTCTGCGTCATCAATCATTTCTTGAGAAATGGCTACGTTACCGCGGTAGGTGGAGATTGAGTAGTCAACAGGTGTGATTTTTTGGTTTACCAAGTTCTGGGTTCTTCGCCAATTCCTCCGTAGATACCATCACTGCATCTGACTTAGAAATAACTGGGTATTTACCGGATGCAGAGTTGACTTTCACAACATTAATCAATGCTTCCAAGTCTACGGTGCTTTTCTTCTTGTCGTGTGGTGCTAATACTTCTACTGGTACCAAAGCGCCGCCGTCTACTTTTGTAACACCTGATTTGAACTCTGCTTCACGGATGTATCCAGCCAGTGCTTCGTTTTTCATTGTTTTGCATTTTCTCACGTTTCCCTTCTTCTGGTTTTTGGTTGTTTTGCGTTGATTTCACGGATTTCGGACTCAATTTGTTCCATTTCTTCTTTGATGGTCCGAACCTCTAATTGCTTAGCTTCTAACTCGCGTTGCGCTACTTCGATTGACTCGTCTAGTTTGTTGAGTTCTTCATCGGTCTCAACTGAATCAACTTGAGACAAAAAGTTCTGCTGATCGTGCTGATAGTTTTTGTTCAGCTTCTTCAGCAGTCACTAATGCTTTGGCTTTCATCCGTAATTTGGCATCTAAAATTAATTGTTTATTCATGCGAATATTTCTCCTTTACCTTTTGTTTTTAAGCTCTAAGGCTCTTTTTCGACTGCTCCCAGTCTTGTCGTCTTGCTGCAATCTCTGTTTGTGGATACGCAGGAATGTACAAGGACTAACCTCATACAATTCGATGTCTGTTAAGGGTCTCTAATGTTGCGCCGTGAGCCAGTTCTTTAAATTCAGAATCGCGTAAGAAGAAGCCAAAGCTACATCCGATAACATCTCCACGCTTAACTCTCGCATAAGCGCCCATTGCTTTGAGGGTCATCTTTTACTAATTCGGATATCACCTCAGACCTTTGGCATCCACGGTCAGAGTCAATGTTGTTACCTGTCCGACCTAACACAAGTGATGTGTCATGATTAAACAATGCTCTAACATCTTGTGTGTTTAGGGTTGACTAGCTGCACGAGGACTAACCTGTTCCAGATACCCTGGCCACAGTTCAGTTGGAGAATCGAAGATAATAAAATAGCCAGATAAGATAAGCTCATCTGACTCTTGCGATTCTCTTGTTTCAAATTGCGTCGTAATAAATGACTGCCGTTGTTGTTCCATTTAGTCACCCCCTTCCAATTTTTCTGGTCTCCCAATTTGTCCTGTGGCAGATAGTTTTCTAAGATGATTAGTTCATCCATTTCTTCATCAGGTGGCAGACTGACCCAATCACGCAACTCGTTTCTTCTCATGGCATTTAGTTGGACCATTTGGCCACCCTGCTGTAACCAAGTCGTTAATGCTATAAGCGTAGAGCGAGCGTGGATTGAGTTTTGAAGTGACGTGACTCACTGACAAGGATATCTCGTGTCAGTGTCTGTGCGATTGTATTGGCCATGGACATGACCTTGGTGTTGACCCAGTTATTGAACTCTTCCTTGTTGAACCTCGCCAACGCCAAGGAAGAATGCCGGCACGCCTAGGACTCCTGCTAGAGTCTTCTTGTCGATTTCGACCGACTCATTGATTGCAATGTCTTTTGAGAGTCAATGGTTTGACCTGTTCAACAGATAGTGTGTTGCCAGGGATAACCATCGGGTCACCAGCATTGCGGTTGGTCATGTACTTCTTGATGATTCGTCTCGGCCTTGCTCGCTTTGCGAGCTCCTCTACATCTGCATCAACTGCAATGATAAGGCTAGGGCATGTTGCGCTCTTTTCATAAAGCCCCGCTGGTGCGAGGGTTTGCTGAAGATTCTGAACGATGTCACGAGTTGGATGCGGTACCCTGTACCCCTCAAAAATAGATAGTCTGGGTCCGGATTTATTACGAAGTGAATGACCCTCATCCGGATTGTAGGTTTTCCCACCGTATTGAATTACATAACTATCGTCAGTTAACGAAACAGCTGACGCCTGCCATAGGGAAGGGCATCAAATCTTTGATTAATCCGGTCTCTAAATCAAATGACATATGGACAACGGAGTTGCCTTTTACCATCTAGCATTAAGTCTCGGACAATCTTATAAAGCCAGCTCTTTCTCGTCATGTTCCGGCATGGCTCGATATCTAGCTTGCGAGATAAGTTTTCATCTCTTACTCTGACATCACCTTTTCTCGGTATTTTTCCATAACTGAATAGTCATGTTAGATACCATATCGGCAACGCGGTCGACGGCCGTAATGACGTCTGGGTGTTTATTTAGTGGGATATAGTCGTCACTTTCAAGCTGAGCTAGCATGTCTTGCGTTGACATTAATCTAACACTTGGCTTGCCGTCTGGCTTAGAGCGTCTGAATAAATCTAATAGTCCCATTCATTTCCTCCTTCCTATTTGAAGAACGACATAGCGTTCTGTGTTTTGTCGCCGTCCTCCAGCATCTGCACAGTCGCAAAGACGGATGCATCGAATAGGTCAATACGCATATTCTGCTCGACCTTTTCGTACTGGATCATGTCATCGGTCTTTTTCGATGGCACGTACGTTTTGGACACAATATTCTATAGGCCTCTGAGTGGCAGTAGTACAACTTCTTGTTCTTGGCCTGCATTTCGATACGACGGAAGCCCTCAGACTTCTTGTAAAAGTATTGCGGTTGGTCAATCATCTTAAAGCCGGCCTTCTTCATTTTCTTGAAGAACTCACGTCCGAACTTGCGGTCAAACCCGACTTGCTTAATCTTGAATCCTTTTTTTCTTCATGGTTAGGAACCAGTTGACGATATCATCATGGAGTACCGTCTTGGTATTACTCATCGTTAGCCAACCGTCTTCCTTCCACCCGAATAATGGAATACCGTCATCATTAGCTTTCTTATGCGCTGCCGCCAACGGAAGAATGCATGAGTGATGATAATGTCAACGCCTTGGTAGTTACCTACCAAAGCACCTGCCGTTAAGTCGTGGAGCTTAGATAGGTCAGCACCGCCATACCAGTTGATTGGTAACTTGGCTAACTCTTCCATGGTCCAGTTGTAGGACTCGTCGGATGTTGTAAAGTCGTTGATGTCGAAGTAGGCCTTCATTGAGTTCGTGAACAGTTCAATGACTTGTTGAGAAACTCATTCCGCGTCTGTGGATCATTGAGAGCCAACTGAGCATCGCGCATCAAATCAGCAAGGTCCACAGTCACATCGATTGATGGATTGGCTGAGCGATAGCTTTCTCGCTCGTGTAATCAACATCGCCGTTGTCATCTGTGTCCGCATCGCAGATAAAGATGAAATAGCCATCGTCCCTCAATGGTGCCGTTAAGCACCTTATCGCAATACTTGACGCGGTTAGCAAGGAAGCCGTTTGGCAGGTCGCCGGCTGTGGTAATAGCCATCAGCAACTTGTTACGGAATGCCTTCTGCGCGTTTTTCATCAAGGTGTAGCGCTTGGCATTCTTGAAGCCGTGAACTTCGTCCAAGATGAGGATGTTGCCGTTGAACGAGTCAAGGTTATCTTCTTTGGCAGCTAAGGCGTGCACTTCCATACTCCCATTTGAGAACTTGCGCGTAATGCTTCGCTCGTTGTTGTTATCTCGTATGCGAATGACAGGGTCGTTGTAGCGCTCGTAGTTAAACGAGGAACTCAAAACTCTCCTTAGTCTGCTTGAGACTGTTTGCGATGATGTAGCAAGTGGCACCACTTCTGTTTTCCAGCAATGCCATAGCGTGAGCTAAGGCGCAGGCGAATGGTGTCTTGCCGTTCTTCCGAGGAAGCATCAAGAGCATCTCGGTAAACCGCCGCAATCGAGTACCAGGATGGAAGAAGCCAAACAGATTGACGATGACAAACTTCGCCATCGTTAGACTTGCAAAGCTGTGCCAGCTAATGGGACACCTTCTAATGACTCGCCCTTCTTGTGACCACGGTCCCCTCGATAATATCGATGATGAAGTTGAACTGCTCATGCCTGAATTCCCACTTACCTGAATCTAGGGTCATCCAAGAAACGTTGGCAGGCTTGTTTGCGCCGTTTGCCTGCATAGGTCTTGCCGCTAACGACATCCTTTGCATACTCTAAAGCTACTGTGAAATGTTGTGAGTCAGTCTTAGCCACTGCCATCACCTAGCACTTGAGATACAAAGGCATCGAGTCCAACTGGCTTAGCCTTATTGGTCTTGAGCTTGTCATCTGTTAATGCTTTAGGATTCAAGCACAAACGATCAGAGTAGGATAGGATATCCTTACGCAACGTTTCTAGTGTCTGCACTAGCGGAGACTTCTTCTCGCTTACGACTCCTTTACTGTTGGTCGTAACTTCTGTTGCGTTGAACTCCTCATCTGCGTGCATCTTGGCATAGGCTTTTGTACTGGACCATCATGCTGGCATAGATTTCAATCAATGGGTCGAATTCCTTTCGGTGAGACGCCGAGTGACTCCATGTTCTTCTTCGTCTTATTAAAAGATTGACTTTTCAGTTTCTGGTCGTGCCAAAAGCACCACTCCTTTCCAATCGGTCCGACTTTTCGGAAGTTTCAGCTCAGGCCACTCCCGAGGGGAAAAGCTCCCCTCCCCGGTGCCCCCAAACACCGTTTCAATTTTTGCTTAGGTGGGGGGCTCCGACTTTTCGAACTCGCTTCTAAATGTCAATACAATCCACGACCGATTATCTTGTTTGAGTTACGATCGTGGAATGTGTGTGCACATTATTAGCTAGGCTGATTAGGTTCCAATCCTCCAGCGCTAGCTCAGGATACTCTTCGAGCGGATAGATGTGATGAATCATTTCTGCAGGTTTAGTCCGGCCGAACCGTCGCGACTCTTGACACATGTAACCATCACGCCTTAATATCCTCTCTCGTTTCCTTAGCCAGGCTTTTGGACTTATAGAATGGCTTTTGAGGGTCTTCATACTTCAAAACAAAGCGAAGACTTCATTCTTCTGCACATCTATCTGACCGCCGCCATAACTTTCTTCTAGTTCGACCAGCATAGAGGTCTTCTCTTCGTTCGTGTATCGAATGAATCGACCGACTCGCCGTTCGTTGTTGACGAAGCTAATCCATATCAGTTCGCCGCCATTGAGTTTCATTTCATCCCATGTCATCTTCTTCATCTCCTGTCGTTTAAATAACTCACGTATGAGACGTCTTGGCTCATACCCTAATAACATATCGACCAATGCTCTATCTCTTCTCCTGTGGCAATTCTGTTAGGATATTGACCACGTCATGACATCGACCACCCCTCTGAATTATCCTCAACGTATATTGTATATAATTGGCCCATCTCTCAGACTCTGCATCAGAATCAGCTTTCTAAGCATTCCAAAAATGAATTTACAACTCACTCAATATATCGAACTCATAAGATACCAAGAGAGAAGTTGGCCAAGGTTTGGTCTTTTCGGTCCTGGTTCAGACCAATGTATCGCTTAGTAATCGCCACGCTTGCGTGGTTGAATTGGTCCATCAATAGTGCCAGGTCCTTGTGCTTTCGGTAGTGATGGTAGCCAAATGTCTTGCGCATGCTGTGGCTACCGACGTTCTCGATGCCGCAATCTTCAGCAGCTGTCTTCACGATCAGGTAACCCATCTGCGTTGTGATGTGCTTGTTCTTTCCGTTGCGACTCTTGAACAGATAGTCGTTCGGCTTCATGTCCTTGACATAGTCCATGAGCTCTTTTTTGAACTTAACGTTCATCCGAATCTTCTGGACCTTCTAGTCTTACGTTCGCGCTTGACGATATACCATCCGCGAATGTCATGGACTCTTAACTCTACGATGTCGGATATTCGGAGGCCTGTGTTGATGCCGACGATGAACAGGATATAGTTTCGCTTGTTCCAGTCTTTTAGATATGACGACATTAACTCGATATCGTCCAGGCTTCTAATCGGCTCGACGTAATTCATTTGGCTCTCCTTTCTCAGCACAAAAAGAGCCACCGTTACCGGTGACTCAATGTATGCAATCTTTGATGCTATTATCATATCATGCTTTTTCAATGGTGTCGGCAACATCAAGGTGATAACCTTTATGTTACCTTTTGCAATTTCGTATCACTCTACACGTTAAATCAACGAATCGATGAAGGAATTGTCCGCATTGTGTTGGCGTGTAGTCGTTTGATGTGGCCTGTGAGTATCCTAACTCCTCTGCGATTGACTCTAGCGTCATGCCGTCAATGTACTTCATCTTCAGCAACCTGCTTTCCACATCGTCGAACTGCTCAATCAATTCAATGAGCTTGTCCATTTTAGATTTCATGTGGTCCAACTCAGTTTTGATTTCTTCGATGCGCCGTTCTAATCCACAAGCGATAGAGCCTTTTGGTCAGTCGAACGTTTTCCAGGTCGCCTCGACACCCAACGGTCCAACTCTGCTTCGCTTTGCTCCAGGTCAAACTCAAGGTACCCGATTCGTTTTTTTCATCAGCGTGTGTATTTAACCACTCGTACAATTTACTCACCTCTTTGTTTAGAAACGGCAAGTCATCTTCCTGTACGATTGGTGCTTGCTGTTGCTGACTATATTGTTGTGCTGCTCTGTTGTTTGTTGTCTCTTTGGACTCTAGAAGGTCAAAGTTGTTGACGACCACTTCTGTGACGTAAACTTTCTGGCCATGCTTGTTCTCGTAAGATCTAGTCTGTAGTCTACCATCGATTGCGATGAGTGAACCCTTGCGAGTCCAGTTGGCTAAGTTCTCAGCTGCCTTGCGCCAAATGACGCAGTTGATAAAGTCCGCTTCTCGTTCCACCTTGTTGGTTGGTGAAGTTGCGATTGACTGCTAAGTTGAATGAGCCGGTAGCTGTTCCTGATGCAGTGAATTTCAATTCAATATCTCTCGTCAGCCTTCCGACTAATTGGACAGTGTTCATTTGTCATCACCCCTGTAGATTAAATTGGCACATAAGTCTAGCTGCCTTGCTTCATAAACCAGTTCGTTGTAGCGCCTTGATTATCGTGGAGCGTGCTTCATTGCTTTTTCTGCGATAATGCATCGCCTTTTGTTTTGTGAAGGCTCGATGCTCTTTTTCGCACCTTAGTTTCTAGCTTATCGTACACCTGATTCACGCTCCTCATACTCTTTGAGTCTATCGATACAATAGCTGGCCTTGTCCAAATCTTCAGTGCCATTCTTATCTTGATACCTGTGCAGGTATTTGTAGATGTGAGATTTCATGATGGCTCTGAACTCGTCGAATGGAAACTCATGATACCAACCTTCAAATAGGTCATGTGTGCCTTGACGATAGTGAGCAGGTCTAATTGCGTCTGTTGCCGTAACAATTGCATTCACAACCTCTTCATGATGTAGCGTAGGTACATTTGGTTCTTCCGTCGGCTCCTCGATTGGCTCGAATACCAACTTACCTTCTTGTTGCAGGCCTTACATGTCTTGCGGTAGTTGCCACCTCTGACACGTTGGAATTTTGTTGACCGGCAACTCTTTACCGCAGCATTCACACTTCTGTGTTTGATTGCTTTCTTCTGGCTCTTTGATTTCTTCGATTCCGTCATTTGGATTGGCATAGACTAGCTTTGCTTTGTCTTCCAGGACAGCAATCTCACCTTGCATACGGAGGAACTTGCCTTGCTTATATCCAATCTTGTAGGTCCGACCTTCAACAAGGTCGGTTACCTTTAGCTTTCTATTGCAAGCCCTCCTTCAACTCTTCCATTAGATCTGGTCGGAATCCGAACCAATGTCTTTTTCTTGTCAACATAGACAACTGGTAAATTTTGATATCCTAGTTGGATTACCCTGTTGACGCAACGCTCATTCTTTGTGACGTCGTAGGCGGTATACGGAATGCCATTTTCATGCAACCAACGCTTGGTAAATCTCACACTGCATGCAGTTTGGCTTTGAATATACAATTACCTCATTCATCTTTAACGAACACTCCATTCACGATTTTTCCCAGTGCGCCCTTTTGACTTTCGTTGTAAGCTGATTCCAGGCATTGTTCTAATGTCAGACCACGTTGTAAACAGTAGCCAATTATCACAACGGTAATATCACCAATCGCATCCACCTCAGCACTGAAGTCGTTGGTGATGCGTGCTTCTGCTAGTTCATAGACCTCTTCGTGTAATTTCTGCAGCTGACCTAAGCCATCTCCTTCGGCTAGGTCTCGGTCAACGAACCATTGGTTTACATTTTTGATTAAGTCATTCATTGTTATATTCCTCCCACACGTTTTTTAGGTCTAACTCTGTGGTCTCATCTTCCAAATTGACCACATGAGAGTGAACCATCAATTTTGCTACGGCACCGTCTGGCTTAACCGAAACTGCAGCCAGCGCTACTATAGTTAGCTTCATCTGGTAATTCAATAATCAGCTTTTTCATGCTTTGCCTCCTCAATCAGCTTCATTATTTCGTCCGGATACTCGTTTACTTCGATAACTTCTCCGCTGTTTAACCATATTTTAGTATGGTCAATAAGCAGCTAAACCCCTCAATATACTTGGCGTTAATATATAGCACTTTGTAATTAAATGTTAATCTGATAAACATTACCTACCACCTCCAACTCAATTAGCCCAGCGATACAAAAATCCGGATAACCCCATTTACAATATTCATACTCAACAGACTGTGGTGTATTTTTTCCCCTTTCGAAACCCCTCAGAAATCAGCCAATCATGTGCTGCTTCACGACTATTAAATGCTTTTTGGATAGGTGCCGTAATCACTATCTCCATCTTTATCAAAAACTACACCATTTGACAGCGTACATAAATCGTTTCATCACTCATCAACCCTCACTTAACCATTTTCAGCATCGTCATCACCGCGCCATATTCTGGTGACATAACTCTAGTGATACCGTCGTAAAGGAAAAATAGTGCGAGTACGATTGGTATAATCAATGGAACTAAAAACAAAACCCATTCAGAATACATGTCATCTTTTCATCTTGGTCCATAGGACGATAGCCACGATAGCAGAAAACGCGAGCAATATAACAGCCACATACATTTCCGCAACACCATTGACAAAATTGCCGCACCATAATTTGAAACGCTTGGCTAGCAATATCCGGTACGCCTTCCATGCCTTTTTGTTAGCAGGCCTAAAATTTTACTTACTTGAGTTTCCATTTTTATTCACCTTCCACAACATAAAGTTCCCAATTGACTTTTTAAATTTCCCATGACTCTTATAGCTTTCGACTCTGAAAACCGTGTTGCTTTATCAAAATCGGTTGTAAATTGGTATCCGTATGCTTCATCTCTCCGTGTTTGGAGCACGAAATACTTTTGGCCTCTACCAAGAGGTGTTACAGAGCCTATCACATATTGCTTTTTCTTCTCAAGACTCTGTACCCAAATCGAATTATGTCGGTAATTACTAGATTTTTAGCTGGTCCAAGTCGACTGAACCAACACCAAACGTCATTTGGCATTTTCGTTTCGGTATGAAGACTCTTTAAGTTGTATATTTCCAATTCATTCAACTTTTTCAAACCAATCTGATACATAACTTGGTACTGAAGGTTTGAGTGACTCCAAGTAAGTTATGGCTTTGTTGCGTATCTTCGATTTCTATTTCGCTTTCTGGGACAATGTCATTTAAGACCTCGATTACTTTGTCTAATTCTCTCATCGATTGTCACCCTTTCTTCTCGTTATCATTGTAGTCTGGCTCTTCATTGTCTCGTCTATCAATTCGATAGTCGGTCAGTAGCAACGCCAGGGCCAGCGAGCTCACTGTTAAAGCTAGTGTGATGACTCATGTTAATGACCTCCTTCGTTGACTGTGATGTAGCACTCCATCTTGCCTTCTTCATTCTCATAGCAATACCGTCGATGGACTTCCGGATACTTGTCATCTCCTACTTGCCAGGTGCTGATAAGGACCGGCTTGCCTTTGGCGGCCTTGACCTTCCTCTCGTTGGATTTTTGGCCATGGACATATCGTCCTTGTTTGGAGGATGGCCACTGGCCTTGGATTGATGAACGCCAGTGAATCCACCAGAATGAGCAGATGATTATCGCTAGAATCATCGATAGCTTCTTGAGTTGCGTTCTCATACCTACACCCCAAAGATGACATCTTGAGATTACGAATTACAGCCCTGACTGCGTCTGATTTGCGCTTCGTAGGCAGCGATAGTGGCTTTGGCGCTCTGCCTCTGATACGATAACGAAGTATCCTCCTGATTGATTCCGGATGGCGCCAATTGGATATTTTTTAGCCCTCAACGACTCGACCAGCTCGCAGAAATCTCTTCGGTTTAAGCCGGTTTCTGCTTTTGAGTTGAGCGTGAGTCTTAGCGTTTTCTGCTCCAATTGGCAAGTGGGTTCAGTAGGTACTCTTCTTTGTGCTAGTCAGCGGTTCTCGCTTGACATCCAACTCGGAACGACCTCTGATACTCGTTCTCCTGGTTGAGATAGGCCCCACAGCTCCTCTGTAGTGTAATCTGACATGTTAATCATCCTTTCGTCTGTTGCGTCCGCCCATTTGGACCTCGGTCATTAGCTTTGTCAGGCGCTCCTCTAATCGAGTTGCATCCATCGGAATGACGTCCTCACTCTAGCGGACTTGGTTGATGTAGTCCATGATAGTTAGGTTGCTCATCGAATGTCGGCAACTTGTTGTTCATCCGGTAGTCAAAGATGTCGTAGATGACCGTCTTGAGCGACCAGTTAGTGATAGGCTCGGTCCCTAGATCGTCAAAGATAAGGACCTCACTGTTAGTCCTAATGTTCCGGAGGAACCCATCTAGATCTGCGCTGTTATACTTTATTTTCTCGTGGCAGTCTTTAATTAACTGATTCATACTCAGGAAGCGAACTGAGATGTTCTTGGCGACCAGTCGGTTGGTGAAGGCACCCATCAAGTGCGTCTTGCCTATTCCCATGGAGCCTACCAGCCACATACCTTTGCTGTACTGACCTTGGCTATAAGCATCAATAAATCGTTTTGATGTATGCGTAAGCCTTGGCATTGTATAGGTCCTGGTCTTCCTTGCCGACTGTGGCGTCGCTGGAATGACTCGGTCGTTGCGTCATAGTGCGCCTTGGCCATAAGACTGTGGCCTGACATCAATCGGGATGCCAATCGCTCGTTTCGTGGGATGTACTCGACCATGACGTTGTGATCATAAATCTTAAGATTAGCTGAGTACCATTCGTCAGTGTCTCTGGACCTTGATGTACTCACGAAATCTGCTCATGTTGCGTTGGATGAAGTCTGCGTCATTGGCTAGATCGTACTGCTCTAGGAACATCCGAACATCGATGTCCCTCAGCGTGCGCTTGGCTGCTTTCCTTGGCTTTCTCGATAATGTGAGGAGGCATCTTGGCGAATAGTCCACTAAAATCTAGCTCATTCAAAATGGCTCACCTCCGCTAGCCTTTAATTCTTCAAGTGCCGCTAAGTCATCGGCTGATGGCTGATACTCTACTGGCTTAATTGGCCCTTGGCCTTTAGGCTCAGGTAATTCATCATTCCAACGTTCTTGATTGAACCAGGTACTGCCGTGGGCGATGTACTCTAGCTTCTGTCTTGTTGGCTTGAATGTGCCGTTTGTATCTTTTGGACACCCTTCCAGAATTTTCTTAGGGTCTGTCCCATTGGCTATAGCCTTCTTGTATGCTGCTAATGCCTTTGCTTTCCCTTGCTTGTTCGGGTACTCATTCCAGATGGTCTCGAACATGTCGTTTTGGTCCGAAATCGACTCATTCGACGTATTATATATATTATTCTTTGTATTATTTATTATTGTATTATTATCCTTGCTATTTTAGTCAATACCCCTCTATGCTATTTTTAGCATGACCCTCATGCTGTTTTTTGACAATAGGTATTGCTATTTTTAGCAATAGGGTCCTCTGTGTTTTTTGTCACTGGACACTCCCATTTTTGATGATTCGAATCACCCTTTTATCGACCGCTCCTGTCTCTGTTTTGAATAGTTTTGACGGTCACATAACCTTTCTTTCGGAGATCCATGATGATATGTGCCACACGGCTTTTTGATAGCCAAAGAAATTAGCGAAATACTGGTTATTAGCCCAGCAACCATCTTCATTGTCTAAGCTATCGATTTCAACCAGCATTAGCTTTTTCCATCCAAGCAAGTTGGCCATCCAACCAGATTTCTTTTGGAATCCACATGCCTTTAAATCCGCGCTTTTTCCATTTTTGAAAACCTCCCACCTAACGGCTATCCAATCATCTGCCAGAATGTCATCCTGGATGGATTCCAAGAGTTCATCCGACTAGCTGGCATGATAACCACAAAGCCCTGTACTTCGTCTGTTGGGAGAAGCTTCACTGGCTGGTCCCAAGACGCTCTCTTTATGTAACTGTGGTCTTCGGTGATACTTCGTATTGCTTCAATAATCGTCATTTTTAACACTCCTATGTACAAAATTAGTTATGTAGCTAAACAGACACATATAAGTTTTTGTAAGTCGATTTGAGTTGCCGCTCTATCGACTTTTTGTTTGTTCCAAACTGCTTTTGTGCATACATACATGCCATTCTTTTGTGTAATAAGCATCTCTTGCAGCCCTGCATAGTTAATTCTTCCGTTGGGTCAAACCCTCGGCATATAAAGCATGGCGAACCGTTGACACTGCCTTGCCTGGGCCTCATCGCTCAAGTTGTCAAATTCTATACATTTCCATTGTCACCTCCTAATAAAATTTAATTATGTCTCTGATAATGGCCATCGCCTTATCGCTTCTGTCTCTGCCTGCTAGAATCTCGTCTAGCTGATTGACACTCAGGCCAAACTGCTCGGCTATCATGACTGTTGTCAGACCTCGTTTATACATGGCAAAGTGCATTAGCGGTGAAGCTTGCCATTGATGTATTAGCGCTTATCTTCATTTTTCAGCCAATCTTCCTCTAGGCCACAAAATGACCATGGACGCAAGCATTAACGCGATTGCAATCGCATTGACATCACCGTCACCGCCTGGCTTTGCCGATTAGCATAGCTGCCAATACCATCCATACGAAACAAGCAATCATGATGGCAATCATTAGCCAAATATGTAAATGTCTCATGATACTCTCCTAGATCTGCACGAGTGTTTTGGCAGAAGTTGTAGCCCACCAATCTCTGAAGCGTCGCTTAAAGATTCGGTAGCGACCGCCCTGGCTTGTTGGATAGATACACCAACCTCGTTGCTGGGTTTCTACCACTTCGATTTCTCGACGGTTCTGCGCCAAAATCTTGATTAGTGTAGATCGCCCAACGGATACCAGCTAAGTGCCTGGTCAATGGTGAGTTCTTCTGTATCTTCATCCTCTAATCGCTGTTCTAACAACGATATACGCTCTTCAATCGTCATAGCTATTCATCCTCCAGTACATCTTTTTAGGATTTCTTCGATTTGGTTGATACGCTCTGCTGTTTGGCGTCGGCCTTTTTAGAGGTCTCCCACATAGACGCGTGATACACCCATCTGTCGGGCCAACCATGCGCCGACTTCCCTTTTTGACTAGTGCGATTCGTACTCGCTTTTCAAAATGACATGGTATGTCACTCCTTTCTTGTAAATTCTTGCTGAATGTTTTAGAATTCTTGCTATTCTTTTAATTACATCTATCCATCTACTCATTTCTAATGATAGAATGGCAGTTGTTGTGCCATTCATCTCTTAATAAAAATGTAAATAAGGTGAGTAAATGAAAAAGAAAAATTGAAGATGCAATCATGATTTTATTTTGCTATTTTTTTCTAATTTGTTATGCTGTGTATGCATTAGTGTATATCTTGAAATGGTCCCCTGGGAAAGTAGGCTACCTAGAAGCAATTTTTAAGCATCAATTTATCCCCATGATCATTATTCATGCATTTTCAAGCTTTTACGGTAACTACAGCATTTTGGGCTGCATTTGCAATGATTATCTTTGCGCTGCGAAAAATTCAACTTGCATCTCAAAAAGCCTTAGAAGACTTCGTAAATAGATTTTATTTACCTGTCCTAATTTCTATCTTCATGGGTCTTTTGGCTTTGATGAGAAGCAGTTCAATATGTTCATTTCCGTGACTTCTCTATTTGCTCTGCTATCCCCACTAACAGGAAGTTTCTATTCACGAAATCAGGAAATCAGGTGAACGAGAAATCAGGCAAATCAGAGCTGTCATGTTCTGAGTCAGAATCAGAAAAATGATTAGCAAGGTGAGCCATCCAATGATTTCAGTTAGTAGCGACATTACTTTCACTCCCTCTGGCTAACTATGCAACCGGCTTTCCTTTTTGACTAGTGATTCGTACTCGCTTTTCAACTGCCATGCTAACTTGGACTCTAGGGCTTAAAATGATTGAATTTTCTTCAATCGTCTCTGTTAGCTGTTCGCATTGCTCTTTTGCAGTGTCGAGCAGTTTTTAGGTCGTCGATATTTTCGATTTTGATTGTCGTTTCGTTTTCCATGTTCTCACCTCTCTTGTAAATTCTTGCTGAATGTTTTAGGTTTTCTTGCTGATTTTGTTCCCACTTCTTCTCCCTAACCTCAAGCGTGAGATACTATGAATCTAGCTACCTGCGTGCTTTGAGGTTGTTGAGGAGGTGAAAAATATGGAAAAAGAGAATGCCTTTTTCCATCTGATAAGTTAGAAGCTTTTATGTTGCTTTTGTGTTGAAAACACACCTGACTTAAAGAATCTTTCTCCTGAATCTTTATTAAGTCTGTACAATCTTGCTTACGATAGACTTCTGCAAGGCTGATGCTGAAAAATAAACCAAATCCAACTGGGTACTTTCAGTAGAAAATTAGCGTTTTACGGTACTAATCAAATTTGCTATTGAGTTTTGTTAGATCTGCTAACTTATCAGGGTCTGATGTTTCCTTGGACACATTTTGGAGTAATTGAGTTGCTCCTTGATGAGGTCCAAGGCTTTTTCGTGTTTGTTCACTCATACTCTCACCTCCTCCTGGTGGGAAAAATAATCCATCACTATTGTCAATTTCTCTGACATTCGATGGATAATAGTCACATAATGTAAGCATAAGAAATAAGCACACAGTTAAACCCTACTGAATCGTGTCTTGTGACTGTTTTATAGCGGTCGTTTTTGTGCTGATTGCTTAACAATTTAGCTTACAAGGTAAGTATAATGGATAATAGTCTATTTGTCAACAGATAAATTGATTTTTATCAATTTTATTTCCCTTGCAATTTAGGAGGATCTAGAATGAGCCTATTATCAAGGGTTAGAGAGCTTCTAAGCCGCAAAAAGATGACGATAGCAGAACTTGAAAGAGCGTTAAATTTTAGCCAAGGTAGCATTGGAAAGTGGGACAAACAATCACCTTCAGCGAACGTTTGCAAAAGGTTGCTGACTACTTTCAAGTCAGTACTGACTATCTTCTTGGGCGGACCGAACGGCCTTACTATGCCCTTTCCGAAAAAGAGAAGTTGGACATTGGCCAGGAGGTAGACCGCCTGCTAGATGGTATGGCTACCGATGCAGAGGTTAACTTTTACGGTGAGCCAATGACTGACGAAGGTAAGGCTGCGCTTAAGGCGGCTATCCAAATGGCCATGGAGCTTAACAAGCAAAAGGCCAAGCAACACTTCACGCCTAAAAAATACAGAAACTGATTTGAGGTGACGCCATGACAATCGGTGATGAGGTCGACAAGTTATATCGTGCGCATGCAACGTACGATGCGCGTCGCATTGCCAAGGATAAGAAGATTGACATACTGTTAATGCCGTTAGACTCTGATACATGCGGCCTGACAGTCAGAAACAGTCGTTTTAATACTATCATCCTCAATGAGCTGATTGAGGAGAATCTACAAGAGTACACACTCTGCCATGAGTTGGGCCACTGCGTCTTGCATAAGCAGGCTAGTACTCATTCATGAGATCAGTCTCTGTTTCGTCATCCATCATGCGGATGGAGGCGGAGGCGCATCGCTTTTGCCTTTGAGCTGCTCAATAGGCAGTATGCAGAGTTATCACTCATGTCTAAAGAGGCAATCGCTGAATATTTCGGATTGCCACATCACTTTGTAAGATTTATGTAGAACCGCCAGTCAGACGGCTGGCGGATGCATTGGACCAAAAATAGAACATTTGTTTGAGGGGGTGTATTGATGGCAAGCATAACTAAGCGCGGCAAGGTCTGGCAGTATAGAATTTCTTACTACGATTCTGACGGTAAACGTAAGACAATAAACAAATCGGGCTTCAGGACCAAAGCAGAGGCCACTGCTGAGGCGAGATTGACCGAAGCCGACCCTAATACATGGTTACGACCTAGAAAGCGCGACAACGGAATTTAGACGGTATTTTCAGCGTTGGTACGAAACGACTAGGATGCCATACATTACAGAGCGGACCCAGTATAACTATCGAAATACGATGAAGGCGATTGATAGCTATTTTGGCACCACTTCAATTAGGCGATATATCGTCTGACGAGTATCAAAGGATAGTGTCGGACTCATGGTAAGGAACATTCACATGAGACTACCAGAAAGTTCCACCACCACCCTAAAGGCCTGCTTTGATTATGCCTTCAGGAATGGTGTCATTAAGAAAGACCCTACGTTCTCCGCTAAGGTCGTAGGGTAAGCAATCTGAGAAGAAGATTAAATACTTGTCCGAGTCTGATATGAATAAGTTGATGCACCAAGTGTTAGAGACTACCACGCTCTGATAATACGGCCAACTACATCTTGATACTGGCCAATGCGACCGGTATGCGGATTGGTGAGATTTTTGGGCCTTACATTTGGCGATGTTGACATTGCATAATCAGGTCATCTCGGTTAGACAATCTTATGACTATGTCCCTACCCATAAGGCCAAGGCCACTAAGACGGAGTCCAGCGTCCGCCAAGTCAAAAGTCGACAAAGTAACCTGCTCATACCTAGCTGAGATCGTAGATGACCGGCGAAGTTTGTGCAGGACATCTGACAAAAATGTGGATGGATTTATTTTTATCAACAGAAACACTTTTTAGCCGATTAGTTGGACCATGGTTAATAAGGTGCTGACTCGTCATCATGCGAACGAGCTGGAGTGCCACGCATCACCACCCATGCTTTCAGGCATACACACATCAGTTACCTGCTTTAACAATGACGTCTATGAACAGTATGTATCAGAGCGTGTGGGACATGCTGATACCACCATGATAAGGCGAGTCTATGGACACGTCTTAGATGAACTTAAAGCCAAGTCCGATGATAAGGTCATCCACCTTCTGGACATACAGCCCGCCAGCCATTGAGGATAAGTGGAGCTATTTTTAGTGCACTGAGTGTGTACAAAGTGTGCACAGTTTTTAATTACTTATAAGCACCCATAATCAAGAATATTGATTTACAGGCATTTTTAATTACCTATAAGCACCTATAATCAAGAAAAACATCCCAGGAGGATTCGAACCCCTGACCGTTCGCTTAGAAGGCGAATGCTCCATCCAGCTGAGCTACTGAGACATGCGATGTATTCGCAAGTCGAATACCCATCTATTTTTACGGCATGGGACGGCCTTTGTCAAGGTCTGGTAGGCCTGGGCTGGCCCCTTTTCTTGGCTAGTCCATACCCTCTACTTTAAGAACGGTCAGCCCACAGCTGAGGCGCGCCCCACCCCTACCTTGTGCTAGATCAGCCTCCCTCCTCAGCCAGCTCCCAAGTCCAAAGCCCCTTCCCACATAAAAGAGACCAGGACCGCCGTCCTAGTCTCCTAATCTTAGCTTATTATGCTTGGCCAGTTGCTTTAGCAACGGCTTTCAGCTACTAAGGCTTCTACTCATCAACAGTAGTGCACTCGTTGATAGCTTTGTCAGCCAAGGCTTTCATTTTCTTGAGAGTCCAACTTAGTTAAGAGGAACGCGTCTTCAAGATCGAAGTCGCTGACATAGAGAACTCGTCCAAGCCCATCCCTAAGAGGAGTGGACAGCCGTTTGGTCCCCAGCCATTTCCCCCACATACCAGTCCATTTGCCTTCAGCATGCGATGCGTCGATGACGTGCTTGATCAAGGTCAAAAATAGATGGGTTGTAAGGTTGGTAGAGGTAAGAGACTTGTTCGTTCATCCGGTCCGCCGCCATGGTGTATTGGATCAAGTCGTTGGTCCCGATAGAGAAGAAGTCTACTTCCTTAGCAAATTGATGAGCCAAGACAGCCGCAGCAGGAATCTCAATCATGATCCCGACTTGGATGCCGTCAGCTACTGCCACGCCTTCAGCGACTAATTCAGCCTTGACTTCTTCGTAGAAGGACTTAGCTGAACGGAATTCGCTCAAGGTCGCGATCATTGGGAACATAATCCGCAAGTTACCATGAACAGACGCGCGTAAGAGAGCCCGCAATTGGGTCTTGAACATGTCGCGTTGGTCCAAGGAAATCCGGATAGCCCGGTAACCCAAGAATGGGTTCATTTCGTGTGGTAATTCCAAGTATGGTAACTCTTTGTCACCACCGATATCCATGGTACGTACCACTACTGGCTTGCCAGCCATTGATTCCAATACCGCCTTGTAAGCTTCGTATTGTTCATCTTCAGTTGGGAAATCAGCAGAGTCCATGTAAAGGAACTCAGTCCGGTAGAGACCGACTGCTTCCCCGCCGTTAGCCAAGACACCAGCTACGTCTTTTGGCGTCCTGATATTGGCAGCCAATTCCACGTGTTTGCCGTCTTTGGTTACGGATGGTGCTGAGACCAGTTTTGCCCATTCTGCTTTTTGGTCAGCGAAGGCTTGGGCTTTTTGGCGGTATTCCGCTACTTCCGCTTCGCTAGGGTTAACAAGTACTTTACCTTCTAAGGCGTCGACAATCAGTAAGTCGCCATCCTTCACCACATGGGTTACTTCCTTGGTCCCGACAATAGCAGGAATTTCCAGAGAGCGCGCCATATGGCAGAGTAGACGCGTCCGCCAATATTTGTTACAAAGGCCCTGAACGTATTTCTTGTTCAATTGCGCCGTGTCACTTGGAGTCAAGTCATGGGCAATGACAATGGCTTCTTCAGAGATCGTAGCTGGACTTGGTAACTTAACGCCCAAGAGGGCGGCAAGTACGCGTTCAGATACGTCTTTGATGTCGGCTGCACGCTCTTGCATGTATGGGTTGTCTTCCATTGATTTGAACAATTGATGAACATGCCGCTTACATCACGCAAGGCTGCTTCCGCATTTACCTTTTCGTTACGGATAGTATTTTTGATTTGGTCAGTTAATTCTGGGTCGCCTACACCAACAAGTGAGCTTCAAAGACCCATGCCTCGTGTTCGCCTAAAGCGTCTAATGCCAAGTCACGAATGGCAGTGATCTCTTCTTTTGGCTTGAGCCAAGGCAGCATCCAAACGCGCAACTTCGGCGTCAGTGTTCTGCTACGGCTACTCGCTCAAAGCTCAAATCTGGCTCGTTAATAATAAGCAGGAGCGATGGCAATCCCATCACTCGCTGCAATACCCGCTAAGTAAGTCATTACTCAGCCAAGCCTTCTTTTTCATAGTTTCAGTTACTGCTTCAAGCGCTTCTTTTTTCGTCAGCACCTTCTGCTGTAATGGTTACGTCAGCGCCTGGCCTACGCCCAATGACATAACACCCATGATGGATTTCAAGTTAACAGATTTACCTTTGTATTCTAAGTTTAAATCAGCAGAGAATTTGCTTGCAGTTTGTACCAACAAAGTCGCTGGACGTGCGTGAATCCTGTTTCAGCTACAACGTGAAATTCTTTCTTTTTCCATATCACTCCTTTGAAAAATAGTTTAGAAGATGAGGATGTAATAGCGATTACATCTCTTCACGTACTAGGATAACATTTTTCCCGATAGAACAACTGTCTAGCATGAAAAATGACCCTAAAGACGAAAAATTTTAAACGCTTTCCTAATTTGGCCTCCATCCTAGTGCTTTTTATCATGAAAATGTCTCTTTGCGGTTTTCTAGAAATTCCCTATATTTTTGGTTTGAAAAAGGCTTATAATAGACTTAAAGGAGGGTCTCGTATGAAAATGATTGACGTCACCAATAGTCATTATGACTTGGTCACTAAACAGCTGGAATGTTCGGACGCATCCATTGTTAAGGTCTACACCCTAGGTCCTACAACCGTCTTCTATTCAGCTGCCCCAACCCACAAGAACATCATCGTCATCAATAAGAACCGCCCTGTGCGCGCCAGGAAATTGATTTTGCCATTGCCAAACTCTTCCAGCAAAACAACCGCGACAATGTCGAAATCCTAGAGGCCCACAACTTTGTCGAGTTAGAACTCCGCCTATAAGCAGGCGGTTTTTGTGGTATATAGAATAAGAGACTGAAAGGCCTGCTTTCAGTCTCTTTTGCTTCTATTATTACTTATTCTTTAGGAGCTGGCGAATGTCTCTCCAGAAGTCCGGCGCAAGAGGCGTCGTTCTCGAAGACTGGCAGCAGTGTTGTCGCAGCCTGCCAAACTTTCGCGGGTATGACCGTCTTCGTAGGTCAGCTGGCTCTTTGGTCATTGCGGTAAACCCGCACCCGACCCTTTTGCGTGACTTCTGGTGCCACCCTTGTCGGTCTTAGGCGCCTGAAGATGGCCTTTTTCCTGACCGTCGATGACCACAGAGGTCGCCTTGAGGGCGAAGCTGAAGGAGTCCCGGGTCAGTGGATTGATAGGACCGGCTGCCAATGCCGAAGACTACGTTGAGCTAGCAAAGCCTTTTGGCTGCCGAGCGCTCTAAGATCAGCTGGGCCCTGTTCCAGGGTAATGGAGTCGCCATAGATAGCCCTGATATGCGGATCTAGCACCTTGTAGCCCAAGTCATTGATCTGGCCTCCAAAGGTATCCCAGAGGCACTCAATCAGACCCTTTTCTTCAGGCGTTTGGCCCTGCCAAAGCCTGGGACCGTCCCTGCAAGGATGTCTTCTGGCACGCCAGAGTCAGGCGGATGACCAGGCGACCCTCACGTTCCAGAATGACTGACTTAAGGGCTGGCAGGTATTCCCTACCGCGCCAGAAGTCCCAACCGTCGCTCACCACGCTGACAAAGCCCTTAGGATAGACATCCGTCAGCAGGTGGCGGAAGAGTTCTTGCTCGCTATCCTCGCCATAGGCACACATGACGCTGTGCTCAGTGGCCGGAATACTCATAATACTGGGCGCTTTTCGCAGTCAGCCTCATAGTATTCTTCATGGGAAGCAAACTGGCTGGAATGGTGTCCGAGCCCAAGAAGCTGAGCAAATGAGCCGCGCCTGACACGGTCGAAGTCATTTCCGAACTCATGCCCCTGCATACCGAAGTCATGGGCTTGAAAGTCCACGCCTTCCACCCCACCTGTGGTTTGCAGGCTCAAAGCTTTCCAAAAATCCGGCGATAGCCATCCGCCACGGTGGCACTAGTCATAGCAACCAGAGGGTGTTGAGCATGGTGGTTTCCAGGTAGCTAGACAACCAGAAGAAGTCCGGATGGGTATTCTCAATGGTCAAGACTGGCACCTTGATGGGCGCTCAGTCCCCTGCTAGGGCAGAGATTTTTAATAGGTAGATAGCCCAGGTCGTGCAGGGCCTCCAAATGGGCCACTGGCACTGGGTCCAAGCCTAGGGAGTGCTTAACGAAGCGCTGGTAGTCGGCAATGACTTGGCGCTTAGGCTTTTGGAAGAAGCCCTCGTTGAAGCGTCGGATTAAGTATTCCTTGATATAGTATTGGATCCCGAAGACCACCACATGTTGGCTAAATTGAGCTCGTTCATTGGAACGTGGGGTCAAGACTGAGTAGACATTTTCTGTCTTGGCTGGGTATTGTTCCCGGTGGGAGAGTTTGTAGAAATCTGCTAAGAGGGTAACTGGCGTATTCATGGGCCTGGCTCCTTTCTATGAGCAAGTGATTAGAGTAATTTTTTCAATTCAATGTCTAGGTACTTGTCCTTGAACCAATTTTCAGCAAAGGCGTTCTCGAACAAGAAGACCGGCTGACCGAAGCGGTCCTTAGCCAAGAGGTTACGGCTGGAAGACATGTTAGGGTTGAGGTCCTTCTCGTCAATCCAACGGGCAATCTTGTTGCCAATTGGGGTCATGTCCACTTCCGCATTGTATTCATGCAGGAGGCGGTACTGGAAGACTTCAAATTGCAGCTGACCAACCGCCCCGATAATGTATTCTTCGGTGTGATAGGTCTTGTAGAGCTGGATGGCCCCTTCTTGGACTAGCTGCTCAATCCCCTTGTGGAAGGACTTCTGCTTCATGACGTTCTTAGGCGTCACCTTCATGAAGAGTTCCGGCGTAAACTGTGGCAGTGGCTTGAATTGCAGACCGGCATTGCCCGTGTAGAGGGTATCGCCAATCTGTAGGTTGCCTGTATCATAGAGCCCAATAATGTCCCCGGCAACGGCTTCTTGCACTTCTTCCCGGGTGTCGGCCATGAATTGGGTAGTGGGCTATGCGGATGGTCCGCTTGGTCCGGCTGAGGGTCACGCTCATGCGCCCCTGCTCAACTTACCTGAGCAGATCCGACAAAAGCGATCCGGTCGCGGTGGGCTGGGTTCATGTTGGTTGAATCTTGAAGATAAAGCCAGTAAAGCGTTCATCGGTTGGCTGGACCACCACTTCCCCTTCGGCTTCTACGGCCGCTGGCGCTGGCGCCAAATCAACAAAGGCATCGAAGAAGGTTTGAACCCCGAAGCCTGTTAAGGCTGACCCGAAGAAGACAGGCGTCAACTTACCCCGGTTAATGAGCTCACGGTCGAAGGCATTGCCGGCTTCTAACAATAGCTGGGCATCTTCCATGGCTTGAGAATAGATAGAGGATTGCTTGAAGGCATGGTCGCCTTGGGCTTCCCGTCTTCATCTAGCGGAATATAGCTGTCCTCTTCCCCGTCTAAGCCACGTAGTTCCACGCGGTTATTGTAGAGGTCGTAGAGGCCTAGCAAGTTCTTTCCCATACCCATTGGCCAGTTCATCGGATAGGCATCAATGCCTAGGACTTCTTCCAGTTCCGCCACCAATTCCAGGGGCTCCCGACCGTCCCGGTCCAACTTGTTCATGAAGGTGAAGATTGGGATGCCACGCATGGAGCAGACTTCGAAGAGTTTCTTGGTCTGAGGCTCAATCCCCTTCCCTGAGTCCACCACCATGACCGCGGCATCCACCGCCATCAGGGTCCGGTAGGTATCTTCCGAGAAGTCCTCGTGCCCTGGGGTATCCAGAATATTGACTTGATAGCCATCATAGTCCACCTGCATAACTGAGAAGTGACGGAGATCCCCTGTTGCTCGATTTCCATCCAGTCGGACTTCTGGCGAATTTCTTAGACTGCTTCCCTTGGCCTTGACCGTCCCGGCTTCCCGGATAGCTCCCGAGAAGAGCAGGAGTTGCTCGGTGATGGTCGTCTTCCCCGCGTCCGGGTGAGAAATAATGGCAAAGGTCCGGCGCTTGGCTACTTGACTTGTTAAACTCATGTTAGGCTCCTTCTTAGTAAGCAAAAGCCCGTGGTTGGTTGACACGGGACTTGAGGCTTATGATCGTTTCTTCTTGTGTTTGGGTTTAAAAGGGACGAGCTTGCGGTCAGCATCGCTGACTGAGCTGGAGGACTCTTCTCTACGGGCGCTTCTTCATAGACCTGATCAGACCCGACAACTTTCTTTGACTGCTTGGAACTGAGAGGAGGCGTCGTCCTCCTGGTCTTGCTTATCTTTGGCAGAGGATGATGACGTCGTTCGATTGGGGCGCCTCTGATTAGGCTCGACCGTCATCATTCCTGGATTAATTTCTTCAATTCTGCTTCTTCTTCGGTCAGGCTGCCGTCTTGTAAGAGGTGGCTTAAGTCTTCCGCCCCTTATAGCAAAGCCGTCGTCGGCCACATATTCCTGAAGCTGGATGTTGAAGCGATTGACTTCCTTCTCTGGATAGAGGGCATCAAAGTCAGTGTCTTGAGGATGGCTTCATACTGTGACAAATGGTCATCATTTGGGCCTTCATCTCATTGGAGCTGGGCCTTGTTGGGCCCCGCCTTCCACCAAATCATGGCTGTAGGCGGCGAACTCTTCCTTGTATTGGACCACTTGTTGGTTGGTCTGATCGACTAGGGCGTTGGGCCTCTTCCGTCGATTCTTGGACAATCTGGTTACCTGTGTGGCGAGCATCCACAATCCCGTCCTCAAGGGCTTGTTCCATGTCCTGGTATTTGACCATGTCTGCTTGCAGCTTGGTCACTTGTGCTTGGATGTCAGCGACTCTGCTTTTTCTAGCTCACTAATCCGCTGATCCTTGGATTCAATGACGCGTTCTACCTGACTACGATTGTAGCCGAAGAAGCTTAATCCAATATGGGTTACTTGACTCATATGGGTCACCTTTCTACTCATTCTAACTGTCCCTATTAGTTTATCAAAAAAACGGCGCCTTGGCATCCCTTTTTTGATAATTTTTCACTTATTTTGCCCCTAAATGAAAGGCCTGTTCGATATTGACCGGCGACTGGCTGTTAAGCAAGACTAGCAACTTGATGCGAGCCTTGACCCCACTCAAGCCCTGGGTGAAAATCACGCCAGCTTGGCGCAGCTGCTTGCCGCCCCCTTCATAGTCATAGACATCTTCCGTAATGCCGTTGAAGGCCCGCGATACCATGACCACTGGCAGGCCGGCGGCCAGACCTTCTTAAGGCCAGCTAAGCTAGCCGGCGGTAGGTTGCCTGCCCCTAGGCCTTCAATGACTAGGCCGCTATAGGCGCCTGAGTCCGCAATGTGGTCAAACAAATCAGACGTCATACCTGAGTAGGCCTTGAGCAGGGCTACTTGCTTGGTAAGGCTTTGGAGCTCATAGTGCTCGGTATGAATTAACTTCGGAAGTAGAGAACCTGGTTCTTAGACACAATCCCATTGGGGCCAAAGGTTGGCGTCTGGAAGGTGGCCACATTGGTAGTGTGGGTCTTGGTCACATAGGTAGCCGTGAATTTCCTCGTTCATGACCACCATGACCCCTTGCCCCGCGACTGGTCGGCAACGGCGGTGACGATGGCCGACCGCAAATTGGCCAGGCCATCCGAGCCCATTTTCATTGCTGGACCGCATGGCTCCAGTAATGATAACCCGGAATGTCTAGATTCAGGGTCAACTCAAGGAAATAGGGCCGTCTCTTCCAGGGTGTCAGTCCCGTGGGTGATGACCACCCATCGAAATCGGCCTCATGGGCCTCAATCCAGTTCTTAAGCTCCAACATATGTTGGGGCGTCACATGAGGTGACGGTAGTGGAAGAAGTCAATGATAGTTAGGTCAGCCAAGGAACGGAAGAGATTGCCTTCCTGGCTGAGCGGATTGGTGGAAGATGGCGAGACCTACCTGTGGTCTGATCCTCACTCATGGAGATGGTTCCCCTGTGTTTAATATGGCAATCCGTTTCATCCCTTGCCTCCCTCCTTTGGTCCTAATCGGCTATACAATACTTGCACCCCTTATTGTAACATGAATGCCCCCAGTGTCTGTAACAAATTCTACAAAATAGCCGACTCATAGCTAAAAAGAGGCCCCTGGGGCCTCTTTTAGTGTGCTAAATTGGCTTAACTAGGGAAAAGAGTGAGCCCTGAGTCAATCAGGCTAGCGAGTCCATGCCAAGCGAGCTAGTTAGCCCAAGACTATCAGGCTAGTGAGTCCATGCTAACTGAGCTAGTTAGTCCAAGACTATCAGGCTAGTGAGTCCATGCTAACCGAGCTAGTCAGTTCCGCTAGTTACCCGAAGCCAACTGGAGCAGATAGTCCAAGTAGTTGACCTTGTGGGACTGGAGCTTTTGTCTGATCTTGGCCACTTGATCCGGCTGGTCCGTGATGATGGCATCGACCGGTTTTTGCAGGTATTTACGGATTTTTCTCGTTGTCATTAATGGTCCAGACATAGACGGCTCTTGCCCAGGTCGTGGGCCTGGTCAGCCAAGTAGTCCTGATAGGAGAAGTCCTCGATGACGAAGAAGTCCACTTGGTTATTCCCAAAGCCCCCAGCTGGATAGGAATGACATAGCCGGTCTCGATTTCTGCGCTAGCCGCTCAATTTCTTCCATGACCTTGAGGTCCAAGGACATGGTCTTATACTGGGTCTCCACGCCCAGCTGACGCATCTTGTCGATAAAGATTTGAGTGTAATTATTGGGCTCGCCCTCGTGAGGCTTGAGCTCGACTAGGAGCTTGACGCCCAGTTCTTTTGGCTCGTTTGACATAGGCATCAAAGGAAGGAATGGTGGCCCAGGCCGTCCTGGTGTACAGTCAAGCCCTCCACTTCCGCCAGGGTCATATCCTGAACCCGGCGGTCAAGGCCGGCCAGGCGTTTGAGGTTGTAGTCGTGCATGACCACAAACTGCAGATCCTTGGTCAGCAGAATGTCCATCTCCACCTGGTCCACCCCTTGGGCAGCCGCCGCTTCTAGGGCTGGGATGGTATTCTCCACTCCCTCGGCCACATAACCCCGATGGGCCACGACTTGCTGCTTAGTGTTAAGTCCACTGCTAAAGACTTCAAAGGCCGCTGAGCCATAGGCCATGGCCCCCAGCAAGGCGAGCAAGAGGTAGAAGCGCCAACCGCGTTTGCCCTTGGTCTGGGCTAGCAAGTAAGGCTGACTTTCCAAAGGCCGCCCCAGGAAAATCAAGAGAATGGACATGACGCCCACCTTGGTGAAGAGGCCAAAGGCGAAGTTGACGCCCCGATAGAGGGTCAGGACGCCGGCCTGGAACCAGAGATTATCGCCCTTTGTATTGATTAGGAAGGCTAGGCTGGCACCTAGAATAATAAATAGAAAGCCAAAGATAGCCAGGATTACTTCAAAGCCCAGCAAGGCGCCCACTAGCTTTTGCAGGCTTGCCCTGGCGCGTGGCCTGCCAACTCATTTTAAGCGATTGGGAGAAGGCCTGGTCGCCAATGACCATGAGGGGAACCGTGTAAATCAGACGCAGGTTGAGATAGGATAGGACTAGAAAAACCAGCCCCACCATAACCGTCCCCATGGGGGTCTTCATCAATTCACCCGTAATGAATTCCGGCACATAAATACCCTCCGTCAGACTGGACTCGAGGACCAAGCCACTGACTGGCAAGGTAATGAGCAAATAACCAAAAAAACTAACAAAGTCCAACCCGTTCAAGGATTTAAGCCGGCCCAGGGAATGGGTCAGCAAGCCTCGATAGGACAAGCGCTTGCCCTGGCGACAGGCATCAATCACATAGGCCATGGCCGACAGTTCCAGGTAGAAGAGCAAGGCGAAGACCGCCCCCAGCACCAGCAGAATACCAATACTAAGCGGGTTAGCCAGCAGATGACTAATATTGTTTTTGTCCAGGTTGGTCTGGTCGGCCGCAATCAGAGCCAGCCGGAAGAGATAGACCAGCAGCTGGGCCCCCAGCCCACTGACTAGAATTGCAGGGCCGTCCCCATGGACAGCAGGACCAAGGTATGGCGCCCAATCAAGGTCAGGGCCTGGCGGATGGGTTTTTCTTGTTTTAGAGTATCTGGCATGATAATTCCTTTCGATTTTTCCTTACTAGGAACTTATTACTCAGCTGCTTTAGTCTACCATATTTCTGTGCCCGATAATAGTTAGCATTTATTAATCAAGAGAATAAAGTTTAGAATTCTTGCTAAATGTTTTAAAATTCTTGCTGAATTATAATTTCAGATATATAGCTTCTATTCGTGATAAGTTCACAATGTGTTTTCAATGTGCTTTTAGCCATTCAAACATATTTATAGCTTTCTCAATTTATATTTACTAGGGGGATTATCACTTTGAAAGAAAGTTACTTTGACTGGAGGCCTTTTAAGTTTAATTAGCTGGTACATTCTCGGCATTCTCATTACCTTCTTTACTTTTTGGAATCTGCTATCCTTGGGCATTATGTATGATTTATGGATGGAAAATCAATCATACGGTGATTGAGGGACGCCGTTTACGTTTCACCGGGAGCGCCTGAGCCTATTCGGACATTGGATTATTTGGCTCTTACTTTCCTTTATTACTTAGGGATCTACCTCTTCTGGGTAGGCATTGCTTTTAGAAAAATGGAAAGTTAAAAATACTGAATTTGCTAACTAACTTATAGACAAAATAGCGAGAGAAAGTTTTAAAGAAGAAGCATGAAGGGACTAGGTTTAGACTCTAGTCCCTTCATGCTTTATTTATTGTCTATATAACAGTTAACGAACCCTAGCCCAAGTAAGCCTTCATGGTCCCACAGTGCTTGTCGTAGACAGCTTTCATGCCAATCAAGAGGTCTTGGCTGACTTCGTCGATGTCAGAATGGATGGCAGCTTCCAATTGGTTCTTGAAGAGCTCGAAGTCGGCAACTGTTTCTTCGACCATTTGGCGCGCTGATTTTTCAGTCGTGTAAGGCGCTTCCTTGATGGTTGCTAAGGCTAAGAATTCACCCTAAAGTTGAGACTGGCTTGCCACCAATCATGAGGATGCGTTCTGCAACTTCGTCAAATTGTTCGTGAACTTCGTTATATTGCGTTTCAAAAAGTTCGTGCAATTTGTAGAAGTCTTGGCCCTTTACATAGAAGTGGTGTTGATGCAATTTCGCATATAAAAACACCTGTTGGCTGTGATTTCGTTAAGACGTTGAACGGTTGACATAATCAAACACTCTTTACTTTTTGATAGGATTTTATCTATCTACCATTATAGACCCTCTTAGATAGTAAAGCAAGGAATATGCACTTTTTATTAAGAATAATCTAAACTTAGGTCTTGTTATTAAAAAGAAGAGGCTGAGCAAGGCCAAGAAAGGCAAGCCACCCTGTTTGACTAGAATGGCTTTGTCGCTAGTGACTGCCCCATAGGCCGCCACCACCAGAATGTTGATCAGCAAGACTAGGGGCCAACTCCTTAGGCGCCGAGGCAAAGTAAGCCGCGTAGAGCAAGGCCGCGCCAATAAAAACCATTATAGACCCCTTGATTTTTCATGAGGGTATTGAACTTAGGCTCTGCCAGCTGCTCCCGACTAATAGAGAAAACCCGGCTGGTATCTTGCGAGGTCGTCGTCACCGTCTCCAGATACATAATATAGAAGAAAAGCAAGGCTGATAAAGTCATGAGAATCTTCGAAATAATAGACATGGTAAAACTCCTTTAAGTTGTTGATTAGTAACCTTGTCAGTATAAAAAGGGAGCCCCTAACTTGTCAAACTTTCGGCTTTGGGGCTGAGTTTCGCCACTCCCGGATATTGGCCATTTCCCGGCCTTTTCCTGGCCTTCTCGACCTAGCTAGTGGTCCATTCTCCAGAGTGGACCACTGGCTCTGCTACTTTCCCCGATTTCCAGACCTTTTCCAGCCTTTCCGCCCCAGCTAGTGGTCCACTCTTCAAAGTGGACCACTGGCTCTGCTACTTTCCCCAGTTTCCGGCCTTTTTCCGGACTTTGCACCTAGCTAGTGGTCCACTCTCAAAGTGGACCACTGGCTCTGCTACTTTCCTCAGTTTCCAGCCTTTTTCCCGCCTTTTCCGATCTAGCTAGTGGTCCACTCTAAAAAGTGGACCACTGGCTCTGCTCTCTTTTCCCTGTTTCCGGCCTTTTCCCGATTAAGTCCCCTATAATTGTGTAAAAAGAAAAAGCCAGGTAATCTCTGGTACAATGTAGTTGTCCGAAAACATTGAAAGAGGAGATTACCATGACTTACCTTAATATTAACCTAAAACTTGAAGAATTAACAGAGGCAGTTTTAAACAGTGACATGAACACACTCATGAAGTCGCTGGCTATTACCGTCTTCAATGCCTACATGGAAGAAGAACGCCACCAGTTTATCCAAGCCGCTCCCCATGAACGCTCCGACCAACGCCAAGACTATCGCAACGGTTACTATGAACGCCAATGGACCTTATCCATTGGCACCCTTAAATTACAAGTCCCACGCACGCGTTCTGGCGAGTTTAAAACTGAGCTCTTTTGAACGCTATCAGCGCAACGAACAGGCCTTCCTGCTCTCCATGATGGAAATGGTAGTCAACGGTGTCTCAACACGCAAAGTTACTAAGATTGTTCAAGAATTGTGTGGCGAGACGGTCTCCAAGTCCTTTGTGTCAGATGTGATGAAGCGGCTGGATCCTGAGATTGAAGCCTTCAAAAACCGGACCCTGACCCACAGTCACTTTCGCTACCTCTACCTCGATGCCCTTTACATTAAGGTGCGCGAAGAGGGGCGTGTGGTGTCCAAGGCGGTCTACCTAGCGCAAGGCGTTAACGAGGCCAACAAGCGCGAAATCATTGGCTTTTGGGTGTCAGAAGAAGAAAGCAAGGAGGCTTGGCTGACCTTCCTTCAGTCCCTGCGAGCCCGTGGTTTGAGCCAGCCCACCCTGATTATTTCAGACGCTCATTCCGGCCTCAGAGCAGCCATCCAGCACTGTTTTGTCGGCGTCCCTTGGCAACGTTGCGTCTTTCATTTCTTGTCTAACATTGTCGAGACCATTCCCAGAAAAGGGAGTTTCGAAGCACGCGCTAAGTTGAAGGCCATATTCCAGGCACCCACCGCCGAACATGCAAGGCGGCTTAAGGAAGATTTGAGGCCACTGTCGCGGACAATCCTCGCTATCAGAAGGCCTCTAAAAAGGTTTTTAGATGAGGCTTTGAAGATGCCGTTCAGTTTATGATGGAGCCTGAGATTTATCATCCCAACTTGCGGACGACTAATTCTGTCGAACGTTTGAACCGTGAAAATCAGACGTGCGAGACAAGGTCATTAGGCGTCTATCCTAATGTCGCTTTCTGCTGAGCGATTAATTGGCGCCATCCTCATTGATCTAAACGATGCTTGGCAGGCCAATGCGCCCCTTCCTGGTCAATCTCACCAAACGCAAATAAGCTTACAGGACAGCCTATATTTTTACACAGGATTTTTGGACTTGACTCTTTTCCCAGCTTTTTCGACTCTAGCTAGTGGTCCACTCTCCAGAGTGGTCCACTGGCTCCGCCATTTTTCCCCAGTTTCCGGCCCTTTTCAGGCCTGTTTCCTAGCTAGTGGTCCACTCTCCAGAGTGGACCACTAGCTCTGCCTCTTTCCCCAGTTTCCAGGCCTTTTCCGGCCTTGCTCTAGCTAGTGGTCCACCTCCAGAGTGGACCACTAGCTCAGCGTCAGGGCATTCTCTCTGGACTCTCTTCCCCAGAACCAAAGAAAAAGACCAGCCCCATAGAGCTAGTCTCCCTCCTTCACCCAACTACTTAGCAGCCAGGACATATTTAGTTTGCGCCAAAGCTGCTTGCAAGCTAGCTTGGTCTACTTGACCGGTAACGGTCACGCTTTTGCTGGCCAGATCGGTGGTGACGGCTTGGACGCCGGCTACCTGGCTAAGCAGGTTCTCAATATTTTTGGCGCAGCCACCACATTTCAGGCTTCTACTAGATAAGTTTTTCCATTATAATCTCTCCTTTTAGACTTAAGCCTTTAAAACGACGCAGTCGCAAGGCATTGACAATGACTGAGACGGAGCTGAAGCTCATGGCCGCGCCCGCCAACATCGGGTTGAGAAGCGGCCCGCCAAAGAGGTGCAAGACCCCCATGGCTACCGGAATGCCCAGCACATTGTAGGCAAAGGCCCAGAATAGGTTCTCCTTAATATTGCGGATGGTGGCCTGACTGAGTTTGATAGCGGTCGCCACGCTAGTCAAGTCAGAGCCCATGAGGACCATATCGGCCGACTCGATGGCTACGTCCGTCCCCCGGCCAATGGCCAAGCCCACATCTGCTTGGGCCAGGGCAGGCGCATCGTTGATGCCGTCCCCTACCATGGCCACCTTGAGTCCCTTAGCCTGCAAATCAGCCACTACCTGGGCCTTGTCCGCAGGCAGAACGTCACTAATGACTTGGTCAATGCCAGCTTCTGCAGCCAAAGCCTGCGCCGTCTTGGCATTGTCGCCCGTCAACATAATAACCTGCAAGCCCATGGCCTTGAGGCGGCGGACAGCCTCCGGACTAGTCTCCTTGAGCGGGTCGGCTACCGCAATCAGGCCTAGGAGCTCATGCTCATTAGCCACATAAATTGGCGTCTTGCCCCCAGCCGCCAAAGCCGCCGCCTGCTCTTCTGCCTGACCCAAATCCAGCCCCTGCTCTTGCATGAGCCGTCGGTTGCCCAGGTAATAAGTCGCCTGATCTAGCCGGACTTGAATCCCCGACCCGGTCAGAGATTGGAAGTCAGTCACTTCAGGCAAAGCCAGCTCCCGCTCACGGGCACCGGCCACAATGGCCTGGCCTAGTGGGTGCTCAGAGTTAACTTCAGCTGCAGCTGCCAAGGCCAGTAACTGATCTGGCGTCCAGCCTGTCAAAGGCAGGACATCGGTCACTTGGGGTTGGCCCTGGGTCAGGGTCCCCGTCTTATCCAAGACTACCGCGTCCACTTGGTGGGCCATTTCCAGGGCCGTCCCGGACTTAATCAGGATGCCCTGCTCGGCCCCTTTACCGGTCCCCACCATAATAGCGGTTGGCGTGGCCAGACCCAGCGCACATGGGCAGGCAATGACTAGAACGGCAATGGTAATAGTCAAGGCAAAGGCCCAGGACTGGCCGCCAATCAGGTACCAGGCCAGACCTGCCACTAGGGCCAAGGTCATAACTACCGGCACGAAGACAGCCGAAACCCGGTCAGCCAATTGGGCAATAGGCGCCTTAGAGCCTTGGGCTGCTTGAACTAAATGAATAATCTGCGCCAAGGTGGTGTCTTGGCCCACTTTATTGGTTTCAACAATTAAAGACCCTTGCTGGTTGAGGCTGGCGCCCACCACTTGGTCGCCTACCTTTTTAGCAACCGGCAGGCTCTCGCCGGTCAACATGGACTCGTCCACCCAGGATTGGCCCTCCACTACGCGGCCGTCGACCGGAATCTTTTGTCCAGGACGGACCCGAACTAGGTCGCCCACTTGGACTTGGTCCAGTGGCAGGGTCACTTCCTGGCCTTCTCGTAAGACCTGAGCCTCTTGGGGCGCTAACTTAATCAGGGCCTGAATGGCGGCTGAAGTCTGGCCTTTGGACCGGGCTTCGAAATATTTACCCAGTGTCACCAGGGTCAGGATGACACCGGCTGACTCATAATAGAGGGACATGGCCGCATGGTGATTGCCCAACCAGACCTGAATACTACTATAGAGACTATAGGCTACCGCCGCGCTAGTCCCCAGGGCTACTAGGAGTCCATATGGGATGGCCCTTGACCAAATGCTTAAAGCCATTTAGGGAAGAAGGACTGCCCCAGCCAGAGAATAGGCAGGGGTCAAGGCCAGCTGCAGACCAACAAAGAGCTGACCACTCTCGCGATGGCTGAGCCAAGTTGGTAGGGTCAGTCCTACCATTTCGGCCATGGCTAGACAGAGCAGTGGCAAGGCGAAAATAGCTGACAGCCAGAAACGACGCCAGAGAGCTGCTTGGTGGCTGGCCTTGGCTTGAGCCGCCTGATCCGCCTCTTGCTGGATTTGCGCTTGGCTAGCTCCAGCTTGATCTGCTAGGACCTGGGCTTGATAGCCGGCCTCTGCCACGGTTTGGCAAATTATTTCTTCATTAATAGCGCCTGGCTGGTAGGTCACCGACAGGACTTCAGTGGCCAGATTGACACTAGCCGCGCTGACTTCTGGCAGGCTGCCGACTGCAGACTCAATATTGGCCGCGCAAGAGGCACAGGACATGCCTGTCAGGGCGAAGTTTTGCGTCACTTGGGGCAGGACCAAATCATAACCGGCCGCCTGGACCGCTGCCTGCAAGTCTAGGGGGCTGACACTCCCTTCTGTCTCCAGGCTGACTTTTTCAGTTGCTAAATTCACTTGTGCTGACTTGACGCCCGTTACGGCCTGCAGGGCCACTTCCACTGCATGGGCACAAGAAGCGCAAGACAAGCCTTGAACCGCATATTCTTGTGACATGGTCATCACCTTCCTTAATCTCAATTTTTAGGATTACAAAGTGTAACCCTCATTTATAGTATAACACCTTAGATTACATTTGTAAACCCCTCTTTTTTATCAGACTTAAGACCGATTTTACTATTTATAACGGAATATCTCTTGACGCATTATACTATGCGTTGTATAGTATAGGTGTAGAAAGGAAGAACGCCTATGGAAGCTCAACTCAAGCGTGGCCTTTTGGAAGTCTGTGTATTGGCCGCCCTGCGCCAAGAAGACTCCTACGGCTACAAAATTGTCAAAGATGTGTCGGAATACATTCCGATCTCCGAATCCACCCTCTACCCCATCCTCAAGCGACTAGAAGCCAACCAGGCGGTGGCTGCCTACTCGATTGAACATAAGGGACGCCTACGCAAGTACTACCGCCTGACCCATGTCGGCCACAGCCAAATCCAGAACTTTCTCCAGGACTGGGACGCCGTCATGAAAGCCTACCACTTTATCCTAGGAGATGATCGACATGAATAGATACGACTTCAAACACCAACTAGCTCGGCGCTTGTCCAGCCTACCCGAGGAAGAACTGGCCCACCACCCTGTCCTTCTTCGACGAAATGATTGATGACCGCCTAGACGAAGGCATGACCGAGGACCAAGCCGTAGCGGATTTGGGTGATTTAGATGAAATTGCCAACCGGATTCTGAGCGGAAATGTCACCCTTTGAGCGGGTCAAACAAAACTCAAACCCAAACGCCCTATTTCGGTGGCCAATGGGTCTTGATTGCCCTGACCTTCCCCATCTGGTTACCACTTATTATCACGGTGAGCCATTGGCTTTTGCCTTGGTATTGGTGATGGCAGCCCTACTCTTCGCCTTCTATGTCACGGTCTTTGCCTTTATTTTTGGCGGTGCATTCATAGCGGTGACCAGCCCCTTCACCTCCGGTTTCAACCTGATTAATGCCCTCTTCAACTTCGGGGCAGGTCTTTCCCTAGTCGGTCTTGGCCTCCTATTCTTGCCATGGGCACAACGCGGCTTCCGCAATCTCAACCATCGACTGCGCTGGATTCACTCTCGTCGCGACTAGACTCACCTAGAAAGGAGCTTATTTATGAAAAACCTGACTCAAAATCGCCATTTTACTCATTATCATTGGTCTCTTGTCCATTGGGACGGCCTTCGCCCTATCGGGTGGCGACCTGACTCGCTTTAGTATGGCCGGAACGCCAGAGAACAAGCAATACCAAGCCTCAGCTAGCGATGTGACCGAGTTGGTCGTCAAGGCTTCGATTGCTGATGTGACCGTCACAGGCGCTGACCAATCCGACATCAAGATTGACTATACCGAAGATCGCAGCATCAACTATAACATCAAGCAAGAAGGCTCTCGCCTGATTATGCAATCTAAAGGGCCAGTTCTTCTTCTTCAATTTCTGGTCCTTCAACCCCTTCGGCATCTTCAATTTCCCCACAAGATTAACATTACCCTTCCTAAGGAGCTGGCCGCCAAAGTGGACGTCAGGGTCTTCGACTGGGTCCATCACCATCAGCGACCCTAACCTCAAGGACAACCTCAAGCTCGACGACTCGACTGGCGACATCCAGCTAGAAAAGGTTAAGGCTAGCAAGGATATTAACGTCTCTGCCTCAACGGGTAAGATTAGCCTTGACCAGGTTTCCGGCCAAAACTTTGACCTATCTGCTTCAACGGGTGATATCCGCACCAAGCAAACCCAGGCTAGTGGTACGACCTTCAAGGCCAATAGTTCAACTGGGAAGTGGACATTCAGGACTTGAATGACGTGTCAGACATTGATCTCTCCTCCTCAACGGGTGATATCAAGCGCCAAGATTCAAGGCAAACGCAAGGACTATCAAATCGACACCAAGACCATGGGCAACAAAAACCCAAGAAAAACGAAGGCGCCAGCAAGAAAGTCAAAGGCACACTCGTCAACTGGCAATGTTAACGTCCAATTCTCAGAATAATCGAGATCAAAAAGAGGCCCAAGGGCCTCTTTTTGTCTGCCTGCTTTTGCCTTGTTCTGGCTTGGCCACGGCGGTCACTCTAGGCAAAGTTAGGCCCTTGCAGCGTGACCGGCTTCAGCCAGCCTGCGGCTGTCTTCCGCCTTGGCGGTCTATGGTGGCCTAAAGTTGGCATAAGATAGAAGAAAGAGGCCCGAGAGCACAAATCACCCTTGTTATTCTCGAAAGGAGATGCTATGAAAACCGACTCACATCCACTCTATCAATCCCCAAAATAGGCTTTTAAAAAGGGCTACTTGTTCTTGGCCCAGCATCTCTTGCCCGTCTATTAGTTTATTTAGGGCTTCAAGGGAGACACCATAGTCTCACTCAGTCGTTTGAGATAGTCCGCCCCTTTGCTTTGAAATTTTATACGGATTAATTCCGCATAGTAGTCATTGGTCACCCTAAGAACGGTGGCTTCATCCCGAATGTCGATAGTGTCACTCAGCAAATCAAAAACGGTCTGCAAATTCAAGAGCCCCGCCAAATTACGAATGACCTGCTTAATTTGGCGCAAAAATATAATCATTTTCAACAAACATGACGCTTCCTCCTTTTGACTGATAATTCTGCTTTCACCTATTATAGCCCTCTAAAACAAAAATAAATAGGCCAACTTCATTTAAATACAGGGATTTTTCGACAAGTTTGTCCCCTCACTTTGCCACCAACTTTAGGAAGTCGGGCAACCAAAGACTTGCGCCCCATTTCCTAGCCACTCCCCAGCCTTGGCCAGGTCAGGTGCGGGCAAAGTGGCCCTAGTGGCCTGAAGGATGACGGGCGCATGAGTGGCCTTGGAGCGCCAGCGACTCAGGGCCACCATAGACCGGCACAGGCAGAGACTCGCACGAGGCTGCAGCTGGTCCTGCCACAAGAGTCCACTTTGCCCTCAGCACCCGACCAGGCCAAGGCAGACACTAAAAAGACAGAGGTCCCTCAGACCTCTGTCCCCTACTAGCTATCGCTTGTCTTATTTACCGAATGACTTAACGCGATCTTGGTCAGCCATGTATTCTTTGTCGCCAGCTGGTGCTACCACGCTACCGAATGGTGCTTGAGCACGTAATTTCCAAGTAGATGGGATATTGTATTTAGCAGCTACTTTTTCGTCTACTAATGGGTTGTAGTGTTGCACGTTCATGCCAATGTTTTGTTCAGCCAATGCCAACCATACAGCGTATAAAGTTGATCCCATGTGCTTGTTCTGACCAGATTGGGAAGTTGTCAGCGTAGAGTGGGAAGTTAGCTTGCAAGCCTTCTACCACTTCTTGGTCTTCGAAGAAGAGGATGGTCCCAGCTCCTGCTGCGAAACCTGCTAAACGACCTTTAGTCCCTTCAAAAGCTTCCGCTGGGGTTACCTTTTCAAGTTCGCTGTAAGCAATCTCGTTCCAGAAGTCTTCAGACTCTTTGCCGAACAAGATGACGGCACGACTAGATTGAGAGTTGAAAGCAGATGCGTTGCTTTCTCATAGCTTTTTTCTACGATTTCAACAAGAGCATCGTTAGAAACTGGAAGTTCCTTTACCGAGTGCATAAATTGAACGACGTTTTTTGCTTGTAATTGGTTAAAGTTTGACATATTAATTACCTCTATTCTTTCTTTTTATTTTCTGATCCGCTAGGGATATTTAATTTACTTATATTATTAGCGCTATGCGCAATGGCCTTTTCTAAATCATCCACCACATCTTGCATGGTGATGCGCTTGAGTTCATTTTCCATAGCCGTTTGGACTGCATCAATTTGCCATCCACCGCTTGGTGAATATTGCGCCTCACCGGACAGTCCTGATGTGGGTTAGGATGGAAATTAAAGAGTCCCTCCTTGTCAACACTGTCTACCGTGACGTAGATATCATAAAAAGTGATGTCATCCAGGGGGCTTGGCCAAGCGCGACCCCCCACTGCCTTGACGCGACTCGATAATGCCAGCCGCCTTCAAGCCGGATAGGACCGACCGGACGACCACGGGGTTGACCTGAATACCTCCGCTAGGAAGTTGCTGGTCACGCGCCGCTGGTCTTGTCTCAAATAGATGACGGCCAATGAATGGATTGCAATGGTAAAAGCGACTTGATATTTGCATAGAATCACATCCTATTTTCTTACTTTCTGACCATGGTTGTGACGACTTAAGGATGCTTGGGCATCCATCTGCCTGGTTTACCATTGGCTACTGGGACAACGAGTGGGTCTACCCTCCTTTATTGTGATATGATAACTTGTAACTTTCTCTGTTACAAGTTTATGCTTAAATCTTATCACCCTCTCTTTTATTTGTCAACCCTCTTGACTTAAAATTTTATAGGGCTCATTTTTGCTTGATATAGAGCCATTCCTAGCCAATCAGACTAGCTTAGAGCGAGCGCACAAGCAAAAAATTTTGAGGCCATGCAGGTTAGCCCCTCCCATTTGCCCTAACCCTAAACACGAACGAGGCCATTTTTCTTGGCCCCGGCCATTCGTTTTTTAGCCACAAGGCCTGACATTTCTGTTATAATCATAGCAGAAGCCCCTTGCAAGGGCTGGCCATTACCAAGCATTCTAGGAGGACCACTCATCCATGACCCATCTATCTGATATTGAAATTGCCAACTCTGTTAGCCCTCGTCCCATCGAAGACATCGCTGCTTCAGTGGGCTTAAAACCCCAAAACCTCTTCCGCTATGGCCATCACATCGTCAGTGGACCTGGCTTCCTCACCCAAAGAAGCAAGCAAGCCAGGTAAACTAGTCCTAGTGACTGCTATCACCCCTACGCCTGCTGGCGAAGGTAAGACTACGACCTCAGTAGGTCTGGCTGATGCCCTCAGCCTGATTGGCAAGAAGGCCGCCATCGCCCTGCGCGAACCGTCTCTTGGCCCAGTCTTTGGGGTCAAAGGGGCGCCGCTGAGTGGCTATGCCCAAGTCATTCCGATGGAAGATATCAACCTGCACTTTACCGGGGACTTCCATGCCATCGGCGCAGCTAACAACCTGCTGGCGGCCATGTTGGACAACCACATCCACCACGGCAATGCCCTAGGCATCGACAGCCGTCGCATCACCTGGAAACGGGTAGTCGACATGAACGACCGCCAGTTGCGTCATATTGTCAACGGCCTCCAAAGGCAAGATTAACGGCGTGCCACGCGAAGACGGCTACGACATCACCGTCGCTTCCGAAATCATGGCGGTCCTCTGCTTGGCGACCAGCCTGTCCGACCTTAAGGAGCGCCTGGCCCGCATCATCGTGGCCTATACCTTCGACGGTCGCCCCGTGACCGCTGCTGACCTCAAGGCTGAGGGCGCTATGGCCCACCCTGCTCAAGAATGCCAGTAACCCTAACCTGGTTCAAACCCTGGAAGGCACTCCTGCCTTTGTCCATCGGCGACCATTCGCTAACATCGCCCACGGCTGTAACTCGGTCCTAGCTACCAGCTAGCCTTGCGCCAAGCCGATTATGTGGTCACCGAGGCTGGCTTCGGTGCCGACCTAGGGCAGAGAAATTCCTAGAACATCAAGTGCCGCCTGGCTGACTTAGAGCCTGACGCAGTCGTGTTAGTTGCCACCATCCGGGCCCTCAAGATGCACGGTGGCGTGCCTAAAGACCAACTTAGGTCCTGAAAACGTGGCAGCCGTCAAGGCTGGCTTGCCTAACTGGACAAGCACTTGGCGACCATCCAGAATACTTTGGCCTGCCAGTGGTGGTAGCCATCAACAAGTTCCCAACCGACACCGAGGCTGAACTTGAAGCCGTCTACCAGGCCTGCCAAGCCCGGGGCGTCGACGTATCTATCTCTGATGTTTGGGGCCAAGGCGGGGCCGGCGGTCGCGATTTGGCTGAGAAAGTAGTGGCTCTGACGGAGGCTCTGGACTTCCGCTACATCTATGACCTGGAAGATTCCATCCAAGACAAGATCACCAAGATTGTCCAAAAGGTCTACGGTGCGCAGGCATCAGCCTGACCCCAGCGGCTAGCGTGAGCTCAAGGAGCTGGAAGACCTGGGATTCGGCCAGTTGCCAATCTGTATGGCCAAGACCCAGTACTCCTTCTCCGACAATGCTAGCCTGATTGGGGCACCTAAGGACTTCACCGTCACCATTAAGAAACTCAAGGTCTCTGCCGGCGCAGGCTTCATCGTGGCCTTGACCGGTGACATCATGACCATGCCAGGTCTGCCTAAATCCCCTGCTGCTGAACGTATCAACATCGATGCCGACGGCAAGGTGACCGGCCTCTTCTAATCTAATCCACAACAGCAAGAGCCCCTGCCTGATGGCAGAGGTCTCTTTATTATCTTGTAAACTTGGTAAGTAATGCAGCAAGGCATGGGCCACGCCGTCTTCTTGATTGGATGGGGTCACATAGTCGGCCTGGGCCTTAATGGCCTCACTGGCATTGGCCATGACCACCGCCTGACCTACCACCTGGAACATGGCCAGGTCATTGGTCCCATCGCCAAAGGCCATGAGTTCCTGGCGGGTCAAGCCTTCTCGTTCCTGGATATACTGGATACCCAGGGATTTTCTGAGCCAGACGCGGCGTCACTTCCAGATAAGGAATGCTGGTCTGATAGAGACCGATTTCGGCTTCTGGATAGGCTGCTGGCAGATAGGCTGACGGCTTCCATGAGCTCATGGTCCAAGGTTACCAGCATGAGCTTGAAAACCTTGCGCCAAGGGGCCTGGAAGAAATCCGCATAGTCCACCAAGACATAGTCTAGACCGGTCAAGTTCTGTTCGTAGGCCACACAGTCATCGTAACGGTCACAAACCAGGTCTGGTCGTCGAAGACACTTATGCTGAGGTCAGGATAACGGCCTCTTAAGTCCAGGACCAGGGTCTTGGCTAATTCATATTCCATCCGGACCTCATGAATAACCTGGTAGCCCTCAGGGCTGGCCTGGAAGATATAACCGCCATTGAAGCCCACATGGACATCATGGAGTCCTAGTTGATCGATAGCCTCCCGCATTTCCATAGGCGAACGGGCTGAGACCAGGGTCAGGGGCAGGCCCACTTGGCGAATGACTTGGGCCGTCTCCGAGCTAATGCGGCCGTCCTCCCGCAGAATGGTTCCATCCATATCGGAAAAAAGATGTCTAATCATGGTTGCCTCCTTGCTAGCTTGTGCTACTAATACTCCGCCTTGGCAAAAATAGTCCTTAAGCTCGTCAACGGCGATTTCCAAGTCTTCTTCCTCTGCCTTCTTGGGCAGGCGTAATTCTAGGACTTGCCAGTTAGCTAGGGACACAATCAGATAGCGGATCTTCTGCAGTCGGCCCCACCAGTTGCGTTGGTGGCGACTAGACTCAGCAGGCCGCATATTTTGGTCGGGCTCTTCCCAGTTAATATCGAGTCCAGGGTCAGAATATCGTTGAAATGCCAGACCTCTAGGCCATCACCCCAAAAGATCAGGTGGTTCTGATAGACCATGCAGGTAATCTCGGGCCACTCTCGGTCGGGCTGGAAGTCGTCACTTTCCACTGGGGATAGTTTTTGGACTAGGTAGTGCCAGCCCTCCTTATTGTGGCGGCGAATGAGCCAGCATTGGCGGATTAACCAAAATCAAGCGAGCGATTGAAGCGAACCAAAAATTACAAGCGGGACGCCCACTACATACATTAAGATTAGGCTGAATAGGCAACGAGCAATGGCGCCATAGCGCGAGCGAAGGCCTAGGCCATAGATGCGGTGCCTCGGGAAATGGCTATTAGGCAGAGGACCTGGTGGGGTAGCTTTTTGCGACATAGTTTACTCCCTTGATTTGACAATCTAATGCTAAACGTTCCTCTAAGTAGGCGATCTTAGCGAAGTCTTTATGATTATTTTTGATCATTACGATAGGAATCCTGGGAGGAGGCCTGGTAGATAGGCCAGATACTGGCCCATAGTAGGTAAATAGAAGCGGACCCCCTGACAGTCTTCCAGGGGCAGGTCCTCCAAGGCCACGCCGGCAAAGTCTGGCAAAGTATCCAGAGCGCCAAACTCTACTGAGCCGGCAGGCCCTTGGAATTCATGCTCGTGGCGGTCTACCAAGACATAGCCCAAGTCCTCCATGACTCCTTCAAGCAGCTCAAAGTCATAGATACGTAAGTGGTCAGGCGCCTCCCACCCCCGCGGATCACCCGGCACATGAATGTCCAGGTCGCGCGCCTGCCAGGAGCGGCCCGTCCGAACTTCCAGACCGACCGACCCCATCAAGAGGGGTACAAGGCCCCGCTCATTCAGGGCTCTAGCAATGCTTAAAAAGGCTTCGAATAAGGGACTAGTCATCAACTCACTTGGCTCCCTTCTTAGAGGCTGGCCGCTTGGGCTTGAATTTTATCTAGGAAGGCCGCAATTTTTTTAGGCTTGCTTCCACGCACATAGGCTAATTGGCTTTGCTTGACTGGCTTAATGCCCACCATGCGCAGAATATGTCGAGCTAAAACGCGACCATAATCCTGCATTAAGAGGCGGGCGAAGAAGCCTACTGTGTCGTGGGTGGTAATGACCCAGCCCGTTCTGCCCTTAAGCAGGCCTTGAGGGATAGGATGATCACTATAATCATAGGCAAAAGCCCTTAACAAAGACGCGATCAACAAAGCCCTTTGAGCACGGCAGGCATGCCGCCCCACCAAATAGGATAGATGAAAATCAGATGATCAGCCCAAGTTACCAAGTCGCGATAAGGGGCCATTTGCGGGTCCTTGTCTAAATCGCGACGTTTATGGTCTTGATCGAAGACTAGGCAGGGATCGAAGCCCTTTTCCTTATGCTCCTGGTAGAGATCCAGGGTCTTGACTTCATCACGACCCGCCAGCCCAGCCTGCACGCGGGCTGGGATTTGGGCATTGAGCCCTTGATGATTGGGGTAGGCATAAACAATTAAGACTTTCATGGTCATAACCTCCTTATAATCTATGCGGTATTAGTCGGCTTGCTCCTCCTCAGCCAAGAGACGTTGGAAGCCATACTCGTAGAGGTAGCTAGCCAGACGGGTCAGGGCGACAGGACGCTGGGCAATTTCGGCCTGGACCTGGACCATGGCATCCACTGAGACCTGGAGCGCAAGGTGGCTCTGACGGTAACGCCAGTGGTTGTAAACATTCATGGCGACCAGGAAGACTAAGCAGAGCGAGGTCAGGTTCCAGACAAACTGGTCTGGCATTAGCGCCAAGAGCCCCGTCAGCATGGTCTTTAAAAAAGGCCAGGCCTGGTCCAAGTGACCATTCAAGAATTCCACCACTAGGACCAAGAGGACGAAGCCCAAGACAAAGAGCAGACCATCTGTTAGGGTGTCGAAGAGCGCCAGGAGGGACTGGACGACCTTCTTAGTCGTCAGACCACCTAGGTCCTGCTTAATCAAGTCCTGGTAGCGATCGTAGTCGCGCTCAGTCAGGTCAGCCTCTTCCCGCTCCAGCTGAAGGACCAGCTTGTCCCTGTCCTCTGGACTCAGTTTCCTGACATTGCTTGGCTCCATCTTAACACCTCCTTGATAGCTCTATTATAGCACAAAGGCAATTAGGCCCCAAGTCCTCCCCCTTATCCTTGATTTATGTGGTCAGAATTATTAAAATGATAGATGAAAGAGTACACTGTAAAGGATTTGACTTCGATTATGCAACTGCTTGAAGGCGTCTATGCCCCCCACCAACACAAAAAACTCAAAGACATCCTCTTCCTGGTCATCGGCATCCTGCTCTTTAGTGTCTATGCCGGCCTCCTAGTGCCTTATAACGGCATCGGGGCCAGTGGCACTATCGGGATTGGGCTGATCATGCAGAAGTATTTCGGCATTCCCATCGGGACCACCCAATTAGCCCTCAATGTCCCCCTCTTCTACATTGCCTACAAGTATATCGGCAAGCAGTTTCTCCTGCTAACCGGGGCCACTATCTTCGCCTCCTCCTTCCTCATTAACAACCTGCCCAATATCGTGGCGCCAGTCGAACTGCACGATTCCCTAGTAGCCGCCATCTTCTGTGGGATTATCTCGGGGATTGCCATGAGCTTTCTGCTGATTGCGGGGGCTTCGACAGGCGGGACCGACATTACCGGTAAATTCCTGTCCAAGCGTTTCAAATGGAGCATTCCGACGGTCTTCCTTATGCAGGACATCCTGGTCTACAGCTTGATTTGGCTGACCTTTGACATTCAACACGTCATGTATGCCCTGATTATGAGCTTCGTTCGTAACCAGACCATGAAGAACATCCAACGCTTCTTCTCGGCCTATATCCAATGTTCCATTATCTGTCTCAATCCATAAGAAGTCGTGTCCGCCATCAACTCCCGTCTGGCTCGGGGTTCGACCCATTCTTGAGGTAGAGGGTGGCTACTCCCACCAGAAACAATTTATGATCATCCTCATCATTCAGCAAAACGAGCTGCATACTCTCAAGAAGATTATCGCCCAAACCAGTCCCAAGTCTTTCATCACCATTACCAACATCAGCAACATCTTGGGCAACTTCAAGGAACACTCCTACGAATTATAAGACAGCAAAAGGCTGGCAACCCGCTCTGGGTGCCAGCCTTTTTTGTGCACTTAAACTTAACTTTAAGCCAAGAGTTCTTCAGAAGTCCATGCCTGCTAGGAATTCTTATCGAACTGGCTGTACATGAGGGTCAGCATGCCGCCTTGAGCGCATGAGCTCCTGGTGGTTGCCTTGTTCGATAATGCGACCTTCCCTGCATGACCAGGATATAGTCGGCATTTTTGAATAGCTCTGACAGACGGTGGGCGATGACGAAGGAAGTCCGCCCCTCCATGAGGGTATCCATGGCCTGTTGAATCAGTTCTTCGGTCCGGGTATCCACCGAAGAAGTGGCCTCGTCCAAGATCAGCAGTGGCGCGTCCTTAAGCAAGGCGCGGGCAATGGTCATGAGCTGCTTTTGCCCGACCGACAAGGTGACCGTGTCATCCAGGACGGTGTCGTAAGCCTTAGGCAGGGGTCATAATATAGTGGTGGACGCCAGCCTTAGCAGCCTCGATTACCTGTTCGTCACTAATGCCGGTCTGGTTGAAGATGAGGTTTTCCTTGATGGTCCCTTCAAAGAGCCAGGTGTCCTGCAGGACCATGGCGAAGGCATCGTGGACTTCTGACCGCTTCATTTGGGCCAGGTCTACGCCATCAATGGCGATGGTCCCCTGGTTGATTTCATAGAACTTCATAAGCAGGTTAACAATGGTGGTCTTACCTGCCCCAGTCGGCCCTACAATGGCAATCTTCTTACCAGGGCGGTGGGCCGTAAAGTCATTAATGATAGTCTTATCGGGCGAGTAACCGAAGGTGACCTGGTCGAAGGTGACCTGGCCCTTAATGTCGGTCAAGGCCTGTGGCAGGTCGTGGTCATCCGCCATTTCTTCTTCATTGAGAAATTCGGAGACCCGACTCATGGCTGCCCCCGCTTGTTGTAGGGAAGTCATGCCTTGGGCCAGTTGGGAAATGGGTTGAGCGAAGATCCGTACATAGACCATAAAGGCCACGATGGTCCCCATGGTCACGCCACTGCCCTCTTGCAAGGCCAAGATAGCCCCAACAATAATGACTAGGACGTAGGCGAAATTGCCAATGAAAAATCATCAACGGCATCATAATGCCCGAGATAAATTGAGACTTCCAGATGCTGTCATGGAGTTGGCCATTGAGCTTGGCGAACTGGGCCAAGAGACTCCGCACGGCATTATAGCTAGTCACCACATTGTGTCCAGAATAAGTTTCCTCGACGAAGCCATTAACGGCCGCCAAGTTGACTTGTTGGGCCTTGAAGAAGCCTTGGGCCCGCATGCCGATAAACATAATCAGGATAAAGCCCACGAAGACGGAAATCACCGTCACCAGCGATAGGATGACATTGGCAGTGAACATCATAATCAGGACTGCGATAATCATGATAACCAGAAGAAATCCACATTGGCCAGACTCTGGTTAAGGGATTGGCCGACGGTGTCCACGTCGTTGGTCACCCGTGACAGGGTATCCCTTGGGAATGACTATCGAAAGTAGGCCAAGGGAGACGGTTAATCTTGGTGGCGATGGCCCGACGCAGGCGTTGGGACAGACGCTGAATCATGGTGGTGATAATGAAGCCTTGTAGGTAGTTAATCACCGCCCCGAAGGTAGAGCCCAGCTAGCAAGAAACCCACCGCTGAGATGGCCTTGAGGTCCATCTTACCTGACATGCCTTGGCCAATTAGGGTTGGTCATTTCTTCCAACTACGTGGCCCGTAGACGGTAATGATACTGAAATGGTCGCCCCCATCAGAGCCAAGACCAAGGGCAGTTGAAAGCCTTGAATATAAGGTTTTATTCCCTTAAAGAGGGATGGTTTGGATGTCTTAATGGCCATCTTCTAATTCCTCCTTGGATAATTGAGAGTAAGCAATTTCGCGATAGACTGCGTTGTCCTTGAGCAAGTCCTTAGTGGGTCCCTTAGCCAACCACGCGACCTTGGTCTAGGACCAGAATCAAGTCGGCCTCCATAATGGTGGAAATCCGTTGGGCCACAATCAACTTGGTCATGTGGGCCGTCTCCTTGGTCAAAGCTTCACGCAAGATGCGGTCGGTCTTATAGTCCAAGGCTGAGAAGGAATCGTCGAAGATCAGGATTTCTGGCTTACGCGCCAGAGCCCGGGCAATGGCCAGACGTTGACGTTGACCACCCGAGAAGTTGGTCCGCCCTGAGCCACATGCTCGGCTAGGCCGCCTTCCTGGCCTCCACAAAGTCCTTAGCTTGAGCTAATTCTAGCGCCTGCCACATCTTGGCTTCCGTCAGTGGGCTTTCTAAGCTATCCCCCATGTCCAAGATTAGACTGGATGTCGCCTGAGAGAGGACTGCCTTTTTGAGGAATGTAACCTACTCGCTTGCGTAGTTCGCTTAAGTCATAGTCCAGCCACGTTGACGCCGTCGACCAGAATCTGGCCTTCTGACACATCATAGAAGCGTGGAATCAGGTTAACCAAAGTAGATTTACCTGAACCGGTTGAGCCGATAAAGGCCACGGTTTGACCGGCTTGGGCCTGGAAGGACACGTCTTGGATGACCGGCTCGGCTTCTTGGGCATAGCGGAATGTCACATTTTGGAAGGTGACTTGGCCCCTTGAGACTTGGGTCTGGAGACTGGCCTTGAGCTGGTGAATGGATGCTTGGTTCTGGTTCTAGGACTTCATTGATCCGGCCCGCTGCCACCAAGCTACAGGGGCAGGATGAAGAGATAATCCCCATCAAGAGGAAGCCGATGACAATCTGCATGGCATAGGACATGAAGACAATCATTTCGCTGAAGAGGCCAACTTTATCAAATAAGTTAGCGGAGGCAATGAGGTAGGCCCCGATCCAATAGATGGCCAGGGTCAAACCTGAGGAAATCCCAGACATAATAGGGTTGAAGATAGCCATGAGGTTGTTAACGAAGAGGTTGAGTCGGGTCACTTCATTGTTAGTGGCTTCGAACTTAGCATCTTGGTAGTCCTCAGCATTATAGGCCCGAATAACCCGAATCCCCATCAGACTCTCGCGGGTAACGGCATTGAGCTTATCAGTTAATTTCTGAATGACCGCTTGCTTAGGAAAGGCCAAGGTCATGAGGACTACAGTCATTAAAATGATGATTAAGACCGCTACCCCCACTGCCCAAAGCCAGGCCTCGGACTTGCCCACAATCTTGGTCATGGCCTCAAATAGCCATAATTGGACCACGAACGATGACCTGAAGGCCCATGGTAATCAGCAGCTGAATCTGGCTGATGTCATTAGTGGTCCGGGTCAAGAGAGAGGGAATACTGAAACGCTTGATTTCAGCATCTGAATAGCTGAGGACTTGGCTATAGATGTCCGACCGCAAACGGGTGGTATAGCTAGCGGCTAGACGGGCGGCTAGGAAGCCCACCATGACTAGGCTAGCAAAACTAGCCAGGGATAGGCCTAACATGAGGGCGCCAGGGACCCATTAACTGGTCTAGGCCCACGCCAGGTGTTTGTGAGAGGGTGGCCACTTCCTTCATATAACTTGGAACTTCTAAGTCCAAGTAGACGGCTAGGAAGATGAAGGCCACGGTAAGACCCACCATGCCCCATTCACGGGCGCTGAGTCGCTTAATTAATTTAAACATGGTCTACTCCTTTGTATTCAATATGTTCCAGATTTTTGCGTCAAGTGGCGGATTACCCGATGGAAGACTGCCAGATCTTGCTCACTGAGTCCTTCCAGCAATTGGTCGTGGATGGTGGTCAAGAAAATGACCGACCTGGGCTTGCTTGACTAGGCCTTGCTCGGTCAGGGTCACATACTTGCGTCGCTTATCGCGGGGATCCGGCTTAATGTCAATCAGCTGATTCTTCTCCATGCGCTTGAACAACTGGCTAGCCACAGGCTTTAGGAGATTTTCATTTGCTCTGCTACTTCCATCATAGTAACCGGCCGCTCTTGATGGTGGAAGAGATAGGTCACTACCCGGCCCTGGGGACCGGCTAACCAGTCCATCCCGGCTTCCTAGCCAGGTTCTGGGCTTGATTTTTAAGGCGATGGCTGAAGACCACCGTGTCATGGATACAACCTTCCATTGGCATCCCTCCTTGAATAGTTATCATGCTAACTATTTTAACATGAGGCCTATGCCCTTGGCAAGTTATAGCCCTCTCGACAAAACTTTAGAAATACTTTAGAATTGCTTGAGAGATATTTGATTTTTGGGTCCTATACTAAGAACTATCAGGAGCCAAGCTCCACATTAGCAGAAAGGACGTGTTCCCCTATGACCCCATCCTGACTCACCCAGTCCCTAACTAAAAACTTTTGCCTCTGGCCCTGCCCTGACCCAGGTCAGCCTCAGCCTGAGAAGGCGACATCTACGGCTTAATCGGCCAAAAACAGGGGCCGGTAAGACCACCCTACTCAAGCTCATTACCAGGCTCATTCACCCTACTTCAGGCAACCTCTCCTCTTCGGCTCTAGCAGCGACCAGGGAGTGGAGCCAGGCCCTAGCTCAGGTGGGCGCCGTCATCGAGTCGCCAGCAGTCCTTCCCTAATCTGTCGGCCTACGAGAACCTACGCTACCAGGCCACCCTGCTCTGCCTGCCCCAAGCCGAGCAAGTCATCCAGGAGACCCTAGAATTAATCGACTTGCAGAATGCTGGTCGCAAGCCCTTCAAGGACTTCTCGCTAGGTATGAAACAACGCCTAGCCATCGGTCTAGCTATCTTGGCCAAGCCAGACCTGCTTATTTTGGATGAGCCGGTCAATGGCCCTAGACCCCATCGGCATTAGCGACTTGCGCCCTCCTCCTCCGCCTCAACCGTGAGCTGGGCATGACCATGATTATTTCCAGTCACATCCTAAAGCGAGCTCCAGCAAGTGGCCAACCGCTGGCTTTTATCAAAGACGGACGGCTAATTAAGAAATCTCAAGACCGAATTCGATAGCCTGTCCGAAGACTATATTGTCCTTAAGACCCATGCGGTGGAAGCCGCTAGCCGCCTGCTAGAAAGCTACTTCAGCTATCCCTTCAAGGTGGTCGATGAGACCAGCGAAATCCATGTCTTCGCACCTGCCAACCAGCTGTCGGCCGTCAATACCGCCCTGGTGAAAGGCCAAGTGGCCCTGGATGAGATTTATTATGCCAAGCAGAACCTAGAAAAACTACTTCACCCAATTGATTCACGAGGAGGATGCTCACCATGTTAGCCATTCTTAAAGCCGACTTCCAGTCGTCTGCTTCATTCTAAGGGTTTCTGGACCATGGAAATCCTGCTCCTGGCCTTCAACTTCCTGATTGTCCTCCTGGCTCACCCTACCGTCCTCAAGTTTATCTCAGGCCTCCAAGGAGTCACCGGCACCGAGGGCCTGGAGCAGCTGAGATTGGACGGCTTGACCGCCGTCAGCCAGGCCATTGAAAGCGGAGCTGGTATTCAGATTTTTATGCTCTTTTTGACCCTCTACTTGGTGGGGGCCTGAACTCAACCACCAACTCTATAAAAATTCTCTGTCCGACGGAATTTCCCGCTTCAGCTACTACTTCAATAAATGGCTGATGATTTTCCTCTTAACCGGCTTCAACCTCTTCCTCTACACCAGCACCCGCTATCTATATGCCAGCCTCTTCCTAGATATGTCGGGCCTAAGTCCCGAAGTGCTTGGGCAAAGGGATCCAAGTCCTCCTACTCCAATGGCTCTTCATCCAATTCTGGGTGGCCGTCATTCTGACCCTCCTCCACTTGACCCACTCTATCTCTATCAGCCTGGTCTTTTTCTTCTTAGTTGGCCCCTCTACCAATTACCTAGCCCTGCTCCTGCCAAAAATTACCTGGCTGCGCTACGTCGATGTGGTGGCTGACTTCGCCCTCCTATCAGACCCCAACCTAGCCCTGGCCGTGGGCCTGTCACTGATCCTAAGTACCATCTTCGGCTGCCTAGGCTACCAGATTTTCAAAAGACGTGACTTATAAAGGTACAAAAATAAGCCAGCCCATCAGTATTGAATCTGATGGGCTGGCTTTTTGCTATCTCAATGGTAGGCTGACGCAGACGGAGAAATCCAAGTCCTGACTGCTTAGGGTCAGCTGGCCTCCTAGTAATTGAACTAGTTGTTGACTAATATAAAGCCCCAGGCCTGAAGAAGACTCGACTTCTGACAGGTTCTCTGAATAGAAGCGCTTGGTCAAGTAGCGGACCTGTTGGATGGGCTGGGCCATTTGATTATCGAGGCGAATTTGCAGTTGGTCTGCTTGGAGGCTCAGGCTAATCCGACCCCTGGCCCTTGCCATGTTTAAGCAAGTTGCCTAGCTAGATTCTGCAGGACCCTCACCAGGAGTTCTGGGTCGGTCTCTAGCCAGATAGGACCTGGCGCCAGGTCCAAATCGACCCTAAGCCCCGCTCTTTGGAAGGATTCATAGTAGGTCAAGGCCGTCTCCAACAAGAGCTGGTGGACATCCACGCGCGCAAAGCTTGGCTTGACCTCATGCTCCAAGACCCGACGATAGTCCAAGAGAGCCTAGCTGACCCTGAAACCTGCTTGAGTTGCTGGTGGACCTTCTCCAAGGTCTGGACATCGGGTAGTTCTTGGGATTTGACCTGCTTTAGGGCTTGCTGGGTATAACCCGACGCAATGGTGAGCGGGGTCCTGATATCGTGGGCAATATTGCTGATGGCCTGGTCCAAATCCCGCCGCTCCTGTTGGCTGGTGAGCCGCTCAGCTTCCTGGTCCTTGAAGACTTCTTGGACAGCCTGGCTCAGGTCCACTAAGGTTCGACTCTGCTGGCTGAGACGCAGGCGCCCTTAGGGATTTGGTCTGGCGCTTGGTCTCAATCTGCCGTGTTAGCTGGCGAACGGTGTAAGTTTGATGAAATAAATAGAGGATGGTCCCTAGTAGGCAGAGGCCTAGGCCCAAGATAATTCCCAACATTAGGTCGCCTCCCCTCCTGGCCGGACGCCTTGAGCCAGGCGAACCCCTAGGCCCCAGACCGTCTCAATATAATCCTGGCTATCATCCAGCTGGCTGATTTTTCTTGCGCAGGTTGGACAGGTGGGTGTTGAGGTATTGTCGCTCGGAATGAAGGCATCCTGCCAGACCAATTCATAGAGCAGCTCCTTGGTAAAAATCCGCTGGGGCTCGCCTAGCAAGGTGGTTAGAATGCCAAACTCCTTTTTAGACAGGCGGACCGCTTGGCCCTCCCCGACTGATTTCAAAGCTATCAGGTTTGAGTTCTAGCTGGCCTCAGACGGGTAATCGCCTGGCTTGGCTGACTGCTAGCGCCCGCCTCAAAGGCCGGCTGTCCGCAACTGGACCGCCACCCCGGGCATGGAGCTCCTCGAGTCGAAGGGCTTGACCCATGTAGTCATTGGCCCCTAGCCAGCAGCATCTGACTAATCAGCTTCTTGTCTCCCAAGGCCGTCAGCATAATGACCGGCACCTGGCTAAAGGCCCGGATGGCCTCTAGGACCGCCTGACCATTCATGCCAGGCAGCATATAGTCTAGCAGGACCAAATCCACCGGCTGGAACTGGCAGTAAAGCAGCCCCTCAGTCCCGGCAAAGGCGGAGACCAGCTCATGTTCCTGGCCCAGGGACTGCTTAATCAGGGCATGAATGTCCTGGTTATCTTCAATAATCAATATACGCGCCATAGCGACCTCCTTTCGTGCGGGTCTTGCCAAGATTAGTCTTGGCTGGGAGCTGGACTTTCGGCTTGTAGGTCTGCTTGGTCTTGTGATTCAGGTGATGAGTTGCTGACACTTGAGCTGTAGCAGCGTCTGATTCCAGCAGGTTCAACTTCAGCCACTACTTCTTCAGCCACTTCTGACAGGCTCAGCTTCTTTAGCCACTTCTCTTGCAGGATCTGCTTCTTCAGCCGTCTCTTGGCCTTGGTCACCTTCTACTGGCTCCCCTTCTAAGGCTGGCACTGGCGCTTGTTCCGGATTCTTAAGCAAGTAAACTTGGCCGGCAAAAATCAAGCCAACTACCACTACTAGACGAACTAATTCCACGTCTTCTGTGGCAGGTGAACGCAAGGATAGGATCCAGCCCACTAAGAGAGGCAGATAGATTTTCCAAGTGGCAAAACCACCCAAGAATCTAGGCTTTCTTTAAAAGCTCAGCAAGAGAATCCCTAGATAGTAGACAGCCAGGCCGGTATGGCTTGAGGCCCACAATATGACTGATGCGCACATAAGGGGTCATAAAAGCCACCCAAGGCAATCATGACCAGACTCAAGCCAATCATAATCACATAGTGGCTGTAAATAAAGCCAGCGGCTGACTGGTCGGCCCCTTGCGGCACCCGGTCTATTTGAACCTTATAGTGCAGAATGAGGCAGGCAATGAGGATAAGACCTAGTAAGGTGGTCGTCTCCAGAGATAGGAAGGTACCCAAGCTGAGGACAACCAAGCCGGCTGAGTACATCATGGTCATGAGCGAGTGCGGTCCTTCAACCGGTCGAAGTCCAGGGCTGGCACTTGGCGGTCACGCAAGAAGTAAAATGGCGCTAACCAACCAGCTAGAATTGCTACTACCAAAGCAGCAACACCCCATTCATAAGGCAACTTAGGTACCCTATCAGGAGCAGGGCCCCTTGAGCCAAGAAAAATCAAAGCCATAGCTGCAGCAAAAGTATTTATCCTGATCATCCTGGGCCTTGAGCCATTGAAGGCCGTAGCGTAGGGCCAAACTGAGGCTGAGGAAGGCCAGGCCTGCTGACAAGAGGACCCAACTATCCTTCCAAGAAGCCGTATTGCCTTTAAAGAGGAAGAGGAAGACGGTCATATCGAAGAAATGACAGACATAGTCCAGGGCCCTTCCTTCAGGTAACGATTGTTGTAAGCGGCTTGGCTGAACCAGACATAGAGAATGACCGACAGGGTCGAGCAAAACGCCATGATCAGGTTGAGTCTCCAGAGATACTTGGTGATATCTGCTAACATATAGAGCAGAGTGAACAGACTGGTAACAAAAACAAAATCATAAAAATTTCTAAAACTGAAAACGCGTTTGGTTTCTAACATGGATCACCTCATTTTTATTAATTGGTCTTGAGATACTTGAGTCAAAGTAAGCAGGGATTCCATTCATCCCAGAGATCCGGGAAGATTTCTGTGGCCTCATAGCCACAGAGCCTGGTAGAAGGCATTGGTGGCATCATGGGCCTCATAGTGTCCCGAGCTACGGGTCTTGACCTGCAGATAATGATAGCCCTGGCTGATAGCATGATCTTCAGCCACTGCCATGAGCTGGCGGCCTAGGCCTTGTCCCTGATGAGCTTTGAGGACGCCCATGCAGTGGATTTCTAGGCAGACTGGCGACGTTTCTTGGAGGGTGATAAAGCCCCAGCCCTCCCCTGCTTGAAAGCAGACCCGGTCGCTGGCCTGGTCAATGTATTCCTGGGTGGAGTCAGGGCAGACAAACCATTCAGGCAGGTCGGCTAAGACCTTGGCTACTAGTTGTGAGCGGTCCTGACCTGCTTGCACTAATTGAATCACTGAAACGCGTTTGGTTTCTAACATGGCATTCACCTCATTTTTATTAATTGGTCTTGAGATACTTGAGTCGAAGTAAACAGGGATTCCATTCATCCCAGAGATCCGGGAAGATTTCTATGGCCTCATAGCCACAAGCCTGGTAGAAGGCATTGGTGGCATCATAAGCCTCATAGTAACCGGGCGCTACCGTCTTGACCTGCAGATAATGATAGCCTTGGCTGATAGCATAGTCTTCAGCTGCTGCCATGAGCTGGCGGCCTAGGCCTTGGCCCTGATGGGCTTTGAGAACGCCCATGCAGTGAATTTCCAGACAGACAGGGGAAGTTTCTTGGAGGGTGATAAAGCCCCAGCCCTCCCCTGCTTGAAAGCAAACCCGGTCGCTGGCCTGGTCAATGTATTCCTGGGTGGAGTCGGGCAGACCAAACCATTCAGGCAGATCGGCTAAGACCTTGGCCACTAGTTGTGAGCGGTCTTGAGCTGCTTCTACTAATTGAATCATGTCTTGTCCTCCTTTGACTTTTTCTTAGGCTTGGGGGCCGGTAATTCAGGCCACATGGCTTCAAACAAGTCCAAAACATAGCCTGGTCGCTCTAGGTCTGCCACCTCAATCATGGGCTTGGCACCCGGATATGGAAGGACATTGGCTTCTTTGCCTAGATAGGTTAGCGCGGCAGGCACCGGCTTGACTAGCAGGCGGTTATCGTAGAGGCCGCCCACTAATTTGCCTTGATAGTAGAGCAGGTACTCGCCCATCACTGGCCCGGCTGGCAACCCGCTGGTCATGCTGTGTGCAAGGTCTAGGGATAAAGGCTAGATAATCCGGACTGGTGCCATCCTAGTCCCTCCTTTCAGATAGTCCTAAGGTAGGTCAGATTGCCAGGCTTCTAGCTCCAGGGGCTGACTCGTCAAGACCATGCCTCGTCCGGCCGGGTCGCTTGGTACTTGGAAGGCCGAGACCCTAGACGGCCAGGTTCCTGGCCCGGTGCCCAGGCAATGTAGAGCGTCTTGAGGTAGCCGTAGTGGCATCCTCCGGACTGGAGGACGGTCTGGGCATAGCATACCAGTCGCCGACCTTTGTAGAGTTGGTTAAGGATTTGGTCTAGATAGTCCCTAGTGACCCTGCCGGCTGTCTAGCACCAAATAGAGCAAGAGACGTAACCCACGCTATCTTCGGCGATGGTGGGTCAATCTTGACTGCCCCCAAACTTCTGAGTCCTTCTAACACCTTATCCCTCCTCTGTCTGATCCTTGGCTTGTTCCAAGGCCTGGAATTTAGCCTTCATGGTTGGGTTCTTGCGGGTCAGCTTCTTAACGCTGACATCGTCCAGCTTGTTATTGGCCAGACGCAGCTGATTCTCGCTAATTAGCAAAAAGCCGTCTTCACAGCCTCCATACGCTTGATGGCCTTGTCGATTTCGATGGCTTTGGCGAAGTTGTTGCTGGCTGAGTTATAGTTTTTAGCGAAAGGCCACTTTGAAGGCATTGAGGTCTTCTTCAAAATGGGTAATGTCAATATTCTGCTCCCGCATCTGGGCCAGTTCCTGCTTGTAGTGGAGGGCATTCATGGCCGCATTGCGCAGGAGGGTAATCATAGGCAGGAAGAATTGGGGCCGAATGACATACATCTTGTCGTAGACATAGGACACATCCACGATTCCGCTATTATAGAGCTCATTGTCGGCTTCCAGCAGGCTGACCAGAATAGCATATTTCGCAACCCTTCTCCCGCCGGTCCTTGTCTAATTCCTTGAAGAATTGTTCATTCTTCTTCTTGCTGGCAGTCTCGTCGCCTTCGTTCTTCATCTCAAACATAATGGAGAGGATTTCGACACCCTGGTCGTCATACTCGCGGTAGATATAGTCCCCCTTGGAACCCGTCCGCGCATCATTGTCCTTGCCAAACTGTGCCTTGGGAAACATACCCATGCGGTTACGGTTAAATTCAAACTCACAGTGCTGTTCCAGGCTCTCGCCAATCATCTTGGTGGACTGCTTGACCTTGAAGTCCTTGTAAAAACTCAATGGTTTCGTCCTTCTTACGCAGCTCCAATTCGTACTTCTCTTGATCAGCCTTGCGGGACAGCTGGGCTTCCTTCTCCTGTAAGGCCAGCTGGTTGGCGACCGCATCGCGCTCCTTCTCCAACTGGGTCTTGGCCGCTTGCAGGGCTTGTTGGTGCTCCAATTGGGCCTGCTTGAGCTGGAATTCCAGGGCTTGAATGGCCTGGTCCTTAGCCGTCAACTGGCCTTGGAGGGCAGTCTCAGCTCTTTTGAATCAGGGCCTTTTCGGTTTCCAAATTGTTGGATTTGATGTTGCAGCTGGCTCAGTTCCTGGTCCTTCTGGGCTCTGCAAAGCCTGCTCCTGGTTCTGATAGCGTTGCTCGGCAGTCTAGGGCCTGATGGAGGCGGGCTTGCACTTCGGCATCAAATTCGGCCGTCCGCACCTGGGCTAGCAACTCGCTATATTGGGTTTCATTAATGGTAAAAGTGGGTCCACAATGGGGACACTGGATTTCTTTCATATAAAACGGGATCCTTTTCATAACTTTGTCTTCTATTATAACAAAAAGCCCCCTGGCTTGTAGTGGGAGCTAGGCTTTGGACAAGGGCGCCTGCCTATTATTCGTGAATTGTAAGCGTCAAACTTGGAAGGCTTGGTGTCAGCAGGTATCATCCTCTGGCTTGCTTTAGCCAATCTTTAGTTAGGGGCAGGGGACCGGCTTCAGCCAGCCTGCGGCTGTCTTCCGCCTTGTTGGTCTATGGTGGCCTGAGTCGCTCCGCTCCAAGGCCACTGCATGTCCAGCATCCCAAGCGCTCCTAGCTAAAGATTGGGCGTAAGGCCGCCAGTTGACTTCAAGCGAGAAATAAAAATGACGGTAGAGACTGCCATCTGCAACTTGCCATCTAAGCAAGTCTATTTTTAATTCTGTTTAGCTTCTTCCACATAGCTATGGAAGAGCGAAGCATAGTGGTCATATTGATCCGGGTAGCCCTTGCGCAAGTTACGCAGGAAAGCCCGTTTGACTGGCGTCGTATAACGGAAATGAATGTGAAGAGAGCAATAAGCCCTGCACCACCGACAAGGGATGAGAGGGTAGACCCAAAACTGGTACCCGGCTTGCTTAAGTATAAAACCCCTGCCGCTGCAAACAGGACAGCCATGATAATAATGACCCACTTAAAGTTCTTGTCTAGGCGCGCTTGCACTTCTGCTAATTCTAGAATCACACCCTTGTAACTCGCCATCTGTATAGACTCCTTCACGTAGGTTGCGCGTCATGTCACGAGAGACACTGTCCGTGTTGCCATCTAATCATCCTTTCTAGTCAACATAGATTAGCCTCAACTATATCACTCTTTTGCCTTCGGTTCAAGCAAGCTCTCTTGCCTGATTCTTGAATCTCTAAATGACTATGATACAATGGGACAAATATAGCAATACCCACTCAATAGGAGCAAGCAAATGAACCACCAGCATTATTTTTCGACTTTGATGGCACCCTGGCTGATTCCCAAGAAATGTGTCATTCAAAGCCGTACAGGAAGCCTTCCAGCGCAAGGGGTTGACCCAACCCTCTCGCAAGTAATCCTTAACTTCATGGGCATTCCCATTGAAGCCTCTTTCCCACAAATGAGTGACCAATCCTTAAGTCCCTGAGCAGCTGAAGGCTATTTGCTGACTTCCGTTCCGCCATGGTGGCCTATGAACCAGAGGGGCTGGAAGTCTGTCCTCATATCCATCAAGTCCCTAGAACAACTCCAGCGCAAGGCCGCCACTTATACATCAGACCAGCAAAGCTGGACCGGCCCTAGAACGAAATCTGCATTTGCTTAACTTAAGCCACTACTTCACGGATAAGATTAGCTCGACCAAGTCAGCCACTACAAGCCTCATCCCTGAAAGTCTCTAACCTTGCTTGAACGCCACCAGCTCGAGTCCAGCCCACTGCCCTATGATTGGGGATGCAACTTTCGACATTGACATGGAAATGCGGCTGGGGTTGCACCTGCGCTGTCACTTGGGGTAGCCATGACCGAGCACAACTTTTGTCCTCAAGCCCTTCATGTGGTTGAGTCGGCGCTTGACTTACTGACCATCTAATAAAAATACAGGGCATCTCTGTCATGATGCCCTGTCTTTTACCTTTATCCTTCCAAAAGCCTCCCAGCAGTGCCTGGCGCATCTGGGACAGCTCAGGTTCCCTGCAGCTGCACGGACCTCATCCGTCAGTTTCCTCAAAGGGTACCCACCAGACGGGACCGCGTCCCTGGTGGCCGTAGGTCCCCATATCGCCGGCGCGACGTGAAATAGATGCCAGTGGATGGGCATCGCCATTGCCTAGCAGTTCGACATTCATCTTCTGCCCCAAAGGCCTTGGCCACCGCCTCTTGAACCTGACTCATTTGGTCTAAGAAGGTTAACTTGGTCTCAGGGTCTAGGTCATGCAGCTCCCGCACATGTTGCTTTGGCTAGGAAGAGCGTATAACCCTTAAAATATTGGTGGTCACCCAAGACCACATAGCCAGTGGAAAGTTCCTTAACTAGGTAAGGATTGCTGCCTTCCTTAATCATCTCGATTCGTTGACAAATTAAACACATGGTCTGGGCTCCTTTACTGCACCATGTGCTTTGACCCAATTATAGCATAAGTCACTCTCCCATTCAAAAAGCGCCCTAAAGGCGCTTTTCTTTCTAATCCTCCAGCACTTCCAGTTCAAAGCGCATGCCGCCTTCAATAGCATAGAAGTCATGGACAATATGGTAGTTTTCCAGCAGGTTATGAACCATATAGAGACCCAAGCCGGTCCCCTTATTGCCCTGCTGGTCGCTGTCCTGGTGACTGAAAATGTCATAGGCTGACTGAAGGGCTTGGTCAGACATAGGCTGGCAAGGATTCTCAATTCTTAGCTTCTGCCCTTCCCGATAGATGCGGATGGTGCCACCGGGTGTGGAGTAGCGGACCGCATTGCTCATGAGGTTGGAGAAGACCTTGCGGAAGGCAGACTCACTCATAGCCAGGGTGGCCTGGTCGAGTTGATAGTCAATCTTCAAGTGCTGAGCCTGAGCCAGGACTTCATAGTCAGCCAGCACCTGAGGCACAATGGCCGCCACATCCAGTGGTCCGGTCTCAGCCTGCCATTCTTGCAGTTTGGAGAGTTCCAGAATTTCCTTGACTAGGCCAGATAATTGGTCGACCTTCAGCATGGCCTCATCCAAATAGGTATCCCGGTCGGCATACTTGCCTACCTTCCAACGCATATTTTCTAGCATAATGCGCAGACCTGCCAAGGGCGTCTTGAGTTCGTGGGAAGCACTGCGTAGGAAGTCGACCTTGAGCTTCTCCAACTCCACCATGCGCTGGTTCTTCTCTTCCAATTCATCAATGACGGCTAGGGAGATGGCCGTAGAGCTCGTTGGATTTGTCGCTCCATCATGCCCAGCTCGTCTTGGCGGATATTAGCAAAGAAAGCCGTCCGATCCAACTGCTTCATGCGCCCGGTCATGGCCGCCATGCGGCTGAGAGGCCGAGACAGGCTGCGGGCGTAGACATAGGCTACCAGCACTGCCGAGCCACCGAGCCCCTCAGGACAGCAGGCAGTGAGGTTAGTCACCCGCGTGGCCTGGCGGACCACTTCGTAGTGGCAACAAACTGAACTAGCAGGCGTTTCTTATCCCGCGTCACCACTTCCCGCTCTTCGATAATGACCGAGTTCTGGTCACTGTCCTGATTATAGTTGAGATTGCGGCCGAGTGTCTTGGTATAGCTAGAGCCTTGGGGCTGCATAAAGGCCGTAATACCCTCGTTCTTAGCATAGACTTCCAGGGCTGTCTCCACTTCTTCTTCATCAACTCTCGGCCAGGTTTTTGGACCATGGCATCGGCCTTGTGGCTCAAGTCGGTCTAGCGATCGTTGAGATAGAAATGGGAAAAGACCAAATAAATGGAGAGATGGGCCACTGCCACTAAGGCTAGCAAGATGGAGATGGTCCAGATAAAAATTTTGAAATAAACTTAGTGTTTCATTTTAACTCCAATTTATAGCCCACATTTTTGACCGTGACAATACTAATCCAATCCTCAAGTTCTTGCGAATTGCTTTGATATAGACGTCCACTACCCGGTCAAAGGGTGGATCATCCTGATTGGCCCAGACATGGTCGAGAATTTGCGCCCGACTGAGGACTTGGCCTTGGTGGTCCAGCAAGAGCTTGAGAACTGCCAATTCCTTAGGCTTGGTATCCGCCACTTCCCCCTTATAAGTCGCTTCATAGCTGGAAAAGTTGACCTTGCTGTCCTTATATTCCCAGATGTCAATTCATACAATGACGCTTGGCAAGGCTTCAATGCGTTTAGCCAGCAGGGCTAGGAGAAAGGCTTCGAATATAGCCATCCACCAGCAAGTCGAAGGTCTTAATTTGGGCTTCTTCATCAGCTACCGCTGTCAACATGAGGACCGGCACTGTACTAGTTTTACGGATTTCTGCTAAGACTTCAAAGCCATTTTTCTTAGGCATCATAATATCTAAGAGGACCAGATCCACGGATACCTCCCCAAAGAGGTCCAGGGCTTCTTGTCCATCAGCCGCCTCCCAAACAAAGTAGCCCTGACTGCGGAGAAATTCGCTGACTCCTTCGCGGATGGCTGCTTCGTCTTCTACAATCATCAGATTCATGGGTGCACTTCCTTTCACATTAAAATCTTAAGTCAATTATACCATAGAAAGTAGGATTAGTCTGCAAACCCCTACTTTCCATGGTAAAAATATTATGGACTTCCTAGCCTACACTTGAACCAAATTCTGAACATTATCTACAAATGGAAGTCCCTTAGGTGGAGAATAAAGGGGTATCTAGAACCCCTCATAGGCCGGTCAAGGCGTCATTGCTTGGACTGAGTGACTGAGAGTATGTCAGTGACAATGACGGCGACTTGGCCGAGTCTATAGAGGAGTCCTCGATGACGAGAACTCACCCCTTGTTGGCCTTTTGGCCCTATTGATGGTCGGCCAAGAGGATTTAGGTTGCTTACATGAGGGTAATGGAAGCTAGAGTACAGCTACCAGGATGACCACCAAGCCTATTACTACCCAAACCATATCCATGGCTTGTACTTGGACGGATAATTCGGTCAAGGTCTTGTTGAAGCTATCAATAGCCGCCCCGCCCCCAAGCGTGGTGTTCTTAGCTTCCGCTGCCAATTGTTGACCGATGCTTTGCTGACACTGCCCAGAATGGTATTGCCCTACCCACTGGCTGACAGGTCCACCCAGGAGGAAGGCCCTCCCAAAAGCTTTGCCAGGGCTGACCATAAGCACTTCTACTAGGAATTGAGCCAAGATTTGTGGCTTGGTCATACCTAGGAGAGACGAATCCCATTTCCTTACGACGACTGTTCATCCAGAGGAAGAGGATCAAACTATGAGGACTGACACCTGAGAAGATTAGGCTACCCAAGAGTAGCTTGTCGGCCGTGCCATAGACTCAAAACCAATTGATTTTTGCAAGGACGGGAAGTTTTCGGCTGCTCTAACCAAGCTGTAAGCCCGCCAGTTAATGGACAACTTTCAGCTTCAGACATAATCTTGTCTAAGTCATGGTTACTCGTCGACGAAGAAGCTAGCATCTTGATAGATAGCCGTTTCATCGGTATAACCGTAGAGCTGGAGTGGTCCCTAAGTCGGTCAGCAGGTTGTTTTTGGTAGAGTTCTTGGATGGCCGTTACTCCACCCTTTTGTTCTTCCCGCTGAAGGTCCCTACGATCGTAACTTCAGTCGTTTCTGTTGGCTTGCTTTTCATTATCGGCATCATAGATGTTGGACTGAGCTTGAGCGTGTCCCTACCTTGAGGCCGTTCTTCTTAGCAAATTCTTCGTGGACCATGGCCACGTTCTTGCTCCTCAGGCGATGTGACGGCCTTCAACTCGCTTGAAGGTTTCGGCACCAAAGCGATCGTCCAAGGAAGAGTCATTGGTCCCTGTCAACGATGGCTGCCTACCGAAGCGACGTTGACGGTCAGCATCAATTCGTGGCAGGCCGTCTTGGGAAACCAGTTCCTTGTCGACTAAGTCGGCCACAATCCTATCGTTTGACTACTTGGCTAATGCTATCTAGGCCTTTGAATGGCTGCGATGTCATACCACGCAAGTTCCCACTCCCGCGGTTGGTCCCTTTGGTTGTTACGGCGATCGATTTCCATAGAGAAGGAAGAGCTGATGCCCTTTGAAGGTTTCTTTGAGGCCACGTGCGGTTGCCTGCTTAACGGCCAAACTACTTAAGGAAACAGTGGACATGACTAAGAGAATGAGAAGATAATCAGAGTCTTAAATTTTTACGCCAGACATAGGCCCAAGCATTATTCAATAAACGCATTGTGCTTCCTCCTACTTCACCTTGTGTCCGCTGAGCAGCTTCAGCTACTCATGACTGGAGTTCTAGGAGCCGTCATCGCTGCCTCTGCCACTTGTGGGCTGTGGGTCGACGATGACTGCATTGCCTCGTCTTGGGCAGCTTGACGTAAAATGTCGATGAGTGAGGTGTCCTTCGTCCAAGTTACGTTGGTTCGTCATTAAGATGATTGGCGCCTCGCTAGCCAAAGGCCCAAGGATAGCCACCCGTTGCTGTTTGACCACAGATAACTTGAGGACGTATGATGAATTAAGTCTTGGCCCAAGCCTAGTTGTAGTGAGCAAGTCTGCAGCCCGCATGACAGGCGCACATTTTCCAGTGGCGTCAAGTAGTCAATCAGGTTGTAGCTTTTGGAAGATCAAGCAACATTGTGGCGGTGGTGGGCACTATAGATTCTTTGGGCGTGTCCCTGCCCTTGAAGAGGACTTTACCTTTGGGCGTTATCTAAGCCTGCCAAGAGGGATAAAGAGGTCGACTAGGGCCCGTTACCTACAACGGCATAGAGATGCCACTCAAATTTCTATTCTAATTCGAGGACACTCTCTTGTGCTAACGATAGTCAATGTTGTCTAATTTCAATAATGCTCATGCATGACTACCTCTAACTGAGTTGTCCTAGGATTTCCTTTAGGTTTTTGGTTAGAATTTGCGGCACGCTTGCATGACCGCCACTACTATAATAATGAGGACCACGCCATAACTTGTTGCGACTAGGCCGGCCTGCCAGCTTGGCGCGGCGACCGCGAAGAGTTTGCGGACCTGGTCTGGCAGGTCATTGGAGACTAAGAGGCTGGAGAAGAAACTGTTAGCCAGTGGATAGGCGACTGCGGCTGCGATAGCTCAGACCCCAAATGGAGCGCCCTGATCTAGCAGGATTTGACCAATGATTTGGCCCTTTGGAAATCCTGATTGAGCAGAATGCCAATTCATGCACTCGTTCCCGCAAGCAGAAGAGCAAGACTAGGAAGAGTGGTAATCGCACTGACCACTAAGACCGCGCCAGTCGCGAGGGTCACGAGGACTTGAAGCAGCGATAGGCGCTCCACCTGTTCAAAGGCTTGACTGTTGGCTGTCAATTGGGTTTGGTCCCAATCCAGCGACAAGGCCTTAACACGACTAATAACTTGGTCTAGTTCCTTGGGATTTTTCACCCGATACTGAGCCAGACGCACTTGATAGTCGCCCTGCTTGCTGCCCGTAGAGAGCCTCGACTGCGAGCGTAGTCGGTGTAGAGCCGGTTTTCGGTCAAATCGAGCTGAGCCGGGTGAAGGTCTCCTGCGTTTACGGCTATAGATCCTGACAATTTCAAATTCCTTGGCTTCCTGTCCCTCGTTCCCCACCTTCCGTTAGCTGGGTGCCGCTTGAGGCTAATCTGTCGCCTGAGCTGAGCTTGTTGGCTTTCTGCAAAGGCCTCGTGGACCATGACCTGTCTTTCGTCATCTGGCGTCAAGTGGCGCCTTGGCTGAGGTCAAGGCGCCCACTAGCAAAATCTAAATCGGTCTGACTGTCTTGAGGACCTTGAATGGATAAGAGCTGATTAAAGATATCGTCGCCTTTGGTCACGCTGACGGCTTGTTGGGCCTGAAATGACTTTGTCCGGACTCAAACTTGGCCAACCCTTTCCGATTGATACTGAACATCTGCTACTCCCTTCTACTTGAGCCACTTTGACTGATGTCCAACTCTTTCATACCTGCCTGCAAGCCCCGACCTTGAGCTGGAATCCCGCATTGAGAGGGACAGGGAGTTTATCTTGAACTTGTTGGGTACTAATCTGAATCGCGACAGCTAAGACAGCGGTCGTGATCCAGAGATAAGATGAGGGAAAGTAGCCCTACTCTGACTCGCTTATCAGCATGATAGGCCCAGCACGCTGATACCATTTCATGCGAGCCACTTCTTTCTGCTGATTAGACTATGCTGTATGCAACCCTGTGGGAGTTGATACGTTGAAACAAATGATCATCAGTATGAAAATCCAGCCCACTATGCGCTGAGAACAGGATAGGGGCTGGGTTGGAGAGGTTGACCGATGGTAAAATAACTATTTATATTTTCTATCACTGTAGCCCACGTAAATCCACCCCCACTCAGTTCAGCCGCTGATGGGGGTGTATTAGAGGCTTAGACTTAGTTGCTTTCAGTCGTTCCTGTCTTTCTGCTTTGCCGCATCAGCTTGAGCTGGACGAAGACCGGGATGAGCTTTGGTCTGAGGGATGAGGAGGCCTCGCTTGCCTTGTCCTCTCAAAGTTAGTCACTGGCAGGCTCTTATCCTTGTCGGCGTCTTCTAAGACTTGAGGTGAAGGACTTGTTGTCTCAAGATGCTTGACCGCCACTTCCCGCTTGGGCGGTAATGGCCTTATACTTGTCGCCACGCGGTGTCAACCTGCCATTGAACTGGGCGTGAGCTAGCTCTGATGGCTTGTTTAGCTAAGATAGCTGGTGCGAAAAGCAGTTCTGCTGGATCATCCCCACCGAAGACAGCGTTGGTCTTGGATAGGCAGAGCAATGATATCTCGACACTTGTTCCTGCAAGTCCTAAGACAATGGCTCATCTTGGACGTGGAGTCAAGAAGCTAGAGATGTTTCATGGCTTCAACCCCAGGACGGTCGTTAGCGTCTCTTGAGGGCGTGGCCACATAGGCTTAAACGCTAAGTCACCGCGTCTGTAGCTTCGATGGTCTTTGCTACTGTTCCTGCATTGGTCAGCGGTCACTCCATAGTAGTTGGTCAAGTTCGCTCAATAGCCTTGAGGATGTCTCATGTTTGCATTCAATTTTGGCCAGACGTTCGGACAGTTTGTCACTATTGTCTTCAATTTGGAAGATGTAGCGACGCAAAAGGATCCAAGAGTTGGAGGAAGCCTCGGGTCGAATTGCCCTTTGTCCTGAGGCTTTTCATCGTCTTGTAAAGCCAGCCTCAATCCGCTAGGCCTATTTCGCCGGCTAGACGTTGGCTAGCGACTTGGCGTGCAGGGTGGCAATGTAGGCTTTGACTGTCGCTTCATCCAAATCCCCTGGCACATGGATGCTTAGTAGCTGGCTAATCGGTTCTACATATGCCGGCCCTTCCACATTGCGGATGCGGATATTGTGGCTGTATGCCAGGGTACTCGAAGTAGCCATCGCGAATGCGAATAATGCGCTGAGGAATCCCCATACGTTTGGCAAGGCCTACAGTTCGCGGGCAAAGCGTAACTCAGGGTCAATGTTGATCCTGACTAGGGACTTCAAGGTCCAGAGTGGCACTACCCAAGGATGGATGTGAGACTTGTCTTGACCTTGTTCCATATTTTCTGGAAGGCAAAGACTTGACCCGATAGTTGCCTGCATCATCATAGACGGCCTGCAAACTTGATAGTGTCCCGCTCTACCCATAGGCATAGCTGATAATCCAGATGCCCTTGAATCCCTAGGCAATCTAAGGTCAAGAGAGGTCGGCCCTGCGCATGCTTGGTTGTTCTGGCTGACTCGGAGCCGGACTTGGACTAGCTGGCTGATCCACCGGCAGACTTTGGCGTCGCTGGTTGATCAGTGAGTCAATTGATCAGCTGGATGGGCTCGGTGCAGCGGGGCTGGCTGCTGGCTGGCTGGCTAGCGACTGGACCATTTGGTCTTTGGGGCTGACGGCCCATCATCGAAGGACAGATTACCTAAAGCCTTGACCACAATCCAAGACATCGTGGAAATGGTCTGCGAGAATCCGCACTGGGCGGCAGCCCCTGGTGTGGGCATTAGTAAGTACATGGACGAAGTCCCGTTTGAAGATAAAAGTGGAATGGTCGCCGTGATCGACTACATAACCATCCGCATTCTCTTCGGCAACATCGGCTAAGAAGACATAATATCGCCCCCCACCCTCTTTTTGAGTCTGCTAGCCTCGCTTGGTCCTGATCTTCATAGATGGCGTCCCAGCGGTACTTACCGCAGACAAAGTGATAGTGGTTGCCGCGTTTTTAGGCTGCAACCGTTGGAAAAGACCTTACCCACGATAACCTTTTGTTTACCCATTTTTCTTTGAATTCTGAGCTCCAGCTTATCCGAAAGCCAAAGTGATTCTCGGCTGGGCCGCGGCCAAATCACTGAGATAATTGGCCCCGTCGCTTCTCTGCTTGGGACATGCCGTTTGGGCCTCTTGCAAACGGGCTGAGATTGACTAGAGATCTTGGCAGGCACGAAATCAGCCTCCTGGCGCTAAAAGAATGGCGCCGCAGTAATCCTAGCAAGAGGGATGCTCTGCAGCCATGAATGATGACTCTATATATAATGTAATTCTATGTTTAGCATCTTACACCCAATCGTAATGATTGTCAATAGTAATAAAAATATTGCACTGCTTGTTAAATAGTGTGCTGCAGCATCAAAAAGCCCCTGCTGCGAGGGGAGCTTGGGTGATAAGATTAGGAAATTCCGACCATATCTCAAAGTAGAGTTAGGCGAGCTGCTTAGTCATGCCTGAGATGAGTCTGTGGCCAGAGCAAGCGCAGATAGAGCTCTCTAGTTCCGACTTACCTCAGTGCAAAGTATGGTAGGACCCGCTTCTGGCTCTCGGAAATAATGCCAATCTTCTGAGGTCCACATAGTCTAGTCGACGCGCTGTATCATAGGGCCACCAAGGTGGCACGTAGCTATCCAGCGATAGGTTAGGGTCGAATAGCCCGCTATTTCTAGAAGCAGAATCGACTTGTGGTCATAAATCCGCTCTTCAGAAATAGACCGCAACTGGGCAAGTAGAAGTGCGCTACATCCGAGTCTTCTGAAGGTCAAAGTCGTGGTCCCGTATCGTCAGCATAATGAGACACGAAGGACTGGGTGGCACCGGCAATCAAGACATTGCGCAGTGCTCGAAGAAACGGTTGATGCTGGAAGATTTCTTCATCAATGGTCTCCAGAATGTGAACCACCTGACGCGAAGCCCGCTGTCCTGGGCTGACTGCTTAAGGCTGGCTAGCAAAGTCCGCCTTGACCATGGCGGAAGGTCCAGCACCCCTGCCCAGGGCGTCTTCCATATCGGCCACCAGATAGGCAATATCATCCAGCCGCTTCTAGGATAAAGGTCAGTGGATGGCGTTAGCTGCCCGCCCCCGTTTGGCTAGTAATGGCTTGGAAAGAGGTCGACTCCCGTGGAAGTAGCCCACTTTCATGGGTGATGGCGCTGGTCTTGAGGTCATGAAGCCCGCGTGTACGAGAATGGTACGAGGGTCATGGTTAGTCAAGCCAGCAAAGCTGCCCTTGAAGTCGTGGAGCTTGGCCGCGATCCGCTGAGGGCCTGGGCATACCTCAAAATGATAGAGGTCATGAACATAGTCACTGGCCAGAAAGTCCTGGGCCAGTTAGGGATCACTCACCCAGAATAGCAGGCAGACGCTTCGAACCACTGACGGATAATATCCTCACCAGTGACGGCAAGGCGATTGCCAACACGTGCAAGAGACTAGCGCACTGACAGACGGGCAATGTCGGCCTGACGGAGATGAATTTGCTGCTGGCTGACTGCCGGCTCTGGAATCGGGCCTACCTTCCAGGGTGATCCGCCAGACTGAGGGCAATCTCCGAGACCAGGGTCCGGTAACCATAGTCACCTCCAGGAATGCGTCAGGCGCGTATGAATAAAATCCATCCGCTCCAAGGAAAGACCTGGGTCTCGTCCTGTAAGCGCCGGAAGACGGACTGATTACAATTGTTTGTAGTCATCATCAAAATTCGTTACGATGTTGGGTGCGCTACCTGATGGACGGGCAGCGATAATAGCTCTGTCCATTGGATAAGTCGGACCTCCTTGTCTGCTGGCTGGGTGGTTGGGGCTAAACTAGGGCGTCCTGCCAGCTATTTTGCTTCCTATTATAACAAATTCTCGTTGGTAAAGAAAGACACCTGAGGGTGTCTGGGTCAAGCATTTGTGCAACTAGGCTATATAGAAATTTTTATTGGTCTAAGACTTTTCTCAAGGATTCGATGGTGGAGTAGCTTGCTACCGATGGATCATGCGCAATGCGTCTGCTTTCGTCGATCGTTTGGAGAGATAGCGACTTGTCTTGTCGGCTTAAATCTCGAGGTGCTTGCTGATTTAGCTGTCTGAATGACTGTAGTTGTTGCATATCTTTATGGCAGGGTCTTTATTGCTCATGACAACCTCCCCAATCAAGCGAACCATGTTTTGCTAGTGACAACTTGGTTGTTAGCCTTCGAATTCGCTTCTATCCTGTCGCAGATTTCTTCGGCGCATAATCATGCACATATGCCCCACATCCAAGCGTTTAATGGGTCTGCATTAGGCATTTCACAGCTATCTTGCGCCATTTGTACCAAGCCCTCACTAGAGAAGCTGGTCCCATTTGCATTAGACACATAAGTACAGGGACGCTTGACAGAGGCTTGTCTAAAACTCTGCTTAGCATTGCTTGTGACATCTCAAGTTCATTGCCAATAGCAGTCGTCACGTGCTATAAAAAGTGCCTTGTAATTCTGCTATTTCTGCTTGCGTCAGATGGCCTGATTCAGGCAGAGTTGCCTCTGCAGGATAAAGAAAAGCATAGCTCAACCCAAGTAGCATGCCTACCTTAACTACAAAAGTTGGACGCTTTTAGCATGCTAGCTTATGGCATGTAGCCATATCGAGGCCAAGAAGCAAACAGAAATTTCTTGGATGCTCATCGAGAGAGAGCTCTACAGCCATGGAAAATGAGCCAATAGAATATAAGGTGAATACCAGACGCTGCAACGCTTGACGTGTCTGGTTCATTCATGCGTTTCTATATCTGGACTATCTCATCACTAAAGCCATAACCGAGCCAGTATGACACGCGATAACCGGCGCTAATTGCGTCGTCAGCGCCTGTAAAGTCCAAGAAAGCATACAGTCCTCCAGCTAGCAAGCAGAAAGTGTCTGCTACCGAACCAGTCACATGTATACTTTAATCTGTCTCTCAACCTCAACTCGATTACCAATCGGCGAGTAAATCATTAGCCTCTAGATAGGGCAAGACGATGACAGTAGACACCTAATGTAACTAGTCACTATGGCTAAAAGCACATAGGCTAATAGCTTTTCTTAGACCTGCCACAAAATCATCACTTAGCCTCCTCCACTTTTATCACATGCTTACCCTACCACTGTATAGTACTAGGTCAATGGACGAAGAATAAGATTACAATAGCCACCTAAAGTAGTGGCTCACTAATTTGATAAATCTCGGTCATCCACGCCCAGAATCCACGTTGGTGTTTTATAGAGTAGCCTTTAGCGTAGACTGCTTTGGATGCCGCTGGACTTCAAGACATCGATGGCACCGATGGCCTGAGGGTTGCTATCGACCTTGCCCGAATCTTTTGACTGATACACTAAGCGAGTGATGGTGTCGACTTCTTCAGACGTTTTCAGACCCCTCAGGGCTTCAATGATTCTAACGGAATCTTGCTTGAGGCTGTCCTGGTGTCGACAACTGGCTTTATCATCCGTCCAAGTCTCTCCAGACGACCTGGTGTTGGCACGTTGAGTCGCAGATGAACCAAGATGACGATATAGAGGCTAGCCCCGATTAAGCCAAATGGAAATTTGTAAGAGCAGTTAGTCTTGTCATCTTGCAGGATCCCAAGAGGAGAAGTCGATGACCCAGCAGAGAAGGTGTCTCTATGGAGATTGAGATGTCAGCGATGAAGGCTTGACTCATCCAGGAAGGAGAACCGATAGAGAGAGGACTCCGAAGAGGAAACATATACGATTGTCCTGGATCTGGTGATCAAAGCTGGTCAAGGCAACCTGAAGAAGAGACCTGCGCATTTCTTGTGACGGTCTTTTATGCACTATACACGCTGCGGCAGCTGGCAAACCGAACATCATGGCTGAGAGAGACTCATGAAGAAGCGAGTGCCTCGGTGAAGAGACCCGTGGGTTTGGATCTGCCACCATGAAGAAGATTTTTAGCCCTCAGTATGTCTGACCCACATTTGAGCCACCCCACCAACCCAAGTGTACCAGAACACTGGGTAGATCATGGGATGTGCCGATTCTGCCCTGCAGAGACGCATGAGGTAGTAGAGGGAAGGTCCCAAACGGACCTGCTTTGGGAAAAATGATAGTCCCTAGTTGATACCAGCTACTGCTGAATGGTAGATTAGGAAGAAGACGCCCCCAAGAAGATTGAGGCAAAAGATGTCACGATAGGGCAATGTAAGGGAGCCCCGAAGAAGCCCAAGACTATGTAATGAATATGATATGATTATGAGCCAAACTGCACAGGCATCGACCGTATGGCGCCAATAACTCGGGTGTCATGGCCCGAACCCTCTGCCATATAGAGTTTGACTAAGGCACTCGATGGTGGCTTTCATGACTAGGTAACTGTCATCTCAGACATAGGCTGTCCCCTTGTCCCGCTTACTAGGCGATACAGAGGCCCACGACAGGAGGGACAGTTGGCGAAGACACTGCTGCCGAACTCATGACTTGGAAAATAGCTTGTAAAGTCGATTATTCAATACAGGATAGGCTGCCACGTGGTCGGGATTTAGACATAGCGCCCCCAATCCCAGCACAGCCTGCGGCTGGCGAATGGCGATGGCAGCATAAAGCTTCCTGTTTGTGTTTTTGTAACAACTTAAACATGGTACAAAGACTCTTGATTGTTAGGTGCCTAGAAGTCCGCATCGGAATCCTCCTGACTACACCTTTGGTCCTCTTCCAGGGGACTCGCGGCCCTTCCCTAGCCCTGGCTACCTCTTCCTGGTCTGACATGATCTTGCATGGGTTGCGATGCGAATGCGCAGGGCCATCTGTGTCCTGCATTCATTACATCGGATTGTAAGGAAATTTCAACCTGCGGCACGATTGTTGCTACGGAGGAAAGACTATCCCAAGAAGAATTGGGCTTATCTTGGATGTATGTTGTTGCTGATGTGGAAGATTAGAATACAGAAATGCCATGGCTCGGTATGATTACCTAGCCATGGCGTTTGCTTGGTTTAATGACTTAAGGTCCACATAAACAAATGGCTCTGATCCTGAAGACCATGTCTAAGCGGATAATCCGCAGCTTTGTTCTTTGGGATAAGGGCGCATAGTAGATATGATAGTGACCAATGATTTTTCCGTCGAATGCCCTATAGCTGGTAAATAGGATTGCACCTGCTCCCCGCTTTCTGGGGGAAAACTATGCAGTTTTTCAAACACTGCGGAGTGTATCAAGAAACTTTTTGGCAGCTTGTTGATTCTTAGTTCCATGATAGTCCAACGCTTAAATCTTCTTCGCCTCTGATGAACTCCATGATCATAGGCATCAACGCCCTCATATCCGCGATAGGACTCACTGTCTTGATGACGCTGCCTCTCGAATATCTTTCCAGCCCTTTGATATAGAAATTTTGCTTCTTCCATTTGACGGAGGGTCTTCATAGTATTCACGTCCGCGACGACTAGTCGTCCGTGCCATCTAGTGACGAAGACTCAGCCTGTGGTTCCTCTTTGGCAACAAGCTCAACTGCCACTGCATAAAGCCATGGAACACTTTTCTAACGCCACCTCGATGGCTGCAATATACAAATTTAGACACATATATAGTCATTTATAGCAAAAGGCCTCATCCACTGTTAAGGGACCTTTTCTTCTTATAACTGATAGACCATAATATGTTCATTTATATGGTCGCCGGTCTTCAAAGCTCTAGACCTTAGCAAAATCTTTCTTCATAGGCTCGTTACCGTCCATGTAATCGGCCACACCTTTGGTCATCTGGGCTTGCTGGCAATTCTAACTGCTGCTTCAATGGTTTGTCGCGTAGCCCTCCCGCCTTGAAGGCTTTGGCCAATTAGGAAGCGCCAAACAAAGACCATGCCGCTCCTCTGATCCAATTCATACATAATGAAGCCAACTAAATCCTCATCTGAATAAATAGCTTTGGATAGGTAACCTTCACGGTAAAACCAAGCATCTGCCAAGGATCGGACGACAGGAGCATGCAAATTTGCGCTGCCTTGCCTGGAGTAATCTTGAGATTTCAGACTTTGGGAGTAATGCACTTGTTATCTCTAAAGGTAATGGTCACACTCGTCACTTCCTGTCATCTTACTTAACTAAGTCACCCAAGAGATAAGCATACACCAGCGCTCGGTCGCCGCCACAGAGTCCCGATGGGTCCGCTCAGGAATGGCTGACCTCGATGCTCGGGCCCCACAGAGGGCGTGCTTGACTTCGGCACCCGCTGACATAGTGAGCCGGGCTGTCGAGCCGCATGGATAGATGTCCTAGTTATGTGGTGATATTCTTAGTCTTAGCCAGTTCCACCAGGTGTTGGCGGAATCTAGTGATAAGGCCTACGGCATCCTTGACACAGATAGAGACAGTATCTGTCGTGTCTGCTGGTCGTCACCCATGGCGCCCATGTCAACCGCCAGATACTCCACCGCTTTGTCCGACAGGCCAGAGTTAGCCCAGTGCCCTACTTCCTCCCGAAGACCAGAAGGCCAATTGGTCGTCACCGCAGGTGATGCCCTTCTGTAACGCGCAAACAAGTTAAGCAGGATAGCGGCGGACACCTTGTCATCGAGGAAGCGAACTTTGATGAAGCCTGTGCGTCGGTGATGGTGGTTCGTGGGTCGAAGGAGACAAAGTCGCCCGACTCTTACCTAGGCGCGGGTTTCTTCCTCGTTGGTAAACCTTGGCATCTAGTCGGACTCCATAGTTATCTTGGGTCGTTCAGCGTCCCGCATCGCGGTAGACGTGGGATAGAAGTCTGGTGAATGAGAATGGTCCTGACACGCTCCTGCCGGTGGAAGCCACATGGACGGCAGTTCTCCCCTTCGATCATATTCCAAGAAAGCCGCCCACCTTGTCCCAGCTTTGAGCCGACGGTCGCCTTTGACCGCGCGCACCATGGCCCCTCAAGGTGTCAACGTGAGCCGTCACGATGCGGTGGTGGTCATCGTCCTGGCCCGGCACCGTCACATGTACG
>BNJU01004918.1_pt1 | contig 87896 bp, 111 predicted proteins | sample 8539281 | NCBI WGS metagenome assembly BNJU01 (sample SAMD00202456, study PRJDB9452) | human saliva metagenome | isolation source: human saliva | place: Japan
AGTAGTTGCGCGAAATAGAATCCCTGATTCTCATCTTCTACAAGAGGGTGGGGGATAAGTTGCAAGTATTTGTATAAAATGATAAACGGAATTTGCATCACAGATTAATTATACTTATCTTTTGTGCCATTAATATAAATTATATAACCCAATGAGAAGTAATGCTTTATCTGTAGCTAATTATTTCATAGAAAAAGCTGCACAAGATAAAAAGCCAATTCGACCTTTAAAGTTGATGAAGCTTGTATATATTGCATACGGTTATGGACTCGCCATGCTTCATCGATCAATTATTGATTCTCGTTTTGACCAAGTTGAGGCGTGGAAGTATGGTCCTGTAATTCCCTCTGTCTATCATTCTTTAAGATTTATCGGAATACTCCTGTTAAGACTAAGACTGTTGTTATGGAGAGCGATGCGGATGGGAAGATAGATTTTTATAGAGCCCAAACTCACAGACAATGAAGCCCAAATGATTTTGTGATTATGTATGGAAGAAGTATAGTGCCTATTCTGACTCTCAACTTGTTTCTCTTCTGCATGCTAAGGGTACACCTTGGGGGATGCTCTATGAAGAGGGAAAGAATAATACCATCCCAGAATTCTTGACTCAAAGATATTATACACGACTTGTAAATCATCTTCTTTCGGTTGCAGACAATGAATGATAAGGAATTACAGAAAGAATTAGAACGGCTGTATTCTTTGCAAAATATAAGACTACGCAAAAGAAGAAAACAAGTAGCTACGAAAGAAGATCTTGAACTTGAAACGCTCAAGGAAGATCTTGAGGGTAAGCGTCAGGATCGTAAGCAGCGTGGTAAAATTTGCTGTCTGTATCTTTGCTCTTATGTGCTGTTATCTTGCTGTGGTACTTGTCATAATCATATTAAAAGGTATAGGGCTTCTTAGTCTTGAAAATACAGTTCTTAACGTACTGCTTACGACCACGACAGCTAATGTTATAGGTATTTTCATCATTGTGGCTAAATACCTTTTCCATCATTAATAATACTACATTTTATTTGTGGCATTCAAATTTTATCCTTACCTTTGCCGCCGACTTGTTAAAAAGCAGATGAGAATTACAAAGAATCATAATTATCAGCAGTACGTTGCCCTATATAATAAAGGTATAGGGGCTGTTGTTCGTATATTTGATTCTTTAACACAAAAAGATGCGAAAAAGATGGCGAATTATTTGGTAGTTCCCAAATAATTTGCATACCACACACACACACACACACACAATATGCACACCTAGCGTACAATAACACATTTTTTCTTCTCGCATACGCGCGCGCGAAGCGTGTCATAACCCCTGTAAACAAAGGACTTCTAGGAGTTTCCTTTGTTCGCTTTTTTATGCCCTTTTGTGAACTCAATTTTAAGCAAAAATAAGAATGAAATGACAACTATTTTAATCAATGAAGTAATGAGTAAAAACAAGTGAAAGAAGGTTATTTTGCACCAGAGTGTATGATAATTCAAGTCAATGAAGCCACTAATTTAATGCAAACGTCTTTCCCAAGTCAGCACAAAAAGGCAAAACCACGCTACTGGTCCAGCTGCAACTGCCAAATCCGCAGGCTTATGGAATGATGAAGACTTAGAAGATGAAAAATACATCTTCATGGGAAGACTAATAGAGAGTTATTAACAAAGAGAACAAAGCAACAATGAAGAAAACAATGAAACAACATTCATTCACATCACAGCTCAAGTCCTTGGCACTCGTATTCGGCATAGCCTTGGCATTTGCATCGTGTGCCAATGAAGACGTAGCACAGAGCCCAACAGGCACAGATAACGAGAATGACAAGAACCTAACAACTTTCGTAGCAGGTGACGAGGTGAAAACCCGCACATCACTAGATTATAACAGCAGCGACTTCATTGGGAAGCAGGTGACTATATCTACGTAAAGGATGATAATGGTACATTACAGAAGAGCAGTAATGCCCCAACCAGCAAGGTAGCTTCTTTTAAGTATAAGGTACCGGGCAAGTTCACAGGAAATAGCTATAAGGTTTATTACTTGGGTAAGAATAGTAATGGTAGTCGAGTAACTATCTCTACTACCCAAACACAAACAAAGCCAGATAATACAGAGCACTTCGGCACAGCAGGCGACTATGGTACAGCAACGGCAACCAAGGTGCCAAACAAGCAACAATTTGCTTTTTGAATTAGAGCATCAAGCAGCTTACCTTGTCTTCCAGCCTTACACAAGCAACACTATTCTTCATAACTGTTATTTGACTGGGGTAGAGGTAACTTCCGACAACGATATTGCTGAGACTTATACAGTCAACACAAGTACAGGTGCCCTTACAAGTTCAGCTGGTGGCAAGAAGATTGTTTTGACAACGAAAGATCCAACAACTGGTAGTGCTAATGAAAACGGCTTCCCACTGACCAATAACTCAGCCAGCGTAACCATAAACGGTGCTTACATGGTAATAAAGCCAGGAACTCATACCTTAAGGGTGCGTTACTGGGCAAAGGATAATGCAACGGGCTACGGAGGGTACTATCACGAAGTTGCTTCCTTCAACTGCTTACGCTTCAAATACCTACTACGACATGACCGCTAATCTCGATGTAAAGAATTACGACGGCGACAAATACTACATGTGGGATGCACAGGAGCAGTACTGGAAGGGTACGAATGGAATCTCGGTGGTAGCCAACCAACACTTAGTCAAGGGCTTACAGGTGCAACAACCTCAAATGATTACGCAAAGAGTAACGCAGACTCACGTTACTACAACGAGAGTTATCCCTGATTATGGCGCAAGTAATCCAGCTACCCACACTTCATGTAAAAGACGTTCCCAATGCAAACGAGATGTTTTGGTACTGTAAGTACGGCGATCCACGTTGGGACGCAGACGAACTATGGACCACTATGGGTCATTTATATAAAGGTGGCATGTGGTTTAAGAAGAAGTCTGTACTACTGGCAGAGGGTAATTACAACAAAGAGAGAACTGCCGATAATACAGACTTACGTATAAGCTACAATAGCTATCACAACAACAGTAGTATCATAAACTCGGGTCTCCCATCTGCAGCCGATGCAAATAAATATTTTTACCTGCCCGCCTTGGGTATGTACGAGTATGGTAAGCTGTTCAATGTTGGCGACAATGCCGGCTATTGGTCGTCGAGTGCTAGCCCATGGCACAGTATCGAAGCGTACGCGCTGGAGTTCAGCAGGGGTAACGTCTACATTGAGGTCCGCAATCGTCTCGACGGATTTAGGGCAGAGGCATTTCAGTAGTGCTCGCAATTGCCCATAAACAGGTGTCGCTCTCTAAAAGGCAAGAATTAATGCGAAAAAACATGATAAAAAGGGGTAAAAATAGACCCTTTGTAAATGGCTGATAATCAAGGGCTTATAAATAGGGTATCAAAGTATGATACTTAGGGGATCTAAGTATGATACTCAGGTACCCTAAGTATGATACTTAGGTACCCTCAGTCCCATACCGAGGTAGCTCGAATAAGAAAATAATTTACATATTATATTTACTAACTTTAAAACATTGAGATTATGGCATTTTTAAGAAAGTAAAAAGAAGTTGACGGGGTTATGGTATCCGGAAGCGATAACCGTAGGAAAGCCCTGTAACAACCGACCAAGTGGCTGACCGATTGGCATTGATTTCGACCGTGAGTCGTGGTGACACGTATGCGGTGTTGAAGGACTTAGGAGTTGTTATGGCTGCTTTTTATGGCAGAGGGTCGCACGGTGAAATTGGAGGTGTAGGCACGTTTTACTACACCATCAACGCTGACAAGGGTATTGCGAAGCCGGAAGAAGTAACGGCAAAACAGATAAAGAATGTCCGTGTCCGTTTTCATTCTGAGGCTTCGCGCACACAGCAATCAAGGTTGCCACCCGTTCGTTAGTTTCGGATAATATTTATTGGGAAGAGTGGAAGGAAAAGAAGGGCCTCACCCCGCCCCTTCTCCCGAAGGAGAGGGGAGTAAGGATAACTCTGGACCAATAACAGAATAGACTTCATTTTTATGAGTGTATACCAAGACGGAATGCCATTTTGATGACCTTGCGCTTGAAACACCCTCAATAAGAGCCCATTTCAAAACTCGTTTGTGAGTAGAGAAATGGGCTTCCCTTGCTTTTTAGAGGATTTCACTTTTCAGGGGAAGTTGTTTGAAGTAAAAGGGTGCACAAGCGTAAAAAGCTTATTTCATCGATTTCTAGGTATTGTGCCGTTTTTGATAATTTTTTTATCTTTGCACCGACAAGTTTGACAGACATTTATTTGTCAATGATTATCTTCATTATATTGTTAACACAGAAAACAAATGGGAAAAATAAAATCCAACCTGACGGAGATTCCCGAGACGATGCTTACTACGCTGTGGGCAAAAGCTGTAGAGTCCGATCGTCCCTAATCCCATTGCTGCGTGATGAGAAAGCAAAGGAAATCATCGGACAGATTGACTATGATTTTTCTAAGTTTAAGAAAGCCAAGCTCTCACAGTTAGGCTGCTGCATTCGTGCTAAACTGATAGATAATGAGGCACGACAGTTCCTTGCCCAGCATCCCGATGCTGTGGTGATACAGCTGGGGGCAGGATTGGATGCACGGTATGAGCGGATGGGGCAACCCGAAGTGACACACTGGTTCGATCTCGACCTCCCAGAGGCTGTCGATCTGCGCCGCCGTTTCCTTACGGAGACGGAACGCAACACTTATCTGGCAGAATCCCTATTCGATGAGGATTGGTTGAACAGAGTGAGAGCATATAGTAAGTCGCCTGTACTAATTATCCTTGAGGGAGTGCTGATGTATTTCTCTGAGGAAAGAGTGCGAGAACTATTCCGCAATATCTGTGACAAACTCCCATCAGCTACCATTTTGTTTGATATGCTCGCTTTTGTGCTTGTTGGACGAGAGAAGAAACATGATATGCTGCAGAAGATGGGCAAAGGTGTTGAGTTCAAGTGGTCACTACTCAATACAAAGGAGATGGAGAAATGGAACAGTCGATTGCACGTGAGGAAGGAATATTTTATGAGTGAGTACGATGAAGGGCGATTCCCGTCCGTTTTCCATCTGTTCCTGCGCATTCCTTATTTCCATCGCCGTTTCAATCAGCGTATTGTTAGGATTGAGATAGAATAGTTCCGTCTCCTGTTTCTGCCCGTTAGTTGCAGAAGACAGGTAGAACTGTTCGAAAGTATTTTGAAGATGACCTACAAACGTTTTTAAAAAGTCCCTAAGCTTCTTTGAAAAGCTCTTAAGCTTTCTTTGAAAAGCTCTTAAGCTTTTTGTGAAAAGCTCCTAAGTTTTTGGGGAGACCTTTGAGTTCCTTACACGTTTTATCTGTCCAATAAGAAAGGCAACCGACTATAAATGTCAGTTGCCTTTCTCTAATAATATCTGCTGTTAACTCGTCAACTTGAAAGTTCACTTGTCAACTCGTCAACTTGCTTACAGATTCGCATTGTCATTCTTCCATTCAGCAACAGCTGGTACGATGTCGAGGCTGATGATTTCCTCACGCATCTTGCAGAGGTGCTCGTAAGAAGCCTGAAGAGAAGCCATCTCCTCTGGAGTACCAGTTGGCTCTGTGTAGTGAACACCAGTAGCGTCGATAGTTGTAGGCATAGCCATCATAACGTTCTTGAAGCCGAGCTTCTCATCGTTAACGTAGCAACCTGCTGGCAAGGTGAACTTCTCCCCACCCATAGCAGCCTCAATCATCTTAACAGCGTTGTAAGCTGGGCTCTGGAATGAGCTACGGCCACGAAGCTTGATGATGTTTGAACCGCCCTGTACGGTGTGATGCTTAATCTCTTCCCAACGCTCTGCAGAAAGCCCCATCTCAGACAATGGCTTGCCATCAACCTTAACCTGAGAAGCAAATACAGCCATCTGCTCACCGTGACCACCATAGGTGTGTGCACCAGTAACCTTATCCTGCTGTACACCGAACTCATGAGCCAAAGCCTGCTGTAGACGAGTAGAATCGAGGGCAGCGAGTGATGTCAACTGATTTGGCTTCAAACCAGAGTGGATAAGAGCTGTCAATGCTGTAACGTCAGCAGGGTTGAAGATAACAACAACGTGCTTTACGTCTGGGCAGTACTTCTTGATGTTCTCACCGAAGTCAGCTGCGATTTTGCAGTTACCCTTCAACAAGTCCTCACGTGTCATACCCTCTTTACGAGGAGCACCACCAGAAGAGATGATGTACTTAGCACCAGTGAAAGCCTCTGCAGGGTCAACGGTGTAAGAAAGGTTAGCACCAGGAAAGCGCACTGCTCCATCTCATCGAATACACCATGAACGCCTGGCTCATAGATATCATATAGACAGATGTTAGAGTAAGACCGAGTGTAAGAGCGGTCTGAACCATGTTTGAACCAATCATACCGCCTGCACCGACGATAACAAGTTTCTCGTTTGTTAAGTAATTCATAATAAATATTTTATTTTAAAAGTATATTTTTCCCTTTTGTTCGATACTGCAAAGTTAATAAAAAGAGTATGTGAGAAGAAAAAGGAATAATTATTTGTAGTTATTAATTATAAAATAGTAAGCCTTTTGTAAGATAGGTTTTGCATTTATTGATATTTCTTGTTATTCTTGATTTGTATGTTTTGGAATTATTGATTAACTTAGCGGTCGAAATGGAAGAGATAGTCTTTTCTATGATTGTTTTTAACCTCTAACCCTATAAATATTATGCAAACAATCAATGAACGCCTTGTTGCACTTCGTAGATGGATGAAGGAGAATGCGCTTACTGCTTTCATTTTTCCCCAGTAGTGACCCACATAATAGTGAATATGTAGCCGAGCATTGGAAGACTCGTGAATGGATATCAGGTTTCAGCGGATCAGCAGGGACGGCAGTTGTCACATTACTGCATGCTGCCTTATGGACAGATTCTCGTTACTTTATTGCAGCTGCAAAGGAACTTGCGAGGGAGTGAATATCAGTTGATGAAAGAGCGTATGGCGGGCACACTTCAATTAGTGAATGGTTAGCAAGTGAGTTGGCGGAATACGAAAAACCCCATCGTAGGAGTAGATGGAGTGTCAATACGTATGCTGATGTTGCTGATTTGAAACAAAGTTTGGCGACAAAAGGGAACATGTTGGTGCGTTGTACAGATGATCCGATGGATGTACTATGGACTGACCGACCTGTCATTCCTAATAATAAAGTATGTCTTCATCCATTGAAGTATGCTGGTGAGACGACAGAGAGTAAACTGTGTCGAATACGTGAAAGTTTAGTTAAACAAGGTGCAGCCGGACTCTTAGTTACCGCCTTGGATGAGATTGCTTGGGTGTTGAATCTGCGTGGAAGTGATGTTCATTGTAATCCCGTGTTTGTGTCTTATCTTCTGATTTCCTTTAATAATGCCACCTTATATATTAATAGAGAGAAGTTGCCAGAGGATGTCTGTGAGTATCTTTCTACAGAGAATATCGATGTAGAGAATACGAATCAGTAGAGAATGGATTGAAGAAATATACAGGGAAATCACTTCTGATAGATGTCCATTCTACTAATTATACCTTGTCAACAGCCGTAGATAGTGATAAGATACATGTGGGGATATCTCCAATTCCGATGATGAAAGCCATAAAAAATAAGGTGGAGCAAGATGGTTTCCGTGCAGCCATGTTGCGCGATGGTGTTGCGATGGTTAAGTTCTTAGCATGGATTAAAGGTGCTGTTGAGGCTGGTGGACAAACTGAAATAACATTAGCAGACCGCTTGGAGGCTCTTCGCGCCGAACAACGACACTTTAAAGGAATATCATTTGATACGATTGTAGGTTATGAAGCGCATGGGGCAATTGTGCATTATGAGGCAACTCCAGAGACGGATATACCCATAGAACCCCATGGCTTTGTCCTTATTGATAGTGGGGCGCAATATGAAGATGGTACAACCGACATCACAAGAACCATTGCTTTGGGAGAACTGACGGACGAGCAACGCCGAGTCTATACGTTAGTTCTCAAGGGGCATATCCAACTTGACTTGTGTCGGGTCCCCTCTGGTGCATGCGGTTCACAGATTGACGCCATTGCACGAGAACCCATGTGGCGTGAAGGTTACAATTATCTCCATGGTACAGGACATGGGGTTGGAAGTTACTTGAATGTTCATGAGGGACCACATCAGATTCGTATGGAATGGAGACCGGCTCCTTTACAAGCAGGTATGACCGTTACAAACGAACCAGGACTCTATCTTGAAGGAAGTTCGGTGTGCACATGAGAATACTTTACTTATTGTTCCAGCAGAGACAACAGACTTTGGTGATTTCTTGAAGTTCGAGACACTTACTTGCCCCCATTGATACAACGCCCATAGTGTTAGACCTGTTGACAGAGGAAGAGCGTCTGTGGATTAATAACTATCATCGTCGTGTCTTTGAGAGTCTGTCTCCATATTTGGCAGGACATGAGCGAAAATGGTTAGAAGAGGCAACTCGTTCTATCTAAAAGTTATAAAAATAACTTCATATTATACATTCTTAAAGTGTAGTTCTCGAGAGCTTATAAGGATCGTCAATGGCTTTTTAACAGGTATAGTATAGTTCTGCTGCGTGTGAGGTCGTTATAAATAATGTTTGACAAGAGCCTTCCTTTGAGTGCAAGAGACGCCTTTTATATCAAGAAGGGCGTCTCTTGAAGCATAGACTCTTGTCTGTCACTAATAAGTCAGAGTCTCGTTATGCACTGAATAGTTTCTCGTAGCCTTTCCATTCCCTTTGTTTATGATGATATATGTTTGTCTGGTTATAATAACGAAAATTATTTTTCCTGTCATTCCTGTCATTCTCTTTTGTGTGTATAATTTACTGATAAATAGTTGGTTATGTAAAAATATTAAAAAGTGACAGCAACTAAAATGAAAAAGTAAATTAGTGTTTTATATGAACCTAAAGAGTTGTTTTATTATTTCTTCAATACAGGCTTTCCTGTAAGATAATAGGCTGGTAAAGTTCTTAAAAGGGCAGGGAAACTTGTTAGAGTTTCTGGGTTTCTATAGTTGAAAATCAATAATGAATAAGTAGATTTGGTGATTATACCCAAAGACAAATGTACTAAGAAAGTCTACAAATGTTTGGAAGTTAGGAGAATAAAGTGTAACTTTGCAGCCACTAAAGTGGTGTTATAGCCCTTTGTACATGTATAACAATTAAATTAATAAAAACAAAAAGCATGATTATTGTACCAGTAAAGGACGGCGAGAACATTGAGCGCGCTCTTAAGAAGTTCAAGAGAAAGTTTGAAAAACAGGTGTTGTAAAGAGCTACGTGCTCGTCAGCAGTTTGACAAACCTTCTGTAAAGAAGCGCTTGAAGATGGAGCATGCCGTTTATGTACAGCAGCTTCGTAACGCAGAAGAGTAAAAATCTTCTTAAGGAATTTGGTAGTTTAGAATTAATTCCGTAAATTCGTTTGCCAATAAATGATTTGACAATGTGCCGATGAAAGATTTGTTCTTGGATTACTTGAAGTTAGAGAGAAATTATTCTCAGCAACTGTAAAAGCATTATCGGACGACTTAAAAGAGTTTGAACGATTTTTTCAAGGACTTGATCAGCAGCTCTCTTGGGAGTCTGTAGATTCCGATATTGTCAGGCGTTGGATGGAATATATGATGGATAAAGGCAATGCAGCCTCTTCTGTCAATAGAAGGCTTAGTGCGCTAAGGTCATTTTATCGCTATGCTCTCCGACGTAATCTTGTTGTGAAAGATCCCGTTCATGGGATTCAAGGACCAAAGAGAAAGAGACCTCTTCCACAATTTCTTAAGGAGTCTGAAATGGATCAACTTTTAGATGAGAGAATGTGGACAGATAGTTATAAAGATGTACTTGCACGTACAATTATTGTAACTTTCTATGAAACAGGAGTTCGTATTTCTGAGTTAATAGGTCTGAATGACAAGGATGTTGACTATGTTAACTGTGAAATAAAAGTCACAGGAAAGAGAGACAAACAACGCATCATACCCTTTGGAGACGAATTATTTAAAACGCTCACTGCCTATCAGCAGCAACGAGATGTAGAGACAGAGAGCGAATCCGTTGCTTTCTTCCGAACAGAGAAAGGAAAAAGGGTGACAGATGAACAGGTGAGGCAGATGGTAAAAATAAACCTTTCTAAGGTGTCAACACTGAAGAAACGTTCTCCACATGTGCTCCGCCATACGTTTGCTACAGCAATGCTCAATCATGATGCAGGGTTGGAAAGTGTAAAAAAACTGCTTGGGCATGAGAGTTTATCAACAACAGAGATATATACTCATACAACCTTTGAGCAGTTAAAGAAAGTCTATAATAATGCCCATCCAAGGGCGTAACCTTTTAAAAATGGAGGTACCTATGGAAATTAAGATTCAGTCAATTCACTTTGACACTACCGAGAAGTTACAAGCCTTTATCACTAAGAAGGTCGAGAAATTAGAAAAGTCTTACGAAGACATTCAGAAAGTTGAGGTGCAATTAAAGGTAGAGAAACCTGCTACTGCATTAAATAAAACTACAAGTATATCAGTCGTTGTGCCAGGTACAACACTTTTTGTAGAGAAGACATTCGATACTTTTGAAGAAGGAGTTGATGAGTGTGTAGATGCAATGAAGGTTCAGCTTACCAAGTTCAAGGAAAAGCAAAGAAAACGTTGAAAATATCTTCTAAAAGTTTTGGAGATTGAAAATAAATTATTACCTTTGCAGCCGTTTTACTACAAGTAGCCTTTGGCTGCAAAGTATGCCTCTTTAGCTCAGTTGGCCAGAGCACGTGATTTTGTAATCTCGGGGTCGTTGGTTCGAATCTGACAAGAGGCTCTTCTTGAAAAAGAGAAAGCATTTGATATAAGGGTAGTTTTCCAGAGTGGCTAAATGGGGCAGACTGTAAATCTGCTGCTTCTAGCTTCGGTGGTTCGAATCCATCACTACCCACTCAAATGTTATTTTGCGGAAATAGCTCAGTTGATAGAGCACTAGCCTTCAAGCTGGGGGTCGCGGGTTTGAGCCCCGTTTTTCCGCTCTATGGTTTTGCTGTAATAGCTCAGTGGTAGAGCACTTCCTTGGTAAGGAAGAGGTCCTGAGTTCAACTCTCAGTTACAGCTCTACTATATTTTTCTAAGTGAGTATAACAAAAACGCAGATTATTCATTTAATATTAAATAAGAAAAAGCTATGGCTAAAGAAGAATTCGTGCGTACCAAACCGCATGTAAACATTGGTACTATTGGTCACGTTGACCACGGTAAGACCACTTTACTGCAGCAATCTCAAAGGTTCTTCATGAGAAGGGCTTTTGGTTCTGAGGATGTTAAGTCTTTCGATCAGATTGATAATGCCCTGAAGAGAAAAGAGCGTGGTATCACCATTAACTCTGCTCATATTGAGTACGAAACAGCTAAACGTCACTATGCACGTAGACTGTCCAGGTCACGCTGACTATGTAAAGAACATGGTTACTGGTGCTGCACAGATGGATGGTGCTATCTTGGTTGTAGCTGCTACTGATGGTCCCTATGCCACAGACTCGTGAGCACGTGTTGCTCGCTCGTCAGGTAAACGTACCTCGTTTGGTTGTTTTCTTGAATAAGTGTGATATGGTTGACGACGAGGAGTGCTTGACCTCGTTGAAATGGAGGTTCGCGAAATCCTTGAGCAGTATGGTTATGAAGAGATACTCCAATTATCCGTGGTTCTGCACTTGGTGCTTTGAACGGTGTAGAGAAGTGGGTTGACTCTGTAATGCAGCTCATGGACACTGTTGATACTTGGATTCAAGAGCCAGAGCGTGAGGTTGATAAGCCATTCTTGATGCCTGTTGAGGATGTATTCTCTATCACAGGTCGTGGTACCGTTGCTACTGGTCGTATTGAGACTGGTGTATGTAAGGTAGGTGACGAAGTTCAATTGCTCGGTCTTGGTGAGGACAAGAAGTCTGTAATCACTGGTGTTGAGATGTTCCGTAAGAACCTCGCACAAGGTCAGGCTGGTGATAACGTAGGGTCTTCTTCTCCGTGGTATTGATAAGGCTGAAGTTAGCGTGGTATGGTTGTTGTACACCCAGGAGCTATTACTCCTCACGATCACTTCAAGGCATCTATTTATGTATTGAAGAAGGAAGAGGGTGGTCGTCACACACCATTCGGTAACAAGTATCGTCCACAGTTCTACCTCCGTACAATGGACTCGTACTAGGTGAAATCAAGTTGCCAGAGGGTGTTGAGATGGTAATGCCTGGTGATAACGTTGAAAATCGAAGTAGAGTTGATCTACAAGGTTGCTTTGAACGAGTGGTCTTCGTTTTGCTATCCGTGAGGGTGGTCGTACAGTAGGTTCTGGTCAGATTACAGCAATCCTCGATGATATTAAGTAAAGTCGTAGATTTACATCATAAATAGTTCCCGAGTCTTCGGGCTTGGGAACTTATTTACGGGTTTAGCTCAGTTGGTAGAGCACTGGTCTCCAAAACCAGGTGTCGAGGGTTCGAGTCCTTCAACCCGTGCAAACAGAGAAGATTTTATGTTTAAGAAGATAGTTAATTATTGCAAGGCTTGCTACGACGAACTTGCGCATAAGACTACATGGCCATCGCGTGCTCAGCTTACACATAGTGCAATGGTTGTTTTATCTGCTTCCCTTTGTCATTGCATTGGTAGTGTTTGCTATGGATTTTGTTTTCCAACATGTGATGAACTTTTGTATATCCGAGTTAATCTCATTAGAAAATGGCTGATACAGAAAAGAAAATGGTATGTTCTTCGGGCTGTCAGTGGTAAAGAGGCAAAGGTAAAAGAATATATCGATGCTCAACTACGACAGAACGATAAGCTTGCTGAGCGTGTTTTCGAGGTTTTATTGCCAATGGAGAAACACGCAACTTTGCGTAATGGCAAACGCGTTGTCAAAGAGAAACTAAGTCTCCCTGGCTACGTGCTTGTTCAAAGTCAACATGACTCCAGACGTAGCTTCACGTTACGTTTCATGCCTAATGTATTAGGGGTTCCTCGGAGGTATGTCTGAGCCTTCTCCAGTTCGCCAAGCAGATATTAATCGTTTACTTGGTAACGTGGAAGAAACAGAACTTGATGAAGTTCAGGATGTTCCGTATGAGGTTGGTGAGACTGTTAAGGTTACTGATGGTCCTTTCAGTGGTTTCCATGGTGTCATCGAGGAGATGAATGCTGAGAAGCATAAGTTGAAAGTAATGGTTATGATCTTTGGTCATCAAAACCCATTGGAGTTAAGTTTTATGCAAGTCGCAAAAGAAGAGTAGTATTGTTACGGATACTATTTTGTCTTTTTTATAGTTTAATTTTTAATATTAACAAGAAAATGGCTAAAGAAGTAGCTGGATTAATCAAATTACAGATTAAAGGTGGCGCTGCAAATCCATCCCCAGTAGGGTCCTGCATTGGGTTCTAAGGGTATCAATATTATGGGATTCTGCAAGGAGTTCAACGCCCGTACCCAGGACAAGGCTGGTAAAGTTCTTCCAGTCGTAATTACTTACTACAACGATAAGTCTTTTAGCTTTATTATCAAGACTCCTCCTGCTGCTGTACAGCTTATGGAGGCTGCTAAAGTAAAAGGCGGATCTGGTGAGCCAAACCGCAAGAAGGTTGCATCCGTAACTTGGGAGCAGATAAAGGCGATTGCAGAAGATAAGATGCCTGATCTTAACTGCTTCACAGTAGAAAGTGCGATGAAACTGATTGCTGGTACTGCTCGTAGTATGGGTATCACTGTAAAGGGGACTTCCTGGTAAATAATTTAAACTTCAAAAAGTAAAAATGAGTAAACTGACAAAAAATCAGAAATCAGTCGCTGAGAAGGTTGAAGCAGGAAAGCATACACATTAGCTGAAGCAGCTAAGTTGGTTAAGAAATTACCACAACTAAGTTTGATGCTTCTGTAGATGTTGATGTTCGCCTTGGTGTTGACCCACGTAAAGCTAACCAAATGGTTCGTGGTGTTGTGTCATTACCAAATGGGTACAGGTAAGGTGACACGTGTTCTCTGTCTCTGTACACCTGATCAGGAAGCTGCCGCTAAGGAAGCTGGTGCTGATTACGTTGGTCTCGACGAATATGTTGAGAAGATAAAGGGTGGATGGACTGATGTTGATGTCATCATCACTATGCCATCATGCATGGGTGATTAGGTCCCTTTAGGGTCGTGTACTTGGTCCTCGTGGATTGATGCCAAAACCCAAAGAGTGGTACTGTGACAATGGATGTTGCTAAGGCAGTGAAGGAAGTAAAGCAGGGTAAGATTGACTTTAAGGTTGATAAGGCTGGTATTATCCATACATCAATTGGTAAGGTTAGTATGACTGCTGAGCAGATTTATGGTAATGCGAAAGAGTTTATCTCTACCGTTATCAAGTTGAAGCCTGCTGCTGCTAAAGGTACATATATCAAGAGTATCTTTATTTCTAGCACGATGAGTAAGGGTGTCAAGATTGATCCTAAATCAGCTGAATAACTCTAAAAGTTTTGTACAATGAAGAAAGAAGTAAAAGATACAATTATCGCTGAACTCGGTGAGGAGTTGAAGAGCTACCCTCATTTCTATCTAGTTGATGTAACTGGTTTGAATGCAGAGGCTACAAGCTCTCTCCGCCGTAAGTGCTTTAAGAGCGAGATCAATATGGTCGTAGTGAAGAATACTCTTCTTCACAAGGCTTTTGAGGCTTCAGATGTAGATTTTGAACCACTGTATGGTTCTTTGAAAGGTAATACTGCAGTTATGTTTGCTCATACTGCAAATGTACCAGCTAAACTGTTGAAAGAGTATAAGAAGGAAGCTATTCCTGCTCTAAAGGCAGCTTATGTAGAGGAAACTCTATTTATTGGTGCAGATAAGCTCGAAGAACTTGCAGCTCTCAAGAGTAAGAACGAAGTTATTGCAGATGTTGTTGCATTGCTACAATCTCCTGCCAAGAACGTTGTTTCTGCTCTTCAATCAGGCGCTGGCACTATTCATGGTGTACTTAAGACTTTAGGTGAGCGTGCTGAGTAAGAAATCTAATAAAGTCAAAGATATATTATTTTTAGAACAAAAAATTAAAAAGTTTAGAATAAAAATGGCAGACGTAAAAAGCTATTGCAGAAGAGTTAGTAAACCTTACTGTTAAGGAAGTAAATGAGTTGGCAACTGTCCTCAAGGACGAGTATGGTATTGAGCCTGCAGCTGCAGCTGTTGCTGTTGCTGGTCCTGCTGCTGGTGGTGCAGCTGGTGGTCAGAGGAGAAGTCAGAGTTTGACGTAGTTCTCGTTGAGGCTGGTGCTAATAAGCTTAAGGTAGTTAAGGCTGTTAAGGAGGCTTGTGGTCTCGGTTTGAAGAAGCTAAAGATCTCGTTGATGGTGCTCCTTCTACTTTGAAGGAGGGTATGGCTAAGGCTGAAGCTGAGAACTTGAAGAAGACTATCGAGGCTGAAGGTGCTAAGGTAGAATTGAAGTAATTTTACTTCATTCTTATATTTAATATAATTTGGTTAGGATTTACCAAGTAGGTGAGTCCTAACCTTTTTGTGTCTTTTGGCACATCCGTGAGATATTTAATCACGCTTTTAGTCCGTCGTGGACTTTAAATATTCGAATATTTAATTTCAGTTTATGGCATTAGATAATAAACCCAGAGTAAATTTCGCCAGCGTTAAAAATCCATATCCATATCCGGATTTCCTCGATGTGCAATTGAAGTCTTTCCGTGACTTCTTGCAGCTGGACACTCCGCCTGAGGAACGCAAGAATGATGGTTTATATAAGGTGTTCGCAGAGAACTTCCCTATTACAGACACGCGTAATAATTTCGTCCTTGAGTTCCTGGATTACTATGTTGACCCACCAAGATATACTATTGAAGAATGTCTTGAGCGTGGCTTAACCTATAGCGTACCTTTAAAGGCTAAGATGAAGCTGTATTGTACAGATCCAGATCATGAGGATTTTGGTACATTTATTCAGGATGTATTCTTGGGTACAATTCCATACATGACTAGCAATGGTACTTTTGTTATCAATGGTGCTGAGCGTGTCGTTGTTTCTCAGTTACATCGTTCTCCAGGTGTATTCTTTGGTCAAGGTGTTCATGCGAATGGTACGGTCTTATATAGTGCGCGTATCATCCCATTTAAAGGTTCTTGGATAGAATTTGCAACAGACATTAACAATGTCATGTATGCTTATATTGATCGTAAGAAGAAGTTACCTGTAACTACGATGTTACGTGCTATAGGTTATGAGTCTGATCGTGACATTCTTCAGATCTTTGATCTTTGTGAGGAGATTAAGGTTAATAAGAAGAATATGAAGGCTGCTATTGGTCGTAAGATTGCTGGTAACGTTATGAAGACGTGGACTGAAGACTTCGTAGATGAGGATACTCGGGTGAAGTTGTATCTATCGAACGTGATAAGGTCGTTGTTGAACGAGACAATCATTACAGAGGAGAACGTTGATGAGATTCTTGATAGTTCTGTGTCAACAATCTTACTCCATAAGGATGAGGATGCAGCAACAAGTATTCTATCATTTTCAACACACTTGCAAAGGATCCTAGTCACTCAGAGATAGAAGCTGTAAATTATATCTATCGTCAGCTTCGTAACGCTGATGCAGCAGATGATGCAAGTGCACGTGAAGTTTTCCAAAATCTGTTCTTCTCTGATAAGCGTTACGACCTCGGTGAAGTTGGTCGCTATCGTATCAACAAGAAGTTGAATCTGAATACGGATATGGACACACGCGTGTTGACAAAAGACGATATCGTTGAGATTATCAAATATCTCATCAGTTTAGTCAACTCAAATGCAACCGTTGATGATATTGACCACTTGTCAAATCGTCGTGTACGTACCATCGGTGAGCAATTACTAATCAATTCTCAATTGGTCTTGCACGTATGAACCGTACTATCCGTGAACGTATGAATGTTCGTGATAGTGAAGTGTTCCAGCCAACTGATTTGATCAAATGCAAAGACAATTTCAAGTGTTATCAATTCTTTCTTTGGTACTAATCCTCTGAGCCAGTTTATGGATCAGACTAACCCATTGGCAGAGGTAACACATAAGCGTCGTCTTTCTGCGTTAGGTCCTGGTGGACTTTCCCGAGAGCGTGCAGGTTTTGAGGTTCGTGACGTTCACTATACTCACTATGGTCGTCTTTGTCCAATTGAGTCTCCTGAAGGACCTAACATTGGTTTGATATCTTCTCTTTGTATGTATGCTAAGATTAATGATCTTGGTTTCATCGTGACACCTTATCGTCGTGTACATGACTCTAAGGTTGATATGGATAACAAGGATGTTGTATTCTTGACAGCAGAAGAAGAAGAAGACAAGATTATCGGACAGGGTAATGCACCATTGAATGATGATGGTACATTCGTTCGTGACACCGTAAAGTGTCGTCAGGATGCAGATTATCCTGTTGTTAGTCCAGACTCTGTTGACTTGATAGATGTCTCTCCACAACAGATTGCCTCAGTGTCTGCTGGTCTTATTCCTTTCTTGGAGCACGATGATGGTCACCGTGCATTGATGGGATGTAACATGATGCGTCAGGCTGTTCCATTGCTTCATAACGATGCTCCTATTGTTGGTACAGGTCTTGAGAAACAGGTATGTGAGGATTCACTACGATGATTATAGTGAAGGTGAAGGTGTAATCGATCATGTTGATGCAACAACTATCCGTATCCTTTACGATCGTACAGAAGATGAAGAGTTCAGTAAGTTTCGAACCAGCATTAAAAAGAATATCGCATTCCAAAGTTCCGTCGTACCAACCAGAATATGGTAGTAGACCTCCGTCCTATTTGTGATAAGGGACAGCGTGTAAAGAAAGGTGATATTCTTACCGAAGGATATGCTACAGAGAATGGTGAGTTAGCCTTAGGTCGTAACCTCCTTGTTGCTTACATGCCTTGGAAGGGTTATAATTATGAGGATGCTGTCGTTATCTCTGAGCGTATGGTACGTGAAGACGTATTGACTTCTGTACATGTTGATGAGTATTCTCTTGAGGTACGTGAGACGAAGCGTGGTGTAGAAGAGTTTACGTCAGATATCCCTAACGTAAGTGAAGAAGCAACAAAGGATCTTGATGATAATGGTATTATTCGTGTTGGTGCTCGTGTAGAACCAGGCGATATTATGATTGGTAAGATTTCACCTAAGGGTGAGAGCGATCCTTCTCCTGAAGAGAAGCTCCTTCGTGCTATCTTTGGTGATAAGGCTGGCGATGTGAAGGATTCTTCACTGAAGGCTAACCCTTCATTGAGTGGTGTCGTTATCGATAAGAAACTCTTTGCACGTGCTATTAAGACGCGTGAGAGTAAGCGTCAAGATAAGGTAACTCTTGCTAAGATTGATGAAGAGCAAGAGGCAAAGGTAAATGACTTGAAACGACCTTTTTGGTTGATAAGTTACTTGAGTTGACGGAAGATAAGGTATCAGAGGGATGTTAAAGATTATTCTGATGCAGAAATCATCACAAAGGGTAGTAAGTTTACAGCTGCTGCTCTGAAGAACCTTGATTATGAAGGAATCCAATCGAATGGTTGGACAGATGACTGAACATACCAACTCTCTTGATCCAGAAGTTAATTATGAACTTCATCCGCAAGTATAAGCAGATGGATGCTGAATTGGAGCGTAAGAAGTTTGCTATTACCATTGGCGATGAGCTCCCATCAGGTGTACTTCAGATGGCTAAGGTTTACATAGCAAAAGAAACGTAAGATTCAAGTTGGTGATAAACTTGCTGGTCGTCACGGTAACAATGGTATTGTTTCTAAGGTTGTACGTACCGAGGATATGCCATTCCTTGAGGATGGTCGTCCTGTAGACTTGGTATTGAACCCAATGGGTGTGCCATCTCGTATGAACCTTGGTCAGATATTTGAGGCTATTCTTGGTGCAGCAGGTCGTAAAGTTAGGTGTTAAGTTCGCTACTCCAATTTTTGATGGTGCTAAACTTTCAGACTTGAAGGAGTGGACAGATAAGGCAGGTTTACCTAACCTTTGCTCTACATATATCTATGATGGTGAGACCGGTGAGAAGTTCGATCAACCAGCAACTGTTGGTATCACTTACTTCTTGAAGCTTGGTCACATGGTAGAGGATAAGATGCATGCACGTAGTATCGGTCCGTACTCACTGATTACCCAACAACCACTTGGTGGTAAAGCTACAATTTGGTGGTCAGCGTTTCGAGAGATGGAGGTTTGGGCTATTGAGGCTTTGGTGCATCTCATGTTCTTCAGGAGATTTTGACAATCAAGTCTGATGATGTTGTAGGTCGTTCTAAGGCTTATGAGGCTATCGTTAAGGGCGAACCAATGCCAACACCAGGTATACCAGAGTCACTTAACGTGTTGTTACACGAATTACGTGGGCTCGGGACTAAGCATCAAACTTGATTAACGACTGTACACCTCATAATAGAAGTAAAAACATGGCTTTTTAAGAAAGATAATAAAGTAAAGAGTAATTTCAGCAAGATTACTATCGGACTGGCTTCACCTGAAGAGATTCTTGAGAACTCTTTTGGTGAGGTAACCAAAAGCCAGAGACCATCAACTATCGTACCTATAAACCAGAACGTGATGGCTTTGTTCTGCGAGCGTATCTTCGGTCCAACAAAAGGATTGCGAGTGTGCTTGTGGTGAGTACAAGCGTATCCGTTATAAAGGGGTATTGTTTGTGATCGTTGTGGATGTTGAGGTAACAGAAGAAGGTTCGTCGTGAGCGCGCTGGTCATATTGGAGTCAGTTGTCCCAGTTGCTCATATTTGGTATTTTCGTAGTCTTCCTAACAAGATTGGCTACCTTCGGTATGCCAACCGCAGTTAGATGCTGTTATTTACTATGAGAAGTATGTTGTCATCCAGCCGGGTGTCGTGAGGGTATGAAGAATGCCGATACGGATGAGGATTTGAATGGTTCTCATAAGTTCGACCTTCTTTTTCTGAAGATGAATATCTCGATATCCTCGATAACAAAACTCCTGAGGGTAATGAACGTCTGAGATGATTCTGATCCAAGCTAAGTTTATTGCTAAGATGGGTGCAGAGGCAGTCTATGACTTTACTTACTGGTATTGATCTTGATCGTCTTGCTGGCGAATTACGTGATCGTGCCACAACCGACCTGGGTCAGCAGCGTAAGACAGAAGCATTGAGCGTTTGACAGGTTGCAGAAGCTCGTCAGTCAATAGGTGTGAATAAGCCAGAGTGGATGATCACGAAGATTATTCCTGTTACTCCACCAGAACTTCGTCCATTGGTACCATTGGATGGTATCGTTTCTGCTACTTTCCGACCTCAACGATCTTTATCGTCGTTAGTTATCATTCGTAACAATCGTTTGAAGCGATTGATGGAGATTAAGGCTCCTGAGGTAATTCTTCGTAACGAGAAGTATGCTCCAGAAGCTGATGACTCTCTCTCGACAACAGCCGTAAGTCTCTGCTGTAAAGAGGAGAGCAATCGTCCATTGAAGTCACTCAGACTCTCTGAAGGTCAGCAGGACGTTTCCGTCAGAACCTCCTCGGTAAGCGTGTTGACTATTCTGCGCGTTCAGTAATTGTCGTTGGTCCAGAGTTGAAGATGGGTGAATGCGGTCTTCCTAGTTGATGGCAGCAGAGCTTTACAAACCATTCATCATTCCGTAAGCTCATTGAGCGCGGTATCGTGAAGACTGTAAAGAGTGCCAGAAGATAGTAGATCGTCGTGAGCCAGTTATTTGGGATATCCTCGAGAATGTGCATGACAGGGACACCCTGTCATGTTGAACCGTGCGCTGACACTTCACCGTTTGGGTATTCAAGCATTCCAGCCTAAGCTCATTGAGGTAAGGCTATCCAGTTGCACCCATTGGCATGTACAGCGTTCAATGCCGACTTCGATGGTGACCAGATGGCTGTTCACCTCCATTGGAGTAATGAGGCTGTCTTAGAGACACAGATCTTGATGCTCCAGAGCCACAATATCCTTAACCCCTGTTAATGGTGCACTCGTACCGTTCCTTCACAGGATATGGTGCTTGGTCTCTACTATATTACGTAAGATCCGTCCAGGAGCTAAGGGTGATGGCTCGTTCTATGGTTCAGAAGAGGCAATCATTGCTTACAATGAGAAGAAGTAGTGACTCTTCATGCTCAAGTAAAGGCTGTTGTTGACGACCTGTAGATGGTAGATACAGAAGGAATGGTAGAGACCTCTGCTGGTCGTGTTATCGTCAACCAGATTATCCCAACCGAGATAGGTTCTTCCAATGGTATTATCTCAAAGAAGTCCCTCCGTGGTCTTATATGCTGACGTTATTAAAGCTGTCTGGTATGGCATCGTGCAAGCGAGTTCTTGACGGTATCAAGAACCTCGGTTATCACATGGCATACGTAGCAGGTCTATCTTTCAACTTGACGATATCATCGTTCCAGAAGAGAAGACAGATATTGTCTGTAAGGGTCAAGAAGAGGTGGATCAAGTGAAGGCTAACTACGAAATGGGTTTCATCAGCAGATACGATGCTACAACCAGGTGATTGATGCCTGACGCACGTTAACAACAACCTTAAGGCAAGTGTAATGAAGCACTATGACCGAGGCAGACCAAGGATTCAATGCTGTATATATGATGCTTGACTCTGGTGCCCGTGGTTCTTCTGACCAGATTGCTCAGCTTGCTGGTATGCGTGGTCTTATGGCTAAGCCACAGAAGGCTGGTGCTGAAGGTGCACAGATTATTGAAAACCCTATCATCCCCTAACTTTAAGGAGGGTAGCTCAGTGTTGAGTACTTTATTGCTTCACACGGTGCTCGTAAGTGGTTTGGCTGATACCGCTATGAAGACAGCCGATGCCGGATACTTGACACGTCGTCTTGTTGACGTTTCTCGCGATGTTATCATTAATGAGGAGGACTGTGGTTCACTCCGCGGTCTTGAGTGTCGCGCCTTGAAGAGTGGCGATGAGACGATTGCAACTCTATATGAACGTATCTTAGGTCGTGTGTCAGTTCACGATGTTATCAATCCAACAACTGGTGAAACTCATTGTTGCAGCTGGTGAAGAAATCACCGAAGCAAAAGGCACAGGCTATCGAGGATTCTCCTATTGAGATGGTTGAGATTCTGCTCAGTTTACTTGTGAGAGCAAGAAGGGTGTGCGTAAGAAGTGTTACGGTCGTAACCTCGCTACCGCTCGTATGGTACAGATGGGTGAGGCTGTCGGTGTCATTGCCGCCCAAGCTATTGGTGAGCCTGGTACGCAGCTTACACTTCGGCACGTTCCACGCCGGTAGTGTCGCTGGTAACGCTGCAGCTAACGCAACTATCACGGCCAAGAATGAAGCTAAGATCGAGTTTGACGAGCTTCACCGTACCATTCGTTGATGATGACGACGAGAGTGCCAAATGGTAGTCAGTCGATTGGCTGAAACCGCTTTGTTGATCCTAATACAGGTATCGTATTACTTTACTGAAAACGTTCCCTGTGGTAGTTCTCTCTACTTCAAGGCAGGCGATAAGGCCAGAAAGGCGATTTAATTTGTAAATGGGATCCATTCAATGCTGTTATCGTTAGTGAGTATGCCGGTGTGCTTCGCCTACACGATGTTGTTGAAGGTGTAACCTATAAGGCAGAGACCGATGATGCAACAGGTTTGACGGAGCGCATTATCACAGACTCACGTGATAAAGCAAAGGTACCAACTGTAGATGTTGTTAAGGTCGGAGCAGAGAAAGGTGCCGATGGACAATACTTACCTAATGATATCCTCGGAACTTATAACCTCCCTGTAGGTGGTCACTTGGAGCAAATCCTCCAAGACGGTGCAGAAATCAAGACGGGTATGACACTCGTTAAGATTCCACGCTCTGTTGGTGGTGCCGGTGATATCACGGGTGGTCTTCCACGTGTTACCGAGCTCTTCGAGGCTCGTAATCCATCTAACCCAGCCGTTGTATCTGAAATCGATGGTGAGGTTACAATGGGTAAGGTAAAGCGGTAATCGCGAGATCATCGTAACATCTAAGACTGGTGAGCAGCGCAAGTATCTTGTTAGCTTGTCAAAGCAAATTCTGGTACAGGAGCATGATGCTGTTCGTGCTGGAACTCCATTGTCAGACGGTATTATCACTCCAGCTGATATCCTTTCTATCATGGGACCAACAGCCGTTCAGGAGTATATTGTAAATGAGGTACAAGATGTTTACCGTCTTCAAGGTGTGAAGATCAATGACAAGCACTTTGAGATTATCGTTCGTCAGATGATGCGTAAGGTACGTATTGATGACCCAGGAGATACAACATTCTTGGAGCAGGAATTGGTTGATAAGCTCTGACTTTACGGAAGAGAATGATCGTATCTGGGGTAAGAAGGTGTTACCGATCCGGGCGACCAGAGAACTGTTATAAAGGTCAGATTCTATCTGTACGCAAGTTACGCGATGAGAACTCGCTTGGAAGCGTCGCGACCTCAAGGTTGTACAGGTTCGTGATGCCGCAAGCAACGGCAACTCAGATCCCACAGGGTATCACGGCGTGCCCTTGGTACAAAGAGCTTCATGAGTGCTGCTTCATTCCAGGAAACCACAAAGGTTCTCAACGAAGCTGCTATTCGTGGTAAGAGCGATAGACTTGAGGGAATGAAGGAGAACGTAATTTGTGGTCACCTCATCCCCGCCGGTACTGGTCTACGCCAGTGGCAGAAGATTATCGTAGGTTCTCAAGAAGAGCACGAGCGCATGGAAGCGAATAAGAAGAATGTTATTGATTATGCTAATCAGGAAGTCGCAGAAGCTACGCAGGATTAAAATCAGAACATTCATTACATCAATATAAGAGGGATTCATGGCATTATGCTGTGAATCCTTTTTCTTAGTTAAGGGTTGTTTCGCACTGGTAAACTGTATGCATCGGCAATAGAGCTACGGCAGAAGTTTCGTGTAGGATTAAAGGACGCGGTCTTTAATAAGAAACTTTACCTCTATAAGATAGACAGGAAACAGCGTATTTGCGCTCCTCTTATTTTAAAAGAATAAGCAGGGAAGTGAGATGTATATGTATTGCAGTATTCATTTCCTGCTATACGTATTAAATTGAGATTTCAGCGTAGTGAAGATATATTTCACCACGCTGGAAATTGTACTCTCACTCATGCTGGAAAATTGTTTTTCACTACGCTGAAATTGAAATTTTGACTCAGGATAGACTGATAAAAGATACGATAAAAAGACACAGGAGGCATGAGAAAGGAATGGGGAACGGGTGAGAAAAGAATGCAGAAACCTATTAGACAAGAGAGTGCGAACAGGTTAATTTAAATTGGAATAGGTTAGAAATGTAATTATAATAGGTATAAATGATGCGGAGACAAGGTTGAATCTTTATTTTGACCCTATTGGTTTGTGATTGGTTCCGTAAGTTGGTGTAAAACTATTGCGTTAAGATTTTGGTAAGTGCAATGAATGTATTACCTTTGCATAAGCTAGACCGCACGAGGCAAAGAGGTCGTGATAACGCTTCGCCTTGTTCGGATTATTCACACAATACAAACGAATTATTTATCTAAATCTTTTAAGTAAAAATGGACAATAACAATCAGAATCAAGAGGGACAGCAGTTGCAGATTGATCTCTCACCAGAAATCGCTAATGGTGTTTATACAAACTTCCAGATAATCTCTCACTCTAGTTCAGAGTTTGTGCTCGACTTTGCTACACTTCTTCCAGGTGTTCCAAAGGCAACAGTTACCAGTCGTGTTATCATCGCTCCAGAGCATGCTCTTCGTCTTCTTGCAGCTTTGCAGGATAATGTAGTACGCTACGAGAAAGAGTTTGGTAAGATTGATCGCCACGAACCAAAAGAGCAGGGACCACGCACTATTGCTCCATTCGGAAATGGTAAGGCTGAAGCATAAGCAATCCCTTTAAGATTAAAATACTTGAAAGTCGCCTCCATATTGGGGGCGACTTTCTGTTTCAGAGGGGCTTGTAAGCATGTTACAAGTTCACTACTTTGGTTAAGCTTATTGCGCTTTTCACGTATAAGTTTGTGTATTGGTAGTAAGCCTGCGCCTTTGCGGACGAGTTCTTGATTCATCTGCTTTGTAGGTTGCTCTTCAAATGTACCATCGTAATGGGCGAACGATGTATTGTCGTATATTGCGGACTGGCGATAAAACTGTTAGTCGGTTACCTTCAAGATACCCAAGGTCTTGGTAAGTTGCCATGAATGCACGAGGGATGATAGGTTGGTGCGAGGATGTCTTGTCCTGTGAAACTTACATTGCAACGTAACTTGAGGAGAGAAAGTAGGGTAGGCATGACATCAATCTGCGAGCATATAGTTTCAATCTTTCTTGGTTGGAGAATAGCTGGCGCATAGACGAGGCATGGAATATGGTAGCGGTCTATAGGAAGTGATGTTTTTCCCAGCACTGGATGCACAGTGATCAGCAATAACTACGAATACAGTATTCTGGAACCATGCTTTCTTTCGGGCGTCATTAATGAATTTACCGATTGCGTAGTCTGTATATTTCACTGCGGCTTCTCTTGTGTTAGGGTCTCCGTCTACTTTGATTCTGCCACTGGGATAGGTGTAAGGGCGATGGTTGCTCGTAGTCATAATCTGTGCGAAGAAAGGATGCCTCGACTGATAGTTCTTATCGAATACTTGTAAGCTCTTGTTGAAGATATCTTCATCACAGACACCCCAAATGTTTGCGAATGTTACTTGATTGTTCGGTATGTCCTTTCTGTCTATTACCTCGTAGCCATTATGACTGAAGAAGTCGCCCATGTTATCGAAATAACTATCTCCGCCATAGATGAATTGCGATTTGTACCCCAAGTGAGAAAGGATACGACCTATTGATAAGTTCCCCATTCGGTTAGTCTTTCGCTTGATGATGCTTTCTCCTGCACTCGGTGGAATGCAAAGAGATAATGCTTCTAATCCTTAACAGTTCTGTTTCCTGCTGCGTATAGACTGTCAAAGACAATACTCCCTTGCATGAGCTTGTCGGGTTGTGGGTAAGGTTCTCTTTATTTCCATATCGCGTAAGGAAATCAGCACTTAGGCTTTCAACTGTTATTAAGACGATGTTAGGGCGTTGTGGCGCAAGGGACTCTCCAATCGTCTTCTTTCCCTCCTTATTAAGTCCACTTAGTTGACGATACAGAGACACACATTGTTGTTTGGGTAACATGGTATAGAACTTATCATACTCTAACTTGTTACTTTGGAAAGCAATGACAAAGTCGCAGGTTCCGTTTTGTTCAAGTTGAGTAACGTATTGATTGTTACTTTGTAGAGCATGGGTGCTTTTGTAAGATAAAAATATGAGCTATTGCTAAGACCATATATATAGAAAGGTGTATAAGAAACTTCTTCGCATTGTAAAGATGAGTAACCTTAGCTTGTAATGTCGCGATTGAAAGGAAGATAATTGCAGCTGTTAAGAGTAATGTAATGCCAATTAACGGAACAATAGAATAGGATTCCATGATGTTCCCAATAACTTCGTGAGTGTAGACGAGATAGTCTACTGCAATGAAATTATATCTTACGCCAAACTCTCCCCAGAAGATGTATTCTCCTGCTGTGACGCAAAGTAATAAGAAAACATATCAGCCCAGGTTGTATAGAGGGAAACCTTACGCCATGTTTCTCTTTGTTTCTTTGAATGAAAAAGCGTATGGAGAAAGCTGAATAGTTTCCATCCGAGGAATATTCGTGCAATCTTTGTGCGCCGCCTCCGTATTCGTGGAAGATGGTATGGAAGAATAATACGTAGGCAAAGGCGATAGATAGTAGAAGTTCAATGATCCATCCCGTGACGCGATGATATTTAGCTTCATTTAGCCCAAGGTTTATAATCTGTAATGGTAAGGCAAGCAAAATTGCCATACAAATATCTGTTACGAAGCCAACACTTAAGAATCTGATTATCTCCCAGAAAGAGAAAGAAGAATCTTCGGGGACATTCCACATTAAGATAATTCTTAGGATGAATCCAATGAGTAGATACAGTTTTAAAAATCGTGTTCCAATGAAATTAATAGGATTCTTGGTAATTACATTTGTTCTTTTGTCCATCGTTTGCTTATTTTTTGGCAAAGTTAATAATTATAGATGAGGTCCAGACATATTTTAGGCAGTAATTGCGCTCGCGTGTTTGAGAATGTTAGATCCTTGGAATGATAAATGTGATTCTATTTGTCGACGGTGTTTCTTTGTTTTTAGATAAGGTTCAACTTAATTTTTAAGAAAGAGGCTATCTACTGAAGTATTTGCTTACTTTTGCATTCAAAATTAAATCTCAATGAGTATTATTGTATTTACTATTCTTTTATTGTTAGGTGCCTACTGTGCAGGTTTGTTAGGCTCCTTGACAGGTTTGGGGGGAGGAGTAATTGTCATTCCTCTACTCACCTTTATGTTTTCGGCATCGACTTCCATTATGCCATTGGGAGCAGCTTTTGGTAGCTTCCATTGCTACATCTTCTGGGTCGGCTATGCGCGTATGTGAAAGAAGGTATGACCAACATCTCGGTTTGGGAATGTTCCTTTGAGATAGCAACGAGTATAGGTGCTGCTTATTGGAGCTGCAGTAGCTTTTATGGATGCCAACTAATGCCATTGCTATTGTCTTCGGAGCAGTCTACTCTCACAATAGCACTTGCAGTTTCGTCAGAAGAGCCGGATTATGTGGATGTGAAAAGGGAGTCGGTTACGATGAAACTGAAAACTGTTTGGTTCTTATCCCTACGAAGATGGTAAAAGTTGCAGAAGTATGAGCTGACCAATGTTCGGGAGGTTTTCTCTGTAATGGTTCTTGCTGGAGCATTTATCTGGACTAGTTAGGTATTGGTAGTGGCGCATTAAAGGTATTGGCTACGGACTGATGCATGAAAGTCCCATTTAAGGTTAGTACAACTACAAGTAATTTCTATGATTGGTGTTACAGCTGTAACGTCCGCCGTCGTTTATCTACAGCGTGGTTATATAGAGCCAGGTCATTGCCTTTCCCAATAATGGTGGCGTGTTAGCAGGCGCAATGAGTGAGCAGTTACTGGAAAGCGTTTAGATGTAAGTATTGAGAAAGATTTTTGCTGTGGCTATTTTGTTGGCTGCTTTAAATATGATATATAATGGCATAATAGGTAAGTTCTGATATGGGAAGTAGTTCAAACTCAAAGAATAATATGAATGCTCTGATTGGCAATACTTTGCGCATTGGAGTCTTTACAGCATGTCTAATCGCCTTAATAGGAGGTATTTGGTATCTTGTTGCCCTTCTGATTCTACTTGCCCGATTATAAGTGTATTCCATAAGGAGATGATATAGTTATACGACGTTTGAAGGAATCTTTTAAGTCGGTTCTATCGTTCTCAGCTGCAGGTTGGGTACAATTAGGGAGTTATGTCCTTATGCTTACACCAGTAATGCGTGTCATGCTCTCGTTGGTTGATTTTAGTATTCAGCGCGACTGGCTTTATGTGGTCATAACAGGGTATAGTTCTTTTATTATTATCATGAACTCCCTTGTTGGTGTTGGATAATCGATGTTAAATAATAAGTAAAAGGTTATTTATCGTTAACGTGAGTTACTCTCCCAGAACTTTATCTTTTCTTATTATTAGGTCATTTGAGGGAATACTTTCGTACCTTTGCAGACCCGAAACCACAGAGTCAGTATAGTTCTTTAGACGTTGTACTCGTTGTGTGTAATGGATTGAAAAATAAACAAAATAAATATATAACAACAAAAAGTAAAAATTATGCCTACTATTTCACAATTAGTAAGAAAAGGGCAGAAAGGACATCGTAGACAAGAGCAGTCCCCTGCTGGACAACGTCCACAGCGTCGGTGGCGTATGTGTTCGTGTTTACACTACAACCCCAAGAAGCTCAATTCGGCAATGCGTAAGGTTGCCCGTGTTCGTTTGACCAACCAGAAAGAGGTAAACTCTTACATCCCAGGAGAGGGTCACAACTTGCAGGAGCACAGTATTGTTCTCGTTCGTGGTGGTCGTTAGCGACCTTCCTGGTGTACGTTATCACATTGTTCGTGGTACTCTTGATACCGCTGGTGTTGCCAATCGTACACAGCGTCGTTCTAAGCTACGGTGCTAAGCGTCCAAAGGCAGCTAAGAAGTAATATTCAAGTTGCTCAAAGGCAGCTAAGAAACTTCAATCCATAAAGCCGAGGTGCAACGGCCGGTGATGGTCGATGCTCCAAGGCTCTTTCAAAAAGAACAAACTAAAACAAATAGTTTTGCTGGAGATTTGCAATCGCTAGTTGAGTAAACGCCCAAGAGAGGGTGTTAAAGATACGAAAGACGACAGCCTGCAGAATTAAAGTTTAAAATTAAAAATGAGAAAAGCAAAACCAGAAGCGTGTAATCCTTCCAGATCCAAAGTTCAACGATCAGAAGGTGTCAAAGTTCGTAAATCATTTGATGTGCGATGGTAAGAAGAATACCTCATACGAAATCTTCTATGCAGCCCTCGATATCGTAGGCGGTAAGATGAAGGATGAAGAGAAGTCTCCACTTGAGGTGTGGAAGCAGGCTCTTGATAACATCACTCCACAGGTAGAGGTAAAGAGCCGCCGTATTGGTGGAAAGCTACTTTCCAGGTACCAACAGAGATTCGTCCTGATCGTAAGGAGAGTGTGTCAATGAAGAATATGATTGCTTTTGCACGTAAGCGTGGTGGTAAGAGTATGGCTTGATGTAGCTTGCATCTGAGATTATGGATGCTTTCACAACCAAGGTGGTGCTTATAAGCGTATGCGAAGATAGTGCACCGTAGTATTGAGGCTAATCGTGCATTGCTCACTCAGATTCTAATCGGTTGTTATATAGGTAAAAAGAAATGGCAAATCACGACTTTACATTTGACCTGTAATATCGGTATTATGGCTCACATTGATGCTGGCAAGACGACCACATCTGAGCGTATGTCTTTTTATACAGGTAAGACTCACAAGATTGGTGAGGTTCATGATGGTGCTGCTACCATGGACTGGATGGCACAGGAGCAGGAGCGTGGTATCACAATTACATCTGCTGCTACAACATGTAACTGGAACTATCTCGGCAAGTCTTATAAGATTAACTTGATTGACACCCGGGACACGTTGACTTTACTGCTGAGGTAGAGCGTTCACCTGGTGTTCTTGATGGCAGTTGCTACTTATTCTGCAGCTGATGTGTACAGCCTCAGTCTGAGACTGTCGGGCGTCAGGCTGATGAGCACAATGTTCCACGTATTGGCTGTGTAAACAAGATGGATCGCTCTGGTGCAGACTCTGCGAGACAGTGCAGCAGATGAAAGATATTCTTGGTGCAAATCCCCATCGCTATTCAGATTCCCATAGGGTGCTGAGGAAAACTTCAAAGGTGTTGTTGACCTTATCAAGATGAAAGCCATCTCTAGGCACGATGAGACTATGGGGGCAGAATACGATCGAGGAGATTCCTGCTGATCCGTTGATGAGGCTGCTGAGTGGCGGATAAGTTGCTAGAGGGTGCAGCTAACTTGACGATGAGCTGATGGAGATGTATTTCTGAAGGTCAGGATATCCCAGAGGATAAGATTATCGCCGCAATACGTAAAGCAGTATTGCAATGGAATGTTGCCCAATGCCCTCGGTTCTTCTTACAAGCTAAGGGTGTTCAGCCACTTTGATTATGTTTGTGCATTCTGCCTTCTCCGCTGGATACACCCAGCTATTGTAGGTACGAATCCTGATACTGAGGAGGAAGAGGATCGTAAACCTAGCGAGAATGACCCAACAGCTGCATTGGCATTTAAGATTGCTACTGATCCATTTATGGGTCGCTTGGTATTCTTCCGTGTCTATTCTGGTAAGGTTGTTGCAGGTTCTATGTTTACAACCCACGTTCTGGCAAGAAGGAGCGTATCAGCCGTTTGTTCCAGATGAACTCTAATAAGGAAATCCCTATGGAGTCAATTGATGCTGGTGACATCGGTGCTGGTGTAGGTTTCAAGGATATTCGTACAGGTGATACTCTCTGCGATGAGAATGCCCCAATCGTATTGGAGTCTATGACTTTCCCTGATACTGTAATCTCTATTGCAGTTGAGCCAAAGAGCCAGGCAGACGTTGCTAAGCTCGATAATGGTCTTGCGAAACTTGCAGAAGAGGATCCAACATTCACCGTTCGTACTGACGAGCAGAGTGGTCAGACAATTATCTCTGTAGCGGTGAGCTTCACTTGGATATCATTATTGACCGTTTGAAACGAGTTTAAGGTAGAGTGTGTAATCACAGGTAAAACCACAAGTTAACCGGGTACAAGGAGGCTATTACTAAGGCTGCTCAGAGTCGAGACTTATAAGAAACAGTCTGGTGGTCGGTAAGCTCCGTTGTATTGATGTTACAATCGAGCCTAAGGACGAAGATTACAACGAGGGTGATTTACAGTTCATCAATGTTGTTAAGGGTGGTAACGTACCTAAGGAGTTTATACCTTCAGTTGAGAAAGGATTCAAGGACCGCTTGAATAATGGTGTTCTCGGTGGCTTCCCAATGACAGGGGCTGAGGTTACTTTGACTGATGGTTCTTTTCCACCCAGTTGACTCTGACCAGTTGTCATTCGAGCTTGTAGCACATCAGGCATTTAAGGTGCTTTGTCCCAAGGCTGGTCCTGTTCTTATGGAGCCCATCACGAAAGTAGAGGTTGTTACTCCAGAAGAGACATGGGTGATGTTATCGGTGACTGAACGCGTCGTGTCTGTACAGGCATGGATGAGGCCTCGCAGTGGTGCACGCATCGTTAAGGCTATGGTTCCATTGTCTCGAGATGTTCGGGTTACGTAACCGCTCCGTACACTACATCAGGTCGTGCCACTTTTCTATGGAGTATGATCACCATCACCAGTCATCAAGCTCTCTCTGCAAAAGGAGACTTGATGAGTTGAAGGCACTCAGATCTCGTTAAGTAAATAATATAGGAAGTGCTCTCAGCAGAATGACCTCTATGAGGGAGCAACCTTATGTATATAATAATAAAACAAATTACACATGAGTCAGAAGATTCTTATGTTGAAGTCCACGACCACCAGTTGGTTGACAAGTCAGCAGAGAAGTATTGTGAAGGCTGTAAAGGCAACAGGTGCTATTGTTAGACGGTCCTATTCCATTGCACAACACACAAGCGTATTTACACTGTAAACCGCTCAACATTCGTTAACAAGAAGTCACGTGAGCAGTTCCAGCTCTCAGATTTCAAGGGCGTCTCATCGATATTTAAGGCTCTACAGCAAAGACTGTTGGATGCTTTGATGAAGCTTGAGCTGTCTTCAGGTGTTGAGGTGTGAAATCAAGGTGTAGTCATCTGTTGACAACAAGAAACAAATTAATACAAAAAGTACTTTACATCTCATTTTAAAAATCATTAACTGAAATGCCAGGATTATTAGGAAAGAAAATCGGAATGACATCCGTTTTCAGTGCCGACGGTAAGAATGTTCCGTGCACTGTTATCGAAGTTGGTCCTTGTGTTGTAAACTCAGGTTAAAACCGTGAAAAGGATGGCTACAAGGCTGTTCAGTTAGGTTTCGGCGAGGCTAAAGAGAAGAGAACTTCTAAGCCACAGCAGGGACACTTTAAGAAAGCCGGCACAACACCAAAGAAGCACTTGGCCGAGTTCAAGTCTGACGAGGAATATAACCTCGTGACACTATTACCGTTGAATTGTTCAACGACGTTAAGTTTGTAGACGTGTGGTACATCTATGGGTAAAAGGTTTCAAGGTGTTGTAAAGCGTCACGGATTCGGTGGTGTAGGTCAGTCTACTCACGGTCAGGATGACCGCGCTCGTAAGCCGGGTTCTATTGGTGCTTGTTCTTACCCAGCTAAGGTCTTCGAGGGCATGCGCATGGGCGGCCAGATGGGAGGCGACAGAGTAACTACTCAGAACCTCCAGGTGTTAAAGGTTATTCCAGAGCACAATCCTATCCTTGTTAAGGGTAGTGTTGCTGGATGTAATGGTTCAACCGTAATAATTAAGAAGTAATGGATATTAACGTATTAGATATCAAAGGTCAGGAGACCGGCCGTAAGGTAACTCTTAACGAGAATATCTTCGGAATTGAGCCTAACGATCACGTCCTCTATCTCGCAGTTAAGCAGTATCTCGCTGATCAGCGTCAGGGTACAGCTAGTCAAGCGAAAGAAGCGAGCACGCTGGTTCTACCTCGTGTTGGGTCGTCAGAAGGGCGGCGGCGGTGCCCGTCGGGTGATATCACTTCCAGTCCTCGTAGGTGGTGGTCGCGTATTCGGTCCCTGAGTCACGCGATTACAGCCTCGTCGAATAAGAAGGTAAAGGTTCTGCTCGTAAGCCTGCATTGGCTTATAAGGCACAGGATAATGCTATTGTTGTAGTAGAAGATTTCAATCTTGATGCCTCAAAGACTAAAGATTTCGTAAATATTGCGAAAAATCTTAAAGTTGATAGCAAGAAAGTCCTTCTCGTTTTGCCAGAAGTAGAGAAAAACGTATATTTGTCAGCTCGTAATCTGCAGAAGGCTGAGGTTATGACTGCTTCACAGGTAAATTCCTACAAAGTTTTGAATGCTGATGTAGTAGTTATTACAGAAAACTCTCTGAAGGTTATTGACGAAATCTTAACCAAGTAATAATTAGGAGACAAGAAGAATTATGGGATTTATGATTAAACCAGTGGTCACTGAAAAAGATGACCAAGTTGACAGACAAGTCTTCTGAGGATAAGGTTGTAAAGCACAAGGGTGAGAAGAGAACTATTTTGGCACAGCCAAAGTATGGTTTCATCGTTAAGCCTGAGGCCAACAAGCTTGAGATTAAGAAAGAAGTTGAGGCTTTGTACAACGTTACAGTAGTAGATGTGAATACCGTTCGTTACGCAGGTAAGCGTCAAGCACGTTATACCAAGGCAGGTCTTGTGAAAGGACAGAAGAACGCATTCAAGAAGGCTATCGTCACTTTGAAGAATGGCGATTCAATCGATTTTTATAGCAATATTTAACATGGCAGTACGTAATCATAACCCGGGTTACACCGGGACAAAGACAAGGTTATTGGCACGTTCGAGGATACTACGCATCCGCCAGCAGAAGTCTCCGTTTACGGTAAACGTTCTACCGGTGGTCGAAACAACACCGGTAAGATGACTGTCCGCTATATAGGCGGTGGTCACAAGAAGAAGTATCGTCTTATCGACTTCAAGCGAGAGAAAGATGGTGTTCCAGCTGTAGTGAAAACAATCGAGTATGATCCTAACAGATCAGCTCGTATTGCGCTGTTATACTATGCTGATGGTGAAAAACGTTACATTATTGCTCCTAACGGACTGCAGGTTGGTGCAACACTGATGTCTAGTGCTGAGGCAGCACCTGAGGTTGGTAACGCACTTCCTTTGGCTAACATTCCTGTTGGTACCGTAATTCATAACATTGAGTTACGTCCAGGTCAGGTGCATTGCTCGTCTCGTTCGGCTGGTAACTGCTCAGCTACTTCTCGTGAAGGCAGTTATGTGTTATCGCCCTCTGGTGAAACACGCCAGATTTTGTCAGCTTGTAAGGCAACTGTCGGTAGTGTAGGTAACTCTGACCACGCTCTTGAGCAGTCTGGTAAGGCTGGTCGCTCTCGTTGGTTGGGTCGTCGTCCTCACAACCGTGGTGTTGTTATGAACCCTGTTGATCACCCAATGGGTGGTGGTGAAGGTCGCCAGTCTGGTGGTCATCCACGTTCACGTAAGGGCTTGTACGCTAAGGGTCTTAAGACTCGTGCACCTAAGAAGCTTTCAAACAAGTACATTATTGAGAGAGCTAACAAGAAGTAATCAAAGTAATTAAGAGTAAATTATGAGTCGTTCATTAAAAAAAGGTCCATACATCAACGTATCACTCGAGAAGAAGATTCTTGCTATGAATGAGAGTGGTAAGCAGAATGTAGTAAAGACATGGGCCAGAGCATCAATGATTTCCCCTGATTTTGTGGGTCACACTGTTGCAGTTCATAACGGAAATAAATTTATCCCTGTTTACATTACTGAGAACATGGTAGGTCATAAGCTCGGTGAGTTCAGCCCTACACGCCGTTTCGGTGGTCACTCTGGTAATAATAAGAGGTAAGCAGGTCATAATCCATTTAGAAAATAGAAAAATATAATGGGAGCAAGAAAACATATAAAGGCTGAAGCTCGTAAAGAAGCTTTGAGAAGCCAGTATTTTGCAAAGCTCAAGGACTGTCCTTCTTCTCCACGTAAGATGCGCTATGTTGTAGACATGGTTCGTGGTATGGAAGTCAATCGTGCCCTTGGCGTACTGAGATTCTCCAAGAAGGCAGCTGCCCAGAATGTTGAGAAACTTCTGCGTTCTGCTATTAACAACTGGGAGACAAAGAATGACCGCAAGGCTGAAGACGGTGAACTTTTTATCTCTAAGATCTTCGTAGATGAAGGTGTTACAATGAAGCGCATGCGTCCTGCACCACAGGGCCGTGGCTACAGAATCCGCAAACGTTCTAACCACGTCACTCTTTTCGTTGATTCAAAGAATGACGCTAATAATGATGATAAATAAATAGTAGAATGGGACAGAAAGTTAATCCAATTAGCAACCGTCTTGGTATCATCCGCGGTTGGGAGTCAAATTGGTTCGGTGGCAAGAATTTCGGGGATAATCTCGTAGAGGATCGTAAGATTCGTACTTACCTGAACAAGCGTTTGGAAAAAGCAAGCGTTTCCCGTATTGTCATTGAGCGCACATTGAAGCTCGTCACCATTACTATTTGCACCGCTCGTCCGGGTATCGTTATCGGTAAAGGTGGTCAGGATGTTGATAAGCTTAAAGAAGAGTTGAAGAACCTTTTCAAGAAGGAGATTCAGATTAATATCTTCGAGGTTAAGAAACCTGAACTTGATGCAAACATCGTTGGTAACAATATCGCTCGCCAGGTAGAGGGTAAGATTGCTTATCGTCGTGCTATCAAGATGGCAGTTGCTAACACTATGCGTGCTGGTGCTGAGGGTATCAAAGTTCAAATTACAGGTCGTCTGAATGGTGCCGAAATGGCTCGTAAGGAAATGTTCAAAGAGGGTCGTACTCCTCTGCATACATTCCGTGCAGACATCGATTATTGTCAGACAGAAGCCCTTACTAAAGGTAGGTCTGTTGGGTATTAAGGTATGGATTTGCCGTGGTGAAGTTTACAACAAGGTAGATCTTACTCCCTAACTTTACTCAGGAGAAGAGCAATGGCCGTTCTAACAATGGTGGTCGATCTGGAAGAGGTAATCGTAGAAGAAACAATAACCGTTAAAAGAAGAAGCTATCATGTTACAGCCAAAAAGAGTAAAATATAGAAGACCTCAAGACGGACGTGGCAATAAAGGCAACGCCCATAGAGGTACACAGCTGGCTTTCGGCTCATTCGGCATCAAGACACTTGAGGCTAAGTGGATCGACAGCCGTCAGATTGAGGCCGCTCGTATAGCAGTAAACCGCTATATGAACCGTCAGGGTCAGGTCTGATTCGCATCTTCCTGATAAGCCAATCACCGTAAGCCCGCCGATGTTCGTAAGTGGTAGAGGTAAGGGTGATCCAGCAGGATGGGTTGCACCAGTTACTCCAGGTCGTGTTCTCTTTGAAGTAGAGGGCGTAAGCTTTGATATTGCAAAGGAGGCACTTCGTCTCGCTGCACAGAAGCTGCCTGTAAAGACAAAGTTTATTGTTAGACGTGATTTCGATAAAAACGCTTAAGAAAGATGAAGATTAAAGAAGTAAAAGAAATCGAGACCAAGGATTTGGTTGAGAAGATTGAGAATGCTGATACAGCTCTTGCAAAGATGAAGCTGAATCATCAGATTACTCCACTTGAGAATCCATCTCAGATTAAGGCCGCTCTGTCGTGATATTGCACGTATGAAAAACAGAACTTTCTCAGAGAGAACTTAATAAATAACAATGGTCCAGATGGAAACAAGAAATTTAAGAAAAGTAAGACAGGGTGTCGTTATCAGCAACAAAATGGATAAAACCATCGTTATTGCAGCTAAGTTCAAAGAGAAGCATCCTATTTATGGTAAGTTTGTCCAGAAGACAAAGAAGTACCATGCTCATGACGAGAAGAATGAGGCAAATGTAGGTGATACAGCACTCATTATGGAGACTCGTCCTCTTTCTAAGACAAAGAGATGGAGATTAGTTCAAATTGTAGAAAAAGCTAAGTAATTATGATACAGACAGAATCAAAACTTACAGTATGTGATAACAGCGGTGCTCGTGAAGCTAGGTGCATTCGTGTACTCGGTGGTACTGGCCGTCGTTACGCAAGTGTTGGTGACGTTATCGTAGTTGCTGTACAAAACGTCATCCCATCAAGTGAATTGAAAAAGGGTGCAGTATCAAAGGCTTTGATCGTTCGCACAAAGAAGGAGATTCGTCGTGCTGATGGTTCATATATCCGCTTCGATGATAATGCATGTGTATTACTGAATAACGCAGGCGAAATTCGTGGTAGCCGTATCTTCGGTCCTGTTGCTCGTGAGCTGCGTGCAGTGAATATGAAGGTCGTTTCTTTGGCACCTGAGGTTCTTTAATTATTAAATAGAATAATAAAATGGCAAAATTCCATATAAAGAAAGACGATCAGGTCATTGTTCTTGCTGGTGCAGATAAGGGCAAGACTGGAAAGGTGCTTAAGGTCATCGCAGATAAGGAACGTGCTATTGTAGAGGGCTTGAATATGGTCTCTAAAAGCACAAAACCTTCTGCTGCTAACCCACAGGGTGGTATCATTAAGCAGGAGGCTGCAATTCATATCTCAAATTTAAGTCTCATCGATCCGAAGAGCGGTAAGGCTACACGTATCAAGATTGAACGTGAAGGCAAGACTGTTAAGCGTATCGCTAAAAAGTCAGGGAGGAAATTACAATGAATACAGCTCAGTTAGAAGAAACAGTATAAGGAGTAGATTATTCCTGCTTTGCAGAAGCAGTTCAACTATTCTTCAGCTATGCAGGTGCTCTGTTTTGAAGAAGATTGTTATCAATCTGGTCTTGGTGATGCAACCTAGTGATAAGAAGTTTATTGAGGTTGCTGTTAACGAGATTTCCTTTCTATTACAGGTCAGAAGGCTGTTGCAACTTATTCTAAGAAGGATATCTGCAAACTTCAAATTGCGTAAGAAGATGCCTATCGGCGTAATGGTAACTCTGCGTCGTGAGCGTATGTATGAGTTCCTCGAGAAACCTGTTCGCGTATCTTTTGCCACGTATCCGTGACTCATGGGGTATCGAGAGCAAGTTCGATGGTCGTGAAATTATACTCGGTATCACCGAGCAGATTATTTTTCCCAGAGACTAATATCGATCAGGTTGACCGTATCCAGGGTATGAACATCACCTTCGTAACATCTGCTAAGACTGATGAAGAAGGATATGCTTTTGCTGAAGGGCTTCGGACTTCATCTCAAGAATGCTAAAAACGATTAATTGATATGGCAAAAGAATCAATGAAAGCTCGCGAGGTAAAGCGTGCAAAAGCTTGTTGCTCGTTATGCTGAGAAACGCGCTGCTCTGAAGAAGATTATCGCTACTCAAAATGATCCTGAAGAGGCTTATGAGGCTGCTCGCAAGTTGCAGTTCTATTCCAAGAATGCTAATCCAATCCGTTTGCACAATCGTTGCAAGATAACAGGACGTCCAAAGGGTGACATTCTGTCCGTCTGGTCTCTCTCGTATTCAGTTCCGTGAGATGGCATCTCAGGACTTATTCCAGGAGTTAAGAAGGCAAGCTGGTAAGAAATATATCGACGCGGATAGTGAATTGTGAAATTTATTTTGTATCTTTGCAGTTCATTATCCGCTTTCGCGATAATACTGTCGGGGTAGTCCCTGATTAATTAAACTTTATATTTTTACGACAGATCCAATAGCAGATTATCTGACAAGACTCAGAAACGCAATCATGGCTCATCACCGTGTTGTTGAGGTTCCTGCGTCTAACTTGAAGAAGTCTCATTACTAAGATTTCTTCGAGAAGGGTTACATCTTGAACCATAAGTTCATCGAGGATGGTCCCCTAGGTTCAATCAAGGTCGCACTTAAGTACGATCCCTGTTACAAAAGCAGAGCGCTATCAAGAAGTTGAAGCGTGTTTCTACCCCAGGTCTTCGCCAGTATACTGGTTACAAAGACATGCTGAGAGTAATTAACGACTTGGAATTGCTATCCTTTCCACGTCTAAAGGTGTAATGACAGACAAGGAAGCTGCTGCAGAGAAGATCGGTGGTGAGGTTCTTTGCTATGTTTATTAATTGGAGGATTGAATATGTCAAGAATAGGAAAATTACCAATTAGTGTTCCAGCTGGCGTTACAGTTGCTCTTAACAATGGTGTTGTTACAGTAAAGGGTCCTAAGGGTGAACTTTCTCAGAAGGTAGATTCTTCTATTAAGACTATCATCGAGGACGGTCAGGTAACATTCGAAATTGATGAGAATAGCCCAGTAAACTACAAGCAGAAGCAGGCTTTCCACGGTCTTTATCGTTCACTTGTTAACAATATGGTTGTTGGTGTAAGTGAGGGTTACAAAAAGACATTGGAGCTTGCTGGTGTAGGTTATCGTGTTTCTAACCAGGGCAACTTGGTAGAGTTCTCACTTGGTTATACTCACCCAATCTTTATTCAGCTTCCTTCAGAAGTTAAGGTTGAGACAAAGAGCGAGCGTAACCAGAATCCAATCATCACTCTTGAATCAGCTGACAAGCAGCTGCTTGGTCTCATCTGTGCAAAGATTCGTTCTTTCCGTAAGCCTGAGCCTTACAAGGGTAAGGGTGTCCTGTTCCAGGGTGAGGTTATTCGCAGAAAGTCTGGTAAGACAGCTGCAGCTAAGTAACTTTAATACATCATTACGATTATGACAACAAAGAAAGAACAAAGAAGAATTAAGATAAAGTTCCGCATTCGTAAGAGTGTGAACGGTACTGCTGAGCGCCCACGTTTGAGCGTTTTCCGCAGTAATAAGCAGATTTATGCACAGGTTATTAACGATCTGACAGGAACAACCCTCGCTTCTGCTTCTTCACTTGGTCTTGAGAAGATGGCTAAGATAGAGCAGGCTAAGAAGGTGGGTGCGCTTGTAGCAGAACATGCGAAGGCTGCTGGTGTAGAGCAGGTTGTTTTTGACCGTAACGGTTATCTCTATCACGGACGTGTACAGGCTTTGGCTGATGCTGCACGTGAGGGAGGACTTAAATTCTAAACGATTATGGCAATGAATAGAGTAAAAGTAAATAGTGATGTAGAACTGAAAGATCGCTTGGTTGTTATCAACCGTAACTAAGGTTACAAAAGGGTGGTCGTACTTTCACATTCGCAGCTATCGTCGTTGTAGGTGACGGTAAGGGCGTTATTGGCTGGGGTCTTGGTAGGCATGGAGAGGTTACTGCTGCTATCCAGAAAGGGTACAGATTCAGCAAAGAAGAACCTGTTAAGGTTCCTGTTTTGAAAGGTACTGTTCCTCGCGAGGCAGAGGCTCGCTTTTAGCGGTGCTCATGTTCTCCTTAGCCAGCTGCAGCCGGTACTGGTTTGAAGGCTGGTGGTGCTATGCGTGCTGTTCTTGAGAGCGCAGGTGTTACTGACGTGATTGCAAAGTCAAAGGGTTCTTCTAATCCTCATAACCTTGTGAAAGCTACTATTGCTGCCCTAGCTGATATGCGTGACGCATATACAGTTGCTGGTGAGCGTGGTATCAGTATGGATAAGGTGTTTAACGGTTAATTTAGGAGGTATTTAATTATGGCAACAATTAAGATTAAGCAGATTAAGAGCCAGATAGGTGCTCCTAAAGACCAGAAAGATACTTTACGTGCTTTGGGGCTTCGTAAGATTTCTCAGATTATTGAGGTTGAGGACACTCCAAGCTGCCGTGGTATGATCCGTAAGGTTCATCACCTGGTATCAGTAATTGATTAAGTAATCTTTTAAAGAAAACAGTAATTATGAAATTAAATAATTTGAAACCAGCTGTTGGCTCTACACATTCACGTCGTCGTATTGGTCGTGGTCCAGGTTCTGGACTCGGTGGTACTTCTACTCGTGGTCACAAGGGTGCAAAGTCACGTTCTGGTTATAAGAAGAAGATTGGCTTTGAGGGTGGTCAGATGCCTCTCCAGCGTCGTGTACCGAAGGCTGGTTTCAAGAACATCAACCACAAGGAATATTTCGCTGTAAATCTTTCTACTCTTCAGGCACTTGCTGAGAAGAACAATCCTACTAAGATTGGTGTTGAGGAGCTTAAGGCTGCTGGACTTACCAATGGTAAGGAACTTGTTAAGGTTCTGGTAATGGTGAGTTGAAGGCTAAGTTGGAAGTTTCAGCAAATGCTTTCTCTAAGACTGCTGAAGAAGCTATTAAGGCAGTAGGTGGTAACACAACTATAATCTAAGTTAATGAAAAAGTTTATTGAGACACTGAAGAACTGTTGGAAAGTTGAAGACCTACGTCAGAGACTTCTAATAACGATTCTGTTTACAGCTATTTATCGATTCGGCTCGTTTGTAGTACTCCCAGGTATCAATCCAGCCTTATTAGAGAAATTGCAGTCGCAGACAGCCGGCGGTCTTATGTCGCTTTTGGATATGTTCTCCGGTGGTGCATTCTCCCATGCGTCAATCTTCGCATTAGGAATTATGCCATATATCTCAGTCTATCGTTATGCAGTCCTTGCTGTTGCTGTTCCTTTATTTCCAAAAGATGCAGCGCGAAGGCGAGAGTGGTCATAAGAAAATTAATTGGTATACGCGTGTCCTGACAGTAGTTATTCTATTGTTTCAGGCACCGTCTTACCTGATGAACTTGAAGATGCAGGCTCTGGAGCACTTTGCTACAGGTGTTGATTGACTATATTTATGATTCCTGCAACCATTATTTTAGCTGCAGGATCAATGTTCATTTTATGGCTAGGTGAGCGTATTACGATAAGGGTGTCTGAAAATGGTATCTCAATCATTATGATTGGTATCATGCACGTCTGCCACAAGCTTTCATCCAAGAAGTAAGTAGTCGTTTTTCAGCGATTACGAGTGGTGGTCTGTTATGTTCATTGTTGAACCCATCATCCTTTATGCTGTTGTTGTCAGCATCTATTCTTCTTGTGCAAGGTACACGCAAGGTTCCCGTGCAGTATGCTAAGCGTGTTGTCGGAAATAAAACAATAGTGGGGCTCGTCAGTATATTCCATTGAAGCTGTTCGCTGCCAACGTAATGCCAATTATTTTTGCGCAGGCGTTAATGTTCATTCCTTGGCAATTGTACAGTATTCTACAGATAACAAGTTCTGTGCTTTCAGTCTCTGATGAATACGAAGAGCTTAGCATATAACTTGGGTTTTATGTGGTTCTATCATTTTGTTCACCTACTTTCTATACTGCTATTACTTGAAATCCAACTCAGATGGTTGAGGATATGAAGTAACAACGGATTTATTCCAGGTGTAAAGCCTGGTAAAGATACCGCTGATTATATAGATTCTGTTATGTCACGTATTACAGGACCAGGATCTTTATTTATTGCTTTCATTGCAGTTATGCCAGCTTTGGTGGTTTCTTTGAATGTTCAGGATGCATTTGGACAGTTCTTTGCGGTACTTCATTGTTGATTCTGTTGGTGTTGTTATTGATACGCTCCAGCAGATTGAGTCACACTTAATGATGCGTCACTATGATGGACTTCAATCTGGACATACACGTGGCAATGGTGGTGTTGCAGCCTATTAAATCTTTATCTCAAGAAATGAGTATATTTCAAAGACTGAAGATGAAATTGAACTCATGCGTGAAGCCAACCTGCTGGTCGGTAAAACACTGGCAGAAGTTGATCGTCATAGTTAAGCCTGGTATCACAACTCCAGTTAGATAAAATAGCTGAAGAGTTTATCCGTGATAATGGTGCTATACCTACATTCAAAGGTTTTCCCAGTTCCTATGGACCTCCTTTCTCTGGTAGTATCTGTACGTCTGTAAATGATGTTGTTGTACATGGAGTAGCAAGTGAGGATGTCGTCCTAAAAGATGGTGACATTATTTCTATTGATTGTGGTACTTTACTAAACGGTTTTAACGGAGATAGTTGTTATACTTTCTGTGTTGGGGAGGTAAGTGAAGATGTCAAGTAGTTGCTTCGTACAACGAAGGAATCTCTGTACATGGTATTGATGCAGCAGGCAGTCATCACTGGGTGATATTGACCGTTATTCAGGATTATTGCCAAGCACAAGGCTATGGAGTTGTTCGTGAATTGACAGGACATGGTATCGGACGTGAGATGCATGAGGAGCCTGCGGTCCCCAATTATGGTAAGAGGGGAAGTGGGGTTTTACTCAAGGCAGGAATGTGTATTGCAATAGAACCAATGATTACGATGGGTAAGCGAGAAATCGGATTGTTACCTGACCGTTGGAGCATTGTGACACGTGATCGTCGCCCCGCATCTCATTTTTGAGCATACATAGCGATAAGAGCTGGTAAGGCTGATATTTTATCTTTTTGAGGAAGTTGAACATTTAGAAGGACAAAATTTTTAATTCGTATATGGCAAAGCAAACTGCTAATAGAGCAGGACGAACAATTTTGAAGCACTTTTCAAATGCAATGTCTGAGGGAATTAGAGAATGGTGTTGATATCACCGCTCATATTTCCGGTAAAAATGAGAATGCACCACATCAAGATTCTTCCCGTGATAAGGTGAAGGTTGAGATGAGTCCATACGACCGACTAAGGGTCGAATCTGTTTTCAGATACAAATAAACAACATAGAGATATGAAGACAAGAGCATCATTAAAGAAGCGTACAGCCGACTGTAAAGATCGTACGTCGCAAGGGGTCGTCTGTTCGTTATCAACAAGAAAAACCCTAAGTTCAAAATGCGTCAGGTTGTTAAAAAGCGTAAAGAGGTGAGCGTTCTCTAAACTAATGCTTACCTTTGCATGCTTTTTAGCGCTAAAATGACATTTATTTATTTAATTATCAAACAATGGCAATAAGAATTGTTGGAGCAGATTTGCCCCAGAATAAGCGTGGCGAAATCGCATTGACCTATATCTATGCGGTATTGGTCGAAGTAGTTCAGCAAAGATATTGGATAAGGCTGGTTAGCCGTGACCTGAAGGTCAGCGAGTGGTCTGATGACCAGGCAGCCAAGATCCGTGAAATTATCGGTGCTGAATTCGAAGTTGAAGGTGATCTCCGTTCTGAGATCCAAATGAACATCAAGCGCCTCATGGATATAGGGCTATCGTGGTGTTAGACATCGTAATGGTCTTCCTGTTCGCGGTCAGAGTACTAAGAACAATGCTCGTACCCGTAAGGGAAAGAAGATGTTGCTAATAAGAAGAAGGCTACTCAGTAATTCTAAGGAGGAAATTACTATGGCAAAAGAAATCAGCAAACATCTAAGAAAAAGAAATGTAAGAGTTGACGCACTTGGACAGCTCCACGTGCACAGCTCATTTAATAACATCATTGTATCTTTGGCTAACAACGAGGGTCAGGTTATCTCTTGGTCTTCGGCTGGTAAGATGGGATTCCGTGGATCAAAGAAGAATACTCCTTACGCTGCTCAGATGGCAGCAGAGGATTGCTCTAAGGTAGCTTTCGATCTCGGTCTTCGTAAGGTTAAGGCATTCGTTAAGGGTCCAGGTAACGGTCGTGAGAGCGCAATCCGTGCGGTGAACGCAGCAGGTATTCAGGTAACTGAAATCGTTGACGTTACTCCATTACCACACAACGGTTGCCGTCCTCAGCGCGTCGTCGTGTATAATCACATCTTATAACAATTAAAAAGAATTCATATTAATGGCAAGATACATAGGTCCAAAATCACGAATCGCACGCCGTTTCGGTGAGCCAATCTTCGGCGCAGATAAGGTATTAGCTAAGAGAAACTTCCCTCCAGGCAGCACGGTAACAACCGTCGTCGCAAGGTATCTGAGTATGGTGCTCAGCTTGCAGAGAAGCAGAAGGCTAAATACACTTATGGCGTTTTGGAGCGTCAGTTCCGTAATCTGTTCGATAAGGCTGCAAAGGCAGAGGGTATTACTGGTGAGGTTCTTCAGAGCCTTGAGAGCCGTCTGGACAATGTAGTAGTCTCCGTCCGGCATCGCTCCCCACCGTAGCAGCTGCTCGTCAGCTCGTTAGCCACAAGCACATTGTTGTTAACGGTACGTCGTAAATATTGCTTCTTATCAGGTACAGGCATGTAGTAGGCGCTCGCGAGAAGGCTAAGTCACTTGAGGTTATTGAGGCAGCGTCTGGCTTTCAACCAGCAGCAAAGTATCCTGGCTCGAGGGATGATAACGCTAAGTGCGGTAAGTTCTTCATCGTCCAGACCGTGCTGACATCCCCTGAGAATATTATGAGCAGTTAATCGTTGAGTTGTACTTCAAACAATAAAACTGATTAAATTAATGGCGATATTAGTATCAAAAACCTGACAGTAGTGATGCTGAGGCCAATGACTCATTTCGCAAGTTCGAATTCCGTCCTCTGAGCCTGGCTTGGTGTTACCATTGGTAACGCTCTTCGCCGCATCCTTTCATCGTTGGAAAGGCTTTTGGCAACCAACACCATCCTAGTAGCAGGTGTTGAGTACGAATTCTCTTCAGTTCCTGTAAAGGAAAGATGTTAATATCATCTTGAACTCAAATGTTCGATTCAAGCAGCAGTAGAAGAATTGAGAATGCAGTTAGTATCACCGTAGAGAATTTCGCCGAATTCAAAGCAGGTATATCGGTAAGCATCTGACTGGATTTGAAGTGTTAAACCCTGACGTGTGATTGTCATTTAGACCCGCAAGGCTTCTATGATTGTCGATTTGACCATCAACAAGGACGTGGTTATGTTCCTGCTGAGGAAAATCGTGAATACTGCACTGATGTAAACGTACCCCAATCGATTCCATCTACACCCCAATCCGTAACGTAAAAATATGCTGAGCTTTCGCTAGTGTTGAACAGAAGACCGACTCAGACAAATTGGTTGTAGTTACGACTGATGGTTCCATCTACCCAAAGGATGCACTGAAAGAGAGGCTGCAAAGATTCTTATTTATCACTCATGTTGTTCTCTGATGAGAAGATTACCTCGAGAATCCAGACTGTGAGGGCAATCAGGAGTTCGATGAGGAGGTTCTGCACATGCGCCAGTTTTGAAGACCAAGTTGACTCGACGCAAGTCCTCAACTTGAGTGTTCGTGCACTTAACTGCTTGAAGGCTGCTGATGGTAGAAACGCGCGCGACCCGTACAGTACAACAAGACGGATCTCTTTGAAGTTCAAAACTAGGTAAGAAATCGCTTTCTGAGCTTGATGATTTGCTCGAGAGTTCTGAATCTGTCGTTTGGAACCGACATTGCAGCATAAATTGGATAAAGAATAGTTGACGAGTTTGTCTAAAAGACAAGTTGACGTATCGACCACAAGTTAAAAACAAAATGAGACATAATAAGAAATTCAACCATTTGGGTCGTACTACTGACCACCGCGCTGACGTTGCTTTTCTAAACTTGGCAGTTGCTTGATCTCGCTAACAAAAGAATCACTACGACTCTGCTAAGGCAAAGGCTCTTAAGAAGTATGTGAGCTGTTGATCACACGTTCTAAGAACGATCAACCAATTCACGTCGTGTGTTTTTCGTTATCTTCTAGAACAAAGAGGCTGTTACTGAGCTCTCAAGTGAGATTTCGCAAAGGTAGGGGATCGTCCAGGTGGTTACATGCGTTATCGCTTTCGGCACGTCAGGTGACGCTGCTCAGATAGCATTTGATTGGCTTGTTGACTGACAACGAGAACATGGCTACAGACCCAAAGGCTGATGCTAAGAAGACTCGTCGCAGCTGTCGTTCTACAAAGAAGGCTGATTCTCCTGTAGAAGCAACAGAGAGTGCAGCAAAGAGGCAAAGGCTGAATAATTAGAATATTAATTATCTCTATTATATAAAAACTCTCGACACATTGTGCCGAGAGTTTTTGTTACTTTTTAAAAAGGAAATAAATAGTATTTAATTTTACACACGGTATCCTATAGTTTCTCAGGAACAAATAACCCATTTATTCTTCAGGCAGCCAAAACTGATATAATATCTATAATGGTGATTTATTCCAATCAAACAGGATGTTTAAACATCACGATAATCTGTTTATGCTAAATACATATTAATTTATCTTTTGATTTTTGCTTTATTCCGTCATTTATTACTACCTTTGCAACCAGCTGTACTGAAAATTAACCAATAATAGCGATGAGAGTTATTGAACATCTTAGTTTAGCTTTCACTAATGTTTGCACCCTTTGTGTACAAAGGTGTAGGTGTGGTTAATATCCTTTTTCTTGTTGTGAGAAGGAGGAGAAGATGTCTGAAAAATAAATATATAGAAAAGATGTTAAATTGTTAGTGGTTCCAAATAATTTTATACTCTTCTCTCTCTCTCTTAATTCTTCTATAATTTTTATTTAGCGAATTGCGTGTCTATGCAGTGTGGCACGCGATGGAATGTCGGCAAAGGACTTATTGCAAGTTCCTTTGTCTTTTTCATTGATTCAAATGACAGCCTCTTCTCATGTACTTGAGTAGTCTCTACACTGGCGCAAATAGGTAGAGTGCCACCGTCTCTTTACTTTCACGCAAGTCAAAATGAGTCTTAAATCTCTTCAGCATAGCGAGAGAACAAATTAATATATGTATAACTATTAAAGGTACTAATTAAAAATGGCAATGAATGAAATGAAGAAAAAGGTTTATGTGAAGTTCGTACAACAGTTGTCCACCTTTGTATGAAACAACATTTGACGGATACTTCTTTCATAGTGATCATCAGAAAATGAAAAGCATGGAACAGCTCCAATCCCTCTGCAGGTGCTAGCAGTCTGTTTTCGATCTGTCAGAAGAAGACAATACTTGGTCAGAGGATTAGAAAGTTACAACACTTAATGAAAAGTCAAAAGAGACAGTAAAGAACTAAAAAACAGAATTAATAGAAAAATGAAAATGAAAAGAAAGTCATTAGAGCATACGCTGTAGCCGCTATCGCAGCATTTGGTTTGGTTACAGCTATGGTTTTCTTGTTCTAGTGACGATGTTGCTGGAGAATAATAAAAAGCCAACAACAGAGTCTGAGGATGATGCAAATTTAACCACATTTACAATGGATGTCCCAGAAACCCGTGCAAGCTATGATGATAACTCTCGTAGTTTCTTCTGGGAAAGTGGAGACCATATTTGGGTGAAGGATGATAATAATCAGTGAAGCAGAGTAGCAATGCCCTTCTTCTAAGACGGTTTCATTCAAGTTCAAAGTTCCTGGCAAGTTTACTAATAGTTCCAAGTATTGGGTGTATTATGCAGGAAAATATGGTAGCAAAGATCAAGTAATGATTCCTGACGAACAGGTGCAGACCGACCCTAAGGTTACAACGTACTTTGATGAGAATGGTGATTGTGGTATGGCTGAAGCTGAAAAGCAATCAGGTACAGGTTATTTTAAATTCTCACTTGTTCACCAGCCAGCGGTACTTGTTTTCGCACCATGGTCTGATAAGACGTTAAAGAACGATCGCGTTAGGATAATAAAGATTGTTATTGAGTCTGATGATGCAATCGCTTGAACTTGCACCCTTGACCCTAATACAAAGTCTTTGTCAAGTGGTGACCGAAATACCATTACTTTAAAAGCAAACGATAATGCTCATGGTGGTACTGGATTTGTATTGAGCCAGTTATCAAACATGAATATAATGGTATGTTTGCCTCATTAAGCTTGTGGTACTCATAATATGAAGACAACATTCTATCTGGAAAGATTTAGATACGAGGTAGAATACAAATATACTAAAACATAATAGTTGGACGAGCGAACCAGGTACTCGTTACACAATGGACCTCAGATTAAGATTGAAAAGAATATCCAACGAATAGTATTTATATGGGGCGCATCTACTGATTACTGGGTGGTAGTCAGCCAACTTATGATGGAGGAAATTATGGAAATATCCATCTAGTGGTTCTCGCTACATGAACACAAAAAGACATCTGATGATTTAATGATCTAAGGATGGAATAATATCCAAAATGCCAATGATGGCTGCGTATGTACTGTAGGAGATCCGCACTGGGATGCTGATAAAGTCTCGGTACTTGGTGGTCACCTGCATAAGAGTGGTAAGTGGTTCAAGAAGATGGACGTACTACTTTCGAGAATGGATATAATCGTAGTCAGGCAAAAATCAATGGATTTTTAATGGTGTTGATTTGCGTACCACACTGGACCCTGTTTATAATTATAGTATTTCTACGGTGAGCCTTCTAAACAAGAGTGACTACTTTTCTTGCCGTCTCATGGGAGGATATTCGTATGGAACAATGCAACAGAGTGCTCAAGGTGGAGGTTAGGGGTCAAGTTCAACTGTCCCTGGACGTCCTTCTAAGGCATATAACTTAGGTTTCGACGCTAGTCATGCTAGTATAGATAACTATGAGCGTTATTTTGTCTTATAGCAACCCTTTCGGTTATGGGTGACCTGAGTTCCAGTGAAAATCAAAGATTGGGAAAAAGTAGTATCCCTTTATAGCTACTAGCAATATTACAGACAGTGTTTCGTCGCAAGATGGAGCACCGTCTTCTTTTAATTCAAAATTATAATTCAAAGTTCAGAATTGTGATTAGTTCCGTTTGAAGCGGATAAACCATATGTAAAGTATTGAAGATACTCTGTTCGGATGCTTTGATATATCCGTATCTCGTTTCCACTATCCTTATCCTCTTTCCTTTATTGGTTGAGTAATACATTTATACCTCAACAGAATTATATCACCTATTCAAATTAGAATTTCATCCTAATCAAATTTCATTTTCAGCATAGTGAAAGAATATTTTCAGCACTGTGAAAGAACAATTTCAGCATAGTGAAATTATATTTTCACTATAGTGAAAATGTAATTCTGTACGTATAAAATTACTACGCTCCTAGTAGAAATGGTATTTAGATTGGGGATATTTGATGTGGGGATAGGAGGTACGAATCATTTTCTACGGTTTCCTGGTTCTTCGAAACTATAGTTAGATGATAAAATAATGTCGTTTTATCGTTGGATGCAATATAAAAGAGTGGGAGGAAATGGTGAGTAATCCTTTATTAAAGATTCCTGTATGCTTTTCCCTTAGTTGCGATAATACCTTATAGGGTTTTCCCCTCATCAAGTAGGGAAATGTCTTTGCTGAACTATAATGTAATTCTTACTTTTGCAAACATAAAATAACAGGCAAGATGAAGAAGTTATTTATCCTCCCAATCTCGCAAGCTCATTTTTGTTGAGTAGCTGTGAACATACGCTGGTTCTGGAGCGATGTCTGCGGTTCTTTCAGGTAGTATTTTAGAAGTGCTATCGGTGGAATTGCTGGTGGCAGTCGAGGTTCAGATATTGGCACAATAGTTGGAATGGCTGGTGGAGCTGTTATTGGTGCGGCAATGGGTCAGAAGGCTGATCAGCGTGCTAAAGATGATGTTCACGATCATTATGAGAAGGTTCAGCAGCGTAAAGCACGTGAGAAACAGGCGCATTTCTACTTCTGGGAAACTATAACTAGACTGACGATTATGCTGTCTCCAAATCGTGTAGATAGTAGTGGTTTTGATGTTTCTAACTCTGGCGATGATCGTCTCTATGATTTTTCACGAAGTGATTACACGGGCAGATTATAGTGCGCTCAACCAAAAAGCAAAGCTCCTTCAGAATCGAGTGTAGAGCGTGGCATGGCAATTATCAATATGCTCCAAACATTGAAGTTGTAAATGCTCGTTTTGTTGATGATAATCAGGATGGAGTTTTATCACGCAATGAAGTTGGTAAGATTATTTTTGAGGTGATGAATCGCAGTGATAAGCCTCGTCACGGATGTACAGCTGCATCAGTGTTGGAGACAAGTGGTAATCGACATATTTACATTAGTCCTTCAGTTCATATAGAAAGTATTGCTCCAGGTAAGGGCGTTCGTTACACTGTGATTGTGAAAGCCGATAAGCGGATTAAGGCAGGTATGGCAACTTTGCAGTAACGGTCTTACAAGGTCAGAAGAGTATAAGCAAAGTGACGGAATTTAACATTAAGACAAGTAAATAGATCATACGGTTGATTGAATATATATATTGTGATATTTGACTAACACCTGATAATTAGCTTTGAAACGACAGGTACCGGGTAGGCGCGATGGTGTCTCATCCCAGTTGATTTTTATCAATCCTCTATCAATATGAAGTGGATGGCAAAGGTGTCTGTCTCTCATTATGGATAGTATCCAGCTCTTTGAAAATAAGAAAAATCAAACTTTTTAGAATCTAATGCTTACTCAAAACAATCCTGTTACCCCATCTTTGATACGTTTAAAGAAGTTTGTCTAGCTACTGCTAGAGCCATTCTCTTGTATTCTGGTTTTGTGTGTTCTGCTTATTTTGTTGTGCATTAGGTTTCTGTTGTATAGTCTGCTGTTGATTATTTGATGATTGTGTCGGCGAGTGGCAGTGATTCTCCTTGGCTTTTTGCTTTCTTGTGAAGAAGAACGATTCGTTGAAGTCTTGATGTTCTTACGTGCTTCTGCACTTTGAGCCTTTTTCGTCTTTTTCAACTGTTGTGTGATGTGTTTACGATCTATTCGTGTATCAACTAGTGTTCAATATCCTTTGGCTTATCTCTCTCTTGCTTTTTCCCATTCGGGTATAAACTCGTAACAAACGCCCGCAGTACCATATCTTCTATTTCTGGCATCTCAATACCTTTAGACTTTCATGAATGGTATTTCGTCCCTTGGGTACAACTTCTACCTTAACATAAGCCACGCCCATAGCCAAAGTTCCTAGTTCACGAGCAGCTGCATAGGATAAGTCTACGATTCGACCACGAACGAAAGCGACCACGGTCGGTAAACTCCCAATCACGACTCTACCATTCCTTGGGTTTGTAACTCTTAATCTTGTTCCAAAAGGAAAGGTTCGTGTGCACTAAGTAAAGGCATTCATCATAGCGTTCACCATTACTCATCCTGACGACCATGTAGTCCGTTATTATAATAAGATGCTGCCATCTGGCAGCGAAGATTGTGCTCAGTTTAATACTACTTAGTAGTGATAAAAAGAACTACTAAGAAAAGTCTGAATCTATTCATAACAATCAATTAATAAACCAGCCTCTCTTAGTAGTTTGTATCCTCCCATCTATAAAGATGAAATAGAGGGGAGGAATAACTGGTTTTTTGATGAGCAACGCCCCCGCAAAGCATAGCTTGCTACTTATAAAGCCTGCAATATTTGCGCCCTTAATATAGTCAATGCACCATCAGCTTGCTTACCATACTTCACACACTGCCTGCGGATAGAGCTCATGATGTAGTGGAGCTTTGATCAACCCTTCTGACCCAAGAGACGGAGAGAGTTCTGTGACATCTCAAGACCTGATGTAGCCACACCACCAGCATTAACAGCTCTGCCAGAGCAAAGAGCTGTTTTGCTTCAGTGAACTTATCAGCAGCTTCAGCAGTACAAACCCATGTTTGAAACTTCAGCAACACACAATGGCTTTATAAGCTAAGATCTTATCAGCGTCTTCACCATTTAGCTCGCTTTTGTAGTACATGGCAAATAGATATCGCCTTCTGTTCCCAAGGCTTACGACCTTTGAAAGAATTGTGCTCCAGGATACTTTCTGCGTATGGCTCACAAAACATCGTTACCGCTGTTGCGAAGCTCTGAGCATGTATTCAATCTTATCACCGCTAATGCCATCTGGATCGTAGATGTAACCATCAGGACCACTCAATGTGATAACCTTTGCGCCGAGTTCTGTTGCCTCTTAGCGGCAATCCGCCACATTACCAAATCCAGAGAGCGCAACGGTCTCACCCTTGATGTCAAGTCCGTGTGTTTCCATCATTTGATGAACAAAGTAGAGCGCACCATAACCAGTTGCTTCTGGACGTAAGATAGAGCCACCCCATTCTCTGCCCTTACCTGTGAGCATACCTTGGAATTGATGGGTTAACTTACGATACTGCCCAAAGAGATAACCAATCTCACGTCCACCAACACCGATGTCACCAGTTGGCACATCCTCATCTGGGCCGATGTGACGATATAACTCATCTCATGAAAGCTGGCAGAAGCGCATGATTTCGGCATCACTCTTTCCTCGTGGAGAGAAGTCAGAACCTTTGCCACCACCCATAGGTAATGTGGTGAGCGCATTCTAAATGTCTGCTCGAAACCCAGGAACTCTCAAGATGCTAAGGTTTACTGATGCGTGGAAACGTAGACCACCTTTATAAGGCCCAATAGCACCATTGAATTGAACACGATAACCCAAGTTCACTTGCACTTTACCTTGATCATCTACCCAAGGTACGCGGAATGTGATGCTACGCTCAGGCTCAACGATACGTTCGATGATGCTAGCACGTTCAAACTCTGGGTGCTGGTTGTAAACATCCTGTACTGAGACGAGCACTTCACGTACTGCCTGTAGATACCTGACTCGCCCTGGATGCTTCTGTTCCAGTGCTTGCATGATCGACTTCCATAGTAAATTGACTTTATTTGTTTATGTTAGTTAGTATCATCTCGTTAGAATGGCAGCAAAGTATATCCAAATTCTAATCAAACGACCAAATGAAAATCGAAAAACTTTGTTTCTCCTTTTCTTTTGACATCCCTCGTGGGAAGTCAAAGGCATGTCGAGCGTGCAAAGTAATATAAAATATATCAATTAAGTAACCAAAAGATAGGATGGACTAGTTTATTTCGTATTTTTGTAGAAAATTGCTTCTGCCGATGAAAGAGCAACTACCAGTGCATGGAGCAACTTTACCTAAAAAGATGTAAGTTTCGTCAACTCATGATGCGTCGTATCTACAACGTTCTGATTGTGGCCAACCCTCACGATGCGTCGATGTTAGAGGATGATGGGCTGTTGAAGAGAAGATCTATAATGAGTATATGGAGTTAGTTGCGTTATCCGCCCACGTTTACGCAAGTTTCGGACCATTGGAAGAGGCTTCGAGTGTTGAATACAGTAGATATCGACCTTGTAATATGTATGCCTGGTAATGCTAGATAACGATGCTTTCGATGGCAAGAGCTGTGAAAGCAGAGTTTTCAGACATCCATTGCGTTGTTCTCACGCCTTTCTCTCATGGCATAACGAAGCGAATAGAACATGAAGATCTAAGTATCTTTGATTATGTGTTCTGTTGGTTAGGTAATACAAACCTAATTCTTTCCATCATTAAGTTAATGGAAGACAAGATGAATATAGAGCATGATATTCGTGAAGTAGGCGTTCAGATGATTTTTACTTTGTCGAAGATTCCATCCGTTTCAGTTCGTCTATTCTACCTAACTTATATAGTTATATCCTTACTCAAAGTCAAAACTTTGCAACCGAGGCATTGACTCGGCACGATGCTTCCTTGCGTCAACGTGGTCGCCCGAAGGTTGTTCTTGCCCGCAATTATAAGGAAGCCTGGGATGTTTATCAGCGTTATAAGGATAATTGCTTAGGTGTTATTTCCGACATGCGATTCCCTCTTAGTGATGGAGAAGAGGGCATACAATCAACCATGGGACAGCCAATTCATACCATCAAAGACCCTGAAGCTGGACTTAAGTTGCCCATGCTATTCATCAAGAGGATGAGTATTCACCTTAATCATAGAGAGTTCAGAGAGTGATAACCGTGAGAAAGCAGAAACGAAGGCTTCCGCTTTGTTGATAAGAACTCTAAGAAGATGAGTGTTGACCTCCGTCATCTTCTTGAAGAGCACATGGGTTTTGGTGACTTCATCTTTCGTAATCCTGAAACACGTGCTGAGGTCATGCGTATCCGTAACCTAAAAGACTTACAAGACAACATCTTTAAGATACCAAAAGACTCTATGCTCTATCATATCTCACGTAATCATGTGAGTCGTTGGCTGTCTGCTCGTGCCATATTCCCCGTTTCTTCCTTCTTAAAAGACATCACTTGGCATAAGTTGCAAGATGTTGATATGCACCGAAAGATTATCTTTCGATGCCATAGTAGCCTAATCGGCGCATGCGAAATGAAGGTGTTGTCGCCCCTCTTCGATCGGCATAAATTCGACCAATATGCTCACTTTGCACGTATAGGTGATGGCCTCGTTAGGAGGCAGAGCAAACGTTTAGCTTTCTTGATAATGTTATCAAGCGTCATCCCGACTTCAAACTCAGTTTCCGAATGCAAAGGTTCAAACTCAAGACTGTCGTTCTCTGTACGGATGTCTTTCGATAGTTTTATGAGAGAAACAACCTTTTATCAAATTGCACTAAGCGATGCCAACTGATGACGAAATACTCCATGCTTTCCTTCAGGCACAACTCCCTGATGAGTTTATAGGCGACTCTTCGCCTTCTTCGAAGCGACTCGTCTCGCCTATTGCCGTTCGATCCAGTTCGTTGTTGGAAGATAGCCATTACCAACCATTCGCAGGTATTTATTCCACTTATATGATACCTTATTTAGAGGATAAACTACGAAAAATGTTACGCATGTTGGCATGCGCTATTAAGGCGGTATATGCCTCTGTTTATTATCGAGACTCTAAAGCCTATATGACCGCAAACAAGTAATGTCATCGACCAAGAGAAGATGGCGGTTATCCTGCAGCAAGTGGTGGAACAATATGACAATCGATTCATCCTAATCTTTCATGCGTTCTCCGTTCCCCTAAACTATTATCCATAGATGATGAAAGTCGAAGAGGAATCGCCCTTTAGCCTTTAGGTTTAGGGCAAATATTTCGATTGATGGCGGTCAAACTCACGTGTTTGTCCGTATCATCCACACCATGTTACAGCTAGTGAATCTGAAGTTAGCTCTCCGAGAGACCCAAACTCAATTCTATGCCTCGATATGGCATGTGGGGAAGACTTAAAGTGGATGATGGGTTTTAATATCCTCAAACTCAATCTCAAAGATGCTGAAGCTGACGGAAGTCTCCTTTATATTGCTTCTACTTATCTCGGTTGATGACGAAACCATCTCATGAGGGCTTTATGAAGGACGGAAGATTACATCCTGCTGTGTCGTTCTTCAACAGGGAGTTTCTCCCATTACCAGAGTTGTTACAGATGGCTATGTGTATGGAGCTGACGCCATGCGACGTCCTGTGGAGATAGAGTTTTGCAGTCAATCTAAATGCTGATAAGACAGGAGAATTGTATCTTCTTCAGATCAGACCTATTGTTGATTCAAAGCAACGATTAGATGAGAACCTCTTTCATACCTGATGAACAATGTCTCTTACGCAGTAATAACCCCTTGGACATGGTATATCGGATGACGTGAAGGATGTTGTTTATGTCAAGACGGGGGCTTTCTTTCACGGCGAAAGATAATCCTTAATCGCTAACGATATTGAGCGAATCAACCAGAAGTTCCTTGATCAGCACCTTAACTACATCCTTATCGGTCCCGGCCGATGGGGTTCGAGGATCCATGGTTGGGTATTCCAGTGAAGGTCGCTATTTCTGCAGCCGAATCATCGTTGAAGAAGGATTAGAATCATCATCGTGTTGGACCCGAGTCACGTACCTACTTTCTTCCAAAAACCTCACTTCCTTTGGTGTAGGTTATTTCACATCATCAATCCTTATAAGGGCTGATGGTTTCTATCAACGAGAGTTCTCTGATGCTCTTCCGCTGTTGAGGAAAACGCAATGTACGCCATGTTCGTTTCCCAAAAGCCGCTTAAGATCATGATGGATGGTAACGACAGAGGGGGTGGTAGCTCTCGGAAACCCCACCCAGCCTTCCACACCCCACCCAGCCTCCCTAAGGGGAGGAGCGCCTAACGGAAGTTAGATAGATAATGCTTTTCCTTGAAAGAGGGCGTTTCTGATGATGAGCAAAGGCCTTCTACATAAGGAAACGCCTCTTGATATGAGAAGAGCACTTTCACATTTGAGACTATCTTCTTTGCCATCTTGATAGCCTTTTCATGCCTATAAGCCTGCACAGCTTTTAGCCACATCTTTCTCAAATTTATCTCGTTCGGGAGCAATTTTTACCCAACAACTGTCTGTACTACATCAAAGTCTTTTAGTTTCATCATCTTGTCTTTGCTTTTCTTTATTATTACGATATTATATTTTCCGTCTTTTTCTGTTTACCAGTTGAAAGCATCTGATGTTTTGAAAGTTATACCATGCGTGGCATTTCACACGTGAAAGTTGGGCTTGGAGCCATGAGGAGTTCTTTTTCTGTTATGATGAGGGTGAGGAATATTCAACTCAGCCTGATCACATTGCCAAAGAGTGGATGTGAGACAGCAAAGGCACGGGCAGCAATGACGAAGGTGTGGGCAAGTAGCACTGTTCTATGTGTTCTGGGTGGACGTCTCACTCACATACTACCATTCGGTCGGTTCTGGCTCGATAAAAATAGTACCCATCGAGACTCTGAAAGACCAAGTTCTCCTGTGCTTTGGCCATTGGTTCTTGCGTCCAGCCATAGCCCAACTTGATCGCAAAATCTCAGTTCACCCACATGCTCCTCGCTTCGCCTCTTAATCTGTATCCATCTCCCCCATATGCATCAGTTGTTTCGTCGAGGCAGCAAGGTCTCTGTGGAGTAGCAAGTAAGCAGAAGCCCGCTCAGAAGTGCCATAGAGATTGTAAAAGAACACCCCAGTTGTTGATGAGTAGTTTTCGATGAGCTGTCGGAAGTCTGTCTCCCCACAGATGAGGCATTTTGTGGCTTTCCATTGGTGCTCTTCTACCAGCCATAGTCTTAAAAGCATAGTCGGTACGATGGGCATTACTCAATGCGTTCTGTTCTGTATAATTGATAGTGTTTCTGTGCTGAAAACGCCTTCGTAGACAGATCTTCACCCATCAGAGTGAAACAATGAGGTGGCAAAGACTGAAACCATGATAAAAAGGTAAAGAGATGAGCACACCGTCATATTGATCAATCCCTATTTTGTGAGCAGAGCGATGAGGTGGTAGGAAAGAGGTGATCGCTGGACGCCGAGCCACAGCCTTTAGTAATTACTCACCGAACCGCCGTATGAATGATAATGTTCCTTCCGAGGCTACATGAGGAGCTTTTGTTTTTCTTCGTGATGGTCCTGTATATAATAAGGTGGTGGAGTTCCTCTGTTATGTATGGCTATGCTAATAGTTGAGGCTCTTCTATCAGCTCTTTATCATATATGAAGAGTTGATACTGACGTTTTTCAGATATTCTGAAGCTGATCTTGTGGCATGTCAGTGTTCAACAAAGTGATATGAACGCCTATTCGAGAGAGTAGGCAGTAAGGACAGATGAGGCTGACATGTCCCAAGAGAGCAACGCTCATCTTGAGAAGGTAGTTATTGTGCAGTAGTCAGTTGAGCCAGTGTTTGTGCTCTCTCGTATGTTTCTTTGATATGTTAGAGATTGTTCTCGTCTTACCGCACAGCGATTTGGATAGAAGTGAGCGGCGAAACGGAGCAGAGCCATCAAACTCATTCCTTCTGGAAAGCAAGTATGTGCCCAGCAGAATAATCCTTTTAAGGAAAGAATATGTAGTCGATAAAGAATGAGAAGGAGGTTCCTAATGTTTTGATCTTCATAGTCTCTGATAGAAAAGACGATAATAGGGGCAATGACACGCGCAATGGGACAGAGAGAATAGCCCACCAAGCGTTGGTAACGATACTTCTTTCCTATGCAGAGGCGCAAGAGAATCTTAGCAGCATTGGCTGGATTGTAAGCCGAAGATTACGATATTGCCCGTTGACATCCGGACATCTGTGTATGAACCAAGGGCAGGTGTAAGCCACATGAACACGCACCCTAACTTCTTTTAACTCTATCCTTGCCGTGTCGTTAGCCATGTTGGCAGCAGCTGGAGGCGTATAAGCCGACCAGCCTGGTGCCACTGGATAGAGAGAACTTATGAGGATGAGTAAACGATATGCCCTTTATTTGTACGGGCAGGTAACAGATGCGAGTGGGATAACGCCACTCAACGATCGATAATTGAGGTTCATTGTGCGGTCATAATCGTGCAATCGGTCTATTGCCAGTGCGATATTGCGATGAATGGATCTGCTGCATTGCGTAAAGATAGTCCACTTGCGGCATATCCTGCGTAGCTGACAGAGACGGTTGAGTTGCTCTCTATCACGGAGGTCTATCGCACAACATCGGCATGGCACCCCTTTGCTCCTTAGCTTTCGCACAGAGCATTGTAACCCGCTCACTGCGGTGTGCAAGAAGAAAGATGTTTGCTCCCAAAGACATCTTCTCGTCAGAGCACGCCCTATCCCGTGGATGCACCTGTAACGATTGCCCACTTCCCACGCATCTCCTTTGCCACTACTTGGCGTTTTAAACGATGGGCGGATAAGCTATTGCAGTGCTGATTGCCATTAACTTACTTTTTGATAGATGCCTCATGGGTACATTCTCTCTATTCGTCTCTAAGAACCAACGCTATTCTATATAAGAACTGATTGATTCTTCACCTATTATAATAGGTCTTAAACCATCTCAAGACTATAGTGTTGATAGTCACGGATGATGGTATAAAGGAATTTCAATACTCGTTCTGGTGTCGGAGATGCCTGTGTCTCCTGGAACTTTAGGTGCCAGGTGCTATTCGACGCCTCATCAGGTCCATAGTCGGCATCGAGCGTGCGTTGTATAACCCCATCTGACTGAGTGAGAGGTCTTCTGCCTGTGGATAGACAGGTTTGAGAAGTTGCGACTCAGCGTACGAGAACTCGTCAAGAGAGACTTGGATCTATGGTAATTGGCTGATTTTTATCACCATGTGTGGGCCGCAGTCGCCCAAACGCTGTGAGTTCTTTAGCTCGCGCGATAACAGTTACACCTAGCATGGAGAACCCTGCGTCAATAAACCGCAATAAACCAGCGCATGAAGAAGTCGCCACACTAGGCGTCGCACCATCTTTCTTCACCACACGGATGCGTAATCATCTTCCGAGGCTCTGTCCATGGTTGAAGAGTTCATAGCTGAAAAGAAGAAGAGCACCGACAAGAAAACAAAATGCAAACGCCGAGTATAATTGTAGTTTATGTTCCGATAGTCTGTATTATATATCAGTAGCGCATACCAAAGGCGTAACACGAATAGGATAAAGTCGTCAATCATCTGTCAAGCATGCGTTCGCCAATGCTTGCTGGCGATTGGCTGATCGGCACATATTGCCCCGTAACGAGATGTTGATTCCGACATTCTCGTAAATCAAAATTGGTTATTTCAGGCAACATAGGAAAACTCTACTTTTGTGGGCAGTTGTAGAATTAATCACCATTACCTGTCAAAGAGATAATCGAAGGAAACCTTTTCATGCGCAAATACTGAGAAGTGGAAAGCAATAGAAGCGTTGGTGGACAACATCAACTCGGTACTGCTCTGACCGCTTGGCTGATGCTTACACAGACCTTACAAACTCGATCTTGCCTTTGCTCAAACACATTATCCAACATCACGAATTACAATCTATCTTAAACAACCTTCCTCTGCACTCATAATGAGATCTATCGCAATAAGCGGAGAAATGGAAACGAATGATCACCTTTTGGACGCAAGAGGACCCGATGTGATGTGGAAAGAACGTCGGTTATTATTCCTGTCATTCGCTATCTTCATGATAAGTGTGCTCATAGGAGTCGTCTCAACACTGGGTGATGAATCTTTCCCAAGGCTCATTCTCGGTGATGGATACATGGATCAGACGCTCGAGAACATAGCACAAGGAAAAGCCGATGGGCATATATAGGGAAGTAGAAGAGGGTATGTTCATCGGAATCAACGCTTAATAACGTCATGCAGAATCGTTCATATATTTGCTATGGGCGTACTGACGATGCTTCATGCCAGGCTATTCCTTTGTCCAAAATGGTGCTAGTGGTGGGTTGTTTCGACACCTCTTCTATCAGCACGATTATTATCTCGAATGCTTACTAACCACTATGTTGCATGTGAACCTCAGAACTCTCATCCATCGGTGGCTACAGTGCGCAGGCTGGCAATGGGCAATGGATGGCTATTCCCTGGTACTTACTCACGCTTAGTGAGCTTCCAACGAGGCAAAGCGTGGCATGAAGATCATTGTAGGTACTGTTCTGCTCTTCAGAGGCTGGTTTTATAGAGAGCTTTACTCACCAAGCACAATCGAAATTGAACAACTATGTGCGGTTAAGCATCATCCTCCTTCATTAGTATTCGTAATCTTTCATATTTATATACTTACCTATAAAACGTGCAAACATGCGCATTCAAGCAGAGAGACCTAAGGTTGACTTGTATAGAGTACGTACCTTGGACAGTAGTTCACAGCAACTTTCGATTTCTTAAAAGAGAACTATAAGCTGATGGTTAAAGGCTTGTTTATCTTGTCTTACCCTTTGTCTGCGTTTCAGGCATTCGCTTTTAGAGTGGTTAACCTCTGCTGCTCGTAGGATAACAATTTGGCTGTTGCTGTTGATAATGCAGATTCAGATGGAGTTTTAGGGAAACCTATTAGTGAATGCGGTCCGTCCTATCTTATATTGATAGTCTGCTTGTTCTCGGTTCTATCTACTCTCTTCAATCTGCTCTCATTGATAAGGTATAATGGAAGCCCCACTCTGCTTCTGTAAGGGGTGACTTTAGGTGACTTCAAACCACCCATCATTCATGAGTATGAAACGCTTTCCTCTGCTTGTGTTGTGTCATGGTCATCACACATTATCCTGACTCGTTTGCTATCTTCTGTAGTGACCTCGAATGACCAATTCCCTAATGTCCTTATTGTATTGACTATTCTTTTTGGTCATTATCGGACTGTTAGTTGCCTTGTCCCAGCCCATCTCTGCACGCCATGTATATAGACCAGATGATGAGACGTCTTAGCTCCATTCGTCGTGGGTGGAGATTAGGCGTTCATCTCTTCTGGTCTTTGATTGATTGCTTTGTGGGTATTGTGAGAATTTCTCCTGATGGTAACGACGTTACTTTGGTACTTCATACCTTGCGAAAGGCTTCTATCTCTGCAACGAATGAAGGAGTAAAGACCGGTTGTTAGTCTCCAATCTAATACTTCATCGAATACATCTCCTCGGTTATCATGAACTTTGAGACATATTTAGCAAATGTCATTAACTTGTCGTTGCGCCGGCCTTTCTATGGCGGTAGGTGTGGTAGTGCAGTGGCTGAGAGTTTGCTAGAAGAGGCTGCATCCAGAACTTTGAACAACGCGGGCAGAAGACTCCGATATAGACGACTTCTGAAAAGCCATAATACGGTTAGAAGTTAAATCCTTCTGATGTTGGCGTTTCAAGCTCTGTCTGGACAGGCCCTCTGCGTATACAGCTTTTATCACCATCAACACCGCGTCGATGAGGCGTATAACTATGCGAAAGAGCTACAAGCTCCAGAGTTAGATCTATGGATCATTACGAATAAGCTCGATGAAGCGGATACTTTCGCCGCTGTCTTCTTCCGAATGGAAAGGCTGATGTTCGTGTATATCTTATAGGTTTAGCCATTGTCGTGGCGTGGCTTTTATCGCCTTTTCTGGCGTACCGTCGCTGTGACGAAAGGCTATTCCATCGTGCTGCGTAAGGTGAGCAGTGTTGATGCTGGAAGAAGGCAATCATCTACGGTGTCAACTGACAAATATATACCGCATGATGGTGGCTCAAAAGGATTTATGGAAGGCTACGAATGGTGTATCTGCGTACACTGTCAAGTCATTAGCAGACCATCATAAGATCAATTGGCAGCGTATAGACACCACATCGCAACACACACGTGAGTTCTGGCTCGACGACTCGACTGCATGACAGCATGTCTTTCATGGCGTGTGAGATATGGTAATTATGAGGCGTCGAAGAGCTGCTGAGTACACATCATAATATAGGAAAGGATAGAGAAGGAGACAGTCAGAAAGCGAACAAGAAGTTCTTATCAGGCATAGTAGGTCTTCTCCTCTTTGTCTTAGTGATGTGAGCGAATGCGCAAAGTCTGTTTGGAGCTGACCAAACCTTCGGTCATCAGCGATGACAGTCATCTTTGCTGTGCGGTCTCGACACGCCATGCAGAAGTCAATCCCTCGCTGGTTACAGGCAATGACGAAGACTTTTGCAGCAGTTAGAAAACGCTGATGATACGTAAGAAACCATATCATGCCTGCAGCATTGGCATTTGCACGACCCAACAGAAACCGATAGGAGAGCGTTGAGAAAGTAGCAGCAGGAAACACAGGCGCTATTGTCACCCCAGACTTCAAGCTTTGTGACTGAAAGATACAAACCGGTGAAGCGTGCATCAGGTGCAGGAGATTCCTCCTTCCCCAGTGGGTGAAGAATGTCATTAGGACTATCAACCTGATGGATACGCTCTATTGGAAATGCAGTGGTTTCTATACGCCTCATATACTTATCAGGGTCTATACATCGCTGCCGTGTCTGGCGATGTATCGAGGTAAATGAGGTCGGCACGTGATGCATTGTTATGTAAAGCTCTCCAACGTCTCCCATTGATGGGGATGTAGATACACAGACGTTTCCTCATGCGACGTAGACGATGATGAGCATGTCGATGACAAGGCGTGATTGGCAGGCATTGACTCCATACTGAATTCATGGGGAAGGGCGAGTGTGTCTCCTGCACCCACGTACGGACCAACTATGGCGGTCGGACCCTCTCGAGACAAACGGACCCTTTATTCCGTGTGCGCGAGGTCAATTCGTGGCTTACCAGTAACACGTACAGATGCGTATGCGCTCAAGAACGAGATAAACAAGGAGAGTCCGCCCGTTACTGGCTGCAAAATGCGCCACCAGATGGTGCAGTGCCTATCTCTACATTGTTAGCGGTATGTTGTTCTGCGTGTCCTATGCTCGAGTCGTCGCCAAGGGTGATCCCTGTGGTGAAAACAGCGAAAAACAAGTCGTTGGAGTTTGTGGAAACCTCATCGGAACACTCTATTATCAGAAGCATGAAACCATGACTTGTTTACAGAAGAAGTAGAAGTTATTTTGCAGAGACAGGTGCGTCTGAGTAGCTGCTAATAGACGTTGATGCATGAGCCTGAGTCGAGAGAATATATCCATTCATAGCCTCCGAACAGGTATGCTGGTGTCGAAGCGCAGCAGGATACTGATAAGGTAAATGCCAAGTAGAGCAGGCAGGATCTTGACCTGGACAGACGATCGTAAAGAGACGATGAGACGATTAGACACCATCATCAATAACCTCAATCTTTATGGCGACATCAATAACAAAACCACGAACAATACACCAACAAGATGGAAGAGTATAGCAGAGAGAACTGATCTTTCAGGACTTCAGTGCGAGAAGATTACACACCGTGCGCCATCGGCAATGTGATTGCTGGGCAAACAGGGAGGCCGTCGATCTACACAGCCAACCCTGCAGACGGCTGCGTACACTGATTGGCGTCGGAGGGTAAAACCCCTGTTAGCTCGATTAGCCCCATCGCCCTGACGCGCGCCTCAGCTGTCATTCAGTTTAAGCGCCAGACCCAATGCCAAGCGATGTATTAGGCACGACGGTGTTCTGCCATGAAGACCTCCGAGCTCGATTTTATCAAGGACCTGTGTCGCAAGAGATGGTACTTGCTGACGAAAATAAAACCGTGCAGCTAAGACGCAGGCTGCTCTTTTCGAAAGTCATGTGGAGGAGGAGACAGGTCAATCGATGGTGTGCATCAGTATGTACGACCTCACACGACTGGTAGCGACGCAGAATCCGGGTGAGCAAGAGGACTACCGTCTACCAGAGGCCTCACCTAGATCGTTTCCTATTTAAGATCTCGCAAGGAGTTATCCCACGCTTGGAAGTAGAGGTAAGCACCTTGTCAGCATCATCAAGAGAATAGAAAGTTTGTCAAACGATGATATTCAACCCTTGTTGTTGCCGTTCGTGAGCTTCAAACATGTGCGTCAGCAGTTGCGTGAAGTGTACATCGAAGAGAGCCTCGACGCCATATTGCATCCATCGACAGCAGACACGCATGCCAAAGGCAGCCCATTCGGAGCCAGCCCGCGCGCGGCCGATGCGATGTTTGCTGCCGGCGTATAGCTGCTTATGCTCTCCGGACGGGACTTTCGTGACGCCGGAAGACATCAACATTCAGCTACTCCAACATCCTTCAAACTACCGTCTCCTCCTTACCGCTGAGGCTGAAATGGAGGCTGGCTACAGCGTTGAAAAGTAGCGCAGAAGTTGATAGCTAAGGGAAGTCCCAAGCGATCCCAAACATAGAGAGAGCCTGTTTTATGTGTACGCGTCATGCACCCACACACAGATTCAGTGCTAGATCCACATGGTCGTCGATGCTGAATCCATACGGGCCAGGAACGCTGATACGTACGAGCAAATGTCACGATTCTATGTGTGCGAATGCTTCGCGCCAGCCGGTCACGCAACTCGCACTGGTGCGGAGGCTTCAGCACCTTAGCAAAACAACCTCTATAGATAGAATAAATGTTCCTCACCAAGCCGATTTTATATCATCTTTGCGTGCTTGACACTGCTTTGTGGGGTTGACAGGTCTATCCCTCTTCACGCCGGCGAAGCTAAGATCGCTGTTCACGCTCGCCCGAACCTCCCTTATAGATGCTTTCATGCTCTATCATCGGCGTGCGATACAACAGCGGAAACGGAGCCAGTGCGGACAGGGTCAACGGCGAGTGAGGAATGATAAAATTCTGTTTAGCAAGCGAATACACCTTCCTGTAGTGGCTCACTCGTTATTGACGTGAGGCTCTAAAGTGTCCAATGAGACATACAATACGCCTCCAGCTTGCCGCAAAGGGCGAGGAAGAAATTGTTACACGCCTCACCCAGTGGAAGCGAGTGAGTTTATTCCTGGCGCGGATTCGTTGTTATCAGCACGCACCTTTCAGCAGACCGTGGATGCAGATATAGCTTGGGCACGCAAAGGACGTGAAGGTCCATCCTTCCTATCGATGCTGAACTGATGACTATTGCTTGCGATGAGCACTAACCTTACCGAGATGCGGGCATCAAGCGGATCTGACGTATCGGACAATACCGAATTCCGAATCGAGATAAAAAGATTGCGTGCAAGGCATGATGAGTATCGTGCCATCAACTGGAAAGCAAGCGTCGCAGCGAACTCGCGGTGAATGTCTCATCGTGACGAACGTTCGCACACAGCGTGTCTGTAATTGACAAGGGACGAGCATGCAAACAGTCGTTCCGTGAGCGAATCTTTATTAGATTGAGCAGCATAAACGCCGCCTGGTGCGCTTTCACGTCGTTATGCACCGCGACGATAAGGCTGGTTTGATTACATTCACCGATAAGATGGACAGATTCGTAGCCTGCGTCGTCACTGGGACAAATGCAACGATTATTGGATGTCACTTATATGCAAGAAACCGACTTTGAGAGAGCGACTTTAGTAACCTTGTAGCTCAACGTGCGAAAGCGTTAGCAAGCTGAAGTTCTGTTCGTTATCTATATCGAACTTCTCGCAGTGACAGCTTCCATTGCGCAACTCTCTCTGAAACCATCAAGTCGTTGGTGCATCAGGTGTCAGGTCGTCATCTTCTTTGAAGATAGTGCGATGAATCGATTACATCCTAAAACGCCTAAGCGATCCCATAGAAGAGTATTATCAAAGTCAGTCAGTAAGCAGAGAAGTTTACATACGAGAAACGTTCTCACTGTGTCTACACATACTGCACCAGCATGGCATCTATAGCAGGCCACGACCCAGAGCGTCTCCAGCTAGGATGCGAGCACTAAGCTACCTCTGAGATGACAAAGGCAGGTGCTAGCTTAAAGCGCAAACAAACAAAATCATACTATGTTGGTATTGTAGTTATTGACATATATAAGGTTAACTTGCAAACCTAGTGAGAAACCCACATTAACACGTCAATAACATGAGAATTAAAACTTTATGCAGGTCACGGTTACACGCATTGTTGGCATGTGAGCAGTCTTGCTTCCAAGCGGCTGATTATTGCGTGGAAAGTAACTGACAAAGACTTGGTGTAGGCTGCTGGCTTTGCTCAAAGACAAAACCAACGTTACCTTCACGTCAGACCACTCGTCTTGATCGACTGATAGCAAACCGTAGGAGTATCCTTTAACGGATTTCCTTAGCTTTACTTTCACCGATCAGCCTACTGGCATCAATACAGCTGGGGCTGAACAGTCTAATGCAGTGTTCTCTTTTACCAACTTCTCGGTACGAGGAGGGGCTTTGAAAGCGGCACCGTGTGAAGCTGCCCATACTCATCAATGGGCAGTCTGAATCGGTAGTTGTGTAGAATCAAACATGGCGTTGCTGAGTGTTCGTTTCTGATGGTCAGAAGGGCGTGCTTTATAGTAAAATCATTAACCAAGACATTTAAATTTATCAATCAATGAAGAAGTTCTTTACTTTTATAATCGATCACTTTTTAAGTTGCTGGTAGGTACAGGCAACAGAAGGTAGTCAATCACATAAGTACCAGATGGCTCAGCACTTTAGAGCTGACGAGACACAGAGGTGTTGCTTTGCACCAAGGCCAGTAGCTGACCAGTTCGTGGTAGGTAGTTGCTAAAGCGTATAGGCAAACTGCAGTCCCTGTGGTAAGTTTACCGCGTCGGTTATTCTACAGAAGAAGAGGTTATTTATCAGGATAACAGACATGCAGATGGTACCATCAACTTGAAGCAGTTCCTGCGGTAATACATAAGAATACACTGATGCTGAAACTCTAGGAACTCACACTATCCTCATATCCCTTATGATGCGACTCAGCAGGCTCTTTGTGAAAGCTTATAAGGATGACAATATCAAGTTCCATTTTAGCACCGATGGATCTGGTAATGTTAAAGCGATCAGGATTACACCTCTTGATATGGATGCGTTGTGGCAGAATCACTGAAAGAAGCTAGATGGAAAGCTGAAGGCCAGCTGTTAGTCTATCAGACAAATGGGAACAACGACCATCTATGGCACTTTTGTTGGGCCGCTAAAGGCCAGTTTTCGAAACGGAGGCACAATGAATTTCTGACATATATGGTAATGTGGTTAGTAGGTGTTGCTGCCAGGTCGACGGCGACCGCCTGCAGTTTGTGTCTTTTGATGGTATATACGATGATGCGCACAGCTTCTCCAACGATTACGGAAAGGCAGCTTAGTTGATGCCACAAGTTGGAAGGACTGGTATTACGCTGACTTCCGGACTCGTTACAGGCTTTATATTGGAGAAAAAGATACCTGTCAAATGGATTGGTGGAAGGCACAGAGCCATTTTGACACCTTATTCCTATCCTCCCTGTCTACTGGTACCCTCAAACGGGCAGACAGGTACCCATACTTATTGGTTCAGATGTATTCGGAAAGGGATAGCCGTCACCATGAGCGTTCGTTTGAAGCCACCGATGCACCCAGCGCCTGCCTTCATGTGGGAGCCCGCCCTCCATCAACAATGAGAGCAAATGGAGGTGTGAAAGAAACCAACTATAAGTTTGATGATGAGCTCAAGTTAGCAGCATAGACTTCTCGGTGCAAACTTCCGTTCGAGCTGATGGAGCGAAAATGAGGTCTGGTCTGGATCTGTCGCAAATGCTCCTGAGTTTGATAGATGCCAAGGACAACCATTACTACAGGTATATCTTCTATGGCTTGACCTGATATCATGCCACCAGCCTTTGCAACGAAGAGGAATGTACATCCTGCGATTGGAAGAATGGGCGCATGTCTGCTAAAGTTGGTGAACCAGAATGAATACGGAGAACCAGATCGTTGGCTGACCATCAATCTAGCAAACTATCCTTATTAAGCAATACATCCTGCCTCTTTCCATACTATTGTGCGGCAAAATGAGAGGGGCAATGAGACCTTATATAGTAGGTTGCGAAACGAAAACCGTCCATCATCGTTCTGCTCGTTACGCCGTCGTCATGGGCAGATGAGGAACGGACCCCATCTATAAGTCTTACGAGTTAGAAATCAGGTTATGCCACGCCGGCACGCGTACACCGAAGCTTACCCGCAAACACGCTGCATCGGACGAAATCGTTACATCAGATGATATTGCAAAAGACCGATGTTACCAATCTCGCGACCCATTGCAGTCAGGTAACGCCAGGTGCCAGAGTTTTCCTGTGCGAATAAACCAACAAGTGTCACATGAACGTGCGTGTGATTTGGGTGGACAAAGTGTATTGATTCTTGCTGATGGTGAACGGTCCTGCAGGTGAGACGATGGATGACGTGGACTCACGAGACTGATCGATGGACAAATGTAGATCACATTGAGATTGTTGGACGCGTCTGCTGTTTCGTTATGGCTCGAAATGCGGCGTGGAGCGTCATCATCATCACGTGGCAGATGCAGCCGTGCTTCTCTCAATCTGAGGCAGCGGCGTAAGCATAACGAGCAACGTTACGGTATGTCGGCAGCTGAAACATGCGGAGTGAGCAACCTCGGACCGCGACAGAACAAGTCGGATAACCATACTGTGCAGCGCGATGACCATCCTATTACTCGCTGTGCAGTCCAGAGGTGAGGATGCAACCGAAACATTAAGGAGCAACTGTCTATACACCTACCGATAAGTTCTCAATAACAGGTAGGGCGGGCGCTTTCATCGCCAGCTGCCGCACACAGAGACACCATTGTACGGTGTATAGAGACTCTCTGGCGTGACTGGAGGAGGATGGACCTGACCGAACCTGACAACTTTGTGCTCAATACGCATTCGATCAATAAGTGATGTCGGACCATCAACGAATCGCAAAGATCGATGCGCTGACTACCCAACGTGCAGAAGAGCCTGACGATTTCTCTGCACCACGTCGAAAGGAGGCTGATGTCTACTCAAAGTGCGACTATGACGGCGGCGACTCACTTTATTGAGCGTGAACCTTGTAGGACGCACCTGCAAGCAAGATTCTTGATGCTTTATGCAATATGACTGGAACATCAACAAGCAATGAGTCATGGTGCGTTGCGTTACGACTTTGACAGATGACACTCTGCGCAAAGTGACAGATAAAGAGTTTCTGTTAACAGCTAATACATATCTTTCACTCGTCTTAGCTGGGCGGTAAGGGCTTGTGAGCACTCAATGTCAAGAAGGAGAAATATCTATAACTCTGACATGTGCAGTATATGGACTTTGTGGCCGAAATCCAGCCTTTGAAACCAGAGGTAAGTCATAACTTCTCCCTGTCTACTGACCAGACACACGGCGTCAGCACTATAGCATGTCATGGCTTACTACAATAGGATTAAGGATAAACCTCGCCACTGGTGCCTCCTTTTCTATAAGAGTGCTTCTGACCTCATTCCTCATCTACCTTTATCTCCACCTCGGAAACCACTCTGTGCAGGGAGGAGGTTACGCACAAGCGAGATGGTCGAATGGGATTACCGCACGCCTGTCTTTATGTTTATACCAATGAGCAATCGCAGTGATAAGAACAATAACTCGGTAGAATAATCCACATACATCCCTTGCCTCGCAAGCACGCAACATGACGATATTGATTGGGACCATCAGTCGTGAAGAACTATGGGTTGAAGGAGTAGGACTCGATGGGTCGCTATCATCAGTAGACAACCAAGAGTTCGTTGATTATTACGACATCTCTGAAAGGTAATCCGCATTCGTCACCCGTATCCTGCGTTTCTAGCCTGCGCTGTTGTACAGCGATTCAGTAAGAGGTGGAAGTTGAGTGTTGCCTTGGATAACCTCTCTTCAATTATAAACCAGAGGCGCATTACTATTTGAATTGCGCATTGTAGATGGCAAGAAACCTGCAGCTGGCTTGTCTTGTTGGATGTGGATAAACTATCAGTTCTAATATACATTACCGAGAAAAGAAAACTTATTGGTGGCGCACGATACCTTTGTCCTCGTACTATTCACTAATGCCGTTAGTCATGCACTAATGACACTGATGGAGAAGTCTCATGGATCCTGTGGCTGCACATTATGTTGGTTTCACCATGGGGTCTGTTACTTTGATTATGGCGAAGGTCGCGTCGTTTACAAAGGAGATACTCTGTCAAACCTTATGGGGCTTATTGCATAGGTTTATTGTTTTGGACGGGATGGGTCGAGTTCCGTCCTCTATTATGCACGCCGTTGTGGAGTTCCACCGAGATAGAGCGTGGCAAAAGTCGTTACTGCTAGCCTGTATACCTTATTATGCCAGCTCTTTGGATTGTGGATGGAGTGGCATGACGATGTATGGATCTTAGTACTGCGGTGCTGCGACTTCATCACATGGATACAAGAGAAACCTGCTAGTCATAAGGAACAAGATCGTTGTGCAAACCCACATCGACACATCCATAATCACGTTATGGAACTGAACATGATACTTGGGCTTTCATCTGTTGTTGATGTTCTGTTATGATAAAACTTCCTCGACGACCCATCCAGTAACTTATCTCTCACTCGAACAGCTGCTTCATTGGTTCACTCTTTTGACGTGTCGTCGACAGCTCCATATCGCCGCTTGGGGTGCAAACATTCGCCTGGCTGTGGCGACAGTAATCGTCTTTGATGCCAGTAGAGATACTGTCGCATCAACTTCTTCAAAGAGTTCTGGGTTCATCCAAGAATAATCGCATCCGTTGTTATTTATCTTGCGTATCCGTCCTATTGTTGGGTTATATGTACGAGTGCAGTGCTAAGAAAAAGGCATCACGAGTAAGTAAACCTGGCTGCCAGATATATACTTTTTATAATGTATTGAAGCGAAAGTTAGTCTGTGCAGACCTTTCTGGTGACGCCAACTTTAACGAGCAAAACCAAGGTAAGATACAGTTGAGGTACAAGTAAAATTGCAGTATCCTTCTTTGAGGACCAAAACAAACGATTAGAGATTACTTAAGAGCATTTACATTATGAGTACTTGCAGCTATGCTTCAAACAGAAATCATTATGAGCTAAATGTTACCGATAGTCAATATGTAGCTGCTTTAGCAAAACGTACCTGTCTAGCACGTACCTGCTTGCAAACGCCTGCTTTAGTGAATGCACCTCCGTTTTTGGTAAAAATCGTACCTCCGTTTGGTGTGGAACAAATGTCACGTGCTTTGGTAAATGTAAATCGTTTTAGTAAAAACAGCCTTCTTTTTCATGTATTTTGTTGCTTATTTAAGTGCTCAGAATGATGCCTCTGTTTTGGTGTAATATGCCGTTAATCAAGTGAAGGTATAACACTAGCTTTGTGTCTTCTAATTGCGTTATTTTGAGAAAACAAGTACGCATCTTTCTTCAGAAAACGCAGTTATAAGCCCTGAAACCGTGGTATTTACAAACATCAAAGTCTCTCTAGAATGATATAGATGCAAGAAATATGCGTGGAACAAGTTTTAAAACCAAGAATCGATCATTATGAAGAACCTTTTTAAGGATAGAATCTGAGCTTAATATTAGCTGCGTATGATCGAGTAGTATGTACCTTCCCAAATCGTCTCCTTATTAGAGTCAGCTAACCTCCTCCTTTGTAGTATCGCTCGTATTTGCAGCCAAATTATAAATCAAAAGAGATGAAATAAATTATGGTCTTTGTTTTTGCTGTTAGATATGTTGGGTAGCTTCTGCACAAGAGCGATTGCCCAGCTACCTTAAAGACATAGAAGGAAGACCGTACAAAACCGACACTATACAGCAACTGCAATCCCTCTTTATCGCGGCTATCCTTGTGCAAACTTGCGCAAACCTTGCGATCGCGAGCTCAAGAGTATAGATGAGGCTTTATGATGATTTTGCGACGCGAAACAGGCGTTCGCATCGTTTGCGTTTGTACTGATCAAGCGCAGAATATTAACAAGGTAAAGCCTTTTAGTGGATCAAAATGGCTGGCGCATGAGGTGCCACGACCCGACTGTGGTGTCGCAGAGCCTAAGCATCCAATCCGTACCTTATACTATCTATCTGCCGTGATGGGCAACGGAAAGATCGTATAAGTCATTAATGGCTACATACTGACTGGAGCTGGAGTTTGAGCTGTGGCAGCAGGCAAGAAGTATGGCTGGCAACAATCTTATGAGACGTAGAATCACCAATTGCACGCTACTGTTGATGAGTAGTACCCGCCCATGTGCGTGAAGTTTCGATAAGGTGCGCCTTTCCGGAAGCGTCACCAGCGATATTTTTATTGGCAGATAGGATAGCGTAATAGGTGCGGAGGCTGCTGCGACGCTTTCTCGGACCAATACTTACGTTGACGCAAAGCTCAATCGAACTGTTATATTGAGGCTGGTGCCGACTGAATATCTCAGCATCCGCTCCCAGGATGCGAACAAGATTTCAGTGTGGGCGTTCCTTGCGCGTATCTAAAGGCCAATTATAAGAATGCCGAGCTTACTTTAGGTAGCTTATGAGTAGCTGACTGGGATTCGATCTTCGTTCCTGGCAGATCGCAGTCTGAATCGATAATCACTCACAAGGCATGCCCAAATATGCGCCCTTTGGGATGGAGTTTGCGGAAGTTGTTGTCGGGAAGACAGCGGGACACTGGGACATAAATTAAGAGTTGGATGACAGGAGCAGATGCTGGAGTGAGGAACATCGAAGAGTTGTTTAAGTCCTCCAACAGCATAACACCCTTTATAACCCTTTGTGAAAGCTTCATACCAACAAGTATGAGTAGACGAAGTAATAATGAAGCGATCCCATCCATCGCCCGTTGCGCCTCCCTCGTTGCGCGTCAATGCGTTCTATTTACGCTTGCGAGCGCATCGCATCACGGCTTTAATGTGCTGGCAGAAAACGGCAAATGAAGTCGCGTGATCCATCGCATGATACGTCATATCGTATCGTAGTGGCATGCGGCAATGCTCAGGCGTCTTATTCGCGCGAATAAGCCTGCTGCTGCAAGCAAAACGGCAGTGAATAACATGGGGTTCCGGGCCGTGAGGAAAATGGAAGGAGTTCCTCTATCAATCGTCTCCGCGCCCATCTTCACTGGTGGGACATACACTGATACTTTGGCTGCACTTCACTCTACGCCACACGCCCTGAGGGTGAGTGGGCTTACTACAAGCAACTGCTGCCTACACATACCAAAGCGTTCTGTGTTAGTAGTGAGTAGAAGAAATCCACTCAGCATGAACCTTGCTCTACGTTCATTCAATACGTAGAAAGGGAATACAAGGAAATAGCTGTACAGATGGGTTACGGAAGCCCTTTCTGGGTGGGGAAATATCAATTTATTGATACGCACGATAGATCGTCCAGTTGGAGAGATGATCATATCGAGGAACGGCTATGGCGCATGGAAGTATAGGATCTCAACGTTACAACTCATTTGTTACTCGAAGGGCAGGGGAAGTCGCTTGAACCTGCAGTCATATCTTTATAGTTGATGCAAGCAGAAAATTGTCACACGACCTTTGCGTGTAGAGGCGCACACCTACTTCAAAGGAAGGAGATCGCGATTTCGGCATTCGGATTAGGCGAGCGTCGCCTGCACCGCTACGATGTCACAGGAAGTCGACCTTTATAATGCGGGCACACGCATGTACATTACTACTGGTCACATGCAGCACCCAGAGTGGGGCTACAATGATTACAACCGATATGGCGGTCACCTGCGCGGGATCTGTCAACCGCGGGCGGTGGCGCCGACATATCGCTGACCAAAGGATTGGACCCTCTCATAATTATAACTTCTAAACGAGATGAAGTTAATATATATCTATTCCTCCTAAGTTCATTAATCTGGTTAGTTGTGACCCCGTCAACTCGTGACGAACGATTGCAGGAAATCCCTGCAGTTACAGTTCAGCACTTAAATGTCTCGATAGAAGAGCTTTACAGGCTTCAATCGTTGCATCTTCTGTCCCGCAGCAGCTACTGCGATTGTACAGTTACAGAACCTCACGGAGCAGATAAATTGATTGCTGTAGCCTTTCATGCAGGTCCTTCTCGCCCCTAAAGAATACGTCGGGTGCAGTAGGCTCGCGCAGAGACAGGGTGATATGTATTGTAAGCACTGCTAGTCCGAACGTTCCAAGGCACTTAATCAATCGTCGCGAGTTTGCCATGGTCGGCGATGCTGAGCAGGACGTGCTGGCGATGACTCCTGCTTCAAACAACAACTGTTAGTACAGACCGAGATGTCAGTAGCACGCACAAGCGTCAAGTGAAGTCTGAAACAGACTTGAAGAGTCTGAGTTGAAATGCAACGAAAGCTACAACTAGTGGTTGTGAGGAGAAATGGTATCGCCCTCAGCTTTTCCCTCAACAACAATTGAGAAGGAATATGTGTGCATCGTCATGTGTTCTGAGCAGCAAAATTAATGGGTGAATGGGCACAGGAGTTAATGCTCGAATACGATGAAAGAGAAGTTCTTATATACAGCCCAGAGGAAAACCCAATAGAGTTTAAGTAGGCTTCTTTTATAATGAAGTAAAAGTTGCAAGAGTGCAACAAAGGGTTTTCTCATAAAATGACTATAAATTAAAACCATAAATATAAAATTCAATATGAAATTACGCTTACCGCACTACTAGACTGCAGTCTTTTTATTTACCAGCGCCCACACAAACAAGTAACAATGATGTTGCCTTGTGATGCGCGCAAGGTAATTCCGAACGCAACACAACGGTGGATTAAACCGTGAAAGAAGCCATGTTCCCACCTGGATGGAAGGAAATAGCAGGTGAGGTATATACATTCGACAAGAACCTGACAGTGACCCTTTTCAGAATTAACAGCGTTGATGAAGCAATGTGACGTTTGCACTCGGCGGATAAAATCCTAAAAGATAACAGTACAGAGATAGAAGTAGATGTTACTGCAGGCTCAGAGAGGAGATTATGACAGAACACACTGGCAATAGGAGAAGCTCGATTACACTTAAACCATAACAAAGAAATCCGATCTCGAACATAGATTACTCCAACTACAGCAAGTTCGATACAACCCAACAGGAATAGCGTTGAGGCACAGAATGGTCTTATTACGATGCTTCAATACTACAAGTACATTATTACAGGTGTTTACATCCTTTACCGAACTTTCCTAAGGGTCTGGTATCGAAGCAAATGGCCCAAAGGAGGCAATTAAGAAGAAGTTATCCGTTAAATACCGCTCAATCATTCGGATCTTGTATGCCATAAGTTTTTATACAGCTTTGTTGGTTATGGCTGTTGTTATAAACTGACATCAAGTCATGACAATACACTTATCCTTCTACCGGTCAGAAGCGGCAGCCATCACCGCAACGAGTGTAAAGGCAAAGTTGATGGTTTCTAATTATGGTGAAATGCTATTCACGATTTCGACTATACGCTTTCAATGAGAATATACTGACCCGTGCTTATCATAATTTTACCTGAAGACCTTGAATCGCTGCGAGGGTGCAACGATAGAAATTGATGTCTCAATTCAATCGAGCTATCAGAACCAACTTCTAATCTCATGATTACAAAGGTAATGGGGATAGGAACAATGCCAATTTCCAACTATGCAACGTTGCCGAGAGTGGTTGCTATTGGGCGTTCCGCTGACGAGTAGGTAGAGGATTACACCGCTGCGTGGTGGATACGTCCGCGTGGCATTGCATTAGTAGAATCTCAAGCAACACCGCCGCCGATGACTTCCATAGAATAGCCATTCATTCGCTGATCCGTTGCGTTGTCAAGACTGCGATGCTAAAGTTTATGAAGATAGGTCGCCCATCCTATGGATGAACAGGAACCAGCTGGCTTATTATATAGCAAGAGAGGAATTTGAAAGCGAAAGATCGGCTGGAGCAGATATGGGATGTTGATGTCACAGCGGTAAGGATGAACTAAGAATAATATCACAGTGACCTCAGTGTGAATTCCTTCTGTGAATAAGGAAGAGGCTCTTGCTTTTGTTTTATGTATTGACAGAAGATTTGAAATGTCTGATCCTTCTTGGGTACAAAACACATCTCACAAGATACGAATGAGCTTTGGTATCAGCGTTTGATGAGTTTATAAGAGCACCTTTAATGTCCGTAATCTAGTAAACAACTTTGTTGCTATTGTGTCGATATAAACCTTGATGTATATCAAAGCCCTATCAGCCGGCCTCAGACATGGTCGCCCTTACGTATTCAAGAACAAGTTTCGAGCAAGCCAACTACATGTGATAAAGCAAAGCTGAAAAGCCGGTTGATAAACACAAATTAGAAGAATAGAGAATGCGGCTATGCAAATATGACGTTATCCCGAATTTATCCTATCTGTTTCACAGAAGAACCGCCAAGCAGACCGCACGTTATACATTGGATGTGGTCGTGGCGAATTACGGCCTGCAAAAGGAATCAACATTGCAAGTACAGCGATGGACGTGTTCGTAAAGAGGTTGTAACGCAATAAACGCTTTCACATAGTATATTTCTCAACATGAATAAGGATCTAACAGCTCGCGCTCAACGTAAAAGTTAGCAAGAGAACATTTTCTCTCAAGGCTTCGCAACCGTAGTCGGGCTTTTTATTCTGGCTGAAGTGTTTTTCATTTATGATAGGCTTGTAGTACTTGTACTTTGCTGCCGTTTCCGACGCTACTTTTGTGGGCTGTTAGCTCTTTCTTATATCTATACATTCAAAAGTTAGATGCGTAACGATCGCTGCATAAAGGGAGGAAGCAGATGACTTATGAGAATGAGATAAACTACCATCATGTAGCGACTTCAGTAAACTTAATGCTGGTACGCAGTATGTCAATCCGCAACATCCATACACATACGATCGATGTGTTCGAGCTGTCTCTGTTCAACGCATCAACCGCACCATCTCAACAGGTAGCACCAGTTGGCAGAGTGTTTATCAATGGAGGAAGGCATCAGAGGGAAACACATGCTGAGCAAACCAACGAGAATAGCATCCATCCAAGAGTTATACAGGCAGTTGCTCTAACCCTGTTCAAGCCGTCGGTGTAAAGCGCGATTCAAACGAAGGATGCGCTGATGGCAATTGACCGATGTGCATCAGAAGCCAGCCACCCATTTCATCCTCTTTCCGCCTTTTCTGTTCCGGCAAACTCGCTGGGCTCTTTGCAGGCGTCGCACCGTACCACGTCCATGGGACATCGTGCCCTTTTGTTGCTAAATATGAAAATCACCCTGTTATTTTCATGTCTTAAGGCGCCATCCAAAGTTATATCCGAATCGATAGCAAGCAAAGAAGTGGCTGACGGCTATTTATAAGTGCTGGAGGCTCATCAATCAAACCGAATTTTCAAGCGTCTGAATTGCAGGCACTAAAGGGCGATTAGTAGGTGCAAGAGTCCTTAGAGCGGTTAGCACTCACTTACAGAAGATGATAATCGCGGTAATGAGATTGGCATATTCATCTCTTTAATTGTTTTGTTTGATTGATATAAAATTGTCCGACTTTTCTTAGCAGTGGCAACGATGTATGAAGAGCGCACATGAATGGACAGAAACACTGAATCCTTTAGTCATTACCGGCATTCATGGGCACCATAAACCCAATGAGAACAAGGCGGTGCAGGCTGAGGTGGCAGAATCAGTTTGTCTTTAATGCAAAAGCACTCTATCATCCTTTTCAGGGAGAGTATGTTGTGCAACGACTTCGACATTCAGGATCGTGAGTATTATATAACAGGTGCGGAACATGGCAGGTAAGAGTAATGTTCCATGTTCGTTGGTGTGAATATTCGTTACAACACCTGAAGCTTACAAGCAACTGCGGGGTCTCTGTCTTTCACCAACGCGAGTATGCACCAGATGACCTCACTCTATGTATCTCTTTACTTCTAATGTTGGAACTCTCCATGGCCTGATCAGCCAGTGACCTCATGAGTCTACACCGAACCTCATCATCCTTGACGAGATACCAGCGGGCACCAACTCCTTTGGATAAGCTAAATGGTTCACTTCATTCCTTACAACATATCGCCTCACGAAACGTCACGGGCGTAATTGCCATATTATGACTTAGAGTTGTCAAGATGGAAGGAGGAGCTAACGCCCATAACTATTAAGCCGGAGATTGAGTTAGGGAGCAGATCACCTACTCTTACAAGATAAGTATGATGTGTTAAATCAGAATGCCATGCTTTTATTGGAAGGGAATACTGGAGAAAGAGAGGCAGCACACTGAAATCCCTCCCAACCTCCCCAAGGGGAGGAGGCCTAACGGGTTACTGTATGGTTTGGTCGGGGTGCAATGAGATGCGCTCGTTAATAGAAAAGAATATAGGTCACAGTCGCCTTCTTGAATCAAGGAGGCGTCTTTCTGCATTCCAGCCTCATCCAAGAGAGCCTTTTCCTAACTAACTTCTGTTAGGCACCTCCTGGGAGGGGTTGGGGAGGTTTTACATTCGGAGTGGGCGGGGAGGCTTTGTAGCGCTTTACTATGCTTCACCGTGTTATAAATTGTCAACGACATAAAAGTAACACCATCTTCTTCGCTGGACAAAGTTACGTAATCAGCTTCTGATTGAATGTCTATTGGCGTTCACGCCGCCACCCTGAGTCCTGCAAAGCGTATCATACTATCAACATAACCATCACCACAGACGATAAACCTCCTTTGGAGACACCGAGAGGATTAAGCTCGGCGACTGCGCTGTCGATACCTAAGGGCACACACCTAAGAAGTAACTGCCTGAACGATAAAGCTCCATCTGTCCTTTCAGCTGAGCAAGAGACTCAACCAGCTGATGGAGCTTAGTTGGTTCACAACAATCAGACACTGCCATTAGTATAGACCAGTTGGCGGAGGAAGCCATCATTGAACGACTGGCATCTTTACTGATGTAAGCTCAACTTAACATATTTACATCATCCTTTTGAGTGGCTGCAACCTCACCTTGGTAAGCAGGATCAAACCAACCTTCGCCCCTTCATAGAGCATAAACGAGCTCTCATCCAAATCCTGTTCAAATAAAACACGATTGTTCGCGCAGCCACCACCCTTCCTCCGTTGTAAGCGAGAACAACCGCAGAGTCTTTAGTTCTAACTTCAGCAAGAGGTATAATTCCGTGCGGCCCTGAGCTAACACAACAATGCACGCCCTTTAACCGCGCTTGCATAAGAGCCCCTTCGTCTTAGGCGTTATCTCCTTCTTATTATTCGTCAGTGTGCCAACAAGATCGAGCACACCATCTATACTTCATGGATCCATAACTTAATCATTAGTCATTTGCATGTCATATAAGCCAAGTCAGCTAATAGTTAATTACGTAATCTCAACAACTTCATTTCCAAAAGCATTATCTTGGCTACCAGAAAAAAATGTCGTAATTCCACAAAAGGTATTAACTTATTCATTATTAAAACATAAAAATTATGGCAGTCAGATCAAGAACAAGGTCCGTGAACACACCGATATGTTCATATACAATCAGGCGATAAGAATCCCAGCATCCAACTTCAATAAACCTTGAGCAGCTTCAGGCAACCATCAAGGTAACAGAACCAAAGTCACCAGTTATCCTCAGGCATTTGCGAAGTCGCAAGTTAACCAGACTTTTCGTTACCTCACAGAGCGTAGAGCACGCAAAGTTAGCATACATCCAAAGATTGAAATCACCCAGAACCTGGTGATAGCTCTGAGACATGTAAGTCTTGTAGAATTTGGATTCTCTTCATACGATTGATGGTCTCCCTCTCACAATGAGTATAACATCGCTTGACAAAGAAGGTAGTAGAGCGCACATCAGCTCGACGTAACCTGCAGAGGCAACTTGTGCTCTCCCAGCAGTGATGATGCCTTGAGGCACACCACAAAGCCAGAGTGTTGTTGACTCGCCACCGCACTGGTTGTGACTCATTGGTCATCCCTAATACTCATCATATGCTACAAGTTCACTCCAGAGCAGTGAACACGTACCCGAAGACTGGTCGTTTGATTCTCCATTATCATTACGTTCTCAAAGCCCAGAAGAAGCCCATGCTTCCCAACCGTCTCTTCACGGCTCCTTCTTCTGTTCCACAGGAGTTACAACATGAGTTGCCAAACGCTACAGTACCCTGAAGATCAGCCCAACAAGCAGCTAAGAGTGCTGTACAAGATCAACACGACCTAACTCGTCCACCATTGCAGCGACATTCGATGAGCACCCAGAGTACTCGACCCACGCCAGTACTTATGAAAAGGTCAGAACATGGAGGATCTTTGCATAAGATCACTGATTTCGGTCGATAAGTCTCCATCGCGACTAATCATTAGTTACACCTACGATAAAAGACAGCGTAGTACCTTCGTTGCTACCGCTTTTCGTTTCTGTACTTGTTTGTCTTGGCTATTATATATACCAGTATCGTCAATCAACAATGAGGTAAAGCAAATTCCCCCATTGACAGAATTTCGAGAAGTTTGTGACAGTATTTTATTCATATTGATAAAACGTTGGTACACCGTTTAACGTAAAAATGGATTACTTCCAGCCGTCCACGCTGTTTTGGAAATAGCCTTCTGACATCATTATACTATTTCAATAAAGAGGCCACATTTCTGCAACAGAGTCTTTAGAAAGACTGATCCAGTATCCAATTCATATTGACGAATGGATATAAACTTGTAAAGATGCTTTGGCAAAGGATGAGAATCAATCTTTACGAAATGAGCAACGCTGAAAAGTCCCATAAGCAATTCGTTCGGTACTATTGAACAGCCATTCGCAAAGCATTCGAAGACGGCTGCAGAGTTGATTCAACAAAATACGACAAGTCAGATGCCATGCTATACAGCAAGGCAACGACTGCAACTAAGCTCCGTAACATAAGGTTATTTGCTATGCACTAAGAGCTGCACCACTATAACGCTTGCTTTCAAGGCGTTACGAAGCCTCGAAAGCTCATGTATTCATGATTTGAACAATCAGGACCCCATCGACAAATGAATAACCAATCAACTGAGGTATACAAGAAGAGATACATCAATACTTTTCACAAACCAGTGCAGCAATCCGCAGAAGAAGAGGCCTGATAGAACAGACGCCACAGAAACTGAAACAACCCATGATGGCTATTACCTCAGCTGGTGGCGTCGAATTATAAACCCCTTTAGTCAGCTGAACACACAAGCAAACAGTTTGGCAGCTACTGGTTGAGACAGAACAACCTACTTACCCTGTAGAGCTATTGAAGCGTATGATTATGTCCACCCAATCTTACAGAGGAGGTTGCAAGAAAGATATGCTCAATAGCATTGATTCTTTCTCTGATAATCCCATTCCTGTTATTTATCAGAGGGCTATTGACGATAAAGGGCTATGAAATGAATTGAGGATAACAATTAGACCCAAACAAGGAAGTAAGGTTCTACTCCGCTTTTTGCCTTTCTATACGAATGCCAACATGAAGATGCTTCCTTCAAGCGAGCTTCGCGTGACGATGTTCAGGAGACTCCAAATACTATGCAGCGTACGGAGTCAACGTTGCAGATACGGATTATAGAGTAAAGGATCCTGAGTATTTTCAGAATGCTTCATTCCAGCAAAGAGACATGCATACAAGGTGAAACGGCCACGAGTGATGGAATGTATAAACCATCAAGCAGCCAATACGCTTATAACCTCGAGCCCGTTATTGTCAAGAAGCAGCATTAACAGATAGATGAGAAAGGTTAAAGTCACACCATTCATTTCAAGGCTGCAGCATATATATAGGTGGGCGTAAACCTCTTTAAAGAAGAGGATGTATTGATGGTTGGAAGATAGCAGAGCAGAAACTTTTCCTCATTCCCATTTGTTCTTTTGTAAATTTTTATCCTTATCTTTGCCACCGTTTTGATAAGGTAACAGATGAGAGTAACGGCGAATTATAACTTTTATGCAGCAGGTCATGTCCTATAATAAAGTGGAGGGCAAGCAGCCTGCTGCACATTTGATTCTCCAACAAAAAGATGGAGAAAGATAGCAAATTATTTGGAGTTCCAACAATTGTACTCTCTCTCTCTCTCTCTAGTAGAGTAAGCGTAACTACACATCTTCTCGCATACGCAGTGCGCGAAGTGTGCCGTGAAGCTAGTAAACAAAGGACTTTTCAGAGTTTCTGTGTTCTTTTTGTGTCTCAACTTAATTAGTTGATAAACCAGATTTGGCAAAGATAATATTAATTAAATAATGAACAAAATTATGAGAAAACTTTATCCACTTTATTATTACTTGTGGTTGTTTTGCAATTACAGCACAAATAACGCTGGATTTTACGGCAATACGGGCAGAAGGAGTTGCCATTCCTATAAAATTTGACAGGTACAGATATAGGTGTTGGTACTTGTGAACGAAGTAGGTGTGTGCGGTGAGATTAATTCTCCTACTGTGGATGTCATTACCCATCAACGGTGACACATGGAGGAGTAACTCAGCACGGTTTCCAGTATATATACTCATGAGCAATCTGACATTTAAGTCTTTGACTTTTCCCTACCATCCATACACTCTGTAGTGATGCAAAAGTATCACCATAGATGAGCTTCATGATTCCGTCTATCATTACTAAAATAGAGTTCCAAGGTCTTTATCATTCTCATATCAAGGAGGTAAGGCCTTCAACTGACTGAAGGAAATAGTGATATTCCTCGTGAGCTCAGGATATGAAAAGAATCCATGGATCTGGTACAGTCACAGGTATAGAGTATATTGATACGAGTGTACTTTGATTGGTATAACCAACCACCGACTATCCAATGATCTTGCAGTGTTGCCGTCTACAACCCGTGAAATCGGTTCCATGGCTTACTGCTTACCATGATGGCTCTGCCCCTTATGAAGTGACGATACCAGCCTAATGGGAAAAATTAGGCAACCAAGTATATAATATAGCACATGATGTCTATATTATGAGACAATCTTTTACCTCGAGACAACCCTTTCGGAACACAGACTACACTGAAAGTACATGTACCTGCTGACTGAACATTTGTTTCTAGACCGGCAGCCACTTGGTGGATTTGTGCTGACAAACTTGTGGAGGATGTAGAAACTGGCTCTACCGGTTACACAACCTACCTATCTAGAGAACGAGAATTTAAAGTTCACGGGCTGCACACGTATATCATCACAGGTGGCACGCCAGCGGAAGTATCGGTACCCTGACCACGCTCGATGTGAAAGCCTTTTGGAGCAGGCAGATTATCCCAAAGCAAACGGGCTTCGTCCTGGCAAGGTCCAGCTAACAGCACGGTTGTTTACCAAGCAAAATGTGACAGGAACAGAAGAGAACGTAACAGGTAACCTGCCTGTTGGAACAGCCACCGAACAGGAGTTCTCCGCCACAGGAAGAAATTTTATGTGCTTGCCAACAGGTGACCAAGGTATGGCTTTACAAGGCACGTACGCGGTGAGCTTCATCAAATTGCCAGCCCATCGTGCAGGTTTGCGCTTAGACGAATCAATCGCCCGTTCCATGGAAGCCCTTTTCTTTGATTTCGATGCAGCGCGAGAACAGCCAGACAACAGGTATAGAGAATACTCAGCAATGCGAAACAGCCTCAAGAGAATGTTGTTTATGACTTGCAAGTCGCCGTGTGACTAATCCAACATATGTATCTATATCATTAACGGAAAGAAAGTAATCAAACAAAAATATAGACGACAATGAAAAGCAGTATATCGCCTCTAACTGACTAAGGGTTATTGAAAATGATAACTGATAGATAACATCGCCCACTTGTTATCAGTTCCCACTCTGTTGGTGAGGGTGAAGATTGGCAAAGCCGGGCTTTTTGATGAAGACGAAGAAGACAACTCTGATTTCTGCGGTCTATGAGTCGAAGATTCTAAAAAGAAATCAAGACCATTCCAATAAGGCTGTTCAAGTTGATATAATATCATCTCACAAACGCTTCGTGGGCTAAAAGGTCTCTGAGCCTCACGGAGCTATCACAAAGAGAGACCCACCTTTAAAAGATGATATGGCAATAAAACCAATCCAGTTCTTCTTGAAAGAACAGAAGCTGAACATCGGTAAGCAGGCCGGAAAGACTGTAATCGTGGCGCGTCCAACGGGCAGACAACTGTAGATTTTGCACTTTCTGTGCACGTATTGCTAAGTCGACAACCCTTTAATGCAGGAAGTAGCTGCTGTGTAAATGAACCTTGCCAGTGAAACCGCACGTGAGATTGTAGTGAAATGGCGTATATGTGGAGTTGGTGACATGGGTACGTTGATACCCTCGTTTGGAAAGAGCAAGGCTGTAGAGAGCGTTGAGCAGTTCTAGCACAACAGCACATTGAGAAACCTGTTATAAAGTTCCTTGCTTCTATGAAGTATTTCACTTGAATGATGTTACGATATGAGCAAGTAGCACCAAAGGAGAAAGAGAAAAGTATGGAAAGAGAAAGAGAAAGCAGAAGGAACCAGAGTCTCCAGGTCCAGTTGTAGAAGGATAATAGCGTCTTCCAGATTCTAATGCAAGAGAGAGTTCTGTGAACAAAACGAAAAGAGTTCGTGAATCTCTTTTGAAATTGTTCACGAATACTTGATTTTGTTCATGAACAATTTTAGTTTTTCATGAACAATTTTTGCGTTTCTTTTTGAGAAGTAAAATAACAGAAGGACGAGGCTTTAGACAGAATGATATAAGACATATTTTCATGACAGGTTCAGCTTTCTACATAAATGTGCTACAGATACTTTTAAAGATTGGATCAGGGTATCAAATCTGTTCTGTAAAAGACAAATCGATTATATTAATTGTGAAATTCAATGTCTTTCAAAACTATGTATTAATTTGGTTCTTTTGCTCCTGTGGTACACGGTCTTCACTCAGTCCCTCTACAGAGAGGGGCGCCTAACGGGGTGGGGCTGTATGTAAGATGGAGGAACACGGGTTAAAGCAGAGTAAAACAAGCATGGAACACAGGGTAAATATAAGAATGTAGATCTGTGTAAAACAGGTTCCAAAAATCAAGGCTTAACTGTCTATGTTTGGGTGGTGCGAAAACCCGATAATGAGATATGGATTGGGTGAATTTCTTTTTTGCCATTCGTATGTTGTGCCTAAGAAGAAATAAGTGTCACATTTTGCATACCCTTCATATTTCTATGACACTTTTGTACAGCTTCTTTTCGTCTTTATAAATCTGGGATGCAGTTTCTATATAATGCGCTAATTTCCCAGTCCTCAACTCGAGATTCGGTTCTCGCCCATCCTCAGTAAGGAACTTATATCTGAATTTATATGGTATCTTTTCTGCAAAGCGGAAAGAGTCATTTATATCTTGTTGATCTTCAAACAATTTCTTCTGTTGTAGGTCAGCGGTATCTGGCTTTTTAGTTCTGATGAGTTTGATTTCATATTTTCAATTGTTTTACCGTCGTCTTTCTTCCTTAGGTCGTATGCTTCAACACAAATTATTTGTAAGGCTTTTTGAGGACGGCAAGGATAATTGTTTTGGTAGGTTGGTTCCAGTAGCTCTGGCCGTTGGTAAAATGTTTATTCTTTTTCATCCATTTGATCCTTGGCCCCAATCTGTAGTTTTTACCCTTTTAACCTTCCCAAGAATGCGTCTTCAGTTTTAGAGAGTCAATGTTACGCATCCGAAAGCTTTCTGCCTGTCATCTTGTTCTCTTTCTCTCAACATCAACTTTATCCATTGCCATTTGTGATACCCTTGTAGTATTGTGTCTGTAGATTACTCGATATGATAGAAGATCTATCCATGAGCCGTCCTCATCGAAATCCATGTGCACACTGTCTCTAGATGCTTCTCTGAAAGAGACGGATATGTCATCACGGGAAACTAATATTCTTATAATCAGTAATATCTCTTGGAAATTTATAGGTTGTATCTTTTGGTAAATTCCATTAATGCTTTTGCAACCCGGGTTCGGGGACATTGCCTGGGGTCTTTTCAAAGCAGTGTACGTATATTCTTTTTCTATCGATGATGGAGCGTACATATAGCAATGCTTTCATTGTTTTCGCAGCGTTGTTCGTTCGTATTCTTCAAACAGACGGTCGTAGTCTTCTGTGTCTCAATGTTTTTCTGTTTTCAGACCCAATGCCCAATTCTGGTACATGAAATGCATATGCCCACCCCTCGCAAGCCCTTTTGTAGGATAGCCTTTAGAGAAACCATATTTCAGCGTAAAGGCATTCTTCTGTACGTCGCATAGAACCTGATATCATTATACATGAGTTGCTTGATGTATCTTTCGGAGCGAAAATCCTTCAAGCCTATTGTCATGAGATAGCTACGCATTTATAACGATTTTGTATTCCCTCACAGTTTCTAGCCTTGGGAGTTAGCAGACGTTCGGCTATGGCACTGTTTATAGCGGTGAAAGGACATGTTCCTATATGTGCGATCAAAATCCTTTGAGAAAGACTTCCAAATTGTGCACAAACATCACGAATAGCTTGAACATCAAACATGTCAATGCCATCACGTCCTGTCCTATAATTAGAAAATGGTATAGACTTCCCCTTTTTCTGATTATATATCTAAGAACCCTTGTTTGGACAGACAATATTTGATTAGCTTTGGAGTAGAAAACTCCATATTTATATGGAATAAAATCAAAAGTCTTATCAATTGTTTGCTTTCGGGTGAAAAAGAAAGATATTTTGTACATGCTTTTGGCAGAGACATCTCGTTGGAGTGTTCAATAAAAGCTCAAACTAATTTTCTTCTGTAATACATGACTGCCATATAGTCAGCAAAAATTACGAAATATTCTTTTATGCAAGTTCTGCCAAGAGGATTGTCTCGACTATTTAACTTCTGGCATTAATGTTTCGGTGGAAGATGGTCGATGATGCCATTTGCAACAAGACTTTT
>BNJU01003595.1_pt1 | contig 87856 bp, 80 predicted proteins | sample 8539281 | NCBI WGS metagenome assembly BNJU01 (sample SAMD00202456, study PRJDB9452) | human saliva metagenome | isolation source: human saliva | place: Japan
GGTCGCATCGTCTATCGGTAAGGCGGCGTCCCTTCTCGCACGTGTAACATTTTGAGGAACATTAAGGAAGGTCGCTTTTGAGTGCGACAGCGATCTGTGACAGCCGCAGGATCCACCCGCCACGGTCATGTCATGGTCATCTGCCCAACCGTGGTATAGCAGCGTGCCAGGGCTGGAGCTCCTGGCGCGCGGCCACCGCGGCGATCGACGCGATCGGTGGCCCGCAACCAGCGCCGCCCAGCGGGTCGCTCAGCCGGCCTGCAACCCCGGTTCCTGGAGTGCTGGGGCTGTCGATAAGATGATGGAGGTAGCGCGACAATCTCCTGAGTACGGCTAGAGGAACCACCACCGTGGCGTATTTTGTGTCGTGACCTGCCTCAGACAAGCGAGTCGAGGCCGTTTCACCATTCGGGATCGGTCGCACCAGGCGAGACCAGCACCGGGGTCAACCGGACATTCGCGTCGGCGACCCGAAGGGCGAAATGGTCGCCCTGCGCAACCGCTATCGAGTAAAGCGAAAACTTGTCGGGTGGAGTGGCTACCCGCGTCAGAGTCCAGGCCGACATCTGCCGGCAAGATCGAGATCGCTGTTAGGCCTGTGCCACCGTCACCCGCCGGTCCGCGTCAGCGTACTCAAAGACCAACGCGCGCACCGCAAGGTCTCGCTACCGTGGCTGGTAAGAAGAAGGCTGGGCAACAGGTGTAAGTTAGCAGCTCACCGGCGCTGGCCCCGCCCTGCCGTGTGAAACGCATCGACCCTATCGAAGCCAGTTACGAAGAACGTTTCCAATATCTGCCCGCGCAAGCCGCGCTGCACCGCAAGAACGTCACGCACGGTCACGCCCATACCGTCGACCTTCAACACGATCGTGTTCCCCACCCACCCCACGGCGCCGGCCATCGCCTGGGCCTCCCGGCAGGCCGGCTTCCCGCCCGCAGTTCACGCCCCACGCCGCCCGGGGCCTGGCCGCCGAGGTTGCTGCCCGCCGGGCGCAGTGAGCGCTTTGGCGAAGAAGGTCACGTTCGCTGGCGGCTGGGCCCGCTCGTGAGACCTGCCCGTTCTCCCAGGCCGCCGCCGCCTTCGAGGTCGGCCCATCACGGACGGACCCCAGGCCCGGCCAACGGCCAAGCCGCCTCCCCAGCGCCGCCGGCGTCTGAGGTTTCACGCCCTCGGTGCCCCGCCGCCCGTCGGAGAAGCCGGGCGCCGACGGCTGAACGTGGTCCATCCTGGCTGCCGCCGGAGCGTCCTCGGACGGCAGCCGCACTACGAGAACGGCGTCATATGGGCGGGTTGCCGGACGAAAGCGAAACCCAGTGCTCACTGCACAGCGACCATGTGCCCGAGGAGGTCGTCGAGGACAGCCGCCGCTCGCGGTCTGTCATCGAGCCCGAGCCCGGTTTCGATGATAACATCGCCGGTAAACTCTCTGCGGCGCACGCCGTCGTCCATCCGCGCGGCCGTCACCTCCGTGCGCATCGACGAGTCCTCACGAGTTCCGCACGATCGCCGGAGTCAAGGAGAGCGTCACGCAGATCATCTCAACATCATCGCGATCGTGCTCTTCCAGTGAAACGACGAGTCGGTCGTGATGTACCGCGTAAGTCCGGTTTGGAGCGTCACCGTTTGTGACATCACCCCGCCTGCCGTAAGGCGTCGAGATCCCGCCAACCCTGACCGGGTCACCACCCTCAACGATAGCGCGTTTCGAGATCGCGCCCGTGACCGTCGAGCGCGCGGTCGCGGTTACGTGTCGGCCAGAACAGTGACCCCAACGTAATCTCCCATCCCCGCAACCGGATCTACCGCCGGTCAGAAGGTCTCACGCCGTCGAGGCTACCTGCGTCGAGCAGCGCACCTGACCCGACCGCCCTTCGTCGTCGACGCCGAGACTGCGTTCCATGACGCCCCGCGACGCGCTGGTCTTCGCCGTGCAAGACGCCGGTTTGTTCTCGGCTGGCCTGCGACCAACGTCGAGGCCGAGGCACGAGGTCGGCCCTCGCCTGATCTGGTGCCCAGCAGACCGCCCCGCTTATCGACCCACCTGGACCCGCAGCCTCCAACGCCCCTCGCGCGAGGGCATCCGGTCACTGTCGGCAGCCACCGCATCGCAGCGTAGGTGGACCTGCTCGACATCCGCAACTCTGGTGCCAAGTCGATCTCCGAGATAGCCCAGCACGAGCGTCACTCTGCTCGCCAACCGGCCACGCCCTCACGTTCACGAGCCGACACCACGGAGGCTCGCGCTTGCCGCCCAGTCCTGATGTCGAGAAAGTTCATCATCGCGGCGCGCGGCGACCTGCACGCCCGCCGTACCGTGCTGAAGCAGGTGACGGACAGAGTACGCCGTCCTGCTGCCTCTTCGGGAGTGGTCATGGCCTCAAGTTCGAGGGCCGCGCGCGGTTACACCCGCATCATCAGGACGACCCCGCAAGTGGCGAGCAACGCGCGTGGCGGTCATCTCCCTGGTGCTGGAGCCCGGTTGCTCGCAAGGAGATCGTGCTGCGGAGGACCGCGGTCGCCGCCGCCAAGAAGGAAGCCGCCCGAGAGGCCGCCCGCCGACGAGGACATGAGTAGAAGCCACGACGGAGAAGGCTGAGGAGAAGTCGACGTAGGGCTGCTGAAGGCGGCAGGCACGACAAGCCGGCCAGTACTGCTGGCGCGGTCCGCCTCGGGAGGAGGGCGCCACCGACGCTCCCGACGACGACCACTCTGGTCCAAGGGCAACGTGCAGGGACTCCATGAAGTACCACGCATCCGGCTTTGCGCTGGTACGACGCCACGGTCGCCGAGGTCTGGTCTCGCCAGCGCCGAGGACGCCGGAGGCCGCGGGCTTGCCGCCGGCGGACGCCGCCGCCCAGAAGGTCGAAGTGGAAGGCAGAGTTTGCACGACGCTCCTGAGCGGAGATACTCCGTAGGCCAGCACGGTGCAGTGGTGACCAGGCCCTCCGGTGACCAGTCGGCAGATGGTGGCCGAGCGGCATCTGGCGCACGGGCCGCGCTGGCACACGCACCAAGAGGAGAAATGCGCCTGCCCGTGCTGACCTCCCCACCTGGCAGACGATGACCACCCGTGTCCCGCTGATGGGGTGGGGGCTGACTGAACCGCCCAGGAAACCCAGGCAGGCGCAGGATCCAGGGCCCGCTATAGCGTCGAAGGACGTCGTGATCAGGACGCACTTTCGACGTTTCGAGCTGCGGTGTCCTCCAGATCACTGAAGACGGACCGCAATCGTAGTCGAGGACGCCGGTCCCATGCAGATCGCGATCTCAATCCGCCTGGCTGCCAGTTCCGCACCTTTCTCAGGCGCATCGCGGCACCGCCAGGCCGGTAGCCGCCCTCAGGAGCTCCCGGATGGAGTCACTCAAGGCCGTTTTCTCTCGTCATGGCTTCGCGCTCTCCTCTGGCGGATGCGTGGCGGCGTCGGCCTCGCCCTGCCGCCTCGAGGACTGACGCACCGGTTCGCAGCGCGCGGGCGGGCTGCCGCAGTCCTCCGGGCGCCACGCGGGCCAGGCTCCGCAGGCGGCGAGCCGCCTCCCCGTGCCAGGGCCAGCCTCGGTCGACGACGGCCGCGGCCGGGCGCGCGAGCCGGTGCAGGCGTGGGAGGGCAGCGCCGCGTGCGTCGCTGGGTCGCGCACCGTCGGGCTCCCGACAGTTCTCCGCGCTCCGGATCGCGGCGAGCGCAGCTGAGCGGTCCCCGACATCACCCAGGCGCGTGGCCAGCTGTGCAGGCATGCCGCTGGGGTCCGGCTTGTAGGCGGTCAGATGATCAGACCCGGCGGCGGTGAAGGCAGTGACCGCCTCCCGCACCTGGCCAGGCCTCGCGCGCACGCCCGGCTCGCTGAGGTTCGGAGGCCAGGATGCTGGGCGCCTGAGGCAGGTCGGCGGTAACTGAGGCTGAGCTGGGTCGACGTTGCCACGGTAGGATGTCGATGGCTACTCCCCAGGCCATCGCGAGGACTCCGCTGCCCGGCCGATGGCGATGCAGCGGCCAGGACGTCAGCAGGGACCCAGCCAGCTGGCCAGGTCGCGCTGCGGCCAGTGCTCCAGGGCGCGTCAGACTGCTGACCGCGCGCGCGAAGCACGAGCGAGAGGTTCAGGCACCTGCCGCCGTCACGGTGAGCAGGCCGGCTCGTGGACGTCAGCCAGGGCAGGCGGCGATGGCTGTGGCAGGGGCTGTCGGTGCGTCAGGCACACAGAGCATGGCTGAGGAACTGCCTCCTGCGCACGCGGCGAGTGCTCATGTGCCGGAGTGCACATGTCACTCGGGCGTCGGAGGCGGTGCTCGCTCAGAGTGTGGGCGGCTCTCGGCGGGTAGAGGCGCCGGAGTGCAGTGCGTCGCGGTGGTAGAGCGCAGCGGCCTCCCGCCCGCCTCCGCCAGGGGCTCGGTTCGGCGCCTGACGGCGGCTGCAGGCGCCAGTCACCTCCAGTGCTCCGGCAAGGAATCCGCCGGTGCGCATCAACCGATCTCCTCCTCATCGGGGCGGCGGTAGAGATCTGCGTGGCTTCCGCACATCTCGAGGCGCCCATCGACCTAGCTTCCAGTCGTGGGCATGCCTGAGCCAGACTTGCCGTCCGCGGTCGTAGAGCGGTGCCTCCGGATCGGCCCGGACCAGACGCGCCGTCGGACTGGTGAGGGCCTCCGCTGAGGCGGTGACGACATGAGCGCGCTCGGGCCGAGAGCGGACCGACCCAGGCAGCAGGCGAGGCGTGACGAGGCGCTGCGCCAACCCGGGTCTCACTCGGCGACGGGATCATCCCGGCAGGTCACTGTAGAGTCCACGGACTCCTGGAGCGCTGGCGGGGCGTCGCAGCGCCTCGCCGGCCTCAGGTGCTGACAACGACTTACGAGCACAGTAGCCTGCGCCAGGCCGAGGAAGCGGTAGGCGTCGTGAGTCGCGCGGGTCATGCGCCGTGTGAGCGCGGATCTGCGAGTCTCCCTGCGACCGCAACCGCCGCAGCATGTGGCGTGGCCTCGCGCAGGCGGTCCACGCCGCGGGCGGACAGCTCGGCAAGATCCCGCAGCGCACGTAGCCTGAATCGAGGCCGGAAGCCGGTCGGAGAGCCTGGCGGGCCTCCTGGGTGCCGGCGATCCAGGCCACGCGACGGCGACTCCGGCCCGGCGCTCACTGAGGAACTCCAGCAGCCGGTGGCGCGAGACTAGCGAGGCTCCCTCGGAGGCAGCGCAGGGAGAGCAACACGTCTGACAAGCCCTCATAGGAACAGAAGATGGGTGTGCTCACTGCTCAAACGGCGCCTGCGCGGCGCCGCGATTGGAGAGACATCCGCCAAAGGCGCGCCAGCAAAGCGTCCTTTAGAATCGGTGCTGTGCGCGTGGTAGCGGCCGCCGGCTGGCAGCGAGCGGGCACGGTGACGACGCGGAAGGAGGTCGAACCAGACACGCTGTTCCATGCGGCTGAACCACGGGAGACTGATACAGGTCGATGCCGCGACGCCCGTCCTGCTCATCGCTGGCGCTGACACTTTGGGCTGCCACCGCGCCACAAGGACGCGGCGTCAAGACTGCTGTCCTGAGTGGGACTGCGTCGTGCCTGTTCACCGCTAGTGCGCTTTTGCCGCGGATCACCGGCTCCGGATGTTGCAGTGGACCCCAGCCGCGTGGCGCGCTCAGATGGTCTCGGTATCGGGCTTCCGCGGGAGCCGCTGGGCCACCTTTCGTCAACATAACGACACCGTCCGCCTGACCACCGCCGCGACCAGTCTGGCCCAGCGCGCGCGCCAGCGGCATGGCCTGCGGGCGGGCACTGATCTGGCGGCCACGGCGGTCGCGTTGGACCACATCGTACGTCCTGTCTCCTGAACTCACCTCGCGCCCTGCAGCACCGTCCGCGGCGAGGCGACCGTGCGCATCGACTGACGTGAGACGGCAGCGCCGTCATGCCCTGAGATCCTCCGAAATCCGCCCACACTGTGGCCGGGAAACTCACCGCCACCTTGCGAGGAGGCGAGGTGACTCATGCTGGCGAGCTTTTGCGCGCCATGAACGCCGTCAGCGCGCTTCGTGCAGCGCCCACGCCGTCAACCTCATCAATGAGCCTCTCCCGGACTCGACGGCGTCGTCGCGCCGAGCGCTGAGGAGGCGGCTCGACCGAACCGCGCGCGGGGAGGCTCCAGCGACGGACGGAGTAACGGAATCAGGGAATCGCCATGTCCCAGCAGCGGGCGCGGTCGCGCCGGCCTCGTCAGGCACGACGACGTCGTCGCCGATCTTGGCGAGGCGCCGCCGTAGTCCGACCACGCGTGCCGCCGCGCGCAGGTAGGCAGGTCCCACTGGCACATGTGGGCGCAGGGCGTCGACAGCGCGGCGCGCCAGCGCGCGTTTCACCAGTGCGCGTCACGCCCAGGCGCAGGCGCTCTGATACTCGCCGACGTAGCCAGTCGATGTGCGTCGTCCCCAGCGCACCGGCCTCTGGAGACACGCCGCGTGCGCGGGCGGGACGTTGTCGAAGACGTGCGTTGCTGTGCCCGCGCTCGGGGTCACGATCATCTCCAGGTCGTGCCCGTGACGACTACCGGCCCTACGGCGACCCCAGCACGTCGTTGAGAAACCGAGGAGGGATCCCAGGGCCTGGAGACGGCGCATGGCGCATGTCGAAGCGCGCCCACGCGCTCCAGCAGGTCGGCAGCACTCTGGAGCGCGGGCTGTCGCTGGTGATGGTACGGCAAGCGTGCACGACGTACCGTGGCGGATCATGCCCGCATCGTCATCGCGGTCCGCGCCCGGCAAAACGTTGCGGGAGGCCGGCGGGGGCTGATGGTCTCCACCAAATTCTCCGGCGGCAGCGGGTGAGGTCGTGCGCGGCGCGAGAGATGAGCGTTGCCCTCGCAGCCCAGCACCGAGCTTTGATGCCGCCGGGGCCTCCGCGGTCCACGACAACAGAGTCGTTATTGCCTCGGCGGCTGCGAGCCCAGTGGAGAGCGAAACGCGGTGCGGATTCTACGCACATGCCGCGATCACGCCGACCTGGCCTACGATTTGCACGTCTTCGCTCCGTGGGCTGCCCGCTCCGGCCAGGCAATGCACCGCGAGGGGTCTCACTCTACGGCCTCGGCCACCGTGCTGTGAGCCCGTCCGCTCCTTACTGGCGGCTGACGGGCACGCTGCCGGCGTCGCACGCTGCCGCTCAGGTGGCTCACCCCCTCGACGTGAGCAGGAGGCCTGGGCTGCAGCCGCAGTTCCGGGACGCCTGAGGCGCCTCCCGAGACCGCCCTGCTCTCCGCCCGGGTGAGCGGGCGTCCTGGCCCGCGAGGCCGGGAGAGCCCGGCGCGCACGCGGTGGGGCCGGCGACGCCGCCGTCACCCAGCGCGCACTGCGTGCCGGGAGGCCTTCGAGCGCCTGCTGGCAGCGCCTGGGCCGCGCTGCACTACCGGATCGCCGACGCCGCCGCCCTGCGCGACCGCCCGGCGCGCCACCGTCCTGTGGCTGCCTGATGCCGACGTCGAGGCGATGGACGCCTGACGCTGCCCGGCCTGCTCGCTGGCGAGGCGACTTCCTGTCCTACTGCAAAGCGCGAGGGTGCCACGGACCATCCGCACCTGCGCCTACCGCAGTGGCGCCGGGCCGGCCGGGCGAGCGAGACTCGCGCCGGACGCGAGCTCATGACCCTGAAGCGTCGTGGCCGAGCGCTCTGCCACCCATGGTCGCTCCTGGGTAGCCGGCCGCTACCGTCAGGCAGGGACGCAGCCGGTCACGCGCGCGCGAAACTCCTGGACGCCCGCACGCGCGAGAGCGCCGCTTGTCGCGCCGCACGGGCCGACCGTGAGGAGGTCACCTACGCGGCTGACGGCGAGAAACCGCCGCCCGAGGCCGAGCGGGTGCACCACCCGCGCTGAGCCCGCTGATCGGCGGTCAAGGCTCGCCTGGCCGCGCGGTGCGATCTACGGAACCGCCGCAACTTTCTGCCGCTTCGGGCGCACCGGGCGCTGGCTGTCATCGTCTGCACGCTGCGACGTGTGCGTCCGCGGTGCCGTCCCACTGCCCTCCCGGATCGCGCGGCTGGGCGCATCCTGACCCACCTGGTACCATGCTGCGTCCTGCCGAACCGCGAACGCTTCGCCGCGCGTCCGCGTGCCCATCTTCGCGAGGAACGAAGGCGACGCCCGTGCGTATCGCACGCGGAAGCCCGGCGACGTCGAGAAGACTGGTGCGTCATTCGAGCGCCACCGACGTCGTCCTCGGTCGACTCGCCGCGGCCCAGGGCGCGCCACACCTGCGGCGTGGCTGACGCGGTTCGCTCGCGCGCGAGACTGCGGCGACTACGTCGTCATCATCAACGCACGACCAAGGTGGGCTCTCGCAACAGCAAGGCGTGACAAGAAAGTTCGCTTTACGCACACCCGGCCGCGTGGCATTACTGACCGCTGTCTCCTGCAGTTTGTACCTGCTGGCCACCTGCGCCGGGCTGCCGCCGTCGAGAAGGCCATCAAGGGCTGCATGGTTCTGCACCAGCGCCTCGGTCGCGCTCATCAAGAAAGTCAAAGCGTCTGCGGTGCCGAGCACTTTCACCGCCTCCCAAGAACCGAAGATGTCTGAGTCACTCGTCCTGCAAGCTGCTCCCAGCGTCGGGCACCTCGCGACAAGCAAGCGACATCTGTGGCTGGAGAGCACTGTCGACATTGTTGCTGGACGAGGAGAGACGCCTCCACGTCACACCACCGAGACCGAGGAGTCCTGCCCGGTCGCGGCTCGTCCATCACCGCGGCCCGGCCTGCGCCGCTGAGTGAGGCCGTCTCGTCGTGCGCTACCGTTCCGGCACCGGCCAGCGGACGGCTCGGCACGCTCCCGGAGGGACTCGCTCGCAACATGTGCGCAGCGCGAACCGTGCGCGCCCTTCACCATCCTGGACCTCGAAGGGCCGCTTCGACGTCGTCGCCCGCATCAGCGGCGGTGGCGTTCTGGCGTGGGCGCGGCGCCCTGCAGTGCCTGGGCATCTGCCCGCGCGCTCAACGAGATCGACCGTGGCACAGCCGCGCCACCCCGAAGAGGCCGAACGGTGTCCTCACTGCGACTCGCGCTCGTGGAGCGCGATAGCCGGTGCTGCACAAGCGTCCGCGCGCGCTGAGTACCCAGGCGCTGATCGACAGGTCCGGGTCGGAGCCAGCCGGGCCTTTTTCGCATGACGCATGGTCGTCCTTCCCGGGACAGCGCCCGCCGTCATCGTGTCAGTGGCGATGGGAGCCTCCCGGACGACGCCGCATCAGTCGATACGCAGCCGACTGGGCGTCCGGAGTGCGCGGCGAGGGGCGCTGATCTCCAGGCGCGAGCTACGCCGGGCGCAGTCCGGCGCAGGACATCGGACCTTGTGCGCTGCCGAGCGTTGGGCCCTGGATGTTCGGCGCTTACCGTGGCAGGATGGTGCTGTTCGTCACCCTTCAGGAGGATTTCCATGGCTCGTCTCTTCGACTGACGGCGTACGCGGCCGCCAACGACCCTGCTCACGCCTCACACTGGCCGTTCATGCGCCCGAGAGCTGCGGCCCGCGATCCTGACCGATGACCACTGTCCGCCGCGCGGCAGCGCATGCGCGGTTGCCCTGCGCTCATATCGTGTGGGCCGCGACACTCCGCGCCTCGCGAGAGTTCCTCGGCCACTGCTATCAGCGCGGGCCTGGCCCTCCGGCATCGGCGCCACCCGGCGTGGGGCGTCACAGCTTTCACCCACAGCGACCGCCCGCTGACGGCGCAGGGATCGGAGGCGTGGGCGTCATGATCCTCCACGCCTCCCGCAACGCTTCCTGGACAGCATCGGCGGTTCGTCAACGCGCGGCGCTGCAAGGCTCACGCCGACGCCGTCGAGGACGAGATGGTCGCCTGGGCAGGGTCAACGACCGTCGACCGGCGGCGGGATGCCCGCACGCGCGTCATCATGGGAGATCGTCGCGTCTGGATGGAAATCATCAGCCACCTCGTCGACTTTCCGTCGCCACCGACTCTGGCCGGCCTGGCGCATCGTCGTCGACGCTCTTCCAGCGCGGGCGCCGCCTCCGTCGTCGGTCCGGGCTGCGCGTTGCGGCCTGCGGCGCCGAGGTCCATCAGTCACCAACGCTCGGAGCCCGGTCTCTTACATCATCGACAATTCAGGACTCCACCCACCCTGTGAGCACGTGCGTGAACCATGTCTACGGCGGGTCGGGCGGACATGGGCGGCCTACGACTGGCGACGCCGACCGCTGCCTGGCCGTGGACGCCGGCGGTGCTCGTCGCTGACGGTGACCAGGATCGCTGGGCATGCTCGCCGTCGCGTGGCCGAAGGCCGACGCACTCGCGCTCCGATACACGCTCGTCGCAGACCGCTCGATGAGTGTCCCGGCTGTGCATCCTGGCCGTGCAGCGAGGCACGGCACTCGCACGCCGTCCAGACCGGCGTGCGCGACCGCTACGTGCTCGAGCGGATGCTCGAGGGCGGCTTACACCCTGGGCGGCGAGCGATCCGCAGCGCATCATCGACTACCGTCCACGCCACCACCTCGGTGACGGCAGCGCTACCACTCCCTGCACGTGGCTGCGCGCGTCGCAGCGTGGTCTGGCAAGACGCCGGGCCGAGGCTCGCTAGCGTCGTCACCCGCCTGCCGCCCCAGAACTCATCAACGCCGGGCCAGGCCGATCAGGGCGCCGGCCAGCACTCACAAAGGCTGTGCGGACGCCGTGGCCTTCCGCGGAGAAGGACCCAAGTGAGACGGTGGCGGGTCCTGCTGCGCCCTCGGGCACCGAGCGCTGCTCGTGCGTCAATCTGGGTCCGAGGCCGCCACCGGGAGGAGGCCGACCGCGGTCGCCCGCTCTTTCGGCCGAGGCTGTCGTTATCCAAACCTGTAACCTGAGCCTGTGAGGCGACGCTGGTTGCCTCCCCTGCCCTTCAGGCGTCGTGCCCGGATCCATAGCCTTCGCCCAGAACCTGTGCGCCAGCGACAGCCATGAAAGCGTTCTCGGGACTGCAGGTGCTGGCGTGACCGTGTAGTGGCCGCCCATGCCTCCAGCCCGCAATGCCTTGGCCACGACCGCTACTCTGATATCGCACCGCGTTGGGGATACAGCGTTCAAATAGCATGCCACATGCCATATCAGGGCGTCGGCCCGACAGCGTGTCGCGAAGGGCAGGTAATCGACTGGACGGAAACTAGCACTTCAGGAGCTGGCAGGGAATGAGTGACGGACGCCAAAGACGACGCGGCGTGATGCGGCGCTGCGAGGCTCTTCCCCGGTACGGACTCAGGGGCAGGGAGAGTTTCGTTCAGGCTGTCCACTACCCCTCACCAATGACGCGTGATCACTTTGCGGTCCGAGATCCGGTCCTCATCGACCCGGCGATCGCCGATCACTCGACCACGCAGCGGCACGATGGTCGCCAAAGTGCTTTCCCTGATCGCTTGCAGGTGCGGCAAGCGCCTGGCTTCAGTGGGATGCCTCAGTGCCCGCTGGGTGTGCCGAGTTGAGAGGTGACGCTGGACCGGACCTCAAGCCGCATCGTCCATCGGTGCTGCCGCGGATACGGTACAGAAGGCTCAACGTTTTGCTCTTTCTGCAGCGATGGTCACGATGACGTCCCGGATGCGGCGCTGCTGCTCAAGCGCGCGCATGTCGTCCTCGACGCTCTGCTAGCCTAACGCCTGAGTCTCATCTGAGGATCTCGTACCGGCGTGCCACGTCGTGACGGTCGTGGCGTCGCGAGACGCATTCCGGCACGTGGGCACCGCTCACGGTGAGATGGGTGAGAATGGACCCGTGACCTCCTCGGTGGTACCGCTCCTGGCTCTCCGACGGAGCCGCCGACCTGCGCGGGGCGTCGCCCTGAGCGGTAGGAGATTTGACCTGCTTTGCCGTGCCTGCTGGCAGCCAGGACGCCAGGGCGCGTGACGCAGCGCCTCACTGCGGCCTTCAGGCCTGACGCGACGCTGGCCCGGCTGCTGCGGGCGCTTCACGTCGTCGTCTCCCGGCCGCGCGCCGTCGTGAGCCGTCGAGCCGCGGCGATGGCTACCGACTGGAGCTGCGGCGGAGTGCTGATGTCCGGATCTGTCAGTATCCGGGCGGAGCGCGTTCCGAGCTCGGCGCCGCCGCTCGGCCAGTGAGAGCAGGTCCTCGATCTCACCGACCGGCTGCAGGTGCCCGGTTCCCGGACGAGGTCGGTAACAGCGGTGATGGCGGCGTCGCCCTGGCGGCCCTCTGCGAGAGCGGCTGCCAGCCCTGATCGCGAAGTCTGTCATGACCGGGGCTCTTGACCCGCGGCCAGGCAGGCGCACGAGCGCTGCATTGCCGTGAGGCTCCCAGCGCGACGGCGGCGGCGCGACTGTCCTTGCGCCCGCCCTATGCGCGCCGCGAGTCCTGGGTGCCGCTCACCGGCATGCGGCAGCCTGGAGATCTCGCGAGCAGTGCCGCCGGCCGGTGCGCAGCGAGACCGTCCCGGACCAGCCAGCGCGCGCCCACGAGAGCCGTCCCTGGCCGCGGAGTATTCTGGGTGCGCCACGGCTCAAGCCCGAGCCTCGAGCACTTCCTGCGCGAGGCGGACCTTGACCGGTGCTCTCCAGGGCCTCTGAGCACCCACCGTCTGGTGACGCTTCACACGGCCGTCCCGGTGGGTCGGTGAGAACCACCCTGGCCCAGGTGACGGCGGCCGCAGCCGCTGCGCCCCGCCGTCTACCGCCGTCGCCCTCTCGCCGAGGGCCACCCGGACCGATCTGGCCAGGTCGTACTCGATGCTGATCCGGAGGCCTCGCGGTCGTCAACGGTGACCCGCACCGTTCGAGCTTGGCCGGGCGGCCCTCCTGCCCAGCCGGACACCGTACTGGTGCTGGCTAGACGCTGCGAGTACCTGGCGGCGAGCGGCTGAGCCTCATCAGGCCGCTCCTGCGCCCTGCCCCGATCTGCGCGGTGCTGGCGACCCGCGCCGCCCTCTGTCGACCTGGCTGCGGGCAGCGATCCACCGCACTGCCAAGGGCCCTCAATGCCGCCTCCTCCGTCGAGCTCCTTCCACGCCTCCGTGCTCTGGCCGCTCGCCCAGCCAGGTCATCGGCTGATGACGGCGACCAGCGGTTCTCCTGGGCCGGTTGGAGGGCATCCGGCAATATCGAGTCACCGGCCGCCGCGCGCACCCGCGTTTCAGCCTGTCGGCTCAGCCCGCTGAGCGAGCTGCGCCCGGCAGACGACCTGATCCGGCTCGCGCCATCCGTACGCGGCCCGTCAACGCACCTGACGGCAGCGGTCAATCGAGTGGTCCCTGGAACCTGCCTCGACGCCGCCGAACGTCGCGCCCTGAAAGCCTGGCTGACGGCCCTGCTGGCGACGCCACCCTTCCCGCCCGCCGGAGTGCTTCATCGGCGCGCAGGCCGCTGCCTCCGCGACGCCCTGGTCTCACTCCCTGCTCACAGGTGGCGCGACCACGGCCCGCCTCTGTTGCCTCCATATGCCCTCGTCACACGTGCGCGACCGCTCTGGCGGCAACTGTCACGCTCGGTGACGAGCGAGTCGTGGCGTGCCCGGTGCCAGTGGGCAGCGGACCCGTGCTCCCAGAGATCCGCTTCTCCCGTGGACGCCGGCGACTTCGGCGACGCTCGTCACGGAGGCCTTGCCGCCACGACCGCCCTCTTCCGGCAGGTCGCGCCCGCGATAGCCGTCATCCTTCGGGCCCACCTCGGCTCGGCTCCCGGCACGAGGCCGACGGCCACTACACGGATCAACTGCCGGCGGAACTGGCGCTGACGCCATCTGCCTCCATCTGGTGCCGCCCTCATGCGCCCGTGTGGGAGCGTCACTCTGAGCCCAGGAGCATCGTTGACTGCGCGCACGGCGCGCACTCATCGCGCCGCCGTCAGCCGCCTTGTGACCTCGCGCGGCAACGAGGCGGGCCCGAGCGTCCTGGCCCTGTGCGTCACCCTCTTCGCTCCTGGGCCATGTGTCCCGAACGAGGCTGGGGTCGCTGCACAGCCTCCTTCGACGGAGAGGACCGTTCTGGCGGCCAGGCGCTTCCTGCGTGCGAGCGACGAGCAGCGCCTGGTGACTCTGGGACTGCGACGCTGGGTCCTGCTCTGGGCGGCGACCGCGCTGCCTGGCCGCCCAGCCAGGAGGACGACGGTGATCCTCAGCCTCCCCTGGAGACCATCTGCGCCCTCCTTGCGCGGCTCCCATGGCGCGACCTGAGCCGCAGCATTCACCTTGTTTCGAGCCTGCATCTCCACCCGGCTGGCAGGTGCTCATGTCCTCGCGCGGCAGCCAGGTCTCGTCACGACTTGCTTAACCAGTCGCGCGCCCAGGTGCTCCTGGGTCGGGTCCTGCTGCTTGGGCCGGAGTTCTTCCTGCACTGACACTGCACGTGGAGGCCTACCGCGCAGTCTACCTCGATCCGCTTGCGCCCTGCACGGCGGCTGCATGGAGAGCCTAGAACCGACCGACCTGCACGGGTCATGCGCTCATCGCCCCGCTCCGTAGCGCGCGTACGGGAGGCTCACGCATGGAACGTGCGCACCGCCGTTTCATCCAGCGCGCGTGAGCCCTGCGCTACGCCGGGAACTGGCGGCTCCACATCCGGGGATCCGGGCTCCCAGTGCTCGCATCCGAGCATGGCCTGGTCACCGACGTCGAGCAGCCCCCGGCGGCGCCGTCGAGGCTCCCGATGCCGGTGCCGTCCCGTGCCTCGAGCCACCTCCTCGCTGCGCAACGCGAGACATCCTCTCCGATCCGGCTCTACGGCGGCGTGACATTTCCACGCTCATGGCTTCGCGGCCGCCGCTGGGTTCCTCCGTCCTGCGTGGCTGCTGAGAGGATGGGCTCCGACCGGCGGGCAGTAGCAGCTGGTCGCCACCGTCCCTGGCGGTGCAACTCCAAGACGCCAGTCGCCGCTCTCCCGACTCACCCGCGCAGCCGCACTGAGCGGGCTGGACGCCCGGAAAAGCGCTGGCGCAGGCCGAGGAGAGAGGATTTGATCCCTGGACGCAACGGTGGGCTGAAACATGGCTCGCCGACCTCGCCGCCGTCTGGCGGTGCGAAGGTGCGTCGGCTGAGTCGAGGTGCGGTCAGGCGTTGCGCGCCGCTGGTAGCGCACGACCGTCAGGGGAGCCACTGACGGCCAGGACCAGGAGTGAAACCGATGATCGCGCTGGCCCGGCACGTCCGCCGAGCGCTGTTCCGTCCAACAGGTACCGGTCGCCGTCCGATCGATGTGTGCGAGACCGCGTGGTGCATTGCGCTGAGAACCAGTAGCAGCGGTAGCGTCGAGGTAGGCACGCATGGCGCTGGACAAGGAAGGGTCAGCGGGAACAGGACCGATCACCGTGAAGGAAGGTGACCGCCATGCAGGGAGAACATCGTCCCCAGGAAGAGAAGATCCGGGCGGTGGCGGGCGCAGTCGCCGCCAGGGCGATGGCGTTAATCGTTCCCGACTTCAGCAGTTGGCGGGCCGGTGCCCAGGATGCAGCCGGTGAGCGCGGCGGTGAGGTGCAGATCGGGTAGCGCGCAGCGACGTCGGGGATCATGGGCCCCAGGACCGGCGCGACAGCGGGCCATCGGCGTGGTGGAAGCGGTCGACGATCGCCCTTGTCCATGTCCCCGCGTCCACGCCCCACGCTTCACTGCCCGTGGTCAGGCTGCCCGCGATGAGACGGAGGACCAGATCGTGCGCGGGTAAATGTTGCGACGTCCTGCGCGATGGCGGTGCCGCTGTAGTACACGCCGCAAACAGGACGGTAACATGACCGAGCTGGCCGAGGATGTCGTAGAACTCCCGTTGCGCATCATGGTGATGAGTGAGCCGCCAGTGCGCATGGTGTGTCGGGGACGAGCTGGGCCTCGCTGAAACGCCAGACGCCGGGGAGAGGGGTTTACTGGGTCGGTGCGGTCGCGGTGGTAGACGGTCGATGACTGCTCCTAGAGTCTGCGGGATGGGGAGGACGAGGAAGGGTGGTGGCGCCGACGGCGCGGCGGCATCAGGTGAGGCCGCGTCATCGCTGTCAGTGGCTCGGTCAGGGGCCAAGAGACTGAGTCCGATGCTGGGGCGGTCCACCGAGACGGTTCTGGGCGACAATCCGTCGCGTAGGCCACGAGCACCTCGTGCCACCGAGGCCTCGCTCAGCGGCGCCTGCAGGGTGCCCTGGTCGACGGTCGCCGGGGCGTGACCGGTCACCCGCTCGATGATCGCCGCAGGCCCCTGGTCCCCGGGGGTCGCCAGGCGTCAGCAGCCCAGAGGCTGCTGCCCACCCGGTCCCTGAGTTCATCGGGGTGCCTCGGCGATGGAGCCGTCCGGCATCGATGCTGACCCCGGTGCCAGGCGGTCGGCCTCCAGGTACTGGGTGGTCAGCAGGATCGTCGAGCCGCCCTCCACCAGGGGAACGGATGACGTCCCCATCTGCTCGACGCGGCCGGTCCAGACCAGTGGTGGGTCGTCGAGAAGATGAGCGGGGACGGAGATGTGCAGAGACCGCCGAGGTCCAGTCGCGGCGCTGCATCCGCACTGCGAGTATCCGTCACTCGCTTGCCGCCTGCCCGGTCAGGTCTAGGGCGCAGCAGCTCCTCGGCCCGCCCGCGCCCGACGCCGGCCAAGGCCCGAAGACGCTCGAAGAGGCAGGTTCTCCAGAGCCCGGTGAGCGTCCTCGTCGACGCTGGCAGCGTCCCGCCGTCACCCCGATGAGCTGCGCACCGCGTAAGCTCGCGACGACGTCGTGCCCCAGGACCATCGCCCGGCCCCTGGAAGCGGGCAACAGGTGTGATCATGCGCAGCGTTGTCGACTTGCCGGCACCGTTAACTGAGCAGGCGCGGAGACGATGCCGGTGGGGATCTCCTGGTCCAGGCGGTCGACGGCGGTGAAGGAGCCGAAAGGCGCGGGTCAGGCCATCGGTCTGCATGGCCGGTGCCTCGCCCGTGAGAGCGATTCGTTCGTTGTTCGAAAGGTTGCAGCCGTTGGGCTGGACGCGTTTCACAGCGGCTTCACCGCGAGACGCCACCGGTTTCCGCCGTTTCGTCCGTCCACGGACCATGCGCAGTGGTGCGGATCGTGGCGGGTGGCCTTGTCTTGGGCCGCCTCGTAGCCTTCTGTAGAAGATGGGGAGAGACGCCGTTGGTCCGGCCTCGCTCGTGGACTGGTCCGGCACACGAACAACAGGTCAGCGAAGATGTTGCCAGCCGCAGCGTCATGATCCGTCGGGTGAGGAGATTCCTGGCGAACATCCGTCTTCATGAGGCGGACACGGTCGGCAGCCGGTGGTGGCGAGCATCTCGCCGCGGTAGCGCCTCAGATCAACTGCCGCGCGAGGGCCACGATCCTCGATGTTTCGGATCGCTCTTGACCACCGGGCGACAGCATCCTAGAGCCCATGAGTAGCGCTCGGCGGCGCGCGTCGTGTCCTCGACGTCGCCGTACATTGCTGTCACGGCACCGACACCGGCGTTGATCGCCATGCAGCCAGATCCACTCGAGCATGCCTGGCGGTAGCACTCGAGGCCGTTACGCAGGAGCCGAACAGTGCTCTCACCCTCGTAGCGGGAAACGGGCTTTGTCTTGCCGCTCAGCATGATGTGGTCGAAGACGCAGCAGGTGAGCTGTTCTCCCGTGATGCTCCTGCCCGCCACCGGTACCCCAGGAGGACATCGCGGCCGGCCTATCAAAACCATTCGAGCCCTCGCTCTCCCCAGAACCCGCAGAACAGAAGCTAGCCCCTCGATCCCACCCGTACGGAGGTGGCCATTGCCTCGGCGATCCTGCCCTGCGGCACCGAGACCACGATGAGGTCGTAGTCGTGTGTCCCCGGTGGTGAACGGTGCACTGGTCCTGGGACAGCGAGCCTCGGGTCAGCCTGCCATCGAGGATCTCGACTCGAGCGTGCTGACTGAGGGCCCTCGTACTGCTCGTGCCGCACGCGGTGCTCGACGTGTGACCGCCTTCTGAAAAGGTATCCATGTGTCGTCGATCACCCTGACGGACGACGAGGACGTTCATGTATAGGGGTGACCTGGGTTGTTCGATCAAAAGCCGGCTGGCCTCTCGGTTTCAGCCCGTCAGACCGGTTTCAGTATCGGGCGCTCAGGTCCTCAGGGCACGCAGCGACCCGCTCATGCGGTGCTCGGGTCCTTGCCGGGGACCAGGGCTGCCCGCCCTGGGAGTCATCAGATCAGGATCGGTGAAGGGCGGGTTCTGCGTGATCTGATACAGGCGGATGCCACTATTTTTAACATGCAAACCTCATCGTGTCTGTTTTGTTTTGGACTGACGACCAGTGTGTCGTTTTATCATTCATTCATGATTAGTAGTAACATCGCCTTGCTGCGTAAAAAGCATCGTGGACTCAGGAAGCATTGGCAAACAAAGTTGGCGTCTCTCGACAGACCATTGCCGGCGTGGAGGCCCTGGGTGGTAATCCCGACATTTCCTCATGCGTATCGGTTAGCGCAGGCGTTCGATGCTCGATCGACGATCTTGTCAACGGCGACACTTCATTTGTTTCATGCCCTGATCGCCCCGGCAACACAGGTGGCACCCGCCGTGATCGATCAGGATGGGAGACTCTACGCCCGGTGCGTAGCCAGAAAGATCAACATCAAGTCTGGCGACGATTCTACTGTATTGGCGACATCGATCAGGGCTCGCTTTTGATGGATGCGCAGTTCTATGCAGGCTGCTCGTCACGTGGAGGGAGATCATCGCGCAGCATGATAATACTGAAAACCAAGCGAGAGGGTGCGTGTGCGGATAATCATTTGCGCGTGCTTGGCCTGTCGGAGGAGTGTGACTTATTATGCTCATCGAAATATGATCTATGATCAGGCGGCGGAGGCGGCTGTTCGTCGTGCTGGTTTGTTGAAAAGGCGTGTAACGCCGCCGAGCAGGCAATCATTCACTATGGTGAGGACCGTTCAACGGTTCACCCGCTCATGTTACCAGCTGTCAGTCGTCACGGCAGGAGAGAGACGACCATAGTGCGGTGCGCTCGGGAAACTATCTCAACGACTATCACGTGTTTTGCGGTCAGACCAGTTATGCGTGCTAGTGATCGAGTAAAAATCCGGCAGATATACGGCGATCAAGAATGCGAGTTGATTTCGTGGTTTGATCCAGCACTGTCAGCAAGTCTCCAGTGCTGATCTCGGTCACTCAGAGGTCTGTTGGCGACCATCGTTGCCGCCATGCTCCGCAAACTTGTCACTGGTTTATTGATTGAGGATGCGCCATTTCTTTGCGACTCGAACCTGAAGGCGCCGAAGACATTGCCTGGCTCGGGTTTCTCAGACATGCATCATTTCCTGCACGGTGGTGAACGGAAAATTTCACCGCTACTCGCTTGACACACCTATCTTGCGCAGGTTCTCTGGAAAAGAACTTTGATGTGCTTTGTATAAGCGCCCTGCCCCTCGATTACATGAGGCGTCATCGGCGAAATACCGCGTCTTTGGTACTACTCCTCCTGAGCCTGTCATGTCAATGAGTTCTTCGACCTGACGGCGAACTTGCAGGATGGTACGGCCCTCATGACTTACGATTTGGTGAGACTATGATTTCTCGTGGTTTGAGTTTTGATCAGGTGGAATGTTGAGGCTGTCAGCGCCGTCCGTCAATTCTTTTGCATGTCTGCTCATCCGTCGAATAGGCGGGCTACTATGATGATCGTGGGGTGCGTCGCGCTATGGATGATCGTGACGTCGCGTAGTCCACTGCCCGCTTCTCTCTCGTAACACTCTAGTCGTGACAACGTTAAAGTGGTCATAATATTCATTCTGAACGGCCTGAGGTTTTTATCAGGCCGTCGATGATCTTCGTTAACCTTGTTGCAGGTGAGGGATAGGAGTGTTTTCTGAAAATTAAAATCGTTGCCGACACCCACGGTGTTAAACCGCTGGGTGCTCAGCTACTTCGGGGAATCGCGTCCCATATCGGTGACAAAGGTTCGAACCCAGGCGCTGAACAGGCCTGAAAATCATATGTCTTGCTTCGCCACGAGAACGGTCTGGGCCTTTTGTCGATGGGCAACCTCGTCCTCTTTGCAGGTTGGACGGTGCTGTCTGCTGCCGGCAGACTTCTGTGCGGTCTACCCACGAGGTGGGATCACTGGCTAAAGGGGTTGTGCGCACTGCACGGAAAGGTCCCTACCCGGACCTGGCACACCCCGACACCCCTCCGCAGTAGCACCCGACCCTCGTGCAGTCACGCCCAAGGCCGGCAAGGCGACAGCGGGCGGCCTCGCCCCTCAGGGCGAGCCAAGGGACGACTCCCCACCCGCAGGCTCACCCCGCTGGAGTCTCCAGCGAGGACGAGGGGACGGGCGCTCAGGACTCTGCGCAGCAGGACCCAGCTCATGCGGTGCTCGGCGTCCCTTGGTCAGGACCAGGGTGGCCCGCCCTCGGGTGGGGGCGATGTCTCGCGCAGGTTGACCAGGTTGACTTTCCCCAGATCTCGTTCGCCTCAGCCAGGGCCACGTCGTCGATCCAAGCGAAGCAGCGGAAGAGAGCCCGGCTGGGTGAAGGCCGGCTGAGGGTGAGGAACGGTCCAGGTACCAGCGGCGGATGTCGTCAGGGCGGCGTCGACAGATCGAGAAGTCGATGAAAGTCGCTCACCGCCAGCGCCGAGGCCTCGGCCGCGACCCCTGCGGCGGGCTGGAGCACGTTGAGTCCTCCACACGAGAATGTCGGGGCGCTCCCACCGTCACGTGCCGGTCCGGGACGATGTCGTGGACCGTGGGAGTAGACGGGCGCCTGGACTGCCTGCTGCCGACTTCACCGCCGCGACGAACTCAGCAGGCCGCGACGGTCGTGGACTCGGGGAATCCTTGCGGGCCATGCAGTCCGCGCTCCTCAGACCCGGTTGGGCGCGGGAAGCTGTCGGTGGTCACCAGGTCCACCGGGGCGTGTCCGGGAAGCGGGCGAGCAGGTGGGCGATGAGGCGCGCCGTCGTCGACGTTTGCCCACGGCGACCGACCCGCCACCTGCGACAATGAAGGGCGTGGCGGCCGCTCACCCCGAAGAAGGCGCCGGTGCGAGGTGCGCGAGCTGATGCTCCGCAGTAGCGGTCAGGGCTGAACGGGTCGACCCGGCCGGGTCATGGGGTCGTCGATCCCCCAGGCTTTTCCACATCGGCATGGGCGCGGCTGCGAGACGCCGGGCGACCACTGGTCGGTCCGCCAATGTAGGGCGAGGCTCTGAACACGCCAGGTCACTCGGGTCGCTCAGGGCTCGGATGTCACCGACACAGTGTCGCAGTGAAGACGCCGGCAGACAATCCCTGAGGAATGAACAGGGCCCGTCAGTGTCGGTGGGGCGCCGACGGGAGACGGACCACGCAGAATCACACCGAGATCGATCGACGTGTCCTGCGCTCGTTGTCAACGCCGCGCGGCAGCGATTCGATCGGAGCACTGTGTGGAATTGTCGGCCGTCGGCCTCCGAGTGAAACTGGTTCCTGTTCCCCGACTGCTTTCATGGATGGCCTCGGCCGTCTGGAGTACCGCGGCCGACTCTGCGGGCGTCGCGCTGGTGGCCCTCCGGCCTGGATGTCATCGAGGAGGCGGGATGCTCGGGGCGCGCGCGCTAATCCTGGAGACCCACGCCGGCCCCGCCACCGCGGGCACGGTTACGACCCGCCGCTGGGCCACCCACGGCGGCCCTGATGACGGCCAACGCCCACCCCCACCGCGCAGCCACCTCGCCGTGGTCCACAACGGCATCATCGAAATTCCTGCCTCGCTGCGCGAGGAGGTCGCGAGGCCGCCGGGCGCGAGTCGTCTCCGACACCGACACTCGGGTCGTCGCCCACGTCCTGACATCGACACCTCCCGTCTGCGCCAGGACCCGTCCGCCGCTCCGACCCGACCCGGGTCGCCGACCTCCTGTCGCCCGATGCCGGCCGTCACCGCCCGCCTCGAGGGCGCCTTCGCGCTGCCGCCGTCATCGACCCTGTCGCGCGCGATCGTCGCCGCCCGCCGCCCAGCTGGTCATCGGCCTGGGCGAGGCGAGACTTCCCGGGCAGCGACGTCGCCGCCTTCGTCGCCTTCACCGCGACGGCCGCCGAGGTCGACGACGACCAGGTCCTCCTGCGGACAGCCGACGCCGTTCACGTCTAGGACCAGGACGGCAAGACCGTCGAGCCCAAGACTGGGAGGTCTCCTGAGCCGCCTCCGCAGCCGTCGGGCGGCTACGACACCTTCATGGACAAGGGAGATCCACGAGCAGCCCACCGCCGTGGCCGACACCTTTGCGCGCGGCCGCTGTCGATGAGCGCGGGTACTCGATGAGATGCGCGGTGACCCCGCCGTTCTGCGCAGCGTCGACAAGATCGTCGTCATCGCCTGCGGCACCGCCGCCTACGCCGGCACGTCGCCAGTACGCGCATCGAGCACTGGGTGCCGTATCCCTGCGGAGGCCGAGCTCGCCCACGAGTCCCTGCTCCCGACCCGGTCGTCAGCGAGAAGACCTGACCGTGGCCATCTCAGTCCGGCGAGACCATGATCACGATCCAGGCCGTGCGTCACGCCCGCGAGCAGGGCAGCAAGGTCCTGGCCATCGTCAACACCTACGGCTCGACTATCGCCCGCGAGGCCGATGCTGTCCTCACACCCCACGCCGGCCCGGAGCGTCGCCGTGGCCTCCACCAAGGCCTTCCTCGCCCAGATCACCGCCTGCTACCTGCCAGGGCTCTACCTGGCCCACGCTGGCAACACAGCGGGCCCGGACGAGGTCGCCAGTACCTGGACAACCTCGTCGCCATGCCGGACCGCATCCAGCGCGTCCTGGGACCATGAGGAGACTCGCGTGCGTGAGCTGGGCACCGAGCTGGCGGACAGGTCCTTCCTGTTCCTGGGCCGCCACGTCATTTCCTGGTGGCGCTGGAAGGCGCTCCAGGCTCAAGGAGCTCGCCTCGTCCACGCGGGAGGGCTTCGCCGCCGGTGAGCTCAAGCACGGCCCGATCGCGCTCATCGAGGAGGGCTGCCGGTCTGCTCATCGTGCCCACCCCGCGCGCCGTCTGTCCTGCACAAGCGTCATCTCCAACATCCAGAGATCCGCGGCGCGCGCACCATCGTCATCGCGGGAGGAGGGGATACCGACGTCGAGCCCTTCGCCGACCACATCATCCGCCCGCCACACGTGATCCTGGCGCGCTGCTGACCGTGGTCCCGCAGATCTTCGCCGGGGCACCGCCGGCCAAGGGGCTGGACATCGACCGGCCGCGCAACTCTGGCCAAGTCCGTCACCGTCGAGTAGGACCGACGCCGAGACGTCGACTCGCTTTGCGACGGCGCCGAGCCCAGCGCGGGCTCGGCGCCGTCGTCCACGTCCACTGCTGGCCGGGCATGCAAGACCTGATCTGCCGCTTCGTGCGGGCCTCGCGAACGCTGGGGAGGACAGGTGCAGGTCGTCGTCGTTGTCGACGTGGTCGGCCTGGGCATGACGACGAAGGCCCGCCATGCCGCCGTCGTGCCAGGGAGATGTGCCAGCGGCCGATGCCGGCCTGGCGGGCGGCCATCGCGGCCGCCCCTGGTCAGGCGCAGGCGCAGTGGTGCCGGGCGGAGGTCACCCGATGTCCTGGTACTCCCACCCTGAGCGCGTCCAGCCCGAGCTCGGCGTGAGGCCGACCCCAGGGCCTGCGAGAACCGCCTCGCGTCGCTGCCAGGCGCCCCCGAGTGAGGCGGCCCGCTTTCTGGCAGGCGGCCAGCTCGGCGGGGTGAAGAAGCCGCTCCGCAGGCCGGGTACTCGGTCCATGTAGCCTTCGAGGCGGGGATATCAACCAGGTCGTGTCCCTACAGCGCGGATCACTCGCACATTGTGCCGGGTGAGCGGGCAGCGCGAGGGCGAACGCGCCACCACTCTGGAAGAGACAACTTTGGCGCTTGGCCGCGGACGGGCAATGCGGGGTCCGGCGGCCACCCGCGAGGTCTTGCTCTGTGAAACTGCCTCGTCTCAAAGCCGTGCTGGAGGCGAGCAGAGCGAGAGCGGAGGACAATGGGACGGATGAGTGACCTCAACGACCTCCCGCGTTCCCACGACGTCACCGACCCCACCACCTGCGCCTGGCCCGCTCAGGAGATAGAGGCGCGCAGAGGCCCCGTCACCGCAGCACCGACCGTTGCAGCATGAGAGCCGCGCCCACGCGGTGGCCGGGCGACGCTGCGCGAGCTGCGCCATGAACCGGCAATGCGGGCGCCGCGGTGGCGCCCGGCCGGTTCCGCGGCGCCGTTGACCCGATGAGCCCCATGGGGTGGCGGGCTCACCCCAGCCTCACCGCTGTCCCCGGCGAGCGCCGCTGGGAGGAGCAGACGCACGGGGATGCAGACCGGCCCCGGATGGATCTCAGGGCCCTGGTACCTCTTTCAGTCGGCGGCGGCACAACGGGCCGACACCCTCCTGGCTGGTAGGTCTGCTCGCCCGCAGCGGCTGCGCGGTCAGCGCCGCTGCGCCACCGAGCATCCCCATCCCGTCGCCCTGGAGGAGGCCCAGGCGCGGCGTCACCATTCACGGCGCCGGCTACCGCAGCGACGACGGAACCGGCCAGGACTCCGCCGAGGCATGGCTCAGTACGAGCGCTTCCTCGTCCACGTAGCGGACTGTCCTGGACGGGTCTCACCGGCATCGGCACCGAGGCGCTGCGCGACCTGACGCCGCCGCCCTCATCGCCCTCGCTCATCGCCGCCGGGGAGCCGGGGCGTCGCCCGCTGCGTGTCATCGCGTCGACCTGCCCAGCGGAACCGGCGTCGACGACGGCACGGCGACGGTCCCGGTCCTCGGCCGCCGACCGTACCGTCACCTTCACCTGCCTCAGGGATGCCAGTGCCTGCCCCGGCCCGGCACCTGTGCGGCGTCGTCGAAGTCGTCCCCTCGGACTGCCCGCGCCCACGAGCCGGCCCCCTGGCCCGACGCCCCTGTCGACGGCGCCCGGCGACTACCTCGACCCCGCGCCGTTGGCGAGCCCGGCCCCGGCGACCAAGGCACACCCGCGGCGTGGTCGGCCTGTGAGCGGCAGCGAGTCCCACCCCGGCGCTCGCCGTCCTGGCCGCCAGCGGCGCGGTACGCGCCGGCGCGGCATGGTGCGCCTGTCCGCCCCCAGGCGCGTGAGGACCTCGTCCTGGCCGCCCGCCCCGAGGTGGTCCCCGCCGCCGGACGCGTTCAGGCGCTCGTCCTGGGGCCAGGCATCGACCCCGCTGACACCACCAGGGCCGATGAGGTGCGGACCGTACTCGCCTCCACCCTGGGTCCCTGCGGCAAAGACCAGCAGTGCCCCTGCCCGGATCCCCACCGTCAGTCGACGCCGGCGCCCTGAGCATCCTGGCCCAGCCTCACCGAGGATCTGAGCTGCACGCCGCCGCATCGTGCTGACCCCGCACGCCGGAGAGGCCGCCGCGCTGCTGAGCGCGCTGGAGGATCAGGGGACGCCAGCTGGAGACCCGTCAGTGGAGCCGCGAGCGCGTCGAAGGCCCACCCCGCTCGCCGCCCGCGAGTCTCTGCCGCCCTCACCGGCGCCACCGTCCTGCTCCAAAGATCCCACCACCTCATCGCCGCACCGCAGCGCCCCTGGTCAGCGTGGACGGAGGACCCGGTTGGATGGCGAGCGCCGAAGCGGGACGTGCTCGCCGGATCCTCGAGCCGTCCTGGCGGCGCGACCGCCCGCTGGGAGACAGGCGCGCGACGCCTCGAAGCCGGACCTCGGTCCCTGGACGCTGGATCGACTCGGTGGCCGCCGGCAGTCGAGGCTGCACGCGCTCTGCGGGGCCTATGCCGCAGCAAGCCCTGCAGCGCGCCGGGGAGCGCGGACCGGCAGGGCACCCGATCGCCGCCCTGGACATCGCCGCTGCCCTCGGTCCGGCCCGCCTCGAGCTCCAGCTGGCTCGGCGGTGCCCCACGCCTGAGACGTGTCAGCTACGCGTATCCGTCAGGACTCCTGACCGGAGGCATGCGCCAGGAAACAGCGGCGCTACTGGCCCCAGTGCGACAATCGCGCCGTGACCACCTCCCTGGACTCAGCCGCAATGCCCCCGTCCGCCGCTCCGCGCCCCGGCAGTCGCCCAGTGCGCGCCACCGCTGGCGGCCACTACCTGCGGGCCGTCGTCGACCTGGCAGGCCGTGTCCCACAACGGACGGCGCCTGGCACAGGTGGCGGGCGTGCTGGATGGCCGTGGTCAAGGCCGACGCTCATGCGGTCACGGGCTGGGCCTGTCGCTCTGACGGCCCTGTCGGCGGGAGCCACCTGGCGGGGGTGGCCCAGGCCGCCGAGGCCTGACTCTGCGCGCCCTTCTGGACCAGGCCGGTGTGAGGACGCCCGGCGAGCCCACCTGCAGGCCCCCGGCTCCTCACCTGGCTCCTGCCCGTCATGGAGCCTGACCGAGGCGGCCGCCGAGGACTCGCCCCCTGCGTGCCGCCCTGTCGGGCCGACCTGGACCTGTCGGTCTCCACCCTGCCCCAGCTCGAGGCCCCTGTCGGCGGCGGCCCGGGCGCAGGGGAGGGCGGCGTCTCCATCTCAAGGTCGACACCGGCATAGCGCGCGGCGGCGCCACCGTCGAGGAGCTGCCCGCCCCTGGCCGCCGCGCTGAGGCGGGGCCGAGGATGAGGGAACGGTCGACGTCGTCGGCCTGTAGTCGCACCTGTCGCGCGCCGACGAGCCGGCCATGGCTCCACCGAGGAGCACCTGGAGCGCTACTGGCAGGCCGAGCAGGTCGTACGAGACGCCGGCCTCAACCCACCCTACTCACCACCTCGCTGCCACCGGAGGACTCCTGTGGCACCCGCAGGTCCGCATGGAACCCTGGTGCGTGGGGATCGGCCTGTCGGGCTGAGTCCCGACCTCCGTGGCCACCGGCGCCGAGCCAGGCTGCGGCCCGCCATGCGCCTGGAGTCCCCGCTGGCGCAGGTCAAGCGCATCGAGGCCGGGCAGGCCGTCTCCTACGGGGACCTGGAGCGCCCCCACTGACCGCTGGGTGGGGCTCGTGCCCTGGGCTACTCTGACGGCATCCCCCGCGCCGCCAGCCCGCCGGTCCCGTGGGAGTCGGCAGCCCCATGACCTCCGTCGGGGCGTGTCGCATGGACCAGGTGGTCATCGACCTCGGCCCGGCCGTGGACGAGACCGGCGCGCCTGCCGGCACCGGCCCGGGTCGGGGACACCGCCGTGCTCTGGGGCGCCCCGCAGCCTCGGGCCAGGAGGCTGTCCCCACCGCAGATGAGTGTGTAGCACTGCGGCACCATCAACTACGAGATCGTGACCCGGTTGGGAGTTCTCGTGTCCCGCGCTGCTACGTCGGGGAACCCGGCACCGGCGATCCTACTCGACCCCTAGACAGCAGACGTCGGATATCGCCGGTCCCCGCCGGGCCGACCGGTTCCACCATCGGAGCCATGCATGGAAGAGGAGGGAATATGAGCTCAGCGCCGCACACACCGCAGACCGCCCCCGGGATCACCGTCGCCACCAGCGACGCCGACGAGACCTCGGGCACTGTCTGCCTGGCCCGCCTGCTGCGCGCCGGTGACCTGTCATGCTCTCCGGCGGGCTGGGGCCGGCAAGACCACGCTCGCCCAGGGCATCGGCGCAGCCTCTTGAGGTGCGTGGCCGGGTCTCCTCACCCACCTTCATCATCGCCCGCGTACACCCCTGCCCCGTCCGACGGGCCCCGACCTCATCCACGTGGACGCCTACCGGATCACCTCCCTGGAGGAGATCGACGCCCTCGACCTGACCCTCCTGGAACGGGCCGTCACCCTGGTCGAGTGGGGCGAGGAGAAGGTCGAGGCCCTGAGTCCCGACCGCCTGGAGATCCAGGTGATGCGCCCCCACGGAGCCGTGCGCGCTGAGCTCCCGCAGCCCGAGGACGCCCTCCCGCCGGGGCGCGAGTCTTCCGCCGGCTCGGTGACGGGGAGCCGGTCGTGACCTCGGCGAGGTCGACGACGGCAACCGGACGATCATCGTGCGCGCCGTCGGTCCGCGCTGGGCCGACGTCGACCTGAGCCCACTGGGAGCAGACGCCTCCTGCCAGCCGGGAGTGCCGCTGTGAACACTCCCGCCACCGTGGCACCGGTCCGCAACGCCATCCCCATCCGGGCCGCTCAGCGCTCCCGGCGTCCCCGGCGTCCTCGGCTCCTGATCCCTGCCGGCTGCGGCGGCGACGCTCCTGCGCACTGCCTCCTGGTCCCGGGGCCGGCCCGCGCCGTCGCCGATGCCAGCCCTCGGTCGCGCCGATCACGTCGGCCGGCGGTGTGGCGGGTGTCCCAGCCGACGCCGACTCGCGTGACGAGGCCAAGGCGCTCATGGAGAGCGAGTGCGTGGCGCAGGTGCGTCAGAGCACCGGCGAGCAGGGCGAGATCACGGTGGGTGACCCGCGCAGCGTTCACACCTGGGCCTCCGGCTTCTCGACGGCTCCCAGCCTCCGCCCAACCCGTCGACACCGGAGACTGGGCGCGACCGTCTCCTCGGGCGGCAAGCCCGTCGGTCTTCTCGAGGTGGTCCACGACAAGGGCACGCCACCTGCACCCCCGTCTTCGATGACGATCTGGCCACCGATATCGACCAGATGGGCGAGGCCCACTCGTCCACGACCGCAACGCCAACGCCTGGTACTCGCTGAACGGCACCACGGTGACGGCGATGGGGAGGCCGCCACGCGGCGCCTGGCCGGCCCCATCGAGCTGCGCGACTACGGAGAGATCCTGCGTGAGCGCGCCGGGTCCAAGCCTCAAGACCTCCACCGCTCAGGGCGAGGAGCGCTCCACCACGGGGGCTGGGCGATCTGGGGCCGGTCCCGGCGGTCGTCGTCGTCGGATCGTCACCGTCATCATCACGGTCCGTCACGAGCGCAGGTGACCGCCCCACTGCGCCAGGCCCGCAACCGCGCCGACATGGCCGAGCGCGCCGACCGGCTCAGCCGCGACGAGTCCGACACTCAGGGCGCCGCAGTACGCCGAGCATCCCCGCGCCGCCATCGACCTGTCCCTCCTGGGGACGGGGCCGAGGACGACGCCGATGCGACCGCCGGTGAGACCCTGGGGACACGATCCCTCGAGAGCCGCGTCAACCCTGCCGCGCAGACCCGAGGGCATAGGCTGGTCCGGTGCGAATCCTTTCCATCGACTCTCCCTGGGGACTCAGGTCGCGGTCGTCGACGCCGCCCCCGCCGCCGGCGCACGCGCCCTGCAGGTGCTGGAGCCAGGACGAACAGGCCGATACCCGCCGTCACGCCGAGTCCCTCGGACAGATGCTCTCCCAGGCCATGTCTGCTCCCGAGGCGGCTGAGTGCCCGCTGGACGCCGTGGTCGCCGCCACCGGGCCGGCCCCTTCACCGGATCTGCGGGCCGGACTGGTGACGGCCGGGGTCGTCGGGCGCACCTGGGCGTCCCCGTCCACGGTGTCTCCAGCCTCGACGCCGTCGCCCGCCGTGCCCTGGATGAGACTCGGGAGCCCAGGAGGGCAGGCGGATCCGGTCGTCCTGGTCGCCACCGACGCCCGCAGGCGCGAGGCTCTCATACAGCACTCTTCCGCGCCAACGGTCCCGACGACGTCACCCGCCTGACCGAGATCATCGTCTGCCCCCGGCCCAGGTCGCCCAGCGCTCGCCGAGCAGGCACCGGGGCAGGACGGAGGCGCCGGAAGCATCGATGTCGTGGCCGGCTCCGGCGCTGTTCTCTACCCCGAGCTGGCGGAGACGGCCTCCTGCCGCGAGGCCCTGGCTCCCGTCTCCGGTGACGTCCTGACCCAGGTGCGCATCGCTCTGGCCCGTCTCGAGCGCGGCGAGGAGCTGAGCACGCAGCCGCTCTACCTGCGCCACGCCGACGTGCAGATGCCCTGCCGCTCGCAAGCGCGTGCACTGACCTCGGGGCGAAGAAGGACACTGAGGTGCCTGAGGCGACGGGAGCAGGCCGGGCCCCCGGTCTGCGGGAGATGGCGGCGGGGACCTGGATGCCGTCGCCCGACTCGAGGGCGAGCTCTTCGGGAGCCGAGGCCTGGAGCCGATGACCCGCTGGCCGCCGAGCTGGCGGCCTCCCACGGGCCGATGGCGGACCGCCGCTACGTCGTCGTCGAGTCCGAAGAGAGCGATGGCGACGGTGACGCCTCATGACCCCGCGGATTGCGCTGTTGGAACCGGGTCGCACGGGCCACGGCTCCTGGGCTACGCCGGGCTCTACCACGCCGGTGGGTCTGACCAGTGCGGACCTGCTGACCATCGCCACCATCCCGGCCGCGCGCGGACGAGGGATCGCCTCCCTCATGCTCACCGAGCTCGTCTGCCACCGCCCGAGAGATGAGCTGCCCCGATGTCCCTGCTGAGGTGCGCCAGTCCAACGAGACCGCCCAGCGGCTCTACACCAGGCACGGCTTCGTCCCCATCGGCCGGCGCCGCTGCTACTACCAGGCGCCTCCGGAGGACGCCGTGGTCATGCGTCTGACCCTGCGCCCGCGCCCGGGGCCGGTGGGGGCCGAGGCCGGTGAGTCGAGCCCGGTCTGAGCCCGAGGGACGACTCACCGGTAGCGAGCCCCGGTGTCCGACTGGATGGATTGCGCTGGAGCCGAAGAGGCAGATAGGGGATGCTGCAGCGGCCGGAGATCAAACACCGACCGCGGGAGGACAAGCGGCGAGTGTAGGCCACTCACAGATTTTGTTCTGACGCCCCCGTGACGAAAAGGCAGCCTCAGGTGGCAGTGTCAGCATAGTCCGTGGCGTTGAATGACGAATCGAGACCCGGCGAGATTCCCAGGATTCCGCGGATCGTCTCACTAACGTCGCTGGTGGGGTTCAGATGGGACCTACGGGAGCCGGTGCCCGGCTAGCCTTCTGCCGTGGCCAAAACATCTGCTCCTTCCTGAAGAGGCGGACCGCCTTCTCCACGACCCGTCTTCATGAAGCGCATGATGGCGATCTCGGGACTGGTGTTCCTGTTCTTCGTCCTCTTCCACGCCTACGGCAACCCTGCACTACTGAGGGTGAGGTCGCCCACGATCACTACGCCGTGTTCCTGCGGGCACCGCTGGTACCGATCATGCCCTACGGCGGTGTCCCTGTGGATCCTCCGCTCTGGCTCTCGCGGCCTCGCCTCCTGGCTCACGCCGGCAGCGCCTTTCCACCCTGTGGGCGCGCAACAAGCGGGCCCGCGGCAACGACAAGTACGCCGTCAAGAAGCCCGGCGCCGAGTACTTCGCCTCCCGCTACGCCATGCGCACCATGCGCTGGGGGCGGCGTCATCCTCCTGCTGTTCATCATCTGGCACCATCCTGCAGTACACCACCCTGTCGCTGACGCCGGGGGGACACTACGTGCACGGACGGGCCTACCTCAACATGTACTACGGCTTCCAGCTGTGGTGGGTGTGGCTCATCTACGCGGTCGCTCTGGCCGCCCTGTGCCTGCACGTGTGGCACGGCGTGTGGTCCGCCCTGCAGACACTGGGCGCGGTGCGGAAACACCATCCTTCATCCGGCTGATCGCCTTCGTGCTGGCTTCGCGCCGTTCGCCGCCTTCATGGCTGTTCCGACGGCGATCCTTTTCGGCTATGTCGATGCCCCCATGGCCGTTGGCGACTACTACCCGCAGTTCTGTGACGCGATCGGCTCCTCCGCCGAGCACTTCGCCGAGTGTGTTGCGGCGACCCACTGAGAGTGAACGACTATGACTGAACTCATCGACGGCCTGTACTACGAGGGCGAGAAGATCGCCGACACCAAGGCCCCCCACTCCGTCCCGATCGACCGGCGCTGGGAGCAGCGCAAGTTCGAGGCCAAGCTGGTCAACCCCGCCAACCGCCGCAAGCTGGACATCATCGTCGTCGGCTCCGGCCTGGCGGCGGCGCCGCGCCGCCTCCCCTGGGCGAGCAGGGCTACAACGTCAAGGTCTTCTTCTACCAGGACTCGGCCCGCCGGGCGTACTCCATCGCCGCCCAGGGCGGCATCAACGCCGCGAAGAACTACCGCAATGACGGCGACTCCGTCTACCGGCTCTTCTACGACACGGTCAAGGGTGGTGACTACCGCGCCCGCGAGGACAACGTCTACCGCCTGGCGGAGGTCAGCGCCAACATCATCGACCAGTGCGTGGCCCAGGGTGTCCCCTTCGCCCGCGAGTACGGCGGTCTGCTGGACAACCGTTCCTTCGGTGGCGTGCAGGTCTCCCGTACCTTCTACGCCCGCGGCCAGACCGGCCAGCAGCTCCTCATCGGTGCCTACCAGGCCCTCGAGCGCCAGGTGCACGCCGGCACGGTCAAGGAGTTCCGTCGCCACGAGATGGTCGAGCTCATCATCGTCGACGGTCGCGCCCGTGGCATCGTCACCCGCGACATGGTCTCCGGGAAGATCGAGACCCACCTGGCCGACGCCGTCGTGCTGGCCAGTGGCGGCTACGGCAACGTGTTCTTCCTGTCGACCAACGCGATGGGTTGCAACGCCACCGCCGTGTGCGCGCGCACCGCAAGGGCGCCTACTTGCCAACCCCTGCTACACGCAGATCCACCCCACCTGCATCCCGCAGTCCGGGGACTTCCAGTCCAAGCTCACCTCATGAGTGAGTCCCTGCGCAACGACGGACGCATCTGGGTGCCCAAGAAGGCCGAGGACTGCGACAAGGACCCGCGCGACATCCCCGAGGAGGCGCGCGACTACTACCTCGAGCGCATCTACCCGGCCTTCGGCAACCTCGTGCCGCGCGACATCGCCTCCCGCCAGGCCAAGAACATGTGCGACGAGGGTCGCGGCGTGGGACCGGCCATCAGGAGCGCGACGCCAACGGCAACGAGCGGATGATGCGTCGCGGCGTCTACCTGGACTTCTCCGAGGCCATCAACCGCCTGGGCAAGGACGCCGTCTCTGCCCGCTACGGCAACCTGTTCGAGATGTACCAGCGCATCACCGGGGACGACCCCTACGAGGTCCCCATGCGCATCTACCCAGCCGTGCACTACACGATGGGCGGCCTGTGGGTGGACTACGACCTGGAGTCCAACGTCCCGCCTCTACATCGCCGGAGAGGCCAACTTCTCGACCACGGCGCCAACCGCCTGGGTGCCTCCGCCCTCATGCAGGGGCTGGCCGACGGCTACTTCGTCCTGCCCGACACCTGCGAACGACTACCTGGCGGACATGCTGCGCCTGGGCAAGGTCGACCCTCAACGCCCCGGAGATCGCCGAGGCCAAGCGCCCGTCGAGGGCGCGTCGCCCGCCCTCATGGCTCTTCGCGGCACCCGCAGCGTGGACGATTTCCACATGGCCCTGGGCCGCATCATGTGGGAGTACTGCGGCATGGAACGGCGCGACGCCGGGCTGCGCGACGCCATCGGGCAGATCCGGGCCCTCGAGGAGGAGTTCTGGCGCGACGCCCGCATCACGGGCCAGGCCGACGAGCTCAACCAGGCCCTGAGAAGGCCGGCCGACTGCTGGACTTCTTCGAGCTGGCCGGAGCTCATGTGCATCGACGCCCTGCACCGGAGGGAGTCCTGCGGTGGCCACTTCCGGGCGGAGTCCCAGACTCCCGAGGGTGAGGCCCTGCGGCACGACGACGAGTTCCTCACGTCGCCGCCTGGGAGTGGGGCGGGAGAACCAGCCGCCGATCCTCCACAAGGAGGACCTCGTCTACAAGGACATCGAGTCTCAAGCAGCGGAGTTCAGGTGAACATCAAGCTCAAGATCTGGCGCCAGAAGAACCAGGACTCGAAGGGCCACTTCGAGGAGTACGCCATGAGCGGGATCGAGGAGCACATGAGCTCCTCGAGGTCCCTCGACCTGCTCAACGAGCAGCTCTTCGCCGAGGGCAAGGAGCCGGTGGCCTCGACTCCGACTGCCGCGAGGGCATCTGCGGTCAGTGCGGTGTGGTCATCAACGGGCAGGCCCACGGGCCCATCCGCTCGACCACCCGCCAGCTGCACATGCGCCACCTGGCGGAGGACCCCTCCTTCAAGGACGGCTCCACCATCACGATCGAACCGTGGCGCTCCACCGGCTTCCCGGTGCTGCGTGACCTCATCGTGGACCGCTCCGCACTGGACCGCATCGTTCAGGCCGGTGGCTACATCTCGGTCAACACCGGTGGGGCCCCGGAGGCCCACTCGGTGCCCGTGCAGAAGGAGAAGGCCGACGCCGCCTTCGAGGCCGCCGCCTGCATCGGCTGCGGCGCCTGCGTGGCGGCGTGCCCCAACGCCTCGGCCATGCTGTTCACCGGTGCGAAGATCTCGCACCTGGGTCTGCTCCCGCAGGGCCAGCCCGAGCGCCTGGCTCGCGTGGTGAGCATGCTCAACCAGCACGACGCCGAGGGCTTCGGCGGCTGCACCAACATCGGTGAGTGCGCGGCCGTGTGCCCCAAGTCGGTTCCGCTCGAGGTCATCTCTCGCCTCAACCGGGATCTCGGCCACGCCCTGTGGAAGGGCCAGCACGCCCACTGATCCATCCGCCTCACTCCATACCCGAGCCGGGCACGTCTCGCGTCGTCCTCCAGACATTCTGTCGGGGGTCGCGAGACGTGCCCGGCTCGGTGGTGTTCTACCAGTGCGTACCTTCTACCAGCGCACGCCGGTGGGGACTTTCTGCGCGTGCGGGGGCACTCTCTTCCGGGCGGGGGCATGTGGCGCGTACGGTGACAGGATTGCTGTCCCCGACGGCGTCGAATGGCCCCTGCCCGGAACGACACGCGCCCTGGCTGCGTGAAATGTCCCCGCCCGCAAGACATGCCCGGCTCGGCGTTCATGGATGGTGAAGGTGATCCCGGTGAAGTCCGCGATGCGGGGGATGTGCGAGCTGGCCTCGGGGACGCCGGCTTCCTCCATGCGCACCCGCATGAGCGCGATCGGCGCGGAGGTCACCAGTGCCAGCGGAACGCGGGCATCGATCAGGGCTGTCATGAAGGCTGCGGCACCCGAGGCCTCGATAGGCGCCTGTTCGGCGTCCGTCTCCAGGCGATAGTCTGGCCCCGTGAGCGACCCCCTCATTCTCGGCATCGAGTCCACCTGCGACGAGACCGGCGTGGCCCTCGTACGCGGCCGCGAGCTCCCTCGCCGATCGTCACCGCCACCTCCATGGACTCAGTACGCGCGCTTCGGCGGCATCATCCCCGAGATCGCCCTCACGCGCCCACCTGGAGTCCTTCCTTCCGACCCTCGACGCTGCGCTGAGAAGGCCGGTGTCGACCTCAGCGAGGTCGATGCCGTCGCCGTGTGCGCCGGTCCCCGGACTCATCGGCTCCCCTGACCGTCGGCATCTCCGCCGCCAAGGCCCCTGGCCGCGAGCCTGAACCGGCCGATCTACGGCGTCAACCACGTCATCGGGCACCTGGCGGTCGATGAGCTGGTCGACGGCCCCTGCCGGAGCATTTCGTCGGACTCATCGTCTCCGGCGGCCACTCCAACCTCCCTGAGCATCCGCAACGTCGCCACCGACGTCGTCGAGCTCGGCGGCACCTCGACGACGCCGCCGGTGAGGGCCTTCTGACAAGGTCGGCCGCCTCCTGGGCCTGCCCCTACCCCGGTGGCCCGCACGTGGACCGGCTCTCCCAGGAGGGTGACCGCGGTGCCATCCGCTTCCCCTCGGGGGCTCGCCGCGGGCAAGGACAAGGAGCGTCATCGCTACGACTTCTCCTTCTCCGGCCTCAAGACCGCCGTGGCTCGCTACGTGGAGTCCCTGGAGGACTCTGACCAGGAGGTGCCCAGTGCTGACGTCTGCGCCGCCTTCTCCGAGGCCGTCAACGACTCCTGACGGCCAAGGCGGTCCAGGCCTGCCTGGACACCGGCTGCGCACGCTCGTCGTCGGGGAGGGTACTCGGCCAACTCCCGCCTGCGCTCCCTGGCCGCCGAGCGCTGTGAGGAGGCCGGCATCACCCCTGCGCCTGCCACCACTGCGCTTCTGCACCGACAACGGCGCCCAGATCGCAGCCCTGGGGTCAGCGGCCGTGCGGGCCGGCGTCGTCCCCAGCCCCATGGACTTCGCCCCGGACTCGGGGATGCCGCTGGACGTCAGCGTCGCCCACTGACGTCGCCCCCTGACGCCGACTTCCCTCCCGTATCCGTTGCGCCCGGGGGCAGGCCCGCGGCCACTCCCCGGATGATGATCTCGATCTTTCGGTCCAGGCCGCCGCGCTCCAGCCGCCTCGTTGGGCGTCAGCGCCTCGGGCAGGGGAGGGTTGCCCGGCGGCTGCCGCGAACCGGCTGGTCTCCTCCAGTCCCGTGGGGCCGCCCTGCCCCGAGGAGGCCACGGGGGAGCGCATGACCTCGATTTGCGCGTGCGTGGAGATGACGGTGTCGCCGACGAAGTCCAGGACCACCCCGGCCTCCTCGGCCCCCAAGCCGCCGTCGGCCAGGGCCTGGCACGCTTGAGCCACGGGGGCGGCGAAGAGCTGGTAGGCCCACGGCACCCCCATGATGACCCCGGCCAGGCCGGGGTAGCGCTCCAGCATCGCCCAGATGGCCTCGGCGTGGGCCCGCACCGCATCGGGCCAGCGCCTCCCGGTGCCCGGGACGTCCACCTCGGCAGCGATCCTCTCCAGGCAGGCAGCCAGCAGATCCTCGCGTGAGGAGATTGTTCGGTACAGCCCGGAGACCGCCACCCCAGATGCTTGGCCACCGCCGTGAGCGTGAAGTCCGCGATGCCGATCTCGAGGGCGGCATCGACGACGTCGTCGCGCGAGAAGCCCGGTCTCGGTCCGGTCGGTCGGCCCAGTCGCGCAGGTCGTGTCATGGCAGCACCGTAATGGTCCCTGGGGGCTGTTGCCTGTGGTTCAGCGGCGAGTAAGGTGGACCTTACTGAGTTCTGAAAGCCATTCAGAATTAGGGGTCGACGGAAGGTAGGGACACCTGATGGACACGCGGACACAGTCGTCAGCTCCGGGAGCCTCGCCGCATCCATCGCCTCGCGCCGTCGTCGCCGCCCTCAGCCGGCGCGGCAGCGCCTGACGACGCAGCTGAGGCGACCCCGCAGGGCAACGTTCAGCGCTCGCGCGAGGGCAGGCAGCCATCGCCCGCCTCGGTGCCCCCGTGCGCACCCGGCTGCGGATCGGTCAGGCCCTCGTCCCTGCTCTCCGCGATCCTGGCCGTGGCCCCTACATCGCACTGGTCCAGTACTCGGCGATATCCTGCTGCGCGTCTACCGGGCGGGCCTGAGCCCGAATCCCCAGCAGGTGTCAGGCGCGGTCATGGTGCTTGTGAGTGCCCTACCCACCCGCCTGCTGCCGTACTTCCTGGCGCTGCTCATCACCCACCCTGGCCGACCTGTCCCTGCGCGACCGCCTGCGCCGCGACATCGTTGCGCGCATCTCCCATGCGCCCGCTGTCCTGGTTCACTGCCTCCACCTCCGGGCGCCTGCGCAAGGCCGTCCAGGACGACACGACCCTCGTCCACACCGTCATCGCTCACGGTCCCGTCGAGCGCCTCAACGCCATCGTCACCCCGCTGGCCCTGCTGGGCTGCGCCTTCTGGATCGACTGGCGCCTGGCCCCTGCTGGCCGTCTCCCACACTCGTCCTCTACGTGCTCACCTACTCGGTGTCCATGCGCGGCATGAACGAGAAGACCGTGAGATGGACCGCAAGCTGGCAGCCATCTCCTCAGCCATGGTCGAGTTCGTCTCCGGAATCGGCGTGGTCAAGGCCTTCGGACGCGTGGGACGAGCGCACTCGGCCTACCTCACCGCCGCGGACGAGTTCTCCGCCTTCTACCGCGTCTGGGCGATGCCCTGGTGACCGTCACCTGCCTGTCCTTCACCTGGGTCTCCATCCCCGTGACTGCTCCTGGTCAACCTCGGCGGTGGGCGCTGCTCATCCACGCCGGGGCCGTCACCCTGCCCCAGGTCCTGGCCACGACCCTCATTGCTCTGGTCCTGCCCGCCGCCCTCATCACCATCGCCTCGATCTCCTGGTCCTACCAGCTTGCCGGCGCGGCGGCCCTGCGGCTGTGCGAGGTCCTCGACACCCCCTGTCCTTCCCGCCGCCGACCGGCCCGAACAGCCCACGCGCGGCGCGAGTCGAGATCGACCACGTCTCCTTCTCCTACGGGGAGGTCCTGCCGTCGATGACGCCTGCCTGACCCTGGAGCCGGGAACCGTGACCGCGCTGCTGGGCCCCTCCGGCTCGGGCAGTCGACACTGGCCACCCTCATCGCCCGTTTCGCCGACCCCGACGCCGGAGCCATTCGCATTGGCGGGTGGACTTGCAGGGACATGGACGAGTCCACCCTGTACTCCACCGTCTCCTTCGTCCTCCAGGACGCCCAGCCTGCTCGCCACCACCGTGCGCGAGAACATCGCCCTCAGGGCGCCCCGAGGCCGACCTGGCGCAGGTGCGCGCCGCCGCCCGCGTGGCCCGCATCCCCGACGAGATCGCGGCGCTGCCGCAGGGCTACGACACCGTCCTAGGGCAGGACACGGCACTGTCCGGTGGACAGGAGCAGCGCATCGCCATCGCCCGCGCCATCCTGCTGAACACCCCCGTCATCGTGCTTTGGACGAGGCCACCGCCATGGCCGACCCCGAGTCCGAGGCCGAGATCCAGGAGGCACTGAGCGCCCTGGTCAGGACCGCACCGTCCTGGTCATCGCCCACCGGCCGGCTGCCGTGCGCGGCGCCGACCGCATCGCCGTCATGGACGGCGGACGCATCGTCGCCGCCGGCTCCCACGATGACCTGGCAGATGAGCCCCACTACCGGGCCTCTGCTGCGCCAGGCCGGCGAGATCGAAGGTGCCACGGAGGTGGACGGTGACGAGACCGCCACCAGGACGGAGGGCCCCGCACTCGCCGACGGCGCGGCTGACAGTGCGGCTGATGGCGGTGCCCCGCAGCAGTGGCCTCCACATCGATGACCGGGCCGCGCGTCCCGGAGCCCTCGTCTCCCGGTGGGTCCTCCCAGCCGGCGGACTCCCTGCTGTCCCGCTTCCGCCGACTCATGACCGACTCCTCTTGGAGGCAGACCCGAGGGTGCATCGCCCTGGCGGGAGTCAACGGGGTCCTGGTGGGACTGCGCTGCTGGTAGCTGCTGCCCGCCTCAGTGGCTCTGGCGACTGGTGCGCCCCTGATGGGGGCTGTCCTTCGGCGGCTGGCCTGTCGTACTGGTCGTTCTCGGTCTCGGCGCGGCCGTCTGCGACTTCAGGGACGGCGCATGGGCATGTCGAGGGCGCTGGGCTTCATGCACGACGTCCATCACGCGGTGGGTGACCGGATCGCGCGCCTGCCCCTGCGCTGGTTCACTGCCGACTCCGCCGGCACCCTGTCCCGGGCCGTGAGCCAGGAGATGGTGGCCCTGGGGAGTCCGCCGCCCACTTCATGTACCTGCTCACCTCCACTGCTGCTGCATGCGTGGTCGTCGGGGTCGGCTCCTGGGCCTGGGATTGGCGCCTGGGAGTCCCTGCTGACGGTGGCCGCCCCTGTTCGCCGGACTCGTGCGCCTCGCGCCGTCTGCTGGACCGCGGTAAGTCCATCTCCGAGCCCGCCGAGCGCGAGCTCGCCACCCGCATCGTCGAGATCGCCCGCTGCCAGGGCGCCCTGCGATCCTGCAAGGCCGCCTCGGCTACAGCCGCCTGACCGCCGCCTTCGACGACGGGGCCCGCGCCTCAGGCGTAGCCCCTGTGGTGGGAGTCCGCCGGCAACCCTCGTCAACGGCGCGCTGAGCCAGATCGTCGTCGTCGCCATGATCGTCCTGACCTCCTCACTGGCCGCCTCCGGCACCATGGAGCCGCTGGTGGCCATCGCCGTCATCGGCATGTGCCTGCGTTTCACCACCATGCTCGACGACATCGGGGCAGCCGTCATGGGCGTGGAGGAGCGGCGCCAGATGATGAACCACCTCGATGCCGTCATGGACGCCGAGCTCATGGCCGAGCCGCAGGAGCCCAGTGCGCTGCTCGAGCCGGGGGCCGTCGAGTTCGACGACGTCGTCTTCGGCTACCGCCCCGACGAGCCCGTCCTGACCGGGGTCTCGATGAGGGTGCCCGCGCGCACCATGTGCGCGATCGTGGGCCCCTCCGGCAGCGGCAAGACGACCATCGCCCGCCTCGTCGCCCGCTTCTGGGATGTGGACTCGGGAACCGTGCGTGTCGGCGGCACCGACGTGCGCGACATGCCGACATCCCAGCTCATGGAGCAGCTCTCCATGGTCTTCCAGGACGTCTACCCTTCGACGACACCCTGGCCGCCAACATCCGCATCGGCAACCCCGCGGCCGACGACGCCCAGGTGCGCTGGGCCGCAGGGCTCGCCGGCGTCACGGAGATCATCCACCGCCTGCCCCATGGATGGGACACGCGCGTGGGAGAGGGCGGACGGGCCCTGTCCGGTGGTGAGCGCCAGCGCGTCTCCATCGCCCGCGCCCTGCTCAAACGAGCCCCGATCGTCCTGCTCGATGAGGCCACCAGCGCGCTGGACGCCGAGAACGAGGCCAATATCGTCACCGCGATGGAGGAGCTGCGCCGCACCTCGACCCTCATCGTCATCGCCCACAAGCTTGAGACGATCGCCGCCGCCGACCAGGTCATCGTCTCAACGACGCCGGGCGCATCGCCCAGCGAGGGACACCACGATGAGCCTCGTGGCCGTCGAGGGGCCCTACCGCAGCTTCTGGGAGCAGCGCACCCGGGCGCGCGGTTGGGCACTCGTCTAGAGGACAAGCGCGAGGGAGGTGCGGCTCAGGACTTGGCCGCCAGCGAGAGCACCTCTGTAGGGCGGAGGGGCCTGCCCGCCCGGGCCTCGGCCAGCAGCAGCCTGACGGCCGCCTCCCGCTGCCCTCCATAGGCCCCGACGGCGGCGATCTGACGCTGATAGGAGGCCCCTGTCTCCCAGCGTGGTGCGCACGGACTCCAGCCCGCGGCGCACCCGAGATCCTCGGCGACGGGAGCGAGCTCGGTGAGCATCCGCTCAACCGTGTCTCCCACCAGCTCCTCCTCACCGGCGGAGTTGACGATGAGGATCGCGTCCATGCCGTAGCGGGCGGAGCGCCACTTGTTCTCGGCGACGTACCAGTCCGGCAGCGCATCGGCTCCTCACCCCGGTCCAGGGTGCGGAGAAGGACCCACGAGGCACTGGGTCAGCGCCGCCATGCCGGGCCAGCTCGGTCAGGTTCGTGGCGGCGTCGCAGGCCCGCACCTCGATGGTTCCCCAGGCGCGGCGAGGGGCGCACGTCCCAACGGATCTCGGTGAAGTCCTCGATGACCCCGGTGTGGACCAGGTCCCCGTGTAGCCTCCAGCTGCTCCCCAGGTGCTGAACTGCTCAGGGGCGCCGGCGGTGGGCAGCTGCTGGAACATCATGGCGCGGTTGTCCGCGTAGCCAGTGTCCGCCCCCGCCCAGAATGGCGAGGAGGCGCTCAGGCACTGCAGGTGGGCGGTGCGCGTGAGCAGGGCCCTGAGGATCGGAAGGACCTTGCTCCGGTCCTCGACGCCGACGTGGACGTGGGTGCCGAAGATGAGCATCTGGTGCCCCACAGCCGGGTGCGGTCCACCAGGCGCGCGTAGCGCTCGGCATTGGTCACCTTCTGCACCAGCGGGTCGGCGAAGGGGTGGGTCCCGCCGAGGCCAGGTCCACGCGCAGGGGATCGGTGACGGAAAGAACGCGGTCGAAGGCGAAGGCGATGTCCTCCATGCACTCGGGCACGGTCCTGCAGGGCCCCGGAGACCAGCTCGATGGTGTTGAGCATCATCTCGCCGTGCACGTGCGGGTCCGGGCCCACCTTCTGGAGGATCTCTCGGCGCACTGGCGCAGGTCGAGGCTGTCGCGGTCGATGAGGGCTAGCCCCACTCCACCCCCAACGTGGAGCGGGCCGAGCCGGCGAAGGGAGGGACTGGGGCGGTGAGCCGGCGACGGCTGAGCGTCGGCAGGAGCGGCGATAGGGGCTCGTCGTCAGTCGTGTCCTGCATGTCCTGGTCTCCTCGGGTTCCTCGGGCTTTCGCGGGTGGTGACAGGGTCTGTTGTCGCGGGAAGGGGCTGTTACGTCGGTGAGTGAGCCGACGAGACGCCGGTGATCGGTTCGACGACGAGAACGGCGCCCTTCGCCTTGTCTCCCACCCGGGTCAGGATCCAGGTCTCCGACTCCTGACCGCTGAGCCTCAGCGAGGCGCGCAGGGCGTCGGGGAGACGTCGACTCCGCGCTTGAGGATCTCCAGACGCCCGATACCGAGCTCGCGGCCACGGGAGCGTAGGGCCCTTGAGCCGTAGCGGCAGGACCTCGGTGAGACGGAAGGAGCGCACGAAGGGGCAGTCGCCTCATCGGGCAGGCGCTCTCCGGTGAGGTAGCCGATCCGGGGCCCCCACCGGCCTGGCGTCCAGGGTCTCGCACAGGTGGGCGATGAGTCCGGCGCGTACGGCGGCGCCGTCGGGAACGTGGATGATGCTGCCCAGTTCCTCGGGCGAGCCGATCGGGTCGACCTGGACCGGCGGCTGTGAGGGGTCGGTGGTGCTGGGATCGACCAGTGTGCAGGCGGCTGGGCCCTGCGCCCCCGAGCGCAGGATCAGTGCGGAGCGCCCGGGCCCTCCGGTGCCAGCGGTCCGCACCAGATGGCCGCCTCGACGACGTCGCCGTCCACGCTCACCCACTGCGTGTGGGCGTCGGCCGGCAGAGCGGCGTGGTCGATGCCGGGAGCGACCTTGACTCCCAGGGCGGGCACGGTCTCGCGCAGCGCGAGCACCTGCGACAGAGCCGGAGACCACTGCCCGGGTCGGTGATGCGCCGCCCGTCGGCGCGGCGGGCGGGGTCGGCGAAGACGGCGTCCACCCCCCGCTCGACTAGGTCGATCTCCAAGGCGTCGGCGCACTCGACGCTCGCGTGGGGGAAGGGCATGAGATTGATGGTGGCCAGGGCGGCCGCGGCCTCATCTCGGTCCACCGCGAGCACCGGCAAATCGAGCCCCTGCCAGGGCAACGGCGTCACCCCCGATCCCACAACCCAGGTCCGCGACCTTCGTCACGCCCGCGGCCGCGTAACGGGCCGCATGGTGGGCCGAGACCGTCAGCCGGGTGGCCTGCTCCAGGCCGTCGGCGGTGAAGAGCATCTGCTGGGCGAAGGGCCCGAACTCGCTGCGGCCCTGCTCGCGCAGGCGCTGCTGCGTCAGCGCAGCCGCCACCAGGGCAGGGGAGGGCCCTCCTCGCGCAGGGAGCGCCCCAGGACAGGGCCTCGAGGGGTCGTAGGGGGCAGGGAGGACAGAAGCCCCCAGCCCTCGGGGGTCAGGAGGAGCGCAACGTGGTTCTCAGCCATCACCCCCGATCATTCCATGCAGAACCCTGCCAGTGGGCGTGATGTTCACTGGGCGGGGCGGAAAGGCGGGTCCAGGCGGGGAGGCCGGGCGGGGGCTCGGGGACCCTCAGACCCCTGAGCGCTGCGCCTGGCAGGTGGTGAGTAGGGTTAGGCCAAGGCCCCGCGCGCAGGCAGGGCCGAAAGGTGCTGGACGGGAAGGCGGGTGGGTGGCTGATGGCTGAGGAGGAGTCCCGGCTCGGTGCCGGTCAGGGGACTGGCGCCGCTTTAGGCGCGAGGACGACGGCGTGAGCACAGCCCCAGTCCAGGGGCCTGACGCTGTGGGACACCTCCGGTCGCTTCTGCGTCCACTGGTACGGATCTGTGTGGCAGTCATGGGGTCGTGGCCCTTTTGGCGGCCGGGGCCAGTGTCTGGGCGTGGACCGTCAGTGCCGGGCACATCGAGATCGCCGGTGAAGGATCCGGCGACGGCGCGGCGGCCAGGGCACCGGTGGCGATCGTCCTGGGGGCGGCGGTTCACGCTGACGGGCAGCCCTCACCCTGGCTGGCCCACCGCCTCGACGCCGCCGCCGAGCTCTACACCAGCGGCCGCGTCGAGGCGATCCTGGTCTCCGGGGACAACCGGCGCGCCGGCTACGACGAGCCCACTGTCATGCGCAGCTACCTCCTCCCGGGGATCCCTGAGCAGGCGATCGCCTTGGACTACGCGGGCTTCGACACCTACGACACCTGCGTGCGGGCACGCAGGATTTTTCGGGATCGAGCGGGCTCTGCTCGTGACCCAAGACTTCCACGAGCCGCGCGCGGTCGCCATCTGCCGCTCAGTCGGACTCGACGTTGACGGTGTCGGAGACTCGCGGGCCCGCAGCGACCGCATCGGGTGGACGGTCAGCTGGACGCGCGAGCGAGCGGCGGCGATCAAGGCCGTCGTCGATGTCGTCTCTCGACGAGACCCGACCCTGGGGCGCCAGGAGACGAGCGTCAGGAGGCTGTCGCCTGACCCGGGAGCACCGGCGCTGACGAGGGCTGACGCCCACGGCGAAAACCGCCGCCACGCTTTGGCACTCGCGTTGACTGAGTGCTAACGCCGTCGTAGATTCTCCGTCAGGCGCAGCGGAGTGCTCGCCCGGTCCTGGGACGCGGGCGGCACCTTCTGCGACTCGCACTCCTGCATCGTGCCGGACCGACCCCGCGACGGCGGTCGGGTACGTCTGGGGAGGGCGAACAAGCCGTCTCTACTGCACGTTGAAGAGAAGGAGGAGGTCTCCAATGTCGATCTCCATCAGCCGCTCGAGGACCGTATCGTCGTCCAGACCGCTGAGGCCGAGCAGACCACCGCATCCGGCCTGGTCATCCCCGACACCGCCAGGAGAAGCCCCAGGAGGGCAAGGTCGTGGCCGTGGGCCCGGGTCGCGTCGATGACCCTGGCAACCGCGTGCCCGTCGATGTCGCCGAGGGCGACGTCGTCATCTACCCAAGTACGGGGGCACTGAGGTCGCCTACGCCGGTGAGGACTACCTCATCCTGTCGGCGCGCGACGTCCTGGCGGTCGTCACCCGCGACCCGTTGAGGTCGTGTGCGCCGACTGGACGCGACGCAGTTGAAGGGGGAGGCACCTGCGCCTCCCCCTTCAACGCGTGCGCACAGTGCCTGCTGTATGGAGGCGCCATGTCTTGACGATTGTTGTGAGTTGGAAACGTCCGTGCTGTCGATTCCCTGAAACAGGGCGGAGCGTTAGGCCGGTTCGTCGGCGAAACGGCGTGCCTGCCGCTCGTAGTAAGCGCGCCGCTCCTCCTCGCTCATGCCTCCCCAGACGCCATAGGGCTCGCGAGTGCTCAGGGCGTGGTCCCGGCACTCTTCCAGGACGGGGCAGTCCTGACAAATGGCCTTTGCTCGTTCGTTCCGCCGTCGACGGGAACCGCCTCTCTCTCCTTCGGGATGGAAGAAAACCGAGGAGTCCATGCCGAGGCAGGACCCCCGGTACTGCCACTCCCAGAGGGTGGAGATCGGACCGGGCAGACGCGATGAGTCGTGCATTGCCTCCCTCCCCTCCTTTGGATATGGCGGTCGGGCACACCGAACGTGGTGCGCTATATCTAACGATAAGATCGCGCGGTGCGTTAATCAAGAAGAATCATTCTATCTCACAATGAAATTTTCTCCAGATTTGCTGGATGTCTGCGTTCTGACTGTCTGAAAACGTGCGCCAGAATATGGCGCTCGAATAGCAGAAACGTTTTGTGGATGATGTATGTCTGAGGAGCATCTTTTTTCTGAAACGTTCCGCATTCATTGTTGCTTTATTTCTGGGACGCTCGTCACCTCGGCGAGGGGGCGGCTCTGCTCCGCCGGGCGCTTCGGTGCCGGGGGTCGGTGCCGGTGGCCAGTGGGGCGGACAGGCCGGTGCTGGCGGATATGCACAGGGTGGTCAGGACGTCCTACGATGGTCCCGTGAGCGACTCGATCACCAGCCCTGACGTCTTTGCCCCCACCGGACTCACTTACGACGACGTTCTCCTGCTGCCCAGGCTGACCGACGTCATCCCTCCGAGGTCGATACGACCTCCAGACTGACCCCGAGGATCAGCCTGGCCACCCCTGCTGCTCTCGGCCGCGATGGACACGGTCACCGAGTCGGACATGGCCATTGCCATGGCTCGCCAAGGTGGTATCGGCATCCTCCACCGCAACCTGTCCATCGAGGACCAGGCCCAGCAGGTGCGACGCGTCAAGCGCTCGGAGTCCGGCATGGTCACCGACCCGGTGACCGTCGGACCGGATGCCACCATCGCCCAGCTCGACGAGCTCTGCGGCCACTACAAGGTTTCCGGCCTGCCCGTCGTTGATGCGGGAGGCAACCTTCAGGGGATCATCACCAACCGCGACCTGCGCTTCGTCCCCCCGGAGCGCTGGGCGAGCCTGACCGTGCGCGAGTGCATGACGCCGCGTGATCGCCTCATCACCGGCGAGACCGGCATCTCTCGGGAGGACGCCAAAGCGCTCCTGGCTGAGCACCGCATCGAGAAGCTGCCCCTGGTCGATGCCGAGGGGACGCCTCACCGGTCTCATCACCGTCAAGGACTTCGTCAAGACCGAGCAGTACCCCCACGCCACCAAGGACGCCGAGGGGCGCCTCGTAGTGGGCGCCGCCGTCGGCTACTGGGGAGACACGTGGGAGCGTGCCAGTGCCCTGGCCGAGGCCGGCGTGGATGTCCTCATCGTCGACACCGCTAACGGCGGCGCCAAGCTGGCCCTGGAGATGATCTCCCGCCTCAAGTCCGATTCCGCCTTCGACGGCATCGAGGTCATCGGCGGAAACGTCGCTACCCGTGAGGGGGCTCAGGCGCTCATCGACGCCGGAGCCGACGCCGTCAAGGTCGGGGTGGGGCCGGGCTCGATCTGCACCACGCGCGTCGTCGCCGGCGTGGGTGTGCCCCAGGTGACGGCCATCTACGAGGCGGCTCGCGCCTGCAAGCCCGCCGGGGTCCCCCTCATCGCCGACGGCGGCCTGCAGTACTCCGGGTGACATCGCCAAGGCCCTGGTAGCCGGGGCGGAGACGGTCATGCTCGGCTCTCTGCTGGCGGGCTGCACGGAGTCTCCCGGCGACCTTGTCTTCGTCAACGGCAAGCAGTGGAAGCGCTACCGCGGCATGGGGTCGCTGGGGCCATGAGCTCGCGTGGGCGTACCTCTTACCCAAGGACCGCTACTTCCAGGCCGACGTCTCCTCGGACTCCAAGATCGTCCCCGAGGGCATTGAGGGGCAGGTCCCCTACTCCGGAGCGCTGGGCGATGTCGTCTACCAGCTCATGGGCGGGCTGCACCAGTCCATGTTCTACGTGGGTGCGCGCACGATCCCCGAGCTCAAGGAGCGCGGGCAGTTCGTGCGGATCACGAGCGCCGGTCTCAGGGAGTCCCACCCCCACGACGTCAAGATGACCGTCGAGGCCCCCTAACTACACCGGGCCGCGACGGGGTCTGAGACATCGGAGTCCCGTTGACCAGACAGGCTCAGCAGAACGTTGCCGCGCAGGGAGCCGGCCGGAGTGATCCGGCCGGCTCCCTGTGTATGGGCGTGCCTGCCGTTTGTGCGGCAGGGGTGCTTGGAGGGGCTCAGTGCGTGGGGGAGTCCGGCAGCGGCCAGGCGGTCTGGGCCAGGGTCCGCGAGGGGTTCTTGCGCGCCAGCCACTCGTTGAAGGACTCCGCCCAGTTGCGGTGGGCGCGGGCCTGGAAGGCCACGAGCTCATCGGGGCTGAGCTCTGAGAGCTTTCGGATGGGCCGCGGCCAGGGCCTCGAGCACATCGAGTGTGGCGGCCACATCCACCTCCGCGGTGTGCAGGGTCTCATCGACGCGCACGCCGTAGACCTCGCAGAGGTCGCCCAGGCGGCGCTTGCCGCGGCGGTAGCGGTCCACGGCCCGGTCCAGGACCAGCGGGTCGGCGATGGGCCCCAGCTCGCGGCCAAGGCGCGAGCGCATCGTGGGCAGCCCGTGGCGAGCGAGCTCGGCCTCCATGAGTGTTAGGTCGTAGGGAGGCGTTGAAGGCGACGACCGGGGTGCCGGCCGCCATCGCCGCCACCAGGCGCTCACTGACCTCTGCCAGTACCTCGGTCATCGGCCGACCCTCGGCGCGTGCCCGCTCGGTGGTCACGCCGTGGACCGCGGCGGCGGCCTCGGGGATCTCCACGCCGGGGATCGGCGAGCCACGTGGCTCACAGACTGCGGCCGGACGCCGTCGGCCCGAGGAGCCGCCCGCCAGACGAGCGCCGCCGTGACCAGACGGTCACCGGAAGGGTCCACCCGGTGGTCTCAGTGTCGAAGCGAGCAGGGGCCCGAAGGGGCCAGGTGGAGGGAACGCGGTGGCGGCGTCGGACATGGAGGAGGAGTGCGAGGTGCTCATGGGGCCAGCATGCCACCGGGCTGCGACATCAATGCGCCGGTGCCAGTGCGCCTCGGCCGGCTGTCCGGCGCCCGCGTGCAGGTCTCGCCCTCGCCGGTCGCTCCGGTGGATACCGGACCGGCCCCACTAGGATCGGGCCATGAGCACAGAGGTCGAGATCGGACGCTCCAAGCGTGCCCTGCGCGCCTACTCCTTCGACGACATCGCCCTGGTGCCGGCGCGCCGCACCCGAGACACCTCCGAGGTGCGCGTGGGCTGGCAGATCGACGCCTACCACGTGGATCTGCCGGTCATGGCCTCTCCCATGGACTCGGTGATGAGTCCCGAGACCGCCATGATGGTGGGGCGCTTGGGCGGCATCGGTGTGCTGGACCTGGAGGGGCTGTGGACCCGCTACGAGGACCCCACCGAGGCGCTCGAGCGCATCCGCCGGGCGGATCCGTCCCGGGCCACCAGCGTCCTGCAGGAGGTCTACCGCGCTCCGGTCAGGCCCGAGCTCATCACCGAGCGGCTCACCCAGATCCGTGCCTCCGGCGTCGTCGTCGCCGGGCGACTCAGCCCCGCCCAGACGCAGCGTCACTGGCGCACCGTGGTCGAGGCGGGTGTGGACCTCATGGTCATCCGCGGCTCCTTCGTGTCGGCCGAGCACGTCTCGGGATCCGTCGAGCCCCTCAACCTCAAGCGCTTCATCTACGAGCTCGACGTGCCCGTGGTGGTCGGCGGGGTGACCACCTACACCGCCGCCCTCCACCTCATGCGCACCGGCGCGGCCGGAGTCCTCGTGGGGCAGGGCGGCGGGGCCTCCTCCTCCGTGCGCCAGGTCCTGGGGCTGCACATGCCCATGGCCACCGCCGTGGCCGACGTCGCCGGGTGCCCGGCGCGACTACCTCGACGAGTCCGGGGGTCGCTACGTCCACGTCATCGCCGACGGCTCGGTGGGCAACCCGGCGACGTCGTCAAGGCTATCGCCTGCGGCGCGGACGCCGTCATGCTCGGGGCCGCCCTGGCCCGGGCCGAAGAGGCCCCCGGCGGCGGTTACCACTGGGGCGCTGAGGCCCGCCATGAGCGCCTGCCGCGGGGCTTCCGCAGCCACGTGGGCACGGTCGGGCACCATGGCCGAGATCCTCAACGGCCCCTCCGACCGCGCCGACGGCACACTCAACCTCATGGGAGCGCTGCGCCGCACCCTGGCCACCACCGGCTACGCGGACGTCAAGGAGCTCCAGCGGGTCGAGGTCGTCCTGGCTCCCTACACCGGTTCTTGAGCGAGAGCCGCCACGACAAGCCGTGTTTTTGAGGGGTGGAACAGTGCAACAGAGCCGTGATCTCGGGTAGTCTCGGCCGGGACGGCAGCCGCTGCGCTGCTCAGACCGGTGCGGGGGCATGATCCGGTTCCCGCGCCGCTAGCCCCCACATGTCACAAGGAGCTTCACATGGCCCAGGTCACCGCCACCATCGCTTCCAAGGTCGGTCTGCACGCCCGTCCCGCTGCCACCTTCGTCAAGGCCGTCGCCGAGAAGGGCGTCCCGGTCACCATCGCCAAGGAGGGCGGCGCTGCGGTTGACGCCTCCTCCATCCTCGGTGTGATGACCCTGGGCGCCGGCTTCGGCGACGTCGTCACCCTGGCCTCCGACGCCGACGGCGCCGAGGCGGCCCTCGAGGACCTCAAGGCCCTCCTGGAGACCGACCTGGACGCCTGAGAACAGGCCCAGCCGGACGGGGCGCGCTCCACTGCGGGGCGTGCCCCGTCCGCGTTGAGACGTCGGCACGCACCACCCGTGTCGAAGAGCGTTGCGGACCCGCCATGAGCATTGCCATCGCCCCTCGTGCCCTCCCCTGCTGTTCGGGGCACTGTCCCTTCTTCTCGGAGCCTTCCCCACCGACATCCGCCGCCAGAACACCGCGGTCATGGTGGGAGCGGGAGCCGTCTCACTCGGATGCGCCGCCATGCTCGGCCTCGCCCTGGTCCCTGAGCGCCACCGTGTGGGCGTGGCCTGCGGACTCATGTGGACCGGTGGGCAGGTCTCGTCCTGTGGGCCTTCCGCGCCTGGGGCGTCAGTCGCACCATGCCTCTGACCACCGCCCTCCAGCTCCCTGCTCAACGCCACCCCTGGGCGTGAGCCTCTTCGGTGAGTGGCGCGTCCCCGGGGCCCTGATCCTGGGGATGGTGGCGCTCGCGCTCATCATGCTCGGCGCCGCCGCCTGCTCCTGGCAGGAGCGCACCGGCCCCGGTCCCACTCCCCGCGCAGCGACGTGCCGGTCTGCTGGCCACCGCCGCCTCAGCCGTCCTCTACGGCTCCCTACCCCTCGCTGCTGCGCGCCGTCGAGGTACCCCCGGCCCACGCCGTCGGACCCATGGGGCTGGGACTGCTGGCCGGTGCCGGACCGTGCGCCCTCATCCCAGCCGCGGCGCGCGCCCCTACGAGGCCCGAGGATCGTTCCGGCCGCGCTCGCCGGGGGCCTGTGGGCGGTCGGTAACGCCCTCATGCTGCGCTCGACGGCGGCTGTTGGTGTGGCCTCCGGCTTCACCCTCTCCCAGCTCGGCTTCGTCCTGGCCACCATCGGTGGTCTGACCATCCTGGGGGAGGAGCGCACCGGGCGGGAACGCACGGCGGTGGCCGCCGGCGTCGCGGCAGCCGTCGTCGGCCTGGTCCTCATGGGGCTGGCGACCGGCATGGACACCGGCGCGTCCCCCTCACAGTAGCCGGTGCTCTGGAGGCGGATCTTCTGACCTGAGTTGCACAGGTTTTTTTAGTGCCCTGTTGGGATGCTCAGGGCGGTGAGGATTTCTTCGGCTTCGGGGGTCAGGGGGTCGGCGGCGGTGAGGTGGTGGCCGTTGAGGTTGATGGTGATCTCCTGGAGGGCTTGAGGGCACGGATGATGCGTTTGATGCTGATCCCGGTGGTGTCCTGGAGGTGTCGGGCGATGGCCAGGGAGGCCATGACCACGGTCAGGTGCGCCTCGATGGCATCGCGGGTGTGGTGGAAGACCGGCCGGGCTCTCAGGTCGTGCTTGCTCATCGGCGAAGGACTGCCCGGGCGTGCCACAGCTCGTGATACGAGGAGACCACCTCACCGGCGCCCATCAGGCGGGACGGAACGAAAGGTGGCGTAGCCCTTGAGTCCCACCAGGGAACGGGCCCTGGCCAGGGAGGCCTCGTCCAGGGTGGTGTCACCGGCGTGGGTGGTGACAAAACGCGTGCCCTTGGGGCGCTTCTCGCCGGCGACGGATGGCCCGGGCGCGGTTGGCCTGGGCGGTCAGGGTCTGCTGTCCCTGGCGGCGCGCTTCTTGGAGTAGGCCCAGATGGCCCTCCATGAGCCTGGGTGGGTGTGCGGGTCCCACACCGGCTCGGCCTTGCGGCTCTTGTCCCGCTCGCTCCTGGAGCCCCTCCTGGGGGTGATGGTGTCGATGACCTGGCCGTCGGTGAAGGCGTCACCTTCCCAGTGGAAGTGGGCCTCCAGGTCGCCTGGGGCCCGGGTGGTGCGGGCCCCGACAATGAACCGCAGCCTTGCCTCATGCAGAGACTTGAGGTTGGCCGCTGAGAGCATGCCGGCGTCGGCGACGATGATGAGGTCCTCGATGCCGTGGGCGGCCTGGAAGGCCTCCACGACGGGGATGATCGTGGTGGTCTCGGCCTTGTTGCCCTCCCAGCAGCCGACCTGGAGAGGAAAACCGGCCCGGTCGACCAGCAGGCCGACGATGATCTGGGGGTCGACCCTCCGCTCTTTGGAGTAGCCGACCCGCCGCAGGTCGTCCTCACGCTCGGCCTCGAAGTAGAGGGGGTGACGTCGTACAGGCACAGGGCAAGGCCACCACTGGCGGTGACGTGCTCGAACAAGGCCCCAGAGATCGCCTGGCGGTAGCCCCGCTCGACACAGCGGCCCAGGGACGCGTACAGGGTGTTGCGGTGAGCCGGGAACGACCACCCCACCCCCACAATCCCAACGAAAAACCCCACCCCTGAAACACAAACCACCCCAACCTGTGCAACTCAGGTCTGAAGCCCGTGCGCGGCCACGACGACGGCGCCGCCGCAGCGCAAGGCTGCGGCGGCGCCGTCGATCGGAGGGTAGGTGATGGGCGAACGGCCCTCACTGGTACGGGCTCAGCAAGGCCCGATCAGTCTCAGCCCTGCTCGCCCCCGGAGGGATTCGGCTTGATCCACCACCACAGGCCCATGCCCGCGGCGATGGCCAGCAGGCCCAGGCCCGACCACAGGTTGGCGTTGATGCCGCCGGTCTTGCTCATCTCCTCGGCGCTGTTGAACAGGACCGAGCACACCACCAGGTAGAGGCCGATGAGCCCCAGAGCCCCGGTGATGACCGCCCGGATGTCCGTGAGTGAACGATTGCTCATGAGTGTTCTCCTTCGTGTGTCCGGGCCGGACTAGTGGAAGATGCTGTTGAGTACGATGACCAGGACCCCGGCGATGATCCCCAGCGGGATCGGACGGCGGTACCAGGGCAGCTCGTGCAGGTGCGGGTCGGTGCGTCTCGCTCTTGGGGGTCAGGGCGTAGACGAAGCCCTTGAGCTCGGAGTCGGGCTTGGGTGCAGTGGCCATGGAGACCAGCACCGTGATGACGACGTCGACCGTGAAGGCCACTCCCGCCGCCAGAAAGGCGCCGCCCTGCCCCGGCATGACCAGGTGCTTGGTCCAGATGAGGATGTTGACCCCTAGGGCGCCCAGGGTTCCGCTGATGAGGCCGATCCAACCGGCGTGCGGGGTGGCCCGCTTCCAGAACATCCCGATGATGAAGGTCGCGAACAGCGGCGCGTTGAACATCGAGAACAGCGTCTGGAGGTAGTCCATGAGGTTGGAGTAGCTCGACGCGATGATCGCGGTGAGGATCGCGACCACGGAGGCCGTCAGGGTCGAGAGCTTGCCGACCATGAGGTAGTGGGCGTCGTCGGCGTTCTTCTTGATGTAGTGCTGGTAGATGTCCACGCCCCACACGGTGTTGAAGGCGGAGATGTTCGCCGCCATGCCCGCCATGAAGGAGGCCAGTAGACCCGTGATCGCCAGCCCCAGCAGACCGTTGGGCAGCAGGTCGCGCATGAGGTAGAGGACCGCGTCGTTGAACTGGTATCCAGCCCCGGAATCTGCCTTGAGCTGTTGGATCTCCGAGACCATGACGCCGGCGACCATGCCCGGGACGATGACGAGGAAGGGCACGAACATCTTGACGAAGGTGCCGATGATCGGGGTCGACTGGGCCGAGGAGATCGAGTCCGAGGCCATGGCCCGCTGCACCTCGACGAAGTTCGTCGTCCAGTATCCGAAGGACAGCACGAAGCCCAGGCCGAAGACCAGGCCGACGACGGACAGCAGGTTGGAGTCGAAGCCGGAGATCGAGTTGCCGGGCCAGGAGTGCAGCTGCTGAGCCGCGACCTTGGCTGCCTCGCCGGCGTCGTCGGGGTGGGCGGCCGTGGCAGCGGCAGTGATCTTGCTGGTCAGGCCGTGCCAGCCGCCCACGCGGTGCAGGCCGATGAGGGTCAGGGGCAGCAGGGCCGCCACGATGACGAAGAACTGGAGGACCTCGTTGTAGATCGCCGCGGAGAGCCCACCCATGGTGATGTAGGAGAAGACGATGACGGCGGCCACGATGAGCCCCACCCACAGGGGCCAGCCCAGCAGCCAGTTCATGATCTTGCCCAGCAGGTACAGGTTGATACCGGCGATGAGCAGCTGGGCCAGGGCGAAGCTGAGCGCGTTGACCAGGTGTGCGGCGGTGCCGTAGCGCTTGAGCATGAACTCGGGCACCGAGCGCACCTTGGAGCCGTAGTAGAAGGGCATCATGACCAGACCCAGGAAGATCATGGCCGGGACCGCGCCGATCCAGAAGTAGTGGAAGGTCGGCATGCCGTACTGGGCGCCGTTGGCCGACATATCCCATGATCTCGACGGCGCCGAGGTTTGCCGAGACGAAGGCGATACCGGTCACCCAGGCCGGCAGGGAGCGGCCCGAGGTGAGGAAGCCATCGGCCGTGGCCGCCTTGGCGCGGGCGATGAGCCCGACGCCGATGACGAAGGCGAAGTAGATCGCGATGGGGATGTAGTCGTACCAGCGTGCGGCGATGAGTGTGCCGGGTGACGCTGACGAGGCTGATAAAGCGTTCAGCGTGGAGGACATCGGTGTACCTCTCAAGGGATAAGTGTTCACATGGGCAGGGTCGTTCATGCCCGCCCGGCAGGCTAACATAATCCGTCCTGAGCAGGGCTTTCACGGCTGGCTGCACGCCAGGGAAGATCGTGCGAGTTCGCTGAGTGGGGCGCGTGCCCACGCAGACGCACCGGATCGTGAGCACGGCGGACGAGGGTGGGTGACCGGCCGGTGGGCCCGCGGTGGGTAGAGTGCCCTCCATGACGCTGACTGCTGCTGCCGACGGCTCCTCCCTGGGCAACCCGGGACCGGCCGGCTGGGCCTGGTACGTGGATGACGACTGCTGGGCCGCCGGGGGCTGGGAGAGCTCGACCAACAACCGCGGCGAGCTCACCGCCGTCCTGGAGCTCCTGCGGGCCACCGAGGCCGCCGGGCTCGCCGGCGAGGAGCTCCTCATCCAGTGCGACTCCCAGTACGTCATCAACTCCCTGACCAAGTGGCGCCACGGCTGGAAGAAGCGCGGCTGGCGCAAGGCCGACGGCAAGCCCGTCCTCAACGCCGACCTCGTCAAGGACCTCGACGCTGCGCTCGCGGGCCGCACCGTGCGCTTCGAGTGGGTGCGCGGGCATGTCGGTCACCCCATGAACGAGGCCGCCGACTCCCGGGCCCGCGGCGCCGCCACCGCCTTCCAGCAGGGCCGCCCGGTGCCCTGAGGGGACCGGGCTGGACCCGCGGGCGGTCGGGCACTGGGGAATCGGGAGGCGCAGCAGGCACCTGGTGCCACGTCGTCGAGCGCCCCCTGCTGCGCCGCAGACCGACGCCCTGTTCTGACGGCTGAGAAGAAGGCTGAGGATCGGGGTGCAGCATCCGCAGGACCCCGGTGAGCGTCTCTCACAGAAACGGCACAGGTCCGTCAAACACGTGGCATAAGGCCTCCCGCGAGGCTTACCGCCATGACGACGACGAGCCCCGCCCTCCCCGCTTCCCCGCCCGACGATCCTGAGCCGCCTGGCCGGCCTGCGCCGCCGCATCCCCACGGTCGTCCTCTTCGCCGCCGTGTCCTTCACCGGTTGGAGCGTCGACTACGCGCTGGTCCTCATCCTCAACTCGCTGACCGACTCGGTCCTCTACGCCGTCGTCGGAGCGCGGATCGTCTCCTGCACCCTGGGCTTCCTGCTCAACCGGCGCCTGTTCGGGGCCGGCCCGGAGACCTTCTGGCGCTCGGCCGGCGGCTACACGGCGGTCCAGGGCGGGGTCACGGCGACGTCCCTACACCGGCATCTCGAGTCCTCACCGGCGCCGGCGCGCCCCTGTGGCTGGCCAGGTGCTGGTGGACTCCACGCTCTTCATCGTCAACTACCTGGCCCAGTCCCGCCTCGTCTATCGCGTCCCGGCGCAGCAGCTGGTCCCGGCCCCGGCCCCTGGCCACCGCGGCCTGAGAGTCCGGGGCGGAGGCTCAGGACTGGGCGTCGCGCATGAGGATGACGAGCTGGACCCGGTCGCGCAGGTCCAGCTTGGTCAGGATCCGGGTGACGTTCTTCTTGACCGAGTCCGGGGCCAGGACGAGGCGCTGAGCGATCTCCGCGTTCGTCAGCCCCTGGGCCACCAGGTCCGCCACCTCGCGCTCGCGGGGGCTGAGATCGTCGAGGCGCTGGCGTGCCGCGCGCTGACGGGGTGAGGCCACGGGGCTGAGCATGTGCCGGTTGAGCAGCTCGCGGGTGATGCGCGGAGTGAGGATCGCGTCCCCGGAGCTGACCGCCCGCAGCGCCTGGTGGAGGTCGGCCGTGCGGGTGTCCTTGAGCAGGAACCCGGAGGCGCCGGCCGACAGCGCCCCGAAGGCGAACTCGTCCTGGTCGTAGGTGGTCAGCACCAGGACCCGGATCGAGGGGTAGAGCTGGCAGATGCGGGCCGTGGCATCGATCCCGTTGAGCACCGGCATGCGCACGTCCATGAGGACGACGTCGGAAGCGGCCGGCGCTCCTCAAGCAGGGCTGCGAGCTGGTCGAGGGCGTCCTGACCGTGGACGGCCTCGGCCGTGACCTGCAGGTCGTCGGCCCGGTTGATGATGAGGGACAGGCCCATGCGGGTGGCTCGCTGGTCGTCGACGATCATCACCGTGATCGGCCTGAGGTCGCTCGACGAGCTCGCGGTGCCAGGCCTGGCGACCGGTCTGGAGGCGGTGGGTGAGGATGCGGGGTCGGACGTGGACGGGCTCATCGCGGAGTGCCTTCCGGGAAGGGGACGAGGGCGCGCACTACCCAGCCGGATGCACCCTCATAGGTCGTGGGGCCGGCGGACAGCGTGCCGCCGTGCCCACCGACCGCGGCGGCCAGGTTCGCCAGCCCGTGGCCGGCCGCCGCCGGTGCCTGAGACGAGTCCGGGAAGCCGTTTGCGTGGCCTGGCTGAGCGGCGCGACCGTCGTCGGACACGGTGATCCGCGTGGAGGCCTGGTCATGGTCCAGGGAGACGACGACGCGCGTGGCGCCCTCTGCGTGGCGCATGACATTGGTCAGGGCCTCCCGGACGACGACGTAGACGACCTCCCCGAGGGCCTGACTGCTTGATGCGTCGAGGGGGCGCCTGCCGGTCTCGGTGAGAGCCGCACTGATACCGGTGGCTCTCACCGTGGTCAGCAGGTCGTCGAGCCGGTCCCAGCCGGCTGCGCCCGAGGGGGACTGCGGGCCCTCCGAGACCCGGCCGGTGAGGGGATCGGTGGTCTCGGCGTCGTCGGGGGAAGGGCCCGGTGCCGTCTGGAGTGAGGCGACGGCGCGTCGGGTGTCGGCCAGACCCTCGCGAGCCAGGGCGTTCATCATGTCAATGGCCTCATCTGTCTGTGGGCTGCCGCCGGCCCCCTGCATCCCCTCAGACAGGGCGATGATCGCGGTCAGGGCGTGGCCCACGGAGTCGTGGAGCTCGGCCGCCACCCGGGCCTGGTGGCGGGCGGCGTCGCGCTGGGCGACCAGCCGATGTTCGGCGGACTGTGCTGCCAGCTGGGCGTCCCCGTGTTCCAGGGCCTCCCGGCGTGAGCGGGAGATCGAGGCCACCGCGAGCACGAGGACCAGGATGAGGATTCCCGGGCTCAACGTGCTCACCTGCGGCCACTTGGCCAGTGCCGTGGGGACGAGGGTGCACAGTGTGCTGATGCTGAAGCCGATGAGTCGGTCGCGGGTGGAGGCGGTGACGAGCAGGGCGTAGAGGGCCAGCATGGACAGCAGGTTGAGTCCGCCGCGCGGCCCCCACAGGTCGACGGCGCCCGAGGCCAGGCTCGTGACAATGACGACGGCGAGGGGCCAGAGGCGTCGGGCCACCAGTGAAGCGGCGAGCAGCAGGGCGACGATCACCCAGCCTCGCAGGGGCAGGTGCGGGTAGGTGTACGAGGCCACGTTCAGCACCATCAGCTGGAAGAGGCCCGCGGCCCCGGCCACCGCCCACAGGGTCAGGGCGCTGGTGCGCCACCACTGAGCCACCCGGTCCAGGAGGGTCCGTGGGACCCGGGAGACGTGTGCCGGCTCGGGCACTGCGGGAACGTGGCTCATGACTGTCGCCTCACTGCGCGGCGCAGAGCCAGGGCCAGCAGGGCCACCCACACCAGGCAGATGACGCCCTCGAATGCTGCGGCGCCCGGTGAGGCCACGTTGCCCGGGCTCATAGCGGACGTGGTTCGGGTCAGTGAGGCTGCGGGGTTGAGGACACTCAGCGGTCGGGCCGCGAGAAGCATCGCCATCCCCGCAATGGTGCTCAGCAGCACGGTGGACATCGTGGTGGCGAAGGACGTCATGACCGCGCCCAGCCAGGTGACGAAGGTGAGGATGACCCACATTCCCAGCGCGCGACGACGGCGAAGCGCGGCAGGTAGGCGACCAGACCCACCAGGGTTGAAGCCCAGGGCGAGGCCCGTCACCGCGGTGGTCAGGGCCAGGACCGCGGTGGTGAGAGCCGCGACCTGGAGCCCGTGCAGCAGCTTGCCCGCAACCATGGCGGTCTCCAGCCCGGTGGCGCTCATTCTCTGCCAGTTTCTTCCCTGGTGCTCACTGCTGGCGATCTGCGCGGCGAAGGCACCCAGCGCCAGCGGCAGGAACAGCATCGAGAGCAGGAGCGTGGACTGGGACCACGTGATCTCCCAGGTGGCGCCCTGAGCCTCGAACTGGCTGCGGTAGCTGCGGTACTGCAGGTAGCCGGACAGGGAGCCCAGGGAGCACAGGATGGTGACGGCGACCCAGTACCACCGGTTGGGGGCCTTGCGGTTCTCCCAGTACCAGGCGGCTCGCACCGACGGGCGGGACTGGGGAGCGGGTGGAGCAGACCGGCTCAGGATAGTCGGTTGCGGCGTCGTGGATGGGCCGGAGGGACCGGGGAGCGTTGACGGGTGCTGAGCGGGCCGGAGGGGCCGGCCTGCCGTGGAACGTGTGACTGGTGCGGTGGTGCTCATCGGTGATTCTCCTGGTGGACGATAACGAGGTGGGCGGCGACGGTCCACCCGACCGCGACCAGCGCGGCGAGCGCCGCCAGGGTCCACGGCTGGGACGCGAGTGTCATGTCGCCGATTTCCCGCATGGACTTGTAGGAGGCGACCGTGTCAATGGGGGTGGCGGCCGGAACGATGCCCCAGGGCAGCAGCCATGAGAACCTCCCGAGGTAGGCGTAGGGCAGGCTCTCGGCGATGAGACCGCCGATGGCCGCCACCCCCAGGCCGATGCCCTGCTTGTCGAAGCAGGTGGACAGCGTCAGCTGGACCGCGGAGATGGCCAGCGTTGAGCATGCCACCACCACAAGGGCAGGAGGCAGCGTGCGCCAGTAGGAGTCGGTGACGGTCAGCCCGATCGGGCCGGCCAGCACGGTGACAAGTGTGAAGAGGGCCGTCTCCATGCACAGGACCGTGAGGATCACGATGACCAGCTTGCCCCGGTAGCGGGTCAGGGCGCTCTGCCCCAGCGCCGTCATCAGCTGCCCCATGCGCTCCTCGGTGTCCACGGTGACGATGCGCGAGGCCAGGACCGCGGTGATGATGGGCATGAGGAAGGCGATGATCTGGATGAACTCATCCAGGGCGAGCGTGGCGTGGCGTGCGGCAACCGGGCCGCTCGCCCGATGGGTGATGAGCATGCTGCACCATGCCAGGCACACGGCGGTGGCGCTGGCGGCGATGAGCCAGTAGCGCTTGCGGCGCAGCTTGCCCAGCTCGAGGGCCAGGGTGGTCCACGCCCGGCGCAGCGGGGAGAGGGTGAGTGCGCGCGGCGCCGCCGGTCGCGTCGGGGCCGTGCCAGGTGCTGTGTCGGTGGTGTTGGCTGCGCGGCCGTGGTGGCCGCCGGGCCCGCTGTACTCACTGGGGTGCTCATCGGTTCATCTCCTGAGAGGCGAGGGGCGGCTGGGCGGCCAGGACCGGCTCGGTCAGCTCCAGGAAGGCCTGCTCGAGGGTCTTGCGCACGGTCTGGACCCGGTAGACGGTCGTCCCGGAGGAGACGATGCGGGTGATGAGCTCGCCGACGACGTCGTCGGGCATCATGGGGTGCGCACGGCGCCGTCCCGCACCTCGTGGGTCACCCCTGAGGGAGGTCAGGAGCGCGGCGACGGCCGTGGGCGAGGAGACGAGCAGCTCGATGACCCCTCGTCGCGCAGTCCGGCCAGGGCGCCCTGATAGCGCAGGCGTCCGGCGCAGATGATGCCGACGGTGTCGGCCATCTGCTCGATCTCGGACAGGATGTGGGAGGAGACGATGATCGTCACGCCCTCCTGGCGGGCCAGGGTGACGATGAGCTGGCGGATCTCGGCCACCCCGGCGGGGTCGAGCCCGTTGGTCGGCTCGTCCAGGAGCATGAGGGCCGGGTTCGACAGCAGCGCCATGGCCAGTCCCAGGCGCTGCTTCATGCCCATGGAGTAGTGCTTGACCTGCTTGTTCTCCTGCCCGACGAGGTTGACGGTGGCCAGGGCGTGCTGGACGCGGTTGGAGGCCAGCCCCAGGTAGGAGGCCACCATGGCCAGGTTCTCCTGCCGGTCAGGCTCGGGTAGTAGGAGGGGCCCTCGATGAGGGAGCCGATGGTTCCCGGCGGCAGGGGGTGGCGCTGGCTGACCGGGCGTCCCAGGACGCTCATGCTGCCCGACGTCGGGCGGGTCAGTCCCAGCAGGAGCTTCATCGTGGTGGACTTGCCGGCGCCGTTGGGGCCCAGGAAGCCGTAGATGCCGCCGGCGGGCACGGACAGGTTCAAGCCGTCGACGGCGTTGACACCGTTGTAGGTGCGGGTCAGTCCCTCAGTGACCACGACGAGTCCCTCCGAGGGGAGGAGGAGGCTGGGGCGGGCACGGCGCCGGGCACTGCTGGGGCGGGCACGGCGCCGGGCGCTGCCGGGGCGGGGAAATGAAGGGCGTGGCCGGTTGTGGAGTCGGTGCGGGGACCGGCGCCCCCGTTCGATGGCCGCGGTCTGGGGCAGGGGTGTTGTGGGAGGGGCGGGGGCCTGGTGTGCTGGTGACAGGTGCGTTGCTCATGACTCCATGGAAGCCCTCAGGGCCTGCGCGCGCACCGCCGTCGGCCGGTTTGTCCCCCTGGGATGACGACGGTGCCGCAGCCTCCCCTGGTGGGGCGGCTGCGGCACCGCGGTGATCGTCCCGGGGCCCGGCAGTGCTGGGCGTCAGATTCCTGTGCGCACTGCCGGGAGCGGCTCAGATGAGGGTGAGCGCCTGGCGGGCGATGGCGAGCTCCTCGTTGGTGGGCACCACGAGCACGGTGACCTTCGAGTCCGGGGTGGAGATGATGCGCGGCTCGTCGGAGCGGGTCTCGTTGACCTCCTGGTCGATCTTGACACCCATGAAGCCCAGGCGCTCGCCGAGCTCACGGCGCAGGTTCGCGTCGTTCTCGCCGATACCGGCGGTGAAGGTCAGGGCGTCCAGGCCGCCCATGACGGCGGTGTAGGCGCCCACGTACTTCACGAGCCGGTGCAGGTAGATGTCCATGGCCTCGCGGGCCTCCTGCTCACCGGCGCCGATGCGCTTCCACACCTCGCGCATGTCGTTGTCCCCGGCCAGGCCCTTCATGCCCGAGCCGCGGTTGAACAGGTGGTCGATCTCGTCGATGGACATGCCGGCCACGCGTGCCAGGTGGAAGACGGCGGCCGGGTCGATATCGCCGGTGCGCCCGCCCATGACCAGGCCCTCCAGCGGGGTCAGGCCCATGGAGGTGTCCACGGCGTGCCCGGCCACGACCGCCGAGGCCGAGGCCCCGTTGCCCAGGTGCAGGACGACCTGCTTGAGGTCGTCGCGCCCCAGGAGCTCGGAGACCGCCCCGGAGACGAACTGGTGGCTGGTGCCGTGAGCCCCGTAGCGGCGGATGGAGTAGGTGTCGGCGACCTCGCGGTCCAGGGCGTAGCGGGCGGCCTCCTCGGGCAGGTCCTGGAAGAAGGCGGTGTCGAAGACGGCCACGTGCGGCACGTCGGACAGGAGGCGGCGCCCCACCTCGATGCCCTTGAGGTGGGCGGGGTTGTGCAGCGGGCCCAGCGGCACGAGCTGCTCGATCCGGGCCACGACGTCGTCGTCGATGAGGGCCGGGCCGGAGAAGTAGCGCCCGCCCTGACGACCCGGTGGCCCACGGCCACGATGTGGGCGTCGGCCAGCGAGGGGCCCCTGCCTCGAACAGGCGCAGCACTCGGACAGGCCGAAGCCGTGGTCGGGGACCGGCTCGGTGATCTCGGTGCGCTCCTCGCCGTGCTTGTGGGTGATGGCGCCGGTCTCCTCACCGATGCGCTCCACCAGGCCCGGAGGCGAGCGAGGCGCCCGAGTCGGGGTCGACCAGCTGGTACTTGATGGAGGAGGAGCCGGAGTTGATAACGAGGACGGTGCGCTGAGTCACGGGGTGCCTTTCAAGAACGGTCGGGGATGAACGCGGGGATGACTGGATGACTGATGCCGGTCCCGGGTGAGCCTCAGCGGCGTGGGGCCGGGTCCCGGCCCCACGCCGCTGAAGGGCTCAGCCCTGGGCCTGGACGGCGGTGATGGCGACGGTGTTGATGATGTCCTCCACCAGGGCGCCGCGCGAGAGGTCGTTGACCGGCTTGTTGAGGCCCTGGAGGACCGGGCCGATGGCGATGGCGCCCGAGGAGCGCTGGACCGCCTTGTAGCCGATGTTGCCGCTGGACAGGTCCGGGAAGATGAAGACGTTGGCCCGTCCCGGCCACGAGCGAGTCCGGGGCCTTCTTGGCGGCCACGGTCGGGTCGATGGCGGCGTCGTACTGGATGGGGCCCTCGACGGCGAGGTCGGGCTCCTTGGCCCGCACCAGCTCGGTGGCCTCACGGACCTTGTCCACGTCCGCGCCCTTGCCGGAGGTCCCGGTGGAGAAGGACAGCATCGCCACACGCGGCTCGACGCCGAACTGGCGGGCCGTGGCGGCCGAGGAGATGGCGATGTCGGCCAGCTCGGCGGCGTTGGGCTCGGGGTTGACGGCGCAGTCGCCGTAGACGAGCACCCGGTCCTGCAGGAGCATGAGGAAGACCGAGGAGACGATGGAGGTCCCCGGCTTGGTCTTGATGATCTGGAAGGAGGGACGATCGTGGGCGGTGGTGTGGGCGGCGCCCGAGACCATGCCGTCGGCGTCTCCCATGTGGACCATCATCGTGCCGAAGTAGGACACGTCCTGGACCTTCTCGCGGGCCTGCTCCAGGGTGACGCCCTTCTTGGCGCGCAGGCGAGCGAACTCCTCGGCGTACTTCTCCAGCAGCTCGGGGTCGTCCGTGGCGACGACTCGGGCGGCGGCGATGTCCAGGCCCAGCTCGGTGGCGCGGGCCCGCACCGTGGTCTCGTCACCCAGCAGCACCAGGTCGGCGATGCCGCGGCGCAGGATGGCGTCGGCGGCGCGCAGGACCCGGTCGTCGTCGGGCTCGGGCAGGACGATGGTCTTGCGGTTGGTGCGCGAGCGCTCCACCAGCTCGGCCTGGAACATGATGGGGGTGACGACTTCGGAGGGCTCGACCTCCAGGGCCGACAGGAGGGCCTCGACGTCGGCCTCCTGCTCGAAGGTGGTCACGGCGACGTCGATCTTGCGCTCGGAGCCGTGGGCGAGCAGGCCCTGCAGGGAGCCGGCCGCGGAGGCGGCGGCGAAGGTGTCCAGCGGAGAGGTGATGACCGGGATGTTGACGTCCAGCCCCTCCAGGAGGCGCAGCGCGTGGGGCGCCACCTCGAAGCCGCCGTTGAGGACGAGACCCGACAGGATCGGGAAGCTCGAGGAGGCCTGGGCCGCCATGAGGGAGATGAGCATGGCGGAGCGGTCGGCCGGGACGATGGCGAGCTGCCCGGCGGTCAGGCGCTCCAGGACGTGGGAGACGTCCATGGCGCACACGAGGACGGACTCGGCCTCGCGGTCGAGCAGCGTCTCGTCACCGGCGATGAGGGTGCCCTCGACGGCGTCGAGCACCTCGCGCACCACCGGGGCCGCCAGCAGCGGAACCTCGGGCAGCGTGGTGGAGGTGATGCCCTCGATGGCGGTCAGTGCCTCGCCGATGGCCTGGCGGGTCTCGGGCAGGCACTTGTTGGCCACGACCGCGACGGTGCGGGCGTGGTTGTCGGCGATCTCGGCCATGGAGACCTCCACGGAGGCGACGACGTCCTCCACGTCATTCTGCCCGGAGACCACCAGCAGCACCGGGACGCCGATGTTGGCGGCCACCCGGGCGTTGAGGGCCAGCTCGGGGTTGCCGGCGACGTCGGTGAAGTCCGAGCCGTCGATGATGACGACGTCGTGCTCGCGCGCCATGGCCCGGTAGGCGTCGACGATGCGTGCCAGGGCCTCCTCGGGGTCGGCGTGGAACTCGTCCCAGGTCGCGCCGACGCACTGCTCGGGGGGCGTGGTGGAGCCGGCACGGTTCAGCAGGAGGCTGAGGAAGGCATCGCCCTCACGGCTCTCCACGAAGGGGCGGAAGACGCCGACCTTGGCGACCACCTTGGTCAGACAGGAGACCAGCCCGAGGGCCACCGTTGACTTCCCGGTTCCGGCGTTGGGTGAGGCGATGTAGATACTGCGCGCCACGTTAGGTCCTTCTCGCGTTGTCTTGGAGTCAGGGGCGCCGGCTCATTCCGGTGCCGTACGGGTCCGATTGTGCCCCTACCTGCGGGTCGTCTGCGACCAAAGGCCCGATCTCCGTCCGTCTTGTGATGTGGGAACGGGCACATAGCCAGGGGCCGGCATAGGTGTCATAGGCGCTAGTCCGCCCGTGTGGTCGGCCGGTGGCCGGGCGAGGAGGGGAGCGTGGTCCGTCCGGTCCCGGGGTCGACGTTCACTGCGATGTTCACCGCGACGTCGTCGGGGGACTGCCCCGGGGTGAACCGTGCTCCTTGAGAGATCCAGACCGTGTAGGTCGACGACGGGTCGCCCGGCTGAGGCAGGAACAGGGCGACCGCCTGTCCGCCGCCCGCTTCCTGCGCTGCAGCGACGGCGCGATGCGGCCCGATGTCCTGGGCCCGGCCCGCGCTGGTCGGTTCCGCCGGGGACTGGTGAGCGGTCATGGAGACCGGTGAGGCCGGTTGGGTGGGGCGGATACTGAACGCGCTGGCGTAGTAGCCCCACAGGAACAGCAGGGGGAGAAGGACCAGTCCGGCCGCCTTGAGCAGGTCGGTGTCCCGGGAGAGGCGCTGAGTGCGCCAGTGGGAGGACAGAGCGGTGCGTCGATGGCGCTGCAGCGGCCACCATGTGCGCAGCCCGCTGACGGTCAGGACCACGAGGACCACGCCAGCGGTGGCCACGACCAGGCCCCCGACGGTCAGGCTCCGCCGGCCGGCCCACCAGCCGGTGTGGGGGATCTCCTGGGACATCCAGTGCACGTGGCCGGGCCCCCGACAGGACAGCAGGCAGCGGTGCAGGTTGTCCAGGACGGCGACCCAGACCGGTGCCGCCGACGCCCTGCTGATCTCATGTCCGGTGGAGGGATCAATCGCGTAGGTGCCTTGCTCGGTCCGCACCTCGACGACGTCGGTGTCCCACGTTGCCGACAGGACCGGCTCGTCGGGATGGCGGTTCTTGATCGTCTCGACCGCCTGTGGCAGCGAGACCTGGCTGGAGTCGGCGGCGCTGCCGGAGGCGGCTGGGCTCAGTGAACGCAGAATCTCGGTCTGGTGCGGCAGGAGCGTGCCGCTGAGAGTGATGACCAGCAGTCCCAGGCTGGCCGCCGCCGACAGCCAGCGGCGCACGAGGGCCATCGCCCGGCGGGTGCAGGGAGGGTGGGGAGGGGAGGGGAGCGACCGAGGGATCCATGGCAGTCTTCACCGGGAGGGCTAGGACCCGGCGGGGGCCAGCAGGGCGGCCACGGCGCACAGGCAGGTCAGGACCGCAATGAGGGCGTAGACGTGGCGGCCGCGCTCGCGCCGCCGCCACAGGGAACAGGCGCCACTGACGCTGATTGCGGTGCCGGCGACCTGGATGACCAGGGCGGCGCCGACGGCCAGCGGGGCCCGCGGCGCCGATGACGGGAGCCAGGGCGTAGACGATGACGCACCTGAGGCCCGAGGCCCACAGTCCCAGCATGACGGCATGGATATCGGCGCTGACCAGGAAGGGGGCTGCCGCCTCGTCCTGCGTGACCGGGGAGGTGGCCGGGGATGCGACAGCGTCGACGTCGTCGCCGGCGTCCCTGCCAGACGAAACGTCAAGATAATCAATACTGGCCGTACTCTTCATACTGATGAATACGGTAACGGTCAGGATAAATCGCGTCAACGCTCCGCCATGGGCTGGCGATGTGATGTCAGACAGGCGTGTTTGAGGGAAATAACCGCTGGTGGGAGCCTGTTTTGTGGGCCGGAGAAATAGGGGCTGCTCGGCTGCGTGCTGGACGCGGACCGGCAGCCGGACCGGGCTAGCGCAGCAGGGGCAGTGCGGAGATGACGGTCAGGACGACGATGATCGGCTCGAAGACCCGCTGATCCATGTGCTCGGCGAGGCGTCGACCGGCCAGGGCCGAGGCGATGACGACCGGTGCGGCGATCGCCGCCAGCGACAGGGTCGTGGGGTTGACCAGGCCGGCTGAGACGGAGAAGGGCAGCTTGACCAGGTTGACCAGGAAGAAGAACCAGGCCGTCGTCCCCAGGAAGGCCTTGACCGGATAGCGGCAGGCCAGGAAGTACATGGAGGTCACCGGTCCGCCGGCGTTGGCGACCATCGTGGTGAAGCCGGCCAGGCTTCCGTAGACCAGGCGGGCCAGGCGGCTGCCGGCCGGGGCTGGACGTGCCACCTCGGGGGCGTCGTCGGACCTGTTCCTGGTGGCCGAGCGGCGCTGGTACAGCGTGACGGCGACCAGGATCAGCAGGATGGCGCCGATGAGGCGGCGGGTGGAGTCGTTGGAGGCCAGGTGCAGGAACAGGGCGCCGGCGCCGACGCCGGCCAGGACCGCCGGGACGAGCCTGCGCAGCATGCGGAAGTCCGCATCGCCGCGATAGCTCCACACGGCCAGCAGGTCGCCGGTCATGAGCATGAGCAGGATGGCACCGGTGGACTCCTTGGCGGGCAGGGCCGCGGTGCACAGGGCCACGGCGATGGTGGCCGTCCCGGGAAGGGCGGTCTTGGCGATGCCGCACAGGGCCGCCACGACCGCGAGCAGGATCCAGGCGGTGGTGGTCAAGGTGGGGAGCACGGGACCTCTCAGCGGTGAGAAGAGTCGGGAGTGTGGACTGAACTTTGTCCAGACTAATCATAGCCATCGACGGCGAGGGCCGGTGGGGTCCTCGCCGTCGATGGTGGCTTGCGTGAGTGCTGCCGGGGGCTGCGTCAACGGGGCGTCGCAGCGGTGCGCAGCAGCGTGGCGATCCCGGAGACGCCCAGGAAGATGAGTGCCGTCGCGGGCAGGGTTGCGCTGAGCAGGTGGTCCCAAAGAGCAGTGGGCTGGGTCGTCAGTCCGATCCCGTGAAGCAGGCCGAGAGCGGCTGCTCCTGCGCCGATCGAGAGGATCGAGACCGCGGCTCGCAGCGCCCGTCTGGCAGCCGGCCAGGGGTGATGAGCTGCAGCGGGGGCAGGGCCGCCCAGGCCGTGATCCCGGTGATGCCACAGACAAGTGCGCTCGAGGCGGGCGAGGCGTCATGGAGGAGGTGGTCAATCATCCCCTGGACCGCGACGAACCAGAAGAGGGCGCAGTAGGCGACCAGCAGGCCGTCGCTCCAGGTGAGGCGGTGATCCGTGCGCTCCCAGCGGCGGACATCGGAGAAGAACCCACGCACTGTGCCTGGAACCTGTGTCGAGGACATGACCCCTCCTCCTGTGCGTCATCGCGGTCAAGAGTGCCCTTTTCCAGAATAAACCCGCCGGTGCGCTTGAGCGAAGGGTGATGGTCGTCGGGCCCCAGCGGGGCGGGCGGCTCGCCCCGGGCGGTTGCCTGCGGCACCCTGAACGACGACGCTCCCGACCATCACTGGTCGGGAGCGTCGAGGTGAGGCGTCAGCCGGTGGGGTCCCGCTCGGAGGGGGAGTCCGCGCGAACCTCGCGACGTCTCAGGCCTTGAAGAGGGTTCCCTCAAGGTAGGCGCGTGCCTTGCGGGCGTACTCCAGGGGTTGGCGATGGCCGGGTCCTGCTCGGCCTCCACCAGGATCCACTCGGAGTAGCCGTGGTCCACGAGGAACTTGTAGGGGACGGTGAAGTCGATCGTGCCGTCGCCGGGGACGGTGAACATGCCGGCCAGGAAGGAGTCGAGGAAGGAGCGCTCGGCAGCCTTGGACTCCTCCATCTTCTCGGGACGCACGTCCTTGAAGTGGACGTGCTTGACGCGGTCGATGGTGGCCTCCAGCAGGCCCATGACGTCGCCGTCACCCACGTAGGCGTGGCCGGTGTCGAACAGGAGAGAGACCTTAGCCGGGTCGGTCAGCTCCATGAGGCGGATGGTCTCCTCCTTGGTCTGGATGACCGTGCCCAGGTGGTGGTGGTAGACGAGCTCCAGGCCGTGGGCGTGGGCGACGTCGCCCAGGCGGTTCAGGCCCTCGGCCAGCACCGGCCACTGCTCCTCGGTGAGCACCGGCTTGTTGGTGAAGATGCAGACGTCGCGGATGCCCTGGACCGAGCCGGTCTGCTCGGAGACGACGACGCGGGTGGCGCCCAGGTACTCCAGGTAGGCGCAGGTGGCCTCGAAGTCGGGGATGACGGCCCTCGACGCCGTCGCGCAGGATGAAGGAGGAGAACCACTGGGCGACGATCTTGATGCTGCGGGATCTCGGCGGCGGCCTTGACCTCCTCCTGGGCGGGAAGAAGCCGGCGCACTCGGTGCCCGCGTAGCCGGTGTCGGCCAGGTCCAGGAGCATGTCCTCCAGGGTGTTGAAGGCGCCGACCTCGGGATGTCGTCATTGCGCCAGGTGATCGGGGCATGCCCCAGGAGATGCCGTGGGGGCTCGGAGATGGCGGTTGCAGGGGTCGAGGGTGAAGGACATCGTTGCTCCGTGTTCTCGCTCGGGTGGTGATGGGGGGTGGTCAGTGGGTGCGTGCGGTGAGGTGGCGGTGAGGCGCGGGCGGCTGCTGTGCCGTCGGCTGGGGTCCGCCAGTGGTGCGCTCCCGGGAGGAGGGTGCCGGCGTCGGTGCCGGGCGGTGGGCCCGTGCCTCGAACCTAGCAACAGGACTTTGTCCTGACAAGCCCTTTTCGGGTCCTCCCGGGAGCGCGTGTGCTGGGAGTGGGGTCAGGAGTAGAGCTTCTCCATCTCGACCTCGATCTCCTCCAGGGACTTGTCCTTGGTCTCCGGCATGATCTTGAACAGGACGACGGCGACGACCAGGTTGAGCACGCCGTAGATGGTGTAGGTGATGCCGCCGCCCAGGGTCTCCATCATGGGCGGGAAGGTCCAGGTGATGATGGCGTTGGCGGTCCACATGCAGAAGATCGCCGTGCCGTTCATGATGCCGCGGACGTTGGCCGGGAAGATCTCACCCATCATCGTCCACACGATCGTGCCGTTGGAGGACTGCACGATGAGCATGAAGACGGACATGAGCCCCAGGATGAGGTAGGCGGCCCAGGTGGGCGGAGTGGTGTGGTTGGCCATGTGCGGGGCGATGAAGAACTGGAAGGTCGCCGCGATGCCCAGCAGGGTGATGCCCACGCCGATGACGTCGCCGATGAGGACCTGGCGGCGCCGGAACTTCAGGATGAGCCAGATGCCGATGGCGGAGCCGATGACCGACATGACGCCGTTGGCCACCTGCGCGGTGATGGAGGCCGAGGTGGACATGCCGGCGTACTCCAGCACCTTGGGGGCGTAGTACATGACGGTGTTGACGCCGGTGGTCTGGTTGACCACGGCCAGGAAGATGCCGACCAGCAGCAGCTTGCGCAGCCAGGGGTGGCCATGACGTGGCTGAAGCCCTTGCGCTGGGTCTCCTCGTCCTTCTCGTGCTGGCGGGCCTCGACCATCTCCATGATCTCGTCCTCGATGGAGCCGTCCTTCTCCGGGACGCGCACGCGCTTGAGGGCGCCGATGGCGTCGTAGAGGCGCTCCTTGGCCAGGTACCAGCGCGAGGACTCGGGCATGAGGCGGATGCCGATCCACAGGGCCACGGCCGGGATGGAGCACAGGACCAGCATGTAGCGCCAGGCCTCGCCGTTACCGGCGCTGATGCTGAGCTGGTCGAGGAAGGCGTGGTACTGCTCCGCGCTCATCGGGCCGCCCTTGGAGGACTGGAGCTTGGCGATCTCGTCGAAGACGTACTGGCCCGGGGCGAAGTGCCCGCTGGGGTCCTCGGCGATGGTGATCTTCGGGCCGCCCTGGAGGGAGTTGATGATGGCGTTCATCGAGAAGGCGAGCAGCTGGCCGGTGACGATCATGAGCTGGTCGATGGCCACGATGGAGCCACGGATGCGTTTGGGCGCCGTCTCCGCCAGGTAGACGGGGACCGTCGCGGAGGCGGCGCCGACGGCGAAGCCCAGGACGACGCGGAAGGGGTACATGACCCAGACGTTGGGGGCGATGGTGGTGCCGATCGCGCCGGCGAAGAACAGGAAGGCCAGGAAGGTGATGTTGTGGCGCCGGCCCCAGCGGTCCGACATGAGGCCGCCCAGCAACGCACCCAGCGCCGCGCCGACCAGCAGGGTGCCGCCGATGGCGCCCTCCTCGAAGGAGGTCAGCTGGAGGCCCTTGGCGCCAAGGGGCATGTACATGTACGGCAGGGCGCCGGAGATGACACCGGTGTCGTAGCCGAAGAGCAGTGAGCCCAGCGTGGCCACGGCGGCGATGGCGATGACGCCGCGGTGCTTGCCCGAAGGCGGCGTCTCGGCCACCGCCTTGTTGAGCTCTTCCCTGGTGAGTCCACGCAGGGACGTCGTGACTCCCTGAGACATAGGGGGTCTCCTCTCAGTCCTGCGGCGGCGATGCCGCAGGGGTCGTTGTGATGGGTGGGTGGTGGAGTGAAGAGAAAAGTGAGGTGTGAGGCGGCTCAGGCGTCGAAAGTGGTGCGTCCCTCGACGCGGGGGACCTCGTGCCACTGGCCGTCGGCCGCTGAGGCGACAACGGCCTCGTCGACCTCCGCGGCGCACCAGGCGTCGGCGGCCGAGGGAGCCACCTGCTTTCCGGTGAGGATCGACTCGATGAACTGCGCGGCCTCGATGGCCTTCATGTCGTCGAAAGCCCATGGAGGTGCCGATGGCGGGCTGGAAGCGCTGCCACTGGCCCCACTGGGGGCCGGCCATGGCGCGGGTGTAGCCGTGGGAGGCCCCGCCGTCGAGCACGGGGCAGATCTCCAGCTCGTTGAGGCGCTCGAAGTTCCAGCGGGCCGAGCCCTTCGTGCCGTAGACCTCGACGACGTACTCGGCGCGCGGTCCCACGCTGACGCGGGAGGACCCATGGTGCCCACGGTGCCGTTCTCGAAGCGCACCAGCATGGAGACGTAGTCCTCGTTCTCCACCGGGCCCACCTCGTCGCCGATCTCGAAGCCCTGAGTGGCCGATGCCCATCTTGGTGGGGATGGGGCGCTCGGTGATGAAGGTGTCGGTGACCGCGGTGACCGAGGCGATGCGACCCCACGATGTACTGGGCCAGGTCCGCCCCTGTGGCTCATGAGGTCGGGCACGACGCCGGCCCCGGCCTTCTCCTTCGAGGCCCGCCAGGTCAGGGGCCCCATGGGGGAGGAGTTGTAGTCGGCGATGAACCACACGCGCACATTGGTGATCCGGCCCAGCTCGCCGCCGCGCACCAGGGAGCGCAGGTACTCGATGGCCGGGGTGTGGCGGTAGTTGAAGCCGACGGCGGTCATCAGCCCCGCCTTCTCCGCGGCCTGGGCGATCTGCCGGGACTGCTCGGCGCTGACCCCCATGGGCTTCTCGATCCAGAAGGGCTTGCCGGCCTCGACGGCCGCCAGGGCCATCTCGTGGTGAAGGAAGTTGGGGGCGCAGATGGAGACGGCCTCCACCTCAGGATCTGCCAGCAGATCGCGGTAGTCGGCGTAGGCGCGCTCGAAGCCCAGGTTGTCCACCGCCTCCTTGCGCACCTCGTCCACGGGGTCCGCGGCGGCGACCAGCCGTGGGGTCACCCCCAGCTCGGGGAAGCGCTCGGCGATGGCGCGGTAGCTGCGGGAGTGAAGCCGTCCCATCCAGCCCAGGGAGATGACTCCGATGCCTAGTATTGACTTATTTGGCCATAACGGTCCTTCCCGACAACATTGTCGGCTGCTGCGTGTGTGGAGGTGCCTCCGGAAGCCCCAGGAGACACCCGTCGTTAATGACGTCACAGGAAGATATCAGAGCAACTTTGTCCTGACAAGAGGGAAGTATGAGGTCTGATGACCTCTCTGAGCAGGGCCTCGTGCTCACCGGTGTTGTCGGATAGGATGTGCTCAACCGGTGTCCAAGGATGGACTCCGGATCCCGCGGATCGTGCCGATCCGTGAGGCACAACGGCGTGGAAGGGGAGACGTCTGCCGTGGAAGGACCTCGAGGACGAGGCGGGCGGGTCACGATCAGGACCGTCGCCGAACGTGCCGGTCGCTCCATCTCCACCGTCTCGGCGGCTCTCAACGGCTCCGACGGCGTCGCCGAGAAGACCCGTGGCGAGATCCTGCGCATCGCCTCCGAGCTCGGCTACCAGGCCGACCCGCGCGCCCAGTTCCTGCGCCGTAGCCACACCGGGCTCATCGGTGCCAGCTTCGCCATTGGGCAGGCCTACCAGGGCCTCATTGTGGACGGGCTCTTCCAGGCGGCCTCCGCCCTGGAGCACGCGCTGGTGCTGGCCACCTCCACCCCGCACCGTGATGTGGCCGACGGGCTGCGCTCGCTGCTGCTCCAGCGCTGCGAGGGCCTCATCCTGATCGACCCCGACCTCTCCGTGGACGCCCTGGCCAGTATCGAGAACCGTCCGCCGGCGGTCCTCATCGGCACCAGCATCGAGATGGAGGACGTCGATGAGGTCCACTCCCGTGACGACGTCGGCATCCAGCTGCTCGTCGATCACCTGATCGACACCGGGCGGCGCCGCATCACCCACGTGGACGGCGGGAAGGAGACCGCCGCGGGGCGACGTATCCAGAGGTTCGGCCAGGCCATGGAGAGCCGCGGACTGGGGCGAGGTGCGCGGGTGGTGTCCGGGGGAGGTGATGAGGACAGCGGCGCCAGGGCGGTCCGTCACCTCATCGAGGCCGACGAGCTGCCCGAGGCGCTCCTGTGCTTCAACGACCACTGCGCCGTCGGGGCTCTCATGGAGCTGCGCCGTCAAGGGGTGAGGGTGCCGCAGGACCTGGCCGTCACCGGCTACGACGGCATCCCGGTCACAGCGGCCTCGGCCTTCTCCCTGACCACGGTGCGCCAGGACGCCCGCCTCATCGCCGAGGTGGCGGTCCGGGCGCTGCTGGCCCGGATGCACCCGGGTCAGGATGGCAAGATTCCGGCGGAGGTGGCCGGTGAGGACCGGCCTCTGGGGGGCCGCCTCTACCGGGTGGTCCCCGAGCTTGTTGTCCGCGACACGACGGCCCTGCCGTGCGAGCGTCGGGATGAGGCCGGTGCCTGATGCGGCACGCGGTCTACGGTGAACCTCACCGAGGAACGAGGAAGCCATAACCGAGGGGCGCACGCCCCGCACACTGGGACAGGAACCATGATTAACGGAGAACTCATCGACCTGGTCGCCGGCGACTACGAGGCGCGTATCGCCTCATCGGGCGCCATGCTCGTCCACCTGCGCCGCCAGGGGCGCGACCTCATCATGCCCTTCGACGCCGAGGCCACGCTGCCCGCCGGCTGGCAGGGCAAGACCCCTGCTGCCGTGGGCCAACCGCATCGCCGGGTCCCGCTACGACTACGCGGGCACCGAGTTCCTCGTGGGCTGCAACGAGCCGGCCAGTGGCTCGGCCCTCCACGGCCTGGCCGGCTGGATGGACTGGCAGGTCGCCGACGACGACCCTCCGGCCCCGACGACGGCGCCCCCGCAGCCGCGTCGTCCTGGAGCTGAGCCTGCTGGCCTCCTACGGCTACCCCTGAGCCTGGAGGCCAGCGCCTGCTTTCGAGCTCGACGCCGAGCGCGGACTGAGCGTGACCGTGACCGCCACCAACGTCGGTGCGGCCTCGCCCCGCCCCTGCCGGTCCCCGGCGCGCCGGAGGTCGAGGGTGAGCCCTGCTCCCTGCCCCTACGGCGTGTCCTGCCACCCCTACCTGACGCGCTCGGTGCCCCTGGACGACTGCGTCCTGACGATCCCGGCGGCCGAGGTCCTCGACGTCGATGAGCACATGGCGCCCACGAGCCTGCGCAGCGTGGAGGGCACCGACTGGGACTGGCGGGGCGGCCGGCCTGTCGGGGCCACCCAGACGGACAACGCCTACACCGCCCCTGCCCGAGGGCACCTGGGAGGTGAGCCTGCGCGGCGGGCAGGGGAACCGCGCCGTCGTCATGAGCTCGGACGTCCCCTGGGTGCAGGCCTCACACCGCCGACGAGCTCTCCCGGCCCGGCGTGGCCATCGAGCCCATGACCCTGCCCGCCCAACGCCTTCAACAGCGGGGAGGACCCTCATCGCCCTCAAGGTGGGGCAGACCCACTCTTCACCTACCGTCTCCACGAGGAGGACTGAGCGCACGCGGCCTTTGGCTGAGGCCGCAACGGCCCCTGCAGGCGCTGAGAACACGCGGTGGGCCTCGTCGAGACGGAATGCCTCGACGACGCCCACCCGCGCGTCAGAGGGGCGGTGCTCAGCTCAGACGCACCGGCTGCCCGGAGTGGGCTGACTCGTGGCGGCCTCGGCCAGGCGCAGGGCGGCGATGGCGTCCTCGATGCCGGTGGGAGGCGTGGTGCCGGGCCTCGACGGGCCTCGATGAAGGCGCTCAGCTCGATGCGGTAGGCGTCGGCGTAGCGCTCCAGGAAGAAAGTCGAGGTAGGGCTCCTGGGCGTCGGTGACCTCGCTGTTGGACAGGCGCACCGTGGTGGCGCGGATGTTCTCGGCGAACAGGGCGCCCTCGCGGCCCGAGGCCTCGAGGCGCTGGTCGTAGCCGGAGGAGCAGTGGCGGTTGTTGATGATCGTGCCACGGCGCCCGAGGCGGCCTTTGAGGGTGACGACGGCGGCGTCGAAGTCGCCGGTGTCCTTCAGGGCCGGGTCGAGGTTCTGCCCGGCGGCGTAGACCTCCTCGATCTCGCCCCAGGAAGAAGCGGGCGGTGTCGAAGTCGTGGATGGTCATGTCGCGGAAGATGCCGCCGGAGACCTTGATGTACTCCGCCGGCGGGGCGGCTGGGTCGCGGCTGATGATGGTCAGCCGCTCGATATCGCCGATCTTGCCGGCCTCGACCGCGGCGCGGGCGGCGGCGAAGCTGGGGATCGAAGCGGCGGTTGAAGCCGAACATGACGGGGACCGTGACGGCATCGAGCTCGGCCTGGGCGGCCCTCGACGTCCTTCATGTCCAGAGCGATCGGCTTTCGCACAGCACTCGCCTTGCGGCCCTTTGGCGGCGGCCAGCAGGTGGGGGATGTGCAGCGGCGTGGGGGAGCCGACGATGACGGCGTCGATCTCGGGGTCGGCGAAGACCTCCTCGGCGTCCTTGCAGGACCGGGCGCCCGTAGGTGGCGGCGAGCTTTCGGCCGCGTCCTCGAAGGGGTCGCAGACCAGGGCGAGCTCGGCCTGGGGGTGGGCGGCGATGGTCTTGGCGTGGACGTGGCCGATGCGGCCGGCACCGATGACGGCGATGGAGAGCATCCCTGCTCCTTCTGCGTGAGTGGGTGTGTGGGTGGTGTCTGAACTGTGGACAGTGGTGGGTGGGCGGTTCGACGGCGCGGAACGTGTGACATGACCGAACACGCCGTGGACCCGCCCGGTGCGGCGGGTGCCGCTGCGGTCGTCCGGGCCCCCACCGGGACCCGGAGGATCCCTGACTGGAGTCGATCAGGGCTGGGGCATGATGACGTCGCGCACCAGGGCGTCCAGGTCGGCGTCGGCCTGGAGGAAGCCGCGCAGGGTGCGGCGGGTCGCGCCGAAGGTGTCGAACCCTCGGGCGTCATGCCGTCGGGCCTGTAGGCGCGCACGAACTCGGGGATCGACAGGAGCGTCTCCATGATCTCGAGGGGCCACGGGCTCGTTGATGCGCTCGACGACCTTGTAGTCGGAGTCGCTGATGAGCTTCGCCAGGCGAAGGGCGGGAGACAACCAGGTCGCCGCCGACCAGCTCGGACCACTGCAGCACGTTGCGGAAGGCGGCCGACAGCATCGCGGGCGCGCAGGCCACGGGCCTGGAACTCCTGGTAGGCGCGCTTGAGGGCGGCCACGCCGCCCCACCCAGGTGACCGGGGTCGATGAAGAGCTTTGTCCCGCTTGGCCACGATCTTGAGCCAGTCGTCCAGGCGGCCGCCCATGAGGGTAACGACCGGACCCATGGTGGAGACGTCCTGCCCTCAGTCTCGCGGCGCTTGAGGCCGCGCTCGATGGCCTCACCGGTGGCCACGGCCTGGGGCACGGAGAAGGAGACGGTGACGTTGACCGACACGCCCCGGTAGGTGGCGTCCTCAATGGCCTTGACGCCCACGGAGGTGGCGGGGATCTTGACGATGATGTTCTGGCCAGGTTGGAGAACCTCGGCCTGGTCGGCCAGGGCCTTGGCGCTGCGGGCCAGGCGCGGGTCGGTCTGCATCGACAGGCGACCGTTGCGGCCCTTGTGCTCCTCGAAGATGGGCTCGAGCAGCGTGGCGGCCTCGATGCTCATCTCGCGCACGACCCTGCCAGCCGATCTCGGACTCGGTGGCCTCGGGCATCTCCTCGGCCAGCTCGGCGATGCGGGGGAGCCACACGTCCTTGCGCTGGTTGATGCAGGTGTAGGCGATGGTGGGGTTGCAGGTGGCGCCCACACCGCCGAAGGAGATGGACTGACGCAGCTCGTCGGGGTCGGCCGAGTCGTTCCACAGGGCGGTGGGCGTGTTGCGGGCGGCGTCGAGAAGGGGTCCGGGGTGTAGTCGATGCTCATCGGTTCTGTGCTCTTTCGGGTTCATCCGCGCAGGCGTCCTTGCAGCCGCGGTCCGGTAGCCCCTATTGAAGTGTGCTCGACGGCATCTGTCAATAAAATGTCAGGACAAAGATTCCTGGGAGTGGTGGTGACTCCTGTGTTGGGGTGAGAGCTAGCTGGAGAACAGCGAGGTCTCGAAGGTGTAGCGCGAGGCCCGATAGATGTGCTGCCCGTACTCGATGATGCGGCCCTGACTGGTCGTAGGTGATGCGGGTGGCGGTCGCGAGGGCGGCGCGGCGCCGCTCGTGGAGGAGGTCGGCCTCGCGGGCGGTGGCATTGCGGGCCCCTGATGATCTGCTTGGCCGTGGTGGGATGACGTCCTGGGCGCGCAGCAGGTCGTAGAGGCCTCCGGCCTCCAGCTCCTCACGGGTGGGGGCGATGGCTGCCGGCATGAGATTGGACAGCACCGCGATCGGCTCGCCGTCGGCGCAGCGGATGCGGGTGCAGGTCACGACGGCGGTGCCCTCCTCGACCTCGAGGTGCTCGGCGGCCTCGGCGTCGGCCTCGTGCTCGACGTAGTCCAGCACGCTCGTGGAGGTCGTGGCCGGCCGCGGACAGGTCTGACAGCAGGCCTCGTCAGCCGCATCGGGCGGTGGACGTGCATGGGGGAGACGATCGTGCCCACGCCCCTGACGGCGCTTGACCAGGCCGCGGTCCACCAGGTGCTGAAGGGCCTGGCGCGCCGTGGGGCGGGAGACCTTCAGTCGCTTGGCCATCGAGAGCTCGTCCTCCAGGCGGCTACCGGCGGGCAGTGTGCCGTCAAGGATGAGTGCGGCCAGCGGCTCGGAAATTTGCGTGTGCAGCGGCGTCTTGGACTCGCGGTCGATCGTGATGTCGAGGGCGAAAGGGGATGTTGAATCGGGCATGAGATGAGCCTGTGTCAGACGTGATAATGCCTCGAGCATACGGATGCTGTGTGCTGATGTCACGCACTGTCGCCATCCTGTAGCCGCTACGCGGGGAGGCGGCCCTCCAAATGTTCTGACAAATGCTTGACCTGGGGTGGTCCTGTGGGGCAGGCTTCGCAGTGACGCCCGACGCAGACCTCCGTCCCGCAGGTCTGCAGGCCCCAAGGATGTGGAGACGCGATCACCGTGACGACAGCAACGACGGCAACGACCCGGCTGACCGAGGCGGTCGCGCCCGAGAGCTCGCCTGCAGGTCCCGCAGGCGCAGACCGGCTCGACGTGCTCACCATCGGGCGCTGCGGCATCGACATCTACCCCCTCCAGGTCGGCGTCGGGCTGGAGGACGTGGAGAGCTTCGGCAAGTTCCCTGGGCGGGAGCCCCACCAACGTGGCGGTGGCCGCCGCCCGCTACGGGCACCGCTCCGCCGTTGTCACTGGCGTGGGAAACGACCCCTTCGGGCGCTTCGTGCGCACCGAGATGCGCCGCCTGGGGGTCGACGACCGTCACGTCGTCACCAAGGCCGCCTACAACACCCCGGTCACCTTCTGCGAGATCTTCCCGCCGGATGACTTCCCCCTCTACTTCTACCGTGAGCCCTCGGCCCCGACCTGAGCTGACCTGGGAGGACCTGCCGCTGGAGGCCATTCGCGACGCCTCGATCTTCTGGATCCGGTGACCGGCCTGAGCAAGGAGCCCTCGCGCTCGGCCCACCACGCGGCCCCTGGGCACCCGCGACCGGCGGCGCTTCACGATCGCCGACCCCGACTACCGCCCCATGTTCTGGAAGGACAAGGAGACGGCCCACCGGGAGGTCTCTCGGATCCTTCCCAAGGTCACCGTCGCCATCGGCAACCGGGAGGAGTGCGAGGTCGCCGTCGGCGAGCGCGACCCCGAGCGGGCGGCCGACGCCCTCCTGGAGGCCGGCGTCGAGCTGGCCATCGTCAAGCAGGGCCTGGAGGGGACGTTGGCCAAGACCCGCACCGAGCGGGTGGAGATGCCCGTGACCTCGGTGGAGACGAAGAACGGTCTGGGAGCCGGGGACGCCTTCGGGGGGGGCCATCTGCCACGGGCCTGCTGTCGGGCTGGTCGCTGGAGAAGACCATCTTCGCCGCCTCCACCGCAGGAGCGATCGTCTCCTCGCGACTGGAGTGCTCCACCGCCATGCCCACCGAGCCCGAGCTGCTCGAGCTCATGCGCGCCCGCCGCGACGAGGTCGCCCCGGGGCTGACGGACCTGTGAGGAGTCCCCTGATGAACGCATCATCCACCCCTGCCGCATCCGCCTCGGGGCCGCGGCCGCTGACCGACGCCGTCACCGAGATCCGGGCCACTGACCCCGGCTCGCATCGGCCGGGCCCTGGCCCAGCGCCCCCTGCGCCGACCTGGCCGGGGCCGGGCGCCCTCATGGTCATCGCCTGCGACCACCCGGCCCTGCGGGGCCCTGGGGGCCGGCGAGCGACCCCTGGCGATGGCCGACCGCGAGGACCTCCTGCGGCGCTGCATGACGGCCCTGTCCCGCCCCGGCGTCAACGGGTTCCTGGGAACCGCCGAGATCATCGAGGACCCTGACCCTCCTGGGCGCCCTGGACGGCAAGCTCGTGGGGCTCGATGAACCGGATCGGCCTCCAGGGGCCCTCCTTCGAGATGGACGACCGCTTCGGCGCCTACGACGCTGACGGCATCGAGGCCTCCCACCGACGGCGGCAAGATGCTCACCCGCATCAACTACGCCGACCCCGCCAGCGCCGCCACCCTCGAGGCCAGCGCCAGGCCATCGACTCCCGTCCGAGCGCGGCCTGAATGCCATGATCGAGCCCTTCATCTCCCCGGTGGGAGGGCGGCCGGATCGTCAACGATCTCAGCGAGGAGGCCGTCATCCGCTCGATCTGCATCGCCCAGGCGCTGGGGCGCAGCTCGGCGCACACCTGGCTCAAGCTGCCCTGCGTCAACGATCCCGCCTCGATGCGGCGCGTCATGGCCTCCACCTCCCTGCCCAGCCTCATCCTGGGCGGCGAGGTCTCCGCCGACCCCGAGGCCACCCGCGCCTCCTGGGCGGCGGCCCTGGAGCTTCCCAATGTCAGGGGACTGGTCGTGGGCCGCTCTCTGCTCTACCCGGGCAATGACGACGTCGAGGCCGCCGTCGACGCCGCCGTCGCCCTGCTGTGAGGACTTGACACGTCCCGCCAACGGATCCACCGCCCCGGCAGGTACGTACCGCAACCGTCGCAACCGCTGCAACCCCCGTCAATCGGCCCCGGCCGGGCCACCCCATACGAGACAATCCCCACGAGTACCCCCAGGAGCTGAAGGAGCACCACCATGGGCCACACCGACCGCACCGCCCAGTCCGAGACGTCGGACCAGTCCCGCTACGTCATCCGCGCCGGCGAGCTCGCCCACGACAGCTACGAGCTGGACCTCACCCCGGAGCGGGCTGGATGGGAGTGGTCCTCCCTGCGCGTGGTGGCGCTCGCCCCCGGAAAGCCCCTGACCGTGCCCGCCGGTGAGCACGAGTACCTCGTCCTGCCCCTGTCGGGAGGCTGCACCGTCCAGGCCGGCGGTGAGCGCCTCGAGGTGGCCGGGCGCGAGTCGGTCTTCACCGACATCACCGACTACGTCTACGTCCCCCGCCGCACCGAAGTAACCCTCACCAGCGCCGACGGCGCCCGCATCGCCCTTCCCGGCTCCAAGGCCACCACCGACAAGCCGCTGCGCTACTGCCCGCGCTCCGAGGTCGGCACCGGCCTGCGGGGGGCCGGCCCCTCCTCGCGCCAGGTCAACAACTACGCCCTGGGCAACGACGTCGAGACCTCCCACCTGCTGGCCTGCGAGGTCCTGACCCCCGGAGGCAACTGGTCCTCCTACCCGCCCCACAAGCACGACGAGCACACCGAGGTCGAGCGGGTCCTGGAGGAGATCTACTACTACCAGGTCCGCGCCGGCGAGGACGACGCCGAGGGCTTCGCGCTCCAGCGCATCTACCCCTCGCCCGGCCACGACATCGACGTGCACCGAGGTGCGCGGCGGCGACGTCGTCGTCATGCCCCTACGGCTACCACGGCCCCTCCGTGGCCGCCCCCGGCTACGACCTCTACTACTCAACGTCATGGCCGGCCCCTGCCGAGGACCCGTGTGGCTCATGACCGACGACCCCACCACACCTGGGTGCGCCAGACCTGGGAGGGCCAGGAGGTCGACCCGCGCCCTGCCCATGACCCCCATGAACGACTAGCCGATCCGCCTTTCGACCGCCCCCACCACCTGGAGAAGAGCAGAGAAGAACCACGATGAGCAACGAAGCCTACGCCGGCACGATCCGCCTGACGGTCGCCCAGGCCACCATCCGTTTCCCGTCCAACCAGTACCCGAGCGCGACGGCGTCGAGCAGCGCCTCATCGCCGGGGCCTTCGGCATCTTCGGTCACGGCAACGTGGCCGGCATCGGCCAGGCCCTCCCTGCAGAACGAGATCGCCCGCGCCGACGGCGAGCAGGAGATGCCCCTACATCATGCCCCGCAACGAGCAGGGGCAGGTGCACGCGGCAGCCGCCTTCGCCAAGACCACCAACCGCCTCCAGACCTACATGTGCACGGCCTCCATCGGCCCCGGGCCCTCAACATGGTCACCGGGGCCGCCCTGGCCACCACCAACCGCCTGCCGGTGCTGCTCTTCCTCCGACCAGTTCGCCACCCGCGTCCCCGACCCCGTGCTCCAGCAGCTGGAGGACCCCACCAGCCTGGACGTCAGCGTCACGACGCCTTCCGCCCCGTCTCGCGCTTCTTCGACCGCATCAACCGGCCCGAGCAGCTCATCCCCTCGCTGCTCAACGCCATGCGCGTGCTCACCGACCCCGCCGAGACCGGCGCGGTCACCATCGCCATGCCCCAGGACGTCCAGGCCGAGGTCTTCGACTGGCCCGTGGAGCTGTTCCGCAAGCGCGTGTGGCACGTGCGCCGCCCGGTGCCCGAGCCCGCCGCCCCTGGAGCGCGCCGTCGCCCTCATCAGGCCGCCAAGCGGCCCCTCATCATCGCCGGCGGCGGCACCATCTACGCCGGAGCCAGCGAGAGCTGCGCGCCCTGGCCACCGCCACCGGCATCCCGGTGGGCGACACCCAGGCCGGCAAGGGCGCCATCAACTTCGACCACCCCAGCGCCGTGGGCGGCGTGGGCTCCACCGGCTGCGACCCGGCAACCACATCGCCGACAAGGCCGATCTCATCATCGGCGTGGGCACCCTGCTACTCTGACTTCACCACGGCCTCCAAGACCCAGTTCAAGAACCCCTGACGTGAAGTTCGTGAACATCAACGTCACCCCCTTCGACGCCGCCAAGGAGAGCGCCGAGATGGTGGTGGCCGACGCCCGCGAGGCCCTGGCGGCCCTGACAGAGGCGCTCGCGGACTACCGCGTCGAGGCGGCCTACTCCGAGGAGATCACCGCGGAGAAGGAGGCCTGGCTCAAGGCCACCGAGCGCTGCTACCACCTGGACCACGGGCCCCCTGCCCGCCCAGACCGAGGTCTTCGGCGCCCTCAACGAGCTCATGGGGGAGGAGGACGTGGTCATCAACGCCGCCGGCTCCATGCCCGGCGACCTCCAGGCCCTGTGGCAGGCCCGCAGCCCGCTGCAGTACCACGTGGAGTACGCCTTCTCCTGCATGGGCTACGAGGTGCCCGCCGCCATGGGCGTCAAGCTCGCCCGCCCCGAGGCCGAGGTGGTCTCCATCGTGGGCGACGGCACCTACCAGATGCTCCCCATGGAGCTGGCCACCGTGGTCCAGGAGAACATCAAGGTCATCTACGTCCTGCTGCAGAACTACGGCTTCTGCTCCATCGGTGCCCTCTCGGAGTCTCGAGGCTCCCAGCGCTTCGGCACCAAGTACCGCCAGCGCGGCGAGGGCAGCCACCTGGCCGACGAGCAGGTCATCGACGGCGTCGACATCGCCGCCAACGCCCGCTCCTGGGGCCTGGACGTCCTCGAGGTCCACACCATCGCAGAGTTCAAGGAGGCCTACCGCCAGGCCGAGGCCTCCGACCGTCCCACGATGATCCACATCGAGACCGACCTCTACGGCCCCAACCCGCCCGGCTCGAGCTGGTGGGACGTGCCGGTCTCGGGGGTCTCCGAGCTGGAGTCCACGCAGCGCGCCTATGAGGAGTACCTGCGTGACCGCAAGCCCCAGCGTCACTACCTGTAAGGCCTCTACCTGAAGGGATCGCAGGTAGGACGCGGATGACGGCGCGCTCCTGCGCCGGCCGCGACGGCGGGGGTCCACGGCGGATAGTGCCGTGGACCCCCGCCGTGCGCGTGCTCCCGTCCGGGGAGGGCGTCGCCGGTCGCTGTGCCGGTGGCGCTGCGGAGGGATGCCAAGATCACGATGTGGTCAACGCCCCGATTATGTTCTGACAAAACGGCGCCATTTGCCGTCTGGGACGTTAGGCTGAGGGCACATGCAAGGCGCTGGGCGCCCGGCCGGTCCGCCACTGAGACCTTGGTCTGAGTCCGGCCCTACCCACCCCATAGGCGGGGCGGGTCCGCGAAACCGACAATCAGGAGTCGATAACGATGAGAACCATTGCGCACTGGGTTGACGGAAAGTACTACGAGGGAAACCCGATCGGGCGCTTCGCCGTAGAGAACCCGGGAACCGGTGAGGTCGAGGCCGAGCTGCTCCAGGCCTCCGACGCCGACCTCGATCACACTGTCGAGGTGGCCCGCCGCGCCCAGAAGGAGTGGGCGAAGGTCTCGCTGGCCAAGCGCACCGCCATCATGTTCCGCATGCGCCAGTTGGTCCTGGACCACCAGGACGAGATGGCCAAGATGATCGTGGCCGAGCACGGCAAGAACTACTCCGACGCCGTCGGCGAGATCCAGCGCGGGCGTGAGACCCTCGACTTCGCGACCGCCATCAACCTGGCCCCTCGAGGGCGAGCACCCTTCGACATCTCCACCGGCGTGGACATCCACACCCTGCGTCAGCCGGTCGGCGTCGTCGCCGGCATCTGCCCCTTCAACTTCCCCGGCCATGGTGCCCATGTGATGCACCCCATCGCCATCGCCACCGGTAACGCCTTCATCCTCAAGCCGGCCTCGACCACACCCTCGGCGGCCCTGCTGACGGCCGAGCTCTCATAAGAGGCCGGCCTGCCCGACGGCGTCTTCAACGTCGTCTCCGGCGACCGCACCTTGGTCTCCAAGGTCCTCGAGCACCCCGGCATCGACGCGATCTCCTTCGTGGGCTCCACTCCGGTGGCCCACATCGTTCAGAACGCCGGCGTCACCCACGGCAAGCGCGTCCAGGCCCTGGGCGGGGCGAACAACCACGCCATCGTCATGCCCGACTCCGACCTGGACTTCGCCGCCCAGCACATCTCCGCCGCCGCCTTCGGGGCCGCCGGCGAGCGCTGCATGGCCCTGCCCGTCGTCGTGGCCGTGGGTGGCTGCGGCCCGGACCTGGCCCGCCGCGTCAAGGCCCACGCCGAGAAGATCAAGGTCGGCTACGGCATGGATGAGGGCGTCGAGATGGGCCCGGTCATCGACGCCAAGTCCAAGGAGTTCATCACCGGTCTCATCGACGACGCCGAGGCCAAGGGCGCCGAGGTCGTCCTCGACGGCCGCCCCCTGGTCATCCCCGGACACGAGAAGGGCCACTTCCTCGGCCCGACCATCGTCGACAACGTCCCCTGGAGTCCTCGCTCTACAGCGAGGAGGTCTTCGGGCCGGTGCTCGCGATCGTCCACGCCGACACCTACGAGGAGGCCATCAAGCAGGTCAACTCCTCGCCCTTCGGCAACGGCGCGGCCATCTTCACCAACGACGGCGGCGTGGCCCGTCGCTTCGAGCTCGACGTCGAGGCCGGCATGGTGGGCATCAACGTGCCGATCCCGACGCCGGTGGCCTACTACCCTTCGGCGGCTGGAAGGAGTCGCTCCTGGGTGACACCCACATCCACGGTCCCGAGGGCGTGCGGTTCTACACCCGTGCCAAGGCGGTGACCACCCGCTGGCCCTCGGAGAAGACCCCTACGCCGCGACCATGTCCTTCCAGCGCGAGGAGTAGGCCCGGTCCGCCACCCAGCACCGCGGACGCACCATCGACCTCACGGACTGACCCTTCAGGGTGAGTCCGCGGGCCCTATGGTGCGTCCGCGCCTTGCTGGGACCTCAGGTGACGTGCGCTCATCCCGCACGTCTCACCCGTCAGCACCACCAGCCAGGCAAGCCCCTGCAGGAATTGCCGCCGCACTCAGAGATATAACCCATGAACCCGCATCCGCCGCGCAGCGCGCCGCCCGCTCCGCTCCGCCTCCGCCTGTACGCATGGGCGGCAGGTCTGTTCCTCGGCGCCTTGGAAGGGCGCTGGCTATCGCAGTCGCCGGCGCGAGCGGCGCCGCTCTGCCCCTGCTCGGTGTCGTCGCTGCGGCGATGGTGCTGGGAACCTTCACTCGCCGTCCCCTCGCCCGGTACCTGGGGCGACGGAGAATGGGCCTGCTCATGGGGGCTCTGGCAGTGCTGGGCGCCGGGGTCGCAGCCGGGCTCGGTGGCGTCGTCGGCCCTGATCGGGGCGGGTCTGGTGGGCCTTGCCGCGGGTGGGTGCTCGTTGTGGCGCCATTGGTGTTCCACGAGCTCTCCCTGCGCGGGCACAAGCGGCTCGCGCCGCAGGCCATGGCTTCGGGTCCGGCCGCGGCCGGCGTCGTGGTCCTGGCGGCCTGGTGGAGTCCCCCGCGGCTCCTCATCGCCTGGGCGATGGTCGCCCCGCTGCGCTGGCGTACCTGGCCTGCGCCCCTGCTCCCGCCCGAGAGTCCGGTGTGGCTGGTGCGGCAGGGGCGCGACGTCGAGGCCTTCGAGGCGCTGCGCCGCCCGCACGGGACCCTGGAGGCCCCCGTGGCTATCGACTGGACCCGGCTGGACGCGGAGATGATGGCTGAGCAGCAAGCCCGCGTCTCCCGCTGAGCTGCGAGTGCCCGAGGTGCGTGCCGCCGTGCTCACCGGCGCCGTCCCTCATCATCGCCCAGGAGGCGCCCCCTGGGGGCGGCGGCCCTGGTCCTGGCTCCCGCTGATCGCCACCGAGCTCGGCCTCGCATCCGCCGCGATCGCCGTGAGCGCCGCGACCTGATGGGGCTGGCGCCCCGGCCCTGGCGCTGGTGACCCGGGTCGAGCAGCTGCGCTTCCTGCGGGTGGTGCTGGGAACGGTCGTCGCCGTCCTGGGGCCACCTTCCTGGTGACCGGCATGACCCTGGGGGTGTGGGCGGCGCCTGGACGATCACCATCTCCCTGACGATGCTGGTCGCCAGCCAGTCGGTCCTGGTCCCTGCCCGCCTGCCAGGGGGCGATCGACCCGCGGATCCCGCCCCTGGCTGGTTGAGGCCCAGCGGCGCGCCTCGGCGACCGGAGGGAGTCCTGGCGCGTGCCGGAGTCCTCCTGGCCTCACTGCTCATCGTGAGCTACCTCGGGACCCACGCCCTGTTCTGGGCGGCCTTCACGCTGTCGGTGCTCAGCGTCGCCGTCGTGCTCCCTGCGCCTGCCGCGCGAGCTCAAGGTCTAGGGGAGTGAGCGCAGGACGTCTCTGAGGACGGCGCCCCTGAGCATCCGACTTCGGACCCTATGATTTGTCAGGACAAATGTCGTATGGTGGAGGTGTGGCTGCAAGGAGCCACTCGGCGGCCCTGACGTCGTCGACACCTGACAGAGAGGCACCTGAGCATGACGAGCAACGAGGCAGTCCAGGCCTCAGAGACAACCGTGTCCATCCCCGAGACCATTCCCTGAAACCATGAAGGCTGCGGTCCTGCGGGACCATGAGGTCGGCCTGCAGATCGAGACCTGCAGCACCCCCGCCCCAAGAGCGGCGAGGTCCCTCATCAAGGTGGCCGCCTGCGGATTGTGCCACCCGACCTCCACGTCATCGGCGGCGCCATCGCCTTCCCGCTGCCAGCGGTGCTCGGGCCACGAGGTCTCCGGCACCATCGTGGAGCTCGGCCCCGGCAACGAGCACACCGGCCCTGACGATCGGGCAAAGGTGGCCGGCGGCTTCCCTCATGCCCTGCGGCCAGTGCGACGCCTGCGCCTCGGGGCGCGACGAGCTGTGCGGCCCCTTCTTCGACCTCAACCGCCCTCAAGGGCGTCCTCTACGACGGCACCACCCGCCTGGCGACCCCCGACGGCGAGCCGGTGGCTATGTACTCCATGGGCGGCCTGGCCGAGTACGCGGTCGTGCCCTCCACCGCGGTAGCTCCCCGTGCCGGACACCATCGACATGGTGCCGGCTGCCATCCTAGCTGCGCCGCCATGACCGGTTATGGGGCCGCATGCCGCGGCGCCGACCTGCGCTACGGGGAGACCGTCGCCGTGGTCGCCACCGGCGGCGTGGGCACCAACATCGTCCAGATCGCCCTGGCCTCGGCGCCAGCCAGGTCATCGCCACTGACGTTGATGACGAGAAGCTGGCCCCCCATGCTCGACTACGGGGCTACGGCCGTGGTCAACTCCGTTACCCAGGATGCCCGTGAGGAGGTCTTCCGGCTCACTGGCGGCAAGGGCGTCGATGTCTCCTTCGAGGCCCTGGGCATCCCGCCACCTGGACCACCGCCCTGGATGTCCTGGTCCGATGGTGGCCGCATGGTGCTGATCGGCCTGGGGGCCGGTGTGCAGACCGCCGGGGTGGAGATCAACCGCACCGTGCGCCGCTCGCAGTCGATTCTCGGCTCCTTACGGGGCGCGCACCCGCCAGGACCCGCCGGCTGTCGTCGACCTGGCTGGGACAAGGGTGTCATCAACTACCGCGATAGTCGTCTCGCGCCGCCTACCGCTGGAGGAGGCCGGCGCTGGCTACACCGCGCTGCGCAACCGCGAGATTCAGGGGCGCCGTCGTCGATATGTCGCTGTGATCCCAGGCGGTCAAGCCCCGGTCGCCGGGGCTGACAGCCTGCCTCATCCTCGCGTCTCCTGCCTGGGCCCCTGCCGGTCGGAGCGGGAGGCGCGATGCGTGATCCGAGACTGAGGCGGAGGGCGCGTCGGTCCACATCGGATACAAAGAAGTCTGCGGCCTCGATCAGGCTGCTCATGGAACCGCGGAATCATGCGGTTTCTTATCGGTGATGTGAACCTGATCCCGCCTTTGTGTCCGATATGGACATCTCGGCCGTTCCTGTGCTGCTCGGGAGGGTGGTGTCTGCCTTGTGGGGAGGGGGCACTAGTGGTGAGCGGAGTCGGTGCGAGACCTGGTTCCGTTTGCGTTGCGGGAGGATAGGAGAAGAGGGGCGCCGCGTGCGGTGCCCTCGGTTAGCCGCTGCTGCGCGGGCTTCCTGGCCGCGCAGCCTGTTGTTTCTGCGCCCTTGTCGGGCTGGGTCCGGGGCCTGCGTTGCTTGTGATGCGTGGTCCGGATCCGGTGGAGCTCAGTGAGCTCGTTGGAGTCGTCTACGCTCAGCGGGCCTCGAGGAGGTTGATGCCGGTGTAGATGCCC
>BNJU01002310.1_pt1 | contig 87826 bp, 98 predicted proteins | sample 8539281 | NCBI WGS metagenome assembly BNJU01 (sample SAMD00202456, study PRJDB9452) | human saliva metagenome | isolation source: human saliva | place: Japan
CTAATTACATAGCTCCGTGGGAAAAAGATGGTGTTTAATAGACAAGATGTATCTGTTACATGCTATTCTGATGATGATAAATGTTTTTTGAGTTATTGATAAAGCGATAGGTTGCTAATCGTTCTGTGTTTATCATTCACACTTCTATTTTGTAATGAAAATTCACATCATGAAAAATAAAAGATGCTCTTTTAGCTTCTAATTAAGGCTTAATTGACTTGTAAGAGATGCCCTTTTGAGGTCTTACTAACGCCCTTTTGAAGTCTAATTAAGCACCTTTTATTGGGTGGTTGTGTAACTGGTTGAAAACTAATTGGTTGTGATTGCGCTAAAAATACTTCTATTTCGATGATTTGCTGTGCTTTTTCATCTTCTTTTTGTTGTAATATTTTACCAGTCAATGTTTGTTTTTAGTAGTCCTTTTCTTAGTTGTGTTTAGATTATTTGATGCGCTAAATAATAGGGTAGAAAGCCCTTTTTAATTTCACCTTATCGTTATAAGTTAAAAAAAAGGAGTCATGACTTTTGGGTCATAACTCCTTCTTGCATTTTTATTTTTGTCTGCGACGATGGTTACCAGAAAAGTTTGGATTGTAACTCTTTGGTTGTTTGCCATTTTGCTTTGCAGATTTTCTACGATTATCTGTTGGTTTTTCCTCTCTTCCTTTCCGTTTCTTGTTTGGGAGGTCAGGGGTACTACCGATTGCCTTAGGGTCATAAACAGCACGTGGATGTCGCTTCGGAACATTGTCGTAGAGCTTTGCTATCAGGTCACTACGACCAATGCGATGAAGTTCTCGTTCAATATCTCGACGCGTTTCTGGCTTATACCAGAAGAAGAACTGACGCTGTGCAAGTTTCTCCTTTGGTGTCTTTGCTGAGAAGATAGGTTCGAGTGTGTAAGGATCATATCCCGTGTACCATGCCTCTGTAGAAACAGTCATTGGGGTAGGGGTGAAGTCCTGCACCTGCTCCAAGTGAAAATCAAGGTCTTTTGTTAGTACCGCCAACTCTGCCATATCCTCTTCCTGGCATCCAGGATGAGAAGATATGAAGTAAGGAATAATCTGCTGTCGCATATTCTCCTCACGGTTAATGCGGTCAAAAATCTTCTTAAAAGCATAGAATTGTTGGAACGACGGCTTACGCATCAAACTTAGCACGCGATCTGAAGTGTGCTCTGGTGCAACCTTCAATCGGCCACTGACATGGCGTGTTATCAACTCACGAGTATATTGTCTGGCAGCCTCGTTACTCTTCTCATCCTTACTCTTGTGTAGGAGAAGGTCGTAGCGTACACCTGATCCAATAAAACTCTTCTTGATACCTGGAAGTTCGTCTACTGCATGATAGATTTCAAGCAGCTTGGTATGGTCGGTTTCAAGATTAGGACATATCTCTGGATTCACACAGCTTGGTCGTTTACAATGCTCGCAAGCCTTCTGGTTCTTACCTGCCATACCATACATATTGGCTGACGGACCACCGAGGTCGGAGAGATAACCTTTGAAGTCGGGCATCTGTATTACCTGCTTTACTTCCTTTAAGATACTCTCTTTCGAACGACAACTGATAAACTTACCCTGATGTGCAGAAATAGTGCAGAACGAACAACCACCAAAGCATCCGCGATGGATGTTCACACTGTGCTTAATCATCTCGTAGGCAGGGATAGTCTTACCACGATACTTCGGATGTGGTTCACGTGTGTATGGTAGGTCGTAGGCTGCATCTACCTCCTCTGTTGTCATGGTAGGGTAGGGTGGATTAACAACGGCATAAACGTTGTCAACAGCCTGCAGAATGCGTTGTGCGTGCTTTTTGTTAGACTCCTCTTCTATATGTTTGAAGTTCTCAGCCTGATATTTCTTGTTGTGTAAGCAAGATTCGTGGGAATGAAGTACGATGTCACTCTCTTTAATTCCATCTGGAATCTCTGATTCTTTACAAAGATATACGGTCTGTGGAATATGCTTCAAGTCTTTAATGTTAGCACCATTTTCCAACTCTTGTGCTATGCTTACCACCTGTTTCTCGCCCATACCATAGATAATCATGTCGGCATGTGCATCGCAGAGAATGCACTTACGAACACAATCTTTCCAATAGTCGTAATGAGTAAGACGACGCAATGAAGCCTCGATGCCGCCTAAGACAATAGGAACATCGGGATAGAGCTGTCTGAGGATATTAGAGTAAACAATGCTTGGATACTCTGGGCGCAGGTTGGGTCTGCCATCAGGTGAATAGGCATCGTCTGAGCGTAGACGACGATTGGCAGTGTATTTGTTCACCATCGAGTCCATTGCGCCAGGTGAGATACCAAAGTAGAGACGTGGACGGCCCTAACTTTTTGAAGTCTCGGAAGTCGCCATGCCAGTCAGGTTGTGGAACGATAGCCACCTTATAACCAGCTGCCTCAAGTGTTCTACCAATGACAGCAGCACCAAAGGCAGGGATGGTCAATATAGGCATCACCCGAAAAGAGGATAATGTCTAACTGATCCCACCCACGGAGTTCTACCTCCTTCTTTGTAGTAGGGAGGAAGTCTGTCAACTGAAATCTTGAAGGTCTTGTGATTTTTTGCTTCATTCTTAACAGCAGCCTCTCTATCTTGTCGCTGAGTAGGTGTTGTCTTTTTCTATGCTGCTTTGCAGTTCTTCTATTTTTCTCTTTTGTGAACTCAAATGTTTTTTTGTATTTAATTGAATTTTCTTTTTAAGTATGTTGCTTGTTTTTCAAGAAATTTGAATTTTACTTATGTTTCCTCTTTTAACTATTAAAGGACTTCTTTATTCTCATCTTCTGTGTCTTGGTGTGTTAAGACCCATTCTTTGAAGAGTGCAACAAGGTTTTTTAGTCCAATGGCTTTCATGTTTTGATTATAAATAACATCAAGACATAAGTCCAACAAGTCTTTATCTTTACCAGGTTCAGACTCAAGAAGTCCACGAACATTGAATCTCAGTTTGTCGAGGATATCCTCATCAATAATACCATTGGAATCAACCAGTCCAGAGAGAAGTGAATACTTCTTTATCGTCTCAAGATGGCTGTCTGTAACCTCAATGCTTCGTGTTCCCGAAGCGTTCGCTTGAATTTTATACATAGTCTTTACGCTTTTTAGATTATTCCAATTTCTTTTGTTGTTATTTTTTTCATTAAAAGTTGACAATACCCTTCATAATGCTATTACGTGTTGTTGCATCTTTGATGCACTCGAATGGGAAGGATAGTGTGAAAAACACTGTTGTCAGTTCCTTTATATGCCACAGCTGCTGTTTGTCCGTCAGCATAAGTTAAGGTGCTGAAAGCGTTGTCAACAGGTAGGATGTTGTCTGGTGTATAAGCACCATAATGCTCTTCATTAATAGTGCGATAAACATCGAATGACATTCCCATACCACTCACAATAGAGTTGTAGTTGTCATAGTTTGCACCATTAAAAGTAATTTTGAGGTTGTTTCTCAACCAATCCTGCTCATCAACGCCCTGCATATCGGATGCAAGATAAGAACCACTGACAAAGAGTTTGCCACGATTATTCAGGTATTTCGTCAACTGTTGACGGAGTGCGAGGCTTAAAAGGTCTTGTAATAATACAAGCTATGTCCGTCATCCTTCTCATTACCAAGGAGTAAGTCAACCATTGCATACTTGGAAAGATTCACCTCGCCAGACTCAACAGTCTTACTGTTACAGCTGACGATATTGTATTTACCTGCATGGCGTAAAGCCTCTGCATGGTCTTTGACATAGTTGAAATCATTACCAGCAATAATCTTACCCACGAGTTCTTCGCCACCATAACCTAAGGCACTTGGACCTTCTTTGCCCATCATTGCCTTGTTGAAGTTAGCTTGTCTTCCTGCCCATCCAGCCACAGGACCGTAGCTAAGACCTGGGTCTGCTTCAAGGTCAAATCCTTGTTCTGTGCTTGTGTTGACTACTGCAGGGAAGAAAGACGATGGAAAGGCATTGACAATAAGAATGTCTGAGTTGCACCCTCATTGCGTAAGGCTGAAAAGGGTTTCTGTTGGGAAACTCTCACCACCACGGTTACAAGCCGTTACCTTAAAATTATAGACAACGCCTGGTAGTAATTCTATATCAAAAGTAAGGGATTGCGAACGTTCATACCATTGTCAAAGCCTCTTGTTCCCATCGCAACATATACGTTGTAAGAGGTAGGGGCTTGCAGTTGGCTCACTGGCATCAGTGGTTGGTTTCCATTGCAATCTTACTTTCTTAGAAGATACATATTCGATCTTGAAGTTATGTGGAGCAAGTGGTTGCACAGTATAAGTCTTACCATGCATGTTAGCTTCATACTTCAAAATAGTCTTATATAAAGAGCGTGCAAAGGTGAACTTGAAGTTTGGGTCTTGTCCTAACTTCATGTCAGGGAAGTTTTGATGAGATAGTGTTTCTATGATTGCTGATGGAACTTCAGGGAGTCGAGTTTCACTATAGTTGCGGTCCCACACTGAACAGGTAGTCCAATTCATGTGGAAAGCTTTATCTAAATCTTTCTTTACATTGGCTACTAACTGTTCTACAAAGGTCTTTGAAACCTTACGTGAAAGTCCATCTCCTAATGTTTTATTGCCTTCTTGTGTTGTACAGATACCCAAGGTTCCTACAAAACTATCATCAGCTTTAACTCCAGCATCACTATGTATTGCCAAAGTAAGCTCGATAGGTACTTTCTTACCATCTTTCTTTTCAGGCAGATAACAAGAACCTCCAGCAAGCCAGTTTGTCATCAATGAGCGGCAGTTGATGTCATCGTTATAGTCATTAGAGCCATTACTCTTGCTCACTACGCCCCAAGGTGCGCCTGCCCATTGCGCTGAGTATCTTGCACCTTCAAGGAAACGAGGCATACCACTCACAGTTCCGCCGCGAACAATGTTGCCCATTCCGCCACCAAAGCGAACTGCATCAGTAGTGACAATACCTCTACGAGAGCTATGATTGGTCAGTACAACAGAGTTGTTAATGCTATTTCCCTTGTCAAACTCAAATGTTCCAAGATAAACCCATGTGCCACCACCCATACGTTGGTTCACACGGAAATATGTTTCTTGTCCTTTGTGGAAAACAATATATTCTGCAGCATCAACACTTTTCTTCTGTGTCTGATAGCTTACATACACAGCATAGCGTCCTGTTTCAGGGATAGTTGGTTGATATACAACGGAGCTAATCTTGCTGTTGCGCTTTCTTGCTTTAACTTGTCGAGCAGTACCTGCTGTAAAAAGGATTCTCACCATCGTTATAACTGCCATAATGTAGAGCGAAGCCCTTAGTAGATGTAGTTGCCCACTTCTTCTTCATACTCTCTTCTTTATAGTTGGTACGATTATCATTATCAACTATAATTTCATTCTTTTGCCAGTCTCTTTCTCGTGGTGTAAAGACAATTGCTCCTGCGCTCTCAAGCATAGGAATAAGATAAGGAAGAACTATCGTCTGCGTATAAAGGTCTTCAGTAGTACTGAATAGAATCGGTCTTTGCCATCTCCATTCACCTTTCTTAGCATCGTAATATCTTCCATGCGATGACCATACAGATAGATGTCTATTCTGCAATCCCTCTGTGATTTCATTTGGGCGAGAAACATTCTTAACCCATGGTGCATCTTCGTAATCAGTTTTTCCCCATGTTGACTTACCCGCTTGTGCAAAAGTGTTCGCAAACGACATAGCAAGAAGCGCAGTACACAGCAATTTTATCTTCATTATCCGTTTAATTCTCCTATCGTAAACAATTCAGGATGTTTACCCTTAAAGTCTTTGAAATACAATTTGATTTCCTTCATATCCTGTTCCACATCACCCGATGGTGTTATTATCTTAGAACACTCAATCAACTTCTTTTCGTAGTCTAAAGCGTAGAGGTAGATAGGCAGTTGTGCTTTCAGTGCAATATAATAAAAGCCCTTCTTCCAATCTGGATTTAAACTTCTGGTTCCTTCTGGCGTAATACAAAGTTGGAACTTATCAGCCTTTATAGCATAGTCGGCTAATCTGTCGGTCATGCTTGTTTTCTTATCACGCCATACAGGGATTCCTCCAAGTTTGCGGAAGATAGAACCAAGCGGCCAGAAAAACCATTCCTTCTTCATAAGGAAATTGCTCTTCTGTCGCTCAGCTCTGGCATAAAGCTGCCCAATTAGGAAATCATAATTACTCGTGTGAGGTGCAAGACAAATAATAGCTTTATCAGGCAATGTGAACCTGATATCCTTCTTCCACCCCATAAAACTATAAAGAAGCCACTTAGATATAGCCTGTAACATTATGCAAGGTTATTGAGTTGGTCAATAATCTCATTGACTTCTTTACTAAACTTGTCTTTTCAAGTCTTTTGAAATAAACTTTGGCTGACATGCCCTGGCTGAACATGAGATACGCGTCTGATGTAGTTGCTGTGCATTACCAAAATTGAAGTGAGGATAGCCTCTGTATTGTCATTATCACGATTTTCACCATAGAGAGATGCTGCGATACCCTCTGTGAACAAATCACCACAAATGTAATTGATGGTGCGTTTCAAATCTCTTTTGTTACTCATATTAATCCTAAATAGCTATATTTTACATTTATCGTTCAAAGATAAATAAAAATAGAAAAAGCAAGACTTTCTTACATAAAAATAGAGTTAAAAATTTTTAATTTAGCATCTTTTCCTTTTCTATTATCGGATAAAAAAAGGTAAATTTGCAGAGTAGTAAAGACATTAAATAAATCATTATATTTAAATCATTTAAATTAAACACATGGAAATTAGCGCATTGCAGAAGGAAAGAGCAGGCTATCAGCCAAAGTTGCCTAAGGCTCTTCAGGGTGCAGTAAAGGTGCAGGAAGGTGCTCCTACACAGAGTGTTGACAATCAAGAGGATATCAAGAAGTTATTCCCTAACACGTATGGAATGCCTCTCGTTGAGTTTGTTCCAGCTGATTCAGCTAACAATGCTAAGATTAATGTTGGTATTATCCTCTCAGGTGGTCAGGCTCCTGGTGGTCACAACGTTATTTCTGGTCTCTTTGATGAGGTTAAGAAGTTGAACCCAGAGAACCGCCTTTATGGTTTCCTTATGGGTCCTGGTGGTCTTGTTGATCACAACTACATCGAGATTACAGCTGAGAATCTTCAGGCTTACCGTAACACTGGTGGTTTCGATATGATTGGTTCAGGTAGAACAAAGCTTGAGAAGGAAGAGCAGTTTGAGAAGGGTCTTGAGATTATCCGTCAGTTGGATATCAAGGCTATTGTTATCATTGGTGGTGACGACTCAAATACCAATGCTTGCGTATTGGCTGAGTACTATGCTGCTAAGCAATATGGCGTTCAGGTAATCGGTTGTCCTAAGACTATCGATGGTGACTTGAAGAACGATCAGATTGAGACTTCTTTTGGTTTCGATACAGCAACTAAGACATACTCAGAGCTTATTGGTAACATTGAGCGTGACTGTAACTCTGCTCGTAAGTACTGGCACTTCATCAAGTTGATGGGTCGTTCTGCTTCTCACATCGCTCTTGAGTGTGCTTTGCAGACTCAGCCAAACATCTGCTTGGTATCTGAGGAGATTGAGGCTAAGGATCAGACATTGAACGATATCGTTGAGTATATCGCTGGTGTTGTTGCTTACCGTGCAGAGCAGGGTAACGACTTCGGTGTTGTTTTGATTCCAGAGGGTCTTATTGAGTTTATTCCTGCTATCGGTCGTTTGATTCAGGAGTTGAATGACTTGCTTGCTGCTCATGGTGCAGAATATTTGAATCTTGACAAGGCTGCTCAGCGTGAGTATATTCTCGCTCACCTCTCAGCAGAGAATAAGGCTACCTTTGAGACACTTCCAGAGGGCGTTGCACGTCAGCTTTCTCTCGATCGTGACCCACACGGTAACGTACAGGTATCTCTCATTGAGACAGAGAAAACTCATCTCTGAGATGGTTGCAGCTAAAGCTTGATCAGTGGAAAGAAAGGAAGGTAAGTACACAGGTAAGTTCTCTCCTCTTCACCACTTCTTCGGTTACGAGGGTCGTTGCGCAGCTCCTTCTAACTTCGATGCAGACTACTGCTATGCACTTGGTTCATCAGCTGCTCAGTTGATAGCAAACGGTAAGACAGGTTACATGGCTATCGTTAAGAACACAACAGCTGGTACAGACCAGTGGAAGGCAGGAGGTGTGCCAATCACTATGATGATGAACATGGAGAGACGTAATGGTGAGATGAAGCCTGTTATCCGCAAGGCACTTGTTGAACTTGATGGTGCTCCATTTAAGGCTTTCGCTGCTCAGCGTGATAAGTGGGCTAAAGGAAACTTGCTACATCTATCCAGGTCCAATCCAGTACTGGGGTCCTTCTTCAGTATGTGATCGAGACTACTAAGACTCTCGAGTTAGAGCAGGCTAAGTAATAGTATATACATAAAGAAGAAATAGGGATAGTTATATCCTCTGTTTCTTCTTTTGTTTTCTACAAGCCCCTGTTTTTTTCTTGCTTCTATGTTTTAAGTAGTTAGTAATCAATATTCAATATCCCTTTGAAATTTCAATCTATTATTATAGTATTTCATACAATAATAAAAGTACATGATTACGGATGTAAGTAGTGCTAATTGTTTTTAATTCTGCTGTCTATTGAATCTAAAAACAACATATATTGAACTTATTCAGGGTCAGTGTGCTAATTTATTTTTCATGAAAAATAAATATTTATCTTCACGTAAATAATTATTTTTCTTTCATGAGAATAATTTCTTTTTCTTCGTGAAAAGAAATCTTGAAAGTTCAATGTATATAGATATAAAGTAGAACTTAAGGTTATCCAAAAAGTAAGAAAATGTTTATCTCCAAAGTGCTTCATTCAATAATTAAGACTTGGATTCAGATGCCAAGTTGGATGCGATGGGCTGGAGGATTGTGTCTTGCTGTAGGATATAGTTTTCTTTTTTATTCCTTCTTTGTTTCACCTACAGGCTTCAGATGGCGGGCTATTTATGGTGATCCTGACTATCCTGAGGGTTATACAATTTATGGTATTGATGTAAGTCGTTATCAAGGTACGATTAACTGGAACAGACTTAGAAATGCGTTGATAGACCGTTCACCTATTCGTTTTGTTATTATTAAGTCAACGGAGGGTGATAGTCATGTTGATGTGAAGTTCCGTGAGAACTTCTATAATGCAAAAGGAGTCTGGCTTTATACGTGGTGTTTATCATTTCTGGAGCAATAACTCGTCGGCACGTCGTCAGGCTTATTTCTTTCTTGCTATGGCTCATTTACAGCCAGGAGATTTACCACCAGTACTTGATGTCGAGCATAAGCCAAAGAATATTAGTACAGAAGAGTTCCAGCAGAATATTCTGACATGGCTACATATAGTAGAAGATAGGTATCATGTGAAACCTATCATCTATACCTATTATAAGTTTAAGGACCAATACCTTTCTGATTCTCGCTTTGATGACTATCCTTATTGGATAGCCCATTACTATGTTAATCAGATGGAGTATCAGGGTGCTTGGAAATTCTGGCAGCATACCGATGCCGGAAGGCTGCCAGGTATTAAGGGATATGTAGACTTAAATATCTACAATGGTAGCTTCTATGATTTGCAACAACTGCTTATTCCCGAAGAGGTTACGCCCGTTCAAGCAGTAGGCAGCACCAGTCATGATTCAACAAACGTTGACTCTCTTTTAGACCGAGTTCGTTAGCTTTCTGAAGGATAGCTTCTGCGTCCTGCTCATAGAATCCACTCAAAATGATCTTTGATTCAGTTGTCATAACACTGACAAACTCGTCTATATCCTCAAGGATAATATTACGGTTTATATTTGCTAAGATGATATCAAAGACACCACTTACGTGTGACAGGACTCGCTTGTCTCCCTTCAAGCACTTCTAATTCTACACCATTAAGTTTGGCGTTGTGTTCAGCATTGCGTACACTCCATTCGTCAATGTCATAGCATACGGCTTCCTTTGCACCACACTTTGTGGCAACAATACCCAAAATCCCCGTACCACAACCACAGTCGAGGACTCTCTTGCCCTTGAGCTCTTGGTTTAATAATAATGAAACAATCATTTGTGTTGTTTCATGTGTACCTGTTCCAAAAGCCTGTTGTGCATCAATAACAATCTTCATTGGGATTGTTGCAAGTTGAGGATAGTTAGCTATAGCCTCTTCTTCCATATTCTTGCAAATGATAGCACAGCGGTCATCAATGATGATAGGGTCAAAGCCTGTTTTTTCCCACTCCTCATTCCAGTTCTTATCTTCTGCCTGATTAGCCGTGAAAGAAACCTTTATGCCTGGAATAGGTAAGTTCTGCATGGTCTCAGTAAGTGTATCTTCATTGAAAAGATCTTCTTGGCAGTAGCCAACGAGTCCGTCTGGCTCGTCCGCGAAGGAATCGAATCCAACTTCACCAGCAAGAGCAGCGATAATGTCTCTTACATCCTGAGAATCAGGTTCTGCCGTAAACTTTACTTGTATATATTTCATCTTGGTGTTAAATTTCTACTGCAAAATTATAAAAAATAGGAAAAAAACCTACCATGGATTAGGGAAAATCCGTATATTTGCAAGAAAAGTTGTCTTATTTTTTGCACTATAAAGATTGTGTACATACATATCTTGGTGTTAAAAACAAGTGTAATTTTAAAAAAGGGTATATGAAACGATCAGTTTTACTTTCGGTTTTATTTGGAGCTATGCCATTGCTTTCAATGGCACAGGATGACCTTTATTTTACCCCATCAAAGGCAGAGCAGTCTGCTTATCAGCAGAGTAAAATGGAGGAAGAACGCCCTGTTTATTATAGCGGTATTGGTAAGTCTAATGACGAATACAATCGTCGTGGCAAGTATAATTATAAGAAAATCGGAGTTGATTCTCTTGGAAATGATATCTTTATGTCACGTGTCTCTACGCTGCATGGCGACTCTGTAGTGTTAGATACTATCTACGGAGGCTTCACACGTCAGTATGAGAGTGGTGAGGATGATTTCGCTTATAGTAGAAGAATGAGCCGTTTCGATGGTTTCTGGGGTGGTTATTACGACCCTTGGTTTGCTGGTCGTTCTTCAATCTATGTAGGTTGGGGATGGCGTTCACCTTATTATGGTGGCTGGTATGATAGATGGGATGATCCATGGTATTATGGTTACTACGGTGGTTATCCTTACTATAGCTATTATGGTAGTTATCCATATTATGGCTACTATGGCGGTTATCCATACTATTATGGCTATGCTGGCTACGGCTGGTACAATCCATGGAGCAGATATTATGGCTATTATGGTGGTTATCCTTACTATGGTTATAGAAGAGGTGGTTACTATGCTTACAATGGTCATACGGGTACTGCTAATCACTGGGGAAACTCTCCAAGAGCTTTTGGCTCTCAGACAAGAAGTGGTTCCTATAACAACGGACAGTCAGCTTACTCAACTCGTCGTGGCAATGTAAACCAGTATGGTAACAATGCATCTCAACGCAACGATGTGAATGGTTACTATGACCGCTTTGGTGGTGCACGTCAGAATGGTTATGAGAATCGCACACGTACTTATTCTCAGCCAGAGCGTTCAACCTTCTCACAGCCTTCACCAAGTTCATTTGGTGGTGCAAGAAGTGGCGGTGGAAGCTTCGGTGGCTCAAACTCAGGTGGTGGCAGCAGCTTTGGTTCGTCACGTAGTGGCTTCGGTGGTCATAGATAAGATTTAGGATAATGAAAGTTTAATTAATAAAGAATATCAGATATGAAGAGTAAATATATTTTCTTTGCAGTATCGTTGTTTGCAGCTTTGTCAGCAAATGCTCAGGAGACATACGAGAATGCTAAGTTAGCAGGCGAGGACTTGAATGGTACCGCACGTTACGTTGGTATGGGTGGAGCTATGGAGGCCTTGGGTGCTGATATCTCTACAATTGGTTCTAACCCAGCTGGTATCGGTTTGTTCCGTCACAACAATGTTAGTATCAGTGGTGGTCTTCTTATGCAATCAGATGGTAAAGAGTTTTCTAATGGTAAGAAGACTAATCTGAGTTTTGATCAGATTGGTGGTGTTTACACTACTCGTACTGGTCAGAAGTCTTTCCTTAACTTTGGTTTCAACTATCATAAGAGCAAGAACTTTGATTATATTCTTAATGCTGCAGGCTCTTTGAGTGGAAGTTCACAGAATAAGCAGTCATATATTAAGGGTGCACTTGGTAATCAAAATGAGGGTGGCTTCTATGTTGATAAGAATAAAGATGGTCAGAATATCGGCTATGTAAATTCAACATCAAAGGATGTAGCATACACTTGGAGCCAGATTGATTACCTTTATTGGAATTCCTTGATTCCAGGTAGTACAGGAACTTATAATTATGAGAATGCTACTGCTTATACATTAGATCGTGCTCACTCTGGTTACATTGGTAATTATGACTTTGCTGTCAGTGGAAATATCAATGACAGGGTTTATCTCGGTTTAACATTCGGTATGAAGGATGTTACTTACAAGGGCTATAGTGAGTATGCTGAAAACTTCGGTAATAATAGTGGAGCAGTCGTTGGTGACGAGAGAAAGGTAACAGGTTCGGGATTTGATATTACAGCTGGTGTTATCGTTCGTCCAGTAGCAGAGTCGCCTTTCAGAATCGGTGCATACGTAAAGTCTCCAACATGGTATGACTTGACAACATCAAACGTTACACGTCTTGTTTATGTGTCAGGCACTGCAAGTCGGGAAAATGGCATCAGTAACTCATACGATTTCAAGATGTGGACACCTTGGAAGTTTGGTTTCTCTCTTGGTCACACCGTGGGTAATTACCTCGCTTTAGGTGCAACTTACGAGTATGAGAACTACGCTAATATTAATAGCAGAGTCAACGATGGTGGATACTATGATTATTACTATAATCAGTACTACGAGACATCAAGCCCTGACAAGACAATGAATAACCACACTAAAGGAAGTTCTGAAGGGTGTTAGCACTTTGAAGTTGGGTGTTGAGTATAAGCCTGTAAGTAATGTTGCTTTGCGTGCGGGTTACAATTATGTAAGTGCAATGTATGTAAATGATGCACAGAAGGATCCAGGTCTTGCTTCTTTAGGTACATCGTATGCTTCAACAACAGACTACACAAATTGGGGCGCAATCAACCGCTTCACATTAGGTGTTGGTTATCAGGTTAAGAAGTTCAATATTGATTTGGCTTATCAGTATAGCGCGCAGAATGGTTCTTTTGCTCCATTCTCTAATATTAGAGATGTCTCTATACCTTCTGGTGCTACAACAGTTAAGGAGTCTAACGTTGCAACAAACACTGATGTAAAGAATAACAGAAGTCAGTTGCTTCTCACATTGGGCTATCGTTTTCTAAGAAACTTCATATAATAAAAAAAAGGTAAAAGAGTTTTTTCTCTTTTACCTTTTTATTGTTTTTAATCAAAAATAAATTCTCGTTAGTGTTTTTGATAACGATGAATTGCACTCAATTCAGCCTTAATTGACTTGTTAAAAGATGCTCTTTAAGGCTCTAACTAACGCCCTTTTGAAGGCTAAGTAAGCACCTTTTTCTTATACTACTTTATAACATCTTGATAATTAAAGAGTTATTAGAGTATTGAAAAAAATGCTTCTATTTCTTGTTTTTAAGTGGAAATATACGAAAGTTGTGTAAATATATTTCTTTGCTAATGATAGGATGATTTTTAAGATGGAATATGTTTATAATAAGCTGAGAAAACCTCTAATAAACTATCGTTTGTCGCCTATGATTTTCCTCTATTACTTATAGATGAGCACTTAGAGTGTTCCAACTTCTGATAGGATTTCAGCTACATCTTCAGGTGTGTTGAATAGGATTCCTTCTTCCAGTTCTTCATCTGATAACTGGTCAAGAAGTTCCTTGGCAGACGATTCATCAAAACGAGCCGTTCCCCTTACTGTTTGTTTTTGCAAGTAATAAGGTGAGTATTTTGCTGGCGATATTCTTCGATTGACATATTTAATTTGACTTTTTATGTTTGATAATAAGGTATGAATACTGCTTATGTCCTTAATATAAAGTGTGGATGTTCCTCATCTCCATAATCGGGTTGATAGGTGAAACCATCAAGTTCAAAGCCAAGCAAATCATCGTATGATGTCAGCTGGTTGCGTATTATATAACTTGTCATCGCACCGCGGCAGCTCTTGGCGTAGACATTGATAGCTTTCAGCTGGCTGCCCTGATCCACCATAAAGAAGGGATGTATGACACGTACTTCTTTCTTCAGCCGCTTCCAATCAAAGAGATGTTTGAACTCTTCTGCGGCAAGATATACAAGAATTCCGTCATCAGCTTTCAGGGTTTTAATGAGCATATCGGTAAGAAGTGGTCTCCAGTAATCAAATATATTTTTTCCTTCTGCTGACGGAAGTTTGGTCTTACCTTCCAGACGATAGGGATGTATGAGGTCTAACGGTCGTAATAGTCCGTAAAGGAAACTTGTTATCCAGAGGTGTTTGTCCGCATAAAGAAAGTCATTCAGGCTGTATTCCTCTGCTTTCAAGTACTTATAAGCCTGACCGTAATAGGCAAGAAGTGCCGGGAGATAAGCATCCTCGTTGAAGAAGTCTTGATAGCGAAGCTTGTTCTCCAATGCTATTTTATCATTACACTTTAATTCTTTCGCAAGATTTTCAACGGAGAGTTCTCCCAGCTCTAATGCCATCTGTCTCGCTTCCTTATGGAAACGAGGCAGGTGTGTATCTGGGGTTTGTACCTTTGTGGTACTGTTCATTATCTTAGCGGATGCTAATAGAATCTGCATTTGATTGGGAACTTAAGAGGTTATGTATTTTAATTGAATTAAGACAATACTGTTATTCATGAAATATGTTCTGGAGTTTGAGGAGTTATGCTATTGCAAGAAGTTACTTTTCAAACAAAGATATATGAACATAACTCCTCTGAACTCTTAATATTTCAATCCCATATTATAAAGGATGAAGCCGTAGATATCAGCCTGCTCTTCCAACTGCTTAGACAAAGGCTTACCACTTCCATGTCCCGCCTTTGTGTCAATGCGGATGAGGGTCGGTGTGTTAGCAGCATTAACAGCTTGTAAAGTTGCTGCAAACTTAAATGAGTGAGCTGGTACAACGCGGTCGTCGTGGTCGGCAGTTGTTACCAAAGTTGCTGGATACTTTGTGCCAGGACGGAGGTTGTGGAGTGGAGAGTAAGCATGGAGATAATCGAACATCTCCTTTGAGTCTTCACTTGTTCCATAGTCTGGAGCCCAGTTCCAACCAATCGTAAACTTATGATAACGCAACATATCCATTACACCTACTTGTGGAATACATACCTTGAAGAGGTCAGGACGCTGTGTCATACAAGCACCTACAAGCAAACCACCATTTGAACCGCCAACGATAGCGAGGTAGTCTTTACTTGTATATTTGTTTTCAATAAGCCATTCACCAGCAGAAATAAAGTCGTCAAAAACATTCTGTTTCTGCATCTTTGTACCTGCAATGTGCCATTCCTCACCATACTCGCTACCACCTCGTAGGGAAGCTTGTGCATAGATTCCACCATTTTCGATGAAAGGAATGCGTACAGAAGAAAAGTAAGGAGTTAAAGGAACATTGAAACCACCATAACCATAGAGGAATACAGGGTTCTTACCATTGCGCTTTAAGCCTTTCTTATAGGTGATAAAGAGAGGAATCTTTGTTCCATCTTTACTTGGATAGAACACCTGTTCACAAACATAATCAGACTCCTTGAACTTAACCTTTGGTGCAGCATAAACCTTACTGTTAGCTGTGCTGAGGTCATACTGGTAGATAGTGGTTGGTACGGTGAAAGAAGAGAAGGAATAGAATACTTCCTAGATCTTTTTCTCCATAGAAATTAGCACTACCTAATGTTGGAAGTTTAATCTCAGAGAGTTGCTTTCCATCCATAGAATAAACGTATGCGTGACTGGAAGCATCTTTCATATAGTTGAGAATCATCTTATCATCAGCAAAGGTAACATCCTCAAGCATATCTTTTGACTCTGGTACAAGTGTTTTCCACTCGCTGAAACCAGGGTGTTTGAGGTCTGTAACCATCAGTCGATTCTTTGGTGCACCATCATTGGTAAGGAAGTACATCTTATCACCAATGGTCTCAACCAGACTATATTGCAAGTCAAGATTAGATGTCATCTGAATGAATTGGCTGTTAGGTTGGCGGAGGTTACGTACGTATACGTTATTACCAGAGCCTGCACCACTTTCATGGAGGAACATCATCGTTTCTTCTTCATTAACACTTACAGCATAGAAGCGCATTGGATTTGGCTGGATTCTGATAGAAAGAGAACATCCTCAGATTGCGGAGTACCAATCTTATGATAGTAGATTTTTTGGATAGAATTCACATTACTAAATTCAAGTCCTTTCTGAGGAGCGTCGTAGGCACTGTAATAAAAACCGTCACCTTGCCATGAAGCACCAGAAAACTTTGCCCAAGTGATATGGTCGTCAAGCAGTTTTCCAGTCTTGACATCTATAACATAGAATTCCTGCCAGTCACTTCCGCTGCGTGAGATAGCGTAGGCTGCATACTTACCATTATGAGAAAAGTAAATACCCTTTAACGCAACAGTTCCGTCTGTTGATAGTTGGTTAGGGTTAAGGAATACACGTGCGTTCTTCTCGTCCCCAAGACGGTCCATGATGTAGAGTACACTTTGGTTCTGCAGACCATCATTTTTGTAGAAAAGCCACTTGCCTATAGATTTGATATAGGAAGGAGCCGATACCTTCTCATAGTTCGCTAACTCCTTCATACGGTTGAAGAGCTTTCCGCGAAATGGAATACGAGAAGATACTCTTGTGTAACTTTGTTCTCTGCAGCTACCCATTCAGCAGTAGCCTTAGAACTATCATTCTCTAATGGACGATAAGGATCGGCAACTTGAACACCAAAATAGGTGTCGACAGTTCCATCTTTTGGAGCTTGTGGATACGTTAGCTTCTGTGCCATCATGCTTGTAGCAGACAATAATGCTGCGGTCAGTAATACCTGTTTCTTCATATAGTAAAGATTTGAATGAATGTTCGCTGTTTAGCGATAGGGTGGAGCTTATTAGTCTAATTAGGGCTTATTGGACTAATTATCCCAATATGCCTAATTAGCAATAAAAATTACTTTAAGCTTTCTTGATACCACTCATAGAGTTTCTCAACACCATCTTCAATTTCCACTTTGTGTGTCCAGCCAAGGCTGTGCAACTTCTCAACATCAATGAGTTTACGTGGCGTACCATTTGGTTTCTCTGCATCCCAGATGATTTCTCCCTCAAAGTGAACGGTCTTCTTCACAAGTTCTGCAAGTTCCTTAATAGTAAGTTCCTTGCCAGTACCAACATTGATGTGACAGTTGCGAATCTCTCCCAATGATGGGATAGCACCACCACGGCCCTCAGAGTTATTACGGTCAACTGCTCCGTCAATCTTTGCACCGTAGAATACACTTGAATACTTTCTCAATTCCAATGATGTCTTTGAAATCTACATTCAGTAAGACGTGAACGCTGGCATCAGCCATGTCCTCACTCCAAAGGAACTCGCGCAATGGGCTTCCATCACCCCATAGGGTTACTTTATTATCCTCAATGCCATAGAATGCGAGTGCTTTCAGGATGCGCTCCTCTGTATTCTTACCATCAACATTACCTTCACCAATCTCTGCACGCAGTTTATCAGTTGGATTGATAGGGCGTTTGTCCATATCATTACGGATAGCATCCCAGTCGTTCTCATGAATAAGTTTCGCAAGATAAATCTTGCGCATCATTGCTGGCATAACATGAGAGTTCTCCAGATGGAAGTTATCATTAGGACCATAGAGGTTTGTTGGCATGACAGCTATGTAATTAGTACCATACTGAAGATTATAGCTTTCACACATCTTTAGACCTGCTATCTTTGCAATAGCATACTCTTCATTACTATACTCCAATGGAGAAGTTAGCAAATAATCCTCGCGCATAGGCTGTGGAGCATCTTTTGGATAGATACAAGTGCTACCAAGGAAGAGAAGTTTCTCCACTTTGTGAAGATAGCTCTGCTCGATGACATTGCACTGCATCTTCATATTCTGCATGATAAAGTCTGCACGATAGAGGTTGTTTGCCATAATACCTCCAACGAAAGCAGCTGCGAGGACGACTGCATCAGGTTTCTCTTCATCAAAGAAACGCTTTACTGCTTGCTGATCTGTCAGGTCAAGCTCTTTATGGCTTCGTCCAACGAGATTTGTATATCCTCGTTGAAGAAGATTATTCCATATTGCTGAGCCAACCAAACCGTTGTGTCCAGCAATGTATATTTTACTATTTTTGTTCATTGCGTGTTTGTTGAATAGACGATAAAAAGTAATAATAGCTGATAGTAAGCGATAATAAGGAATCGCCAACTATCAGCATAAGCGGTAATTATCCCTCTAATTAAGAGGGAATAAAAGAAGAGTTTTTACTTAACGATACCCTTCTCCAAATACTCTGCAAGGTTTGTTCTAACCTTCTCAGCTGCACCCTCAGATGCTACCTTAGCCATGTCGCTGTCTACCATAATGTTGACAAGCTCCTCAAAGCTGGTGCTGTTAGGATTCCAACCGAGTTTCGCCTTTGCCTTTGTTGGATCTCCCCAAAGGTTAACAACGTCGGTAGGACGATAGAAATCAGGACTTACCTCAATAAGAACCTTGCCGGTAGCCTTATCAATACCCTTCTCATTCATGTCCTCACCTTGGAACTCGAGTTCAATACCAACGCGCTTGAACGCATAGTAACAGAAGTCACGTACGCTGTGCTGAACACCAGTAGCAATAACGAAGTCCTCTGGCTTCTCCTGCTGGAGGATCAACCACATACACTCTACGTAATCCTTAGCATAGCCCCAGTCACGAAGAGAACCAAGATTACCTAAGTAAAGTTTCTCCTGCTTACCCTGCTTGATGCGTGCAGCAGCAAGTGTAATCTTACGAGTAACGAAAGTTTCGCCACGACGCTCACTCTCGTGATTGAAGAGGATACCAGAGCAGCAATACATATCGTAAGCCTCACGATACTCCTTTGTAATCCAGAAACCATACTGCTTAGCAACAGCGTATGGGCTGTAAGGGTGGAATGGAGTGTTCTCATTCTGTGGAACTTCCTCAACCTTACCATACAACTCTGATGTTGAAGCCTGATAGATACGGCATGTCTTTGTCATATCCAACTGACGAACAGCCTCCAAGATACGCAATACACCTACAGCATCAACATCTGCTGTAAACTCTGGTGAGTCGAAACTAACCTGTACGTGACTCTGTGCAGCAAGGTTGTAAATCTCATCTGGGCGCACTTTACTGATTACGCCAAGGATACTCATAGAGTCACCAAGGTCAGCATAATGCAAGTGGAAATGTGGACGTCCTTCCAAATGAGCAATACGCTCACGAAAATCTACTGATGAACGACGAATAGTGCCATGTACATCATAACCTTTTTCGAGTAACAACTCTGCCAAATAGGAACCATCTTGGCCTGTAATACCCGTGATAAGTGCTTTTTCTGCATTGTATTTTTTTATGATGTTATTATTATATTCTTATTGGTTCCTAAAGATACAAATTAATATTAATAATTTATCTGTTTTCGGATAATAAACCTTAAAATTATATTTTTATTTAATACTAATCATAGATTGGAATATAATGTTTATCATTTCATTAAGTATCAGTTTACTTGCTAATTTATGCTTTGTAGTTTAGAAAATTAATTACAATTATCTTTAATATGTTTGTTTTAGAAGGGCGAAAAATATATTTTTATATGCTTTTTGTAACCATCTTGTAGTGAGTTTGTTACGTAGGTGTTAAGAAAAGAGGTGCTTGTTAAGGGTTTAAAAGGGCGTTTATTAGCATTCAAAAAGAGCACCTTTTTAGAGAGCTATTAAAGCATTAATTAAAGTCTCATTGAGCATCAAATAATAATGAGTGCTTGAAAGAATGTTTACAAAAACTGTTTTGATGTGAGACTTGAATTATAGATTTGTTCAAAAACTATATAGTCTACCCTTAAAAAGCCTAATATTCCTCTGATTCAGAGTATATTATACTACAAATCATTTGCTTATATCTGCAAGTTTTTGTACCTTTACATTATAAATCTTGCAGATATTTATGCTTAAACGTACATCCAAACAGCTCTCTATGTTCTCTTCTTTAGAGGACATGCTTAGTCATCAACATCCCCTTTTTCCAACTTAGTAATAAAGATTAATTGGGAGTGTTTTTGAAAATGCTTTTTCTCCATTGTATTGCAATACTAATGGTCGCCCCGCTCATCCTATTCGCTTGATGTGTGGTCTTTTTAATCTTCAAAACATTTGCGTAATGTTTCAGATTAAATGGTGGTTTCTCAATGGGTGAGAATGCTTACTATCAATATTTTTTGTGGTGGACTTGAATTTGTGCCCAAACAACCCTGTGACGCTTCCGAGTTAGTTCACTTCAGAAATCGTATAGGTGAGGAAGGTATGGAGTTAATATTAGCAGAGAGCATCCGTGTTATCACCGACCATGATGACGAAGATCGTTTTGATACGGCTTTCATTGATTCTACCGTGCAGGAGAAGAATATAACCTATCCTACAGATGCGAAGTTGCATAAAAAGATAATCAAAAACGTTCTGAAGATAGTTCATGACAAGTGTCTTCCTCTACGACAGAGTTACACGCGTACGTTGAAAGGGATTTACCGTTCCCCAACGTTTTTCGTAATCATCCCAAGAATCGTAAGAAAGACTCTTAAGGCAGATAGACAACTAAGAACCATAGCAGGAAGATTGGTAAGAGAATTAGAGCGCAATCTTGAGGGAAAAGAAAGGATATGAGAAGATGTTTGAACTATATTATAGAGTTCTTTCTCAGAATCGAAAGTCAAAGAACAAAGTATATTCTCTGCACGAACCAGATGTGGTTTGCCTCAGCAAAGGTAAGGAACATAAGCAATATGAGTTTGGTAATAAAGTATCTATTCTTCGCTCATGGTCAGGACTTATTTTGGGTGCATGTTCTTTTAGGAATGAATATGATGGGCATACTATCGAAAAGACGTTGGAACAAACCCAAAGGATGACAGGAAAGCAGGTTGATAAGTTAGCAGGAGATAGAGGGTATAGAGGTGTAAAAGCAGATTGGGCAGACAAAGATACTCATTCCAGACACTCCTAAAGCTAAAGATAGCTACTACCAAAAGAAAAAAAGAAACACAAACTATTTTGTAAACGAGCAGGTATAGAGCCAACCATAGGACATCTTAAAGCAGACCATCGATTATCTCGCAACTTTTTATAAAGGTGTGAAAAGGAGATGCTATCAATGTATTATTAGCAGCGGCAGTATAACTTCAAAAGAGCTATGAGAGTTCTTTTTGGACCTTATAAAAAGAATCAGCATAGAGCATCGTTGTACAGGCTTTATGCTGAAATATAGTTTTTAAGGGATGACTATATAAGAACATAGTTTTTCTTTCTTCATTTTAATTTGATACACCTCATATATATATGAGATAAAAATACTCTTTTAAACTCAAGTAATGTATAGTTCCTAAAAATTATTTTTGGCTTTGGAAAATAAAAGAAAAAGCCCACTCAAAAATAGAATGGGCTTTAAGTTTTTGATAGCGGTTATTTAGTTATCCTACCATGTTCTTGAGGTCTTCCTCGACAGATGTGATACCACCAAGGCCAAAAGTTTTTCTACCAATACGTTCAAAACGTTTGGTGAAACGAATGCTGGCAATGTAGGGACCAATGTGGATATTCTTGATACCAAGGTAGAGTAGGGCAAGCAAAACGATAACTGCCTTCTGCTCATACCATGCGATGTTGAACTCAATTGGGAGGTCGTTGATGTCATTTGCACCAAAAATCTCTTTTCAACTTCAAAGGCTACAACAGCCCATGAATAAGAGTCGTTACACTGTCCAGCATCTAATTCGCGTGGGATACCATTGATGTCACCAAGGTTCAGTTTGTTATATTTAAACTTAGCGCAACCACTTGTCAAGATGACTGTATCCTTAGGTAATTGAGCTGCAAACTCTGTATAATAGTCACGACTCTTCATGCGACCATCGCATCCGCTCATTACAACGAACTTACGGATAGCACCCTCTTAACAGCTTCAACAACCTGATCTGCTAAGGCAAATACCTGTGCGTGAGCAAATCCACCAATAATCTCACCCTGTTCGATAGCTGTTGGAGCCTCACAAGTTTTAGCGATTTCGATTACCTCAGAGAAGTCTTTATGACCATTCTCATCAGCAAGAATGTGCTTCCAACCTGGGAAACCTGTAGCGTTTGTTGTAATCGCGGTCTTTGTAGCTTGCCTTTGGTGAAGGAGGTACAATACAGTTGGTTGTGAAGACGATAGGACCATTAAATGTCTCAAACTCTTCCTTCTGCTTCCACCATGCATTACCATAGTTTCCAACGAGGTGCTTGTACTTCTTTAACTGTGGGTAATAGTGAGCTGGGAGCATCTCTCCGTGGGTGTAAACATCTACTCCTGTTCCTTCTGTCTGCTCTAAAAGTTGCTCGATATCCTTTAAATCGTGACCTGAGATAAGAATACCAGGACGGCTACCAGTACCAATATTTACCTTTGTGAGTTCTGGGTTACCATAAGCCTGAGTGTTAGCCTTGTCGAGTAATGCCATTGCATCAACACCGAACTTACCTGTTTCCATAACAGTAGCCAACAAGGTGTCCATGTCAGCTTCTGGATTTGAAACAATAGCAAGAGCCTTCTCGATGAATGCAATAATCTCCTCATTACGCTCGTTAAGGCGTGCAGCATGCTCGTAGTAAGCAGCCATACCCTTCAAGCCGAGTACAGTCAACTCCTTCAATGAACGGAGATCTTCATTCTCTGTACGGAGAACGCCCTCACGATCACCTTCTGCTTCGTAGTCTGCTTTCTCGCCACCCCAGTTTACTTCCTGATAGTTAGGTAATACTACATTGTTTTCTTTTTGCAAGTGCGAGCAACTCACGCTTGATGCGTACTCCGTTGTCCACCTTATTTAATATAGCCTGATCATCAAAGTTGGCATTTGTAATCGTTGCAAAAAGTGCGTCAACGATATAATCTCCAACCTCTTGATTTGTTTTAATACCTGCGCTGGAGTGCATCTGAAATTGCTGCACACCTCTTGCTACACCAAGTAACAGATCTTTGCCAACGACTTGTTTCAGCTTTTTACCACAAACACCTTGAATTGTACATCCTGTACCTTTTGCTGTTTCCTGGCATTGGAAACAGAACATTTATTCTCTGCCATGTTTCTTTGTTCTTTATATTATTTCAATAATGTTTATTTGAGTGCAAAATTATAGATAAAATAAAGATATAAAGGTAACATTTGTGACGAGTGAAAGGTTAAAAAGATAAATATAAATAAGTTAGGTTCGTGTTGTTCTGAACATAATCTATGTGAAAGAAGAGCGTAAAAAGATAAAAATCGGAAACACTTTGTATAAAAAGATGTTAAGGTCGTATATGTAAATATTTTTGTACTTTGATACGTTGGAGTGTAATAAAATCTTTGCGAAATTTAATAACTAATAGATATTAAAAACTTGCATATAAACTTGACATTCTTAATTAAATATGTTATATTTGCAGTGTAATAACAGAAATTGGTAACTAAAAATACACGGATTATGGCTAAGTACAATTTAACAGAAAGAGAAGGTAGCCGCCTATCGTAGTCTGGTCAGTCCGCAATTAATGGATGAATTAAAGAGAAAATCCTTAATATCATTCTTATTCAGCAACGTTACAAAGACAAGAATTACTCTGCTAAGCAACTTGCTGAGGACTTAGGAACGAATACGCGCTACATCTCGGCTGTGGTTAATGTGATTTCACATGAACTACACGTCTTTCGTAAACAAATTCCGAATAGAGGAAGCTATGGCGCACTTTTAGTTGACAAAGCGCTATCAAGAACTGAATATGGAAGATATCAGTGATATGGTGGGCTTTTCTAATAGGCAGTCATTCTATGCTTCTTTCTACAAGCTAAATGGTGTCACTCACGTGACTACAGATTGCGCCATGGCACAACCTTCTTCAGAAGAAGTGCGTTTGAAAAACCACTAAGAAATGAATTAAAACAATATGAATAGAATCGATAGGAGAAGAGATTTTTAACTTTCAGGATGAGCGGTTTGCCGATATACAAATGTTGCGATATCGGCTTCCGGATTTCGAAGCACTGACAATTCGGCAAAAACAGTTAATTTACTGTTTGTCAGAAGCTACACTATTTGGACGTGACATAACATTTGATCAGTTTGGCAAATACAACCTCCGTATTAGAAAGACATTAGAGGCTGTTTATTTGAACTACAATGGTGATCGGTTAGAAAATAATTTCCGTGCTTTAGAAGAATATCTGAAGCACGTTTGGTTTGCTAATGGTATTTATCATCATTATGCTTGTGATAAATTCTCTCCCAGTTTTTCTGAAGACTTTTTCCGCAATGCTGTTTCAGCTATTGATGCTAAAGTGCTTCCTCTTAGAGAAGGAGAGTCAGTTAATTCATTACTTAATGAACTCTGTCCAGTAATCTTTAATCCAACTATCCTCCCTAAGCGAGTTGATAAGGCGGATGGTAAAGATATTGTTCGCTCTTCAGCATGTAATTATTATGACGGAGTTTCTCAGCATGAAGTTGAAGAATTCTATGCAAAGTTAAAAAAAGAGGGGCCTGCAGTTGAAGCACCATCTTATGGATTAAACTCTACTCTTGTAAAAGAAGGAGATTCTATCCGTGAAGATGTATGGAAGATAGATGGCAAATATGGTGCAGCTATTGAAAAGATTGTGTATTGGCTGGAACGTGCAAAAGATTTTGTAGAAAACGATCAGCAACTTCATGTAATTAATCTCTTGATCCGCTATTATGAAACAGGTGATTTGCATGATTTTGATATATACTCTATAGAGTGGTTTACGTGAGCAGAAAGGTCGTATAGATTTTATTAATGGTTTTATTGAAGTTTATGGTGACCCAATGGGATGAAAGGTTCTTGGGAAGGCATTGTTGAATATAAAGACCTGAAGCGACTCATCGTACACAGGCTATATCTGCTAATGCTCAATGGTTTGAAGACCATTCTCCTGTTAATCCTCAATTCCGCAAACCAGTTGTAAAAGGTGTTACAGCTAATGTTATTTGTGCGGCAATGTTAGGTGGAGACGAATATCCTGCTTCAGCTATTGGAATTAATTTACCAAATGCAGACTGGATTCGTGCAGAACATGGCTCAAAGAGTGTAACGATTTCCAATCTTACTCATGCATACGATATGGCTGCTAAGGGTAATGGATTTCGTGAAGAATTTGTCATTGATGCTGATACTTGTAGCTGTTGGATTTATATGCGGATAAAACAGATAATCTTCATACAGACCTTCATGAGTGTTTAGGGCATGGTAGTGGGCGATTATTGCCTGGTACAGATCCTGATGCACTGAAGAATTATGGTAATACAATTGAAGAAGCACGTGCTGACCTCTTTGGATTATATTATATAGCTGACCAGAAGCTTTTAGATCTTGGACTCTTAGATAGTAATGATGCGTATAAAGCACAATATTATAGCTATATGATGAATGGTCTGCTCACACAGCAGGTTCGTATTAAGCCTGGTAAGCAGATTGAAGAGTCACACATGCAAAATCGCGCTCTTATAGCACAATGGGCAATGGAACTGGGTAAAGAGAATAATGTAGTAGAACTTGTTACTTGTGAAGACAAAGCAACAAAGGATACTAAAACATTTGTTCGTGTTAATGATTACGAAGCTTTACGTGATATCTTTGCTCTTCAGCTTGCCGAGATTCAGCGTATTAAGAGTGAAGGTGACTTTGATGCTGCACGAATATTAGTAGAGAAGTATGCCATCAATCTTGACCCAGTACTACATGCAGAAGTACTCCGCCGATATGAAGGTTTGAATATAGCACCTTATAAAGGCTTCATCAATCTATCTTGAAACCTGTTTATAATGAACTTGGCAAGATGATTGATGTCGTTGTTGATTACTCAGAGTCATACACAGAACAGATGTTGCGTTACTCTCGAGACTATCAAACCCTTTAATTGAATAGAGTATGTTTATATTCTACCATTCGAATGCGATAGTTTAAAGCTATATTCGATTAAAGGCTTATGTGACAAAAATGTGCTTATTTTAGCGTCGTTTTCTCTTATGTGACAAAAATGTGCTTAAAATCTCCCATTCCCTTTTATTTCTTAGGAGAATGGGACTTTATAAAAGTCTTGGATGAAGATCTTTCTTCTTTCCATACTGATCCCTTGTGTAGGTTCAATTTTGTCTTTAAATCTGCATTGAGTGATTCAATAGCATTGTTTGTATTTGGCATCTTCAACTCAGGGTAATCATAGTATGTCCACAATGACGACATATTCCTTTTAAGGCTCAAAAAAGCACTACGTAGAGCTTTATGAGTATAATGTGATTTTTCCATCTTCTGTTGTTGTCCGTTCCTTAAGAAAATCCTCCACTCTGGTGTACCATTCCTTTAAAGCCCCAATAAAGGACTCCTTGTCCGTATGACATAACATCTTGGATATTTCAAGCAGTTCTTTTGAAGCCTCAAGCTTGGGTCTTGAAGTTAGTTTTGTCTTTATAGTCATTACTTGATGGAACTGGCATAATTGGAATTTATAATTGGGAAAAAGCTTACCTAAGTCCTAAAACCATCGCATACAAGCCCTTGAATGGTATATCCAAGTGACTCCAAGTAGCTTATGCCCTCCTTATAGTCTTCAAGACGTTCATGCCTATTGATAAACTTAAACCAAAAGTACATTACCAGACAATGAATCCTTCATGATGACAACACCAAAATTACGTCCCCAATAGGTGGTATCCATTAAAACCACTACAGGGCGAACAAGAAGATGGGAAAGTTCTTCTTTATAAGATTTACTGAGTTTTCTATAAATTGTCCTGGTTGAAACTCCGTACTCCTCTGATAGATCTTTTGACAGTTAGATTACCCTTGAATAACGATTATTGACAATGGTATTGGTGAGGCGATTATGTCCAACAAAAGCCCTCTTACAGCACTACAATACCAGCGTTGACTACCATTAAGATGACCACGTTTTATAGTCGATTTTTGAGCCACAATAAAAGCAGATTTTTGCCATAAAAATATAAATAGAACAAAGATAATGATTGTTAGATAGTTACAAGGATTTTAAGCACATTTTTGGTCATATAGGGCCCGATTAAAGATAAATTAGTTAGAAAATAAAAGCAGGATACCAAGTGGTGTCCTGCTTTTATTATTTACTTCATATTGTCCAGTAAATATTATCCATATAAAGTTAGAGTTTTATTATATACTATAATGAACCTCTCTTTCGGCTTTTTAGTTGATGTGTTTATGTTTGTCACAAGTCGTGTTAATGCTCAACACAACTTGTGCTGTTGGTAAACACCAATGGTGCGAAGCACTAAATACATTTCAACTTTACCACCAAAGTGGAATCAATTTTATGTTATAAAAATGCTGTACTACCATAAGCAAATAAAAGCTTACTTAATATAAAATCTACTCTTTCAATGATAATGTTATATTATCTATTTCAAAGAAAAATCTCATGAAAGCGTATGCTTATTAACTTTACTCGACAGTACTATTATTTATAATGAGTTCTTTTTACTTTCTCTACATAAGCATCAATAGCCTGCAACCGCTGTGATATTCACGATATCACGTACAGAACACTCGAAGTCGGTGAAGTGAATTGGTTTGTTAAGACCCATCTGGATTGGGCCTATTACCTCAGCTTCTGGGCTCAATGCCTGCAAAAGTTTATAACCACTGTTGGCAGAAGATAAGTCAGGAAGATGAGTGTGTTTACATCTAACCCCTTTAGGCGAGTGAATGGGAATTTCTCATCACGTAGATCTTTATTCAAAGCAAAGTTTACCTGCATCTCACCATCGATAGCCATATCAGGAAACTCCTTTTGCAACTTCTCAACAGCTGTATGTACCTTCAGTGGAGAGCCTTCCTTGTCAGAACCAAAGTTAGAATAGGAGAGCATTGCTATTGTAGCTTTGTCATTGAAGAAACTTACTGAGTTAGCAGCCAGCTTTGCAATGTCAGCTAATACTTCTGCATCAGGATGACGATTAATCAATGTGTCTGCTATGTAGAAAACTCCCTTTATAGTATTCAAAAATGTGCATTGTACCAAAGTTTTTATACTCTGGACGAATACCTATGACATCCTTTGCAACCTTAATCGTATTGCTATATTTGGTATATAGGCCAGTGATAAACGCATCTGCATCACCATTCTCAACCATTGACATACCGAAATAGTTACGCTCATACATCTTGTCGTATGCCTCATCGAAGGTATAGCCTTCGCGTGCACGCTTTTCTGCTAAGTGTTTTGCGTAAGTTGCACGACGTCCCTGCTCCTTATCTGCGCGCATGTCGATAATCTCAATATCTGAAATATCAAGTTTCAAGCGATTAGCAACACGGTTCAGACGATCTGGATTTCCTAATAGGATAGGAACACAGATACCTTCCTGTTTAGCCTGTACTGCAGCCTTCATCATTGTTTGGTGACCACCTTCAGCAAATACAATGCGTTGTGGATGTTGTGCTGCAGTAGCGTGGAGTGTGTGGGTCAACTTTGTTTCCTGCCCTAACATCTGGCGAAGATTCTGCTTATAAGCCTTGAAATCTTTGATTGGCGTACGTGCAACACCGCTATCCATAGCTGCCTTAGCAACAGCCGCACTAACTTCTGTAATCAGTCGTGGGTCAACTGGTTTTGGGATAAAGTACTTAGGACCGAATGTAAGGTCATTTACATGATATACCTCATTTACAACGTCTGGAACAGTTTGCTTAGCCAAATCAGCAATAGCTAACACAGCAGCCATCTTCATTTCCTCATTGATAGCCTTAGCATGGACATCCAATGCACCGCGGAAAATGTATGGGAAACCAATTACGTTATTAATCTGGTTTGGATAGTCTGAACGTCCTGTTGACATGATTACGTCAGGGCGTGCAGCAATAGCATCATCGTATGAAATCTCAGGAAACAGGGTTAGCCAATGCAAGAGACGATAGGATTCTCATTCATTGAACGAATCATATCCCTGTGTCGAAATATTACCCTTTGATAATCCAACAAATACGTCAGGTCCTTTAATTGCTTCCTCCAAGGTGTGAACATCCACGACGATCGATGGCAAAAAGAGCCTTTTGTGGGGTGAGGTTCTCAGAGTCAGAAGTAATAACACCCTTTGAATCGAGCATTACGATATTCTCTTTCTTCAGCCCTAAAGCCATATACAGCTTTGTACATGAGATCGCTGCAGCACCTGCACCATTAACTACTAATTTGACATCAGCAATATTTTTACCTGCAACTTCCAGTGCATTTTTCAAACCAGCAGCAGAGATAATAGCTGTTCCATGCTGGTCATCATGCATAACAGGAATATCAAGAGTTCTCTTCAAACGCTCTTCAATAGCAAAGCACTCTGGTGCCTTGATGTCTTCAAGATTGATACCACCAAAGGTTGGAGCAATCTTTTCAACAGCCTCGCAGAACTTGTCAGGGTCCTGTTCATCTACTTCTATATCAAAAACATCAATACCACCATATATCTTAAACAGCAAGCCCTTGCCTTCCATAACAGGCTTACCACTCATAGCGCCGATGTTGCCAAGTCCTAAAACGGCTGTTCCATTACTGATAACATCAGCCAAATTTCCTTTGTCAGTGTATTTATATACGTCGTCTGGATTCTGCTGAATTTCTAAGCATGGGTATGCCACGCCGAGCGAATATGCCAGACTAAGGTCTGTTTGTGTACTATAAGGTTTTTGTAGGCGTTACTTCAATTTTGCCAGGACGGCCGTTGTTATGATATTCCAAAGCGGCTTCTTTTTGTTACCTTGACTATATTTAATCTTTTTACGTGATTATATTACAAAAATGTATATTTGACTTACAAAGTTAGTAAAATCCACTCTAAAACAGATGCCATTATGAAAGTTTTTTGTAATTTTGTCGCAAAAATAAAGTTTAATGCATAATACAGCTACAGAAACCACTTATCGGCAAGAACTTAAAGAGAGATTCTCATTACTGCCATAGACCTTTTCCATAAGCGTGGAATAAGGTGTGTCAAGATGGATGATATTGCCAACGAGCTCAAGATTTCAAAGCGTACGCTCTACGAAATATATAGCAACAAAGAAGAACTGCTTTTCGAAGTTGTACGACATGACAAGCAGAGAGAGAAACGACGGTTGGATGAGATTGCCAAGACGGGATTGAATGTAATTAATATTATCATTGAAATCTGCCGTTTTCGCATAGAGGAGTTTAGTCAGATTAACCCTCTTTTCTTTGAAGAAATTCATAAATATCCAGAGTTGCTCGCTTATGTACGTAGGCTACATGATGAAGGAAACCGATGCTCATGCTTTTATACAGCGTGGTATAGACGAAGGTTTGTTCCTTCCCTGATGTAAACTATGAGATTGTTCGTACACTGACTGTTGCATCTCAGCAAGCAGTATGAATCAGTATCTTTATAAGAAATACGATGTGAAGGGTTGGCGCACGTTGGTATATTATTCTTTATTCGCGCTTATTGTACGCTGAAAGGTGTCAAGATGCTGGATGAAGAACTAAACTCTCTTCACTTGTCTTTAAAGTGGATAATCATTATACTATGTGTTGTGCATTTGAATAAAATACATTTAGTAAAAGATAATTAATAGATGAAAGATAATACATATAAAACATTGCTGCTAACATTGTTGAGTGGCATTGTTCCTTTTCTACTTCACTTCTTCCTACCTTTAAAATAGGAGATACAAAAACTACGAGAGTTGACATTCTGAGTGACCTTGCTCCAAAAAGAAGAAAGTACTCGAAGATGTGATTCCTTCACCAAAAAGCCTTCAGCTGTAGTAGCTTATGACAAAGACGGAAGGTTATTGATTTTGAGGAAGAGTGGCCAGAGGGAACAGAACGTATCGTAGATTATTCTGCAGGTAAACCTGGCGGACTTGATCGTTTCTACAGTCAACAATCTGTTAGGGCTCAAGCAGGCGGTTGGACATCCTGTTCGTATTGCTTATTTCGGTGATTCGTTTATCGAGGGTGATATTCTGTTAGCTGATTTGCGCAAAGATCTTCAAAAAGCATTATGGAGGTTATGGCGTAGAGATGGATTGATGCGGGTAATGACCTTGACCAATATAAGCACACAGTAGATAAAGTTTACAGGACTTACCGAACACATGGTAAAAAGCCAGCAGATTTGCGATGTAAATCAAGCTGGTATTGCAGAGCGTTATTATACAATGAATGGACAAGCTACTATGTCGTATGCTCCTTTCTCTTTATCTCATGAATATCCGCTTACAGAGAAGTGGGCAAGTACATGGCTTTATCTTCGTTCAAAAGGTGGTGCTAACGTAACCTTTGAGATTGATGGTGGGAAGACAAGTACACAGCGTGTCAATCCATCAGCAGAAGTACAAGCTGTAAAGATGGATGGTGTTACTTCTCATGCAACTATTAAGGTAGACGGCTCTAACACAGTTCTCTTTGGAACATCACAAGAGGGACGCGAAGGAATTGTTCTTGATAATTTCAGTATGCGTGGCTCTTCTGGTACAACATTGGCAAAACTTCCAGAGCAGATGTTGAAGGAATTTGCGCTTGTTCGTCCGTATGATCTTAGTGTATTTCAGTTTGGTGTCAATGCAATAGATGCTGAAACAACACCTGAACGCCTGAAGAAATACATGAGTGAAATGAAACTTGTAGTAGACCTCTTCCACAAATGTTTCCCAGAAACAAGTATCCTTATCATAGGTAGTCCAGACCGAGGTTCAAAGACATCACCTGATGGTACCATGAAGGGTGTCGAGATGTTGGTAGGCTATCAAGAGCAACTTGCAGCCGATTGTCATGTCGGTTTCTATAATCTTTTCCGTGCGATGGGCGGTCCTGGTACAATGATGCGTATCGTAGACGAACAGGGTATGGGTACTAAGGATTACGTACACATTAATTATAAAGGTGGTAAATATGTCAGTCAGCGTATTTTCAAGTCTATCGTAGCAGGACAGAAGAATTATGCAAGACGTGAGAAATTGGCTGAAGAGTAAATATTTATTAGCACAATATAGAATCAGATGGAATTAAGTAATTTTTCAGCCAGTTCATGGCTATATTAAAAATCTTCCTACAGAATATTGAGTTGTATGTCTCAAGCCTTGACTTCACAAAGGTGGTTGATATCCTGCTCTATAATCCACGCGAACCGCTTCTTTTCTCATCAGGAGCATTCCTCTTTATCTTCTTGGTCTTTATGATAGGTTACTACTGCCTGAGAAACAAGGTAGATGGAAGACTTCTCTTTGTAACGCTCTTCTCTTATTATTTCTTCTATAAGAGTAGCAGCTTCTATTTTCTATTGTTGCTCATCGTGACAGTAAGTGACTTTTATATTGCACGACGTGTAGCAAGGGGAAAGCATCCTAAATTATGGTTGGCTTTGACACTGTTAATAGACCTTGGATTGTTGGCTTACTTTAAGTACACCAACTTCTTTGCTGGAATGGTAACACAGATGATTGGTGGTAACTTCCAACCTTGGGATATCTTTTTACCAGTAGGAATTAGCTTCTATACCTTTAAGACAATTTCATACGTTGTAGATATTTACAGAAAGAAGGCTGAACCAATGGAATCACTTCTTGACTACGCTTTCTAGTCAGCTTTTTCCCAACACTTCTCGCTGGTCCGATTACGCGTACAACTGACTTTTGGTCCACAGATTCGTAAAGCCATTGCATATCAGTCGTGAGATGTTTGCACAGGGAGTATTTTTTATTATCATAGGTCTTTTCAAGAAAGCTGTTATTTCTGATTACATTTCACAGAACTTTGTAGATCGTATCTTTGATAATCCAACACTTTTCTCAGGTGGTGAGGTGCTACTTGGTCTTTATGGCTATTGTATTCAGATTTACTGTGACTTCTCTGGTTATTCTGATATGGCAATCGGTATTGCATTGCTGCTTGGATTTAAGATTCCTATGAACTTTAATGCACCACTTACAGCCGATTCCATGACTGATTTCTGGCGTCGTTGGCATATTTCGCTTTCAACTTGGATTCGTGATTACGTCTATATCTCACTTGGTGGAAACAAGAAGGGAACGCTTCGTATGTATTTCAATCAGATGGTAGCTATGACTGCCTGCGGTCTTTGGCATGGTGCTTCTTTGAATTTCATTGTTTGGGGTGTGTTACATGGTGCATTGGTTTGTGTACATAAGTTTTTGGTCACAGACAGTTATGAAACACGATCGCCGTTATCATCCATCTGGTCTTCGTCGTTTTTGTGTCAGTATTCATCACTTTCCACGTACTCTGTTTTACATGGCTTTTCTTCCGTTGTAAGGACTTTGATGCTGTATGGGTTATGGTAAAGCAAATGTTTACGAAGTTCAATCCTTCTGTACTCCCTGATGTCTTCATGGGGTATAAATTGTATTCCTCTTGATGATATTTGTCTTCTGACACATTGGATTCCAGACTCATGGCAGAACCGTTGTGTACGAGTCTTGGAGAAGGGAGGCGTATTACTTTCTGCAATAGTAATTACTATTGTTATCTTTATTATTATGCAGGTGAAGATTCTGATATACAGCCATTTATTTACTTCCAATTCTAATTGGCTCTTGATATAAAAGACAGCGCATAGGGTTAAACTAAATGTTAGATTAACTGTATGCGCTGTTTTATTTGCTTCTTATAATCTACGCTGATAGACGCACATTCAATTAGTAAATGCAGATACTCTCGGTAAGAAATAGTTTACAAAAACTATGAAAAACACCGAGGGTTGCCCTGCGGCAGGGGGTCGCGCCCCCTAAGAGCATATTCAAAGTATCGAGATATAAAACAAAAAGAGGAGACCTAAAGTCTCCCCAAGATTAATTATCTTTGTATTTGATATGTATAAACAATTAACCTCAGGGCAAAGGTACACAATATTTGCCTTATTACAAAAAGGTTTCTCTAAAAAAGAGATAGCCTCAACTATTGGAGTTCATTTCAGTACGGTTTACAGAGAAGTTGACCGTAACAGGTCACCTTACACTGGAGAATACCGTCCATTTCGTGCTCAGCGTATGGCGGAACGCCGCAAACGCCGTTTTCAGAAGCCCCGCAAACTGACACCAGAAGTACGTGCAACTGTCATTAGGTATCTGAAGAAGGATTGGTCTCCACAGCAGATAACAGGTAGACTGAGGGCTTTAGGAAAAGCGGTCGTCTGTCATGAAACCATCTATGAGATGATACGCAGAATAAAGCTTCTGGAGGAAAGCTTTATCAACATTGTAGGTTCCAGCTAAAACACATAAATCACTGGCTTAGCAGAAAAGGAAGAAAACTACCAGACGGTAGGAAAAGCATAACAGAAAGACCATTAGAGGCTGATGGTAAACGATTTGGAGATTGGGAAATGGATCTCATTGTAGGACCAAGACGTTCAGCTGCTCTTACAATGATAGAAAGGAGTACAAATTATCTTATCATAAGAAAGCTACCACAACGATATAAGTCTGAACAGGTGAGCAAGGCTATTATTGACGCATTGAAACCATACAAGAAGAATGTAATGACAATTACAACTGATAATGGACCAGAGTTTGCACAGTACAAGGAAATTGAGCAGAAATTACAATGTGAGGTGTACTATGCAAAAACCCTATGCACCATGGCAGAAAAGGAGCAGTGAGAATGCCAATATGCTTATAAGACAATATGTACCAAAAAGGATTCAATATAAACACCATGTCAATACAGTATTTGGCATATATACAGAACAAAAATTAATAGTAGACCAAGGAAAAAATTAAATTTTAAATCACTAATATTTGTTTTTAACAAAAATTGAGTAAATTCGCACTGGTACTTGAATCTACCAGATGTCTTTTCTTTGTGAAAAATACTTACAAAAAGCTGAGTAGATTTGCTTTTAAATAATCAAAATAAAAGTCTTAATATGGACCTTTGCAACTACCAGACTATCAGTTAATTATAAAAAGTGCTTGGTAATAGGTGCTGTAATTAGCCTTCAAAAGGGCGTTAACAGCATCGCAAAAGGGCATCTTTTGAACGTCAATTAAGCGTTAATTCAAATGCATTTTAAGCCTTGTTTAAAAGTGAGTATATGATTTTTATTACAAAAACGAAATCTACTAACTTTTATGAGATAATGTAGAGAAGTTCCAAAAAGTAGACTTGTTGTTTTAGATGAATGTCATTAGTGTAAATGTTATAAATAGGTGAAAATCGTTGCTGATTTCGCTTTTTATTAAGTTTGCATAATAAGTTCTATACTTTTTATGAAATAGGAATAATAATGAAGATAGATTTTAAAAGCATAAAACACTTCTTTACCGTTGGTATGTTCTTGACAAAAGAGCAGCGATCAAAACGTAGAGAAATTTTTATTAGACAGATTCAAAAACTCTACCTTACCGTAAAATTCTTTTTTGAACGCGACCATGCTGCTGCTACTACACAGCTTTCATTTTTCACTATTATGGCAATTGTGCCTATAGCGTCTATGATTTTTGCTATTGCCAATGGCTTTGGTTTTGGACAGTTTCTCGAAAAACAATTTCGTGAAATGTTGTCTGCACAACCCGAAGCGGCTACTTGGCTGTTAAAGCTTACACAGTCTTATCTTGTTCATGCCAAAACAGGACTCTTTATTGGAATTGGATTGGTGATAATGCTTTATAGTGTTTTCTCTCTGATTAGAACGGTAGAGACTACTTTTGATAATATATGGCAGGTTAAAGATAGTCGCCCTCTTAGTAGGATCGTCATAGACTATACGGCTCTAATGTTTCTTGTTCCTATTAGTATTATTATACTTTCGGGACTGAGTATCTATTTCTATAGTTTTGTTGAGAATCTAAATGGTTTACGTTTTTCTCGGACTATTGCGAGTTTCTCACTTCGTTATCTCGTGCCATGGGCTATCCTTACCCTTATGTTTATTGTGCTTTATGTTTTTCATGCCCAATGCGAAGGTTAAGATTACGAAAGACTATTGGTCCTGCGATGATCGCAAGTATCGCTATGCTCTGCTTTGCAAGCCGTTTATATATCACGGACAGATATTTCTTTACAAGCTATAATGCCATTTATGGTTCGTTTGCAGCACTTCCGCTGTTTATGTTGTGGATACTTGCATCGTGGTATATCTGTCTATTCTGTGCTGAACTCTGTTATTTTAATCAAAAATTTAGAGTACTATGAGTGTCTGACTGATACGGATGATATATCTCATACTGACCTTTTTAATGCTATGTGCGACAGTATTGAGTCAAATCTGTCAACGTTTTTGCTAAATGACCAAAAAGCCTCAGACAGCATTACAAATAAAGTCTGAAACGCATATTCCTATTCGTGTGATGACGGATATTCTCTATAGATTAAAAGAGGTCAATCTTATCTCAGAGAACTATTTCACCTACTTCTGATGAAGTAACTTATACGCCTACGCACGATACAAATAACATAACTGTAGGGTGAAATGATTGCTCGTTTAGAATCTACTCCAGCATCTGATTTTTGCGCTTTTTAGGTTTCTTCCCTAAAAAAGCATGGAACCATGACATATATAATAAGGGTGGGAAGTATACGTGAGATTTATCTTAATGAGTTGAAATCAATCAATATTAAAGAACTAATAAAGTTATTCAGAGAATTAAAGGATTATCTTTGGATTTAGTGGTATACTTCGTTGATTGTTTTTGAGAAGGATAATATTGTAACACTAAACCATCTGATATTCTCTTCCAAACGAATATGATAACATAATAAAAAGAGCCAGTTCTGCAATAGAAAACTGGCTCTTTTATCGTACTATAAAATCTTGTTTTATCTATGAAGTATGATTTTTTTGTTACAAATCCTAAAGTGATGTTTCGCTTTTTAGAAGCTAACAAAAGCATCATCTTCTATACTTAATGAGGTTTTTCAAGACTTTTGTTATTTCGATTTGTTAAGACAATATAGTCAAAGTATATATAAAATAAAAAGTCCCAGACTGTTGGTCTGGGACTGAAAAGATTACTTGTCTCACGACAACTAATCTTCTAACCTTAATAATCTAATACCATGAAAAACACGATGCAAAAGATATCTAAATCTTGTTATATTTCCAAACATATAATGTTAAATAAGATAAATATTAAGATTTTTATCTTTCTAACTTTTGAAAATATCTCTACAATTGTGTTGTTACTGGTCTATTTTATGCTGTTTAGCAAACCAAGTTTGCCATCATTTACCAACTTAACGATAAGCTCACCAAATAATGTGTTCTGCCATGCAAACCACTCACGCGTAAACTTATTTGCATCGTCCTTATGGAAACTCTCGTGAATAAAGCCAGTTCCAGCATCAGTATTCATTAACATTTCAATACACTGACGTATTTCTTGATCATCTTTTGAGGTAAAAGCACGCATCATAATCGACATAGGCCATATCATGTCGTTGCCAATATGTGGACCATCAATACCTTCACCAGCTTTACCACGATGGAAATAAGGATTATCTTCACTCCATACATAGCGGCGAGTATTCTGATAGATTGGGTCATCTGCGCTAACATCACCAAGATATGGCATTGCCAACAGACTTGGCACATTTGCATCATCCATCAGGAAGTAGCTGCCAAAGCCATCTACTTCATAAGCATATATCTTACCATATTTAGGATGTTCGTATACAGCATACTTTTGCAAAGCATCGCTAACTTCGTTAGCAAGGTCGGTACATTGAGTAGCAAGGGTTGTATTCTTATTTACTTTGGTCAATATCTCTGCTGCTTTGCGTAGAGAAGATACTGCCATAAAGTTTGATGGGACAAGAAATTGTAACGTTGTCGCATCGTCTGAAGGGCGGAAGGCAGAAGCAATCAGTCCTACTGGCTTAACAGGTGCGCCCCATCCTGCATTGTTCATTGTGTCAAATGCACGATCTGTAACGCGAAGGAACTTATAGGTTCCTCTGCCATCTTTCTTCTGTTGCTCGCGGAATGTCTTTAGAATGTTCTCAACAGCTTTAATCCATTCTGAGCCAAAGATGCTTGTATCGCCAGTTATCTTCCAATATTCAAAAGCGAGACGGATTGGATAACAGAGTGAGTCAATCTCAAACTTACGCTCGTGTAGCTCCGGTTTCATATCCGTTTCATCGGTCATCCAACGTCCATTTGGGTCTGGATAATGATTAAATGCATTAGCGTATGGATCAATATTAATACATTTGAATTGACGATTGATAACACCAGCTAACATCTTCTTCAGTTTCTTATCCTTTCCTGCTAACTGTACGTATGGCCACACCTGTGCACCAGAATCACGAAGCCACATAGCAGGAATGTCACCTGTATAAACATAAGTATCAGGTGTTCCATCAGCTTCTTCGCCATAGTGCACAGTAGTGTCAAGTGTATTTGGGAAGCAATTCTCAAACATCCATGCCAGACGTTTGTTCGTTAACTTCTTTATAATGTTCTGTATTTCTGTCTCTACTGCTTCTGAGCGGAAAAGTCTTTCAGCTTCTTTAGGACGTTTTGAAATGAATGTCACTGCATCTGCTGGGCAGGTGAGTTGGTTTGTTGGTACCTTATTTATATTGTCAGCATTGACAGGTTGCGCTTGTAATGCCATCAACGCAACGAATGTTGATGTAATATAGGTAATCTTTCTCATACGTTATGATTTTGTTTTATTGATATATATTGAGGCTATCAATGATTTGATAAACTTCTTCATCAGTCATTGCTGGATTGCAAGGGAGGGAGAGTTCTTGTTGATGAATAAACTCTGTGATAGGATAATGTCGCTCATTCCATTCTTTATAAGCCTGTTGCTGATGTGGTGGAATGGGGTAGTGTATCATTGTTTCAATACCATTTCCTTTGAGATATTGTTGTAAACAATCACGAGATGGACAAAGAATAGGGAATATATGATATACATTGTCTCTGTCATTATCCTTTATCAATGTTATTTGTGGGTTGTTAATGCCCTTTAAGTATGCTTTGGCGATCTGCTTTCTGCGCTGGTTTTCTTCATCAAGATAGGGGAGTTTTATATTCAAAACTGCTGCATGAATCTCATCCATTCGGCTATTCTTTCCCTTGAAAGTAAACTCATATTTACGTGCAGAGCCATAGTTGGCAAGGCTTCGGATAGTATGTGCCAGCAGTTCATCATTCGTTGTCACTGCTCCTGCATCACCTAATGCACCGAGGTTCTTTCCTGGATAAAAGCTATGAGCAGCTGCATTTCCAAGGCTTCCTGTACGTTTGTTGCCAAAGTAACAGCCGTGCGCTTGTGCATTATCTTCAAGTAGTAAGAGATTATGACGTTTGCAAATGTCGCCAATGAAAGGAGTATAGGCACATCTCCCATAAAGGTGCACAAGCATAATGGCACGTGTGCGAGGAGTGATAGCTTGTTCTATCAGTTGCTCATCTATCTCTAAGGTGTTGATATTGGGTTCAACAAGGATAGGAGTAAGATGATTTTCAGTGATGGATAGGATTGTTGCTATGTAAGTATTAGCAGGAACAATGACTTCATCTCCTTCTTTGAGTAGTCCTAACTCAATATATGCACGAAGGATAAGACACAGCGCGTCAAGACCGTTTCCACAGGTCACACAGTATTTTGTGCCAATATATTGTGCATAATTCTTTTCAAATAATGTTATATGCTCTCCCTGCAGATACCACCCTGAACGTAGTACCTGATTAACAGCAGCAGTAAGTTCTGGTTCGTGTAATGCTGTTATTTTTTGTAGTGAGAGATAATTTATCATGTTTATTCTTTTATGAAGTGCAGTGCTTATGGTCGGAACCCTTGTATTACTCTATAACTGACTTTGTTTCCCATGTATAACAGTCGTAGCAAACGCCACGTCCTCCAAAGCCTTCTTTTTGGAAAATAAGCGTTGTGTTGAGACTCTTTCCTTGCTCTTCTGTACTCTTGCCAAAGTCAAAGTAGCCCTTTATGATTGGCATATACATTATTGATGAATATAGTCAAAGAGAAGATCGAGTGCCCCCACTTTTCTTACCTTCTATGGATGCTGATATATACTGAGTATGAACTACCTGTTGCATCTCATAGACTATTGTACCCTCCATAGCAATCCCTTTGTCATTGTATGCCATGAATAATCGAGATGGACTTAGGGAAACTGACTGTGGAGTAAGTTCTAACTCTTCAAGAGAGTGCACGGGATGAGTAGCATACTTATTGGTAAGGTTATCATTTAGGATTTTCCAAAAAGTAGCATAGTCTTTACTCTCCGAACAGTCACTCCTGCACGTGTTGCCTTTCTAATTCCACTTCGACGACTATCAGTAAACTTCATACGTGAATCGAAAATGGAATAGTACTTGATATGTCACGAGCCATCAGTTGGGCATGACATATATATGATAAGAGCATAGAGGTCTTCTTCAGCTGGATAGCAATGATAAATCCATGGAGTTGGTTTATATATAACTCTTTGTATTTCTGACGTTATAAAGATGTTCATTAATCCTTATGAAAGACCCTCGCAAATCTCTGCTGTGGTAGCCTGCTTCTTAGTTATAAGTCCTCCATAAGTTAATCCTTGATGAGAGTAAAGTGTATCGTCTAAACGATTAGCTGGAAAGAGTGCATAGAGCTGTCCCTTTTCGATAAATCATCAACGAAGCGTCTTGAAAACCGATCTGCATGATAATCCATATAGGAACGGTTGAAGAGAAACGTTCCTTGTCGAGATTTCTCAATAAACTCATTCCACTCTTGTGTTTGCTCTTGCGTATATTGCTTTACTTCAAACATTATATTTTAGGATTGAATAATAGAAGATATTCAAACATCTTCTTTGTCTCCTTTTTATATCAAAGTTTATGGATGACTTTTATTCCTTCTTAGAACGCTGATAGTTAAGAAAACTCTTTTGTATTCACGGATATAATCCTCCTCTTCAAAAGGGTCTTCTGCCAAAAACAAGGCACACTGCACCCGATGAAAAATCATCGAGTGTGCGCCATATATCTGTTTCAACTAAGAGTCCTTGATAAGGATGATTCAAGAGAAAAGATTGTTTGTCAAGTCCATTATCGAGTGTAACAGTGAACGAACCACTCACAGCGATGATGAACTCTCGGCAATGCTTATGGGCATGACCACCACGGCAAGCACCTGATGGTACATCGTATGTCCAATAAACACGAGAAATATTGAAAGGAATATCCTTCATTCCCTCTGCAATAGAGAGGTTGCCACGTGGGTCAACCATCTTTTGCAAAGAGATAATCTTTCCTATTGAAGCCTTAGTTTTTTCCATTCTTACAGCCTTTGACATTCCTGTCTTTTATTTCTTCATGTACGGGTCTGTACCTAATACAGTTGCTGCAACACGCTTAGTCTTATCACGAAGTGCATCCATATCAGTACCAACTTCTCCATAACAGAGTGCTACACCCATACGACGCCCTACGTGAGCAATTGGTTTTCCGAATATACGTAAGCGTGTTCTATCTTCATTGCAAGCATCTAATAAGTTGTATGATAATGGCTTATCTGTCTCAATAGGAGAAAGAATTACAGCAGAACAACCAGCATGCTCAAGGTGGATAGCAGGGATTGGGAGTCCCATTACAGCACGGAAATGAAGTTCAAACTCGCTGAAGTTCGTTGTATGTGCCAATGTAACCATACCAGTATCATGTGGGCGAGGAGATAATTCAGAGAAGATAACTTCTCCGGTCTTTGTCAAGAAGAATTCAACTCCCCACATACCATATCCGGTAAGTGCGCGTGTCACTTCGTTAGCAATATGTTCTGCCTGGCGTAATGAATCTTCAGAGATAGCGTATGGCTGCCAGCTTTCACGGTAATCGCCACCTTTCTGTATGTGACCGATTGGTGGGACAGAAGAGGGTAGGGCCATTCTTCTGTGTCACGGTAAGCAGAGTAAATTCACTCTCAAATTCAATAAACTCTTCAATAATAACCTCCTTCACATCGCCACGTGCACCTTCAATAGCATTCTTAAATGCTTCTTCAAGTTCTTTGTCATTATGAACATAACTCTGACCATGTCCACTTGAACTCATCAGAGGCTTTACAACACATGGGAAACCAATCTCGTCAGCTGCAGCCTTGAATTCTTCGTATGTCTTAGCATAGAAATATTTGGCAGTTCTTAATCCTAAGTCGCGTGCTGCGAGGTCTCGTATTGCACGACGATTCATGGTGAAGTTTACAGCACGTGCTGATGGAGCAACTTGTATTCCTCGCTCTTCATAATCGAACAATCGTTCTGTTCTTATGGCTTCAATTTCTGGAATAATAAGGTCAGGTTTGTGAGTTGCTACAACAGCATCAAGTGCATCATCATTGAGCATATCTATTACTTCAGACTCATCAGCAACCTGCATGGCTGGTGCATTTTCATAACTATCACAAGCAATGACATACTGTCCAGCGCGTTTAGCTGCTATAACGAACTCTTTGCCCAGTTCGCCTGAGCCTAATAATAATATTTTTTTCATTTGAAGATGTGTTGTCTATGTTTTTGATTGTGAGAAGGATTTACACCCTCGCTATTTATTTTGTTTGGGTAGACGAGGGTGTAGGATTATATTTTAGTTGATTTATTATCTTCCTTTTTTGGTGTACATCATGTCATAGTACTTTTGGTAATCGCCAGAAGTAACCTCTTGAATCCAGTCCTGATGCTCTAAGTTCCAACGGATAGTCTTCACAATACCCGTCAGCAAACATAGTTTCAGGATACCAACCTAATTCGTTCTTAATCTTTGTTGGATCAATGGCATAACGCGCATCATGGCCAAGACGATCTGGAACATGCGTGATTAATTCATCATTAATCCAGCTAATATCAATATCACCATTAGCATCTTTCACCTGCTTCTTGAGGATAGTACGGAGGTTCTTGTCCTCTGCCATCATGTCGTAGATAGTCTTAATAGTGAGTTTAACAATGTCGATATTCTTCATTTCGTTATGACCACCAACGTTGTAAACTTCACCTATACGACCTTCACGTACAACCATATCAATAGCTTTGCAATGATCCTCTACATACAACCAGTCACGTACATTCAACCCTCACCATATACTGGGAGTTTCTTTCCCTCGAGGATATTATTGATAATTAATGGAATCAATTTCTCTGGGAAGTGATAAGGACCATAGTTGTTAGAACAACGTGTGATACTGATAGGCATGTGATATGTATCATGATATGCCATCACGAAATGATCTGCACTTGTCTTACTTGCTGAGTATGGACTATGTGGACAGAGTGGAGTCTCCTCGGTAAAGTAGCCTTCTGCTCCTAATGAACCATATACCTCGTCAGTAGATACCTGATGATAACGCTTGCCAGCCTTCCATGTTGGATAACCCTGCTCGTCCTTACCTGTCACCCATGCACGACGTGCAGCATCCATAAGGTTCTGTGTACCGAGGATGTTTACAGAAAGGAACAATTGTGGATCTTCAATAGAACGGTCAACATGACTTTCTGCAGCAAAGTTTACGAGATAGTCAATGTCATATTCAGTAAAGAGTTGATCAACAAGCTCACGGTCACGGATGTCACCCTTTACAAAGATACAACGCTCGTTATCAATATCATCTTTGATAGTACCGAGGTTACCAGCATAGGTAAGTGCATCGAGGATAATAATCTTAATATCTTCATTTACATACTTCTTATGAAGTAGATACTTGATGTAGTTTGCTCCGATAAATCCGGCAGCACCAGTTACTAAATACGTTTTCATATCTTTATTATTGTTTATGTTTCTATTGTAGTTTTAATAGTTTCTATTGTTAGCGACTCCGAATGTTGTGCATTACAATTCAGATGAGTTTTTGTTTACGTTTGTTTATTTCCCAATGTTATAACTTCGCAATCAGTAAATTTATTGCCTTCGATAGTTAGTCTCACTCAAAGTTCTATCTTTATGCCATCCGCGTAGACCCGCTGCACCTGGATTGATATGAAGTAGTTTCAGTGTCTTATCGAATTGTATTTGAGAATATGTGAGTGTCCATCAACAAAGAGGTTGGGTGGAGAAGCGTAGAGCATACTCTGTACCGAACGGTCATATCGACCAGGATAACCTCCAATATGTTTTAGTAGTACATCGATATCCTCACATTTAAAGCGTAGAATTTTCCCGATATCGGTTGCGCATAGTGTAATCATCTATATTCCCACATACAGCACGGAAGATGGGCTTCATTGCCTCAAACTTATCCGCAACTTCTAATGAACCAATATCACCAGCGTGCCATATCTCATCACATTCGCCAAGATAGTGTTCATATTTATCATCCCAGTGTCCGTGGGTGTCAGAGATTATACCTATTCGTTTCATTAAATACTTTTTCTTCTGATAAACTCTGCAATTAAATCCTTTGTCCTTTCTAATCCAAGTATACTGGCATCAATACAAAGATCATAGCTTTCGGCATGCCCCCAAACCTTTGTTGTGTAATAGTTATAGTATTTTGCACGTTCACTTTTCACCATTTTTCAATAAATTTACGCGCTTCTTCTTTAGAGCATCCACGTCGCTCACACACATTAGCAATACGAGTGTCCATTGAAGCTGTTATAAAGATATTGATGGTGTTTGGATTATCACGTAAAACGTAATCAGCAGTTCTACCAACAAATACACAGCGTGGATTTTGTTTTTGCTACTTCACGAATTGCGTCACTTTGGAACTGATAAAGACTTTCTTGTGAGAAATTACTCTTATAGAAGTTATTATCGCCTAAGAGAGGAAGGTGTATGTGGAAATGTCCTTTCATAAATCCTTTTTGCTCATCATTCTGCTCAAAGAACTTCTCCGAGAAACCACTTTCTTTAGCAGCGAGATTGAGAATCTCACGGTCATAGAAATGGCAATCAAACTCATCTGCAAGCATCTTGGCGATTATGCGACCACCACTGCCTATTTGACGGCCAACGTTTATGATTAGTTCCTTTTTCCATATTTAGATTCTTAATTTATGATTTTAAGTTTTGATTGTTTATACTCTGTTGTTTCAATCGACGCATATATATAGTCATAATGATTGCTGCAACTAATGATGCTAAGAAATCACTTGAAGGCAATGAGGCCCATACACCATCTAAATTGAAGAAGTTTGGGAGAATAACCAGTAGTGGTATTAAGAATAGTAATTGGCGAGAAAGAGATAAGAAAATGCTTATCTTTACTTTACCAATACACTGAAAGAAGTTTGTTACAACCATCTGGAATCCAACAATAGGGTACATCATCATGTTTATTTGAATAGCCTTGATGGACTGACGAATTAATTCAGGGTCTTTTGTAAACATACGGGCACAGTAATATGGAGCTAAATGTGCTATTAACCAAGCTGTAACCATAATCCCTGTTGCAGCAAAAATCGTAAGTTTCAATACACGCATAAGTCTATCGGTCTGCTGTGAACCATAGTTATATCCAGCAATAGGCTGCATACCTTGGTCTAATCCGATGACAAACATGATAAAAATCATGGCTACACTATATGCTATGCCGAAAGCACCAACAGCCATATCGCCACCGTATTTTACAAGCTGATTATTCATGAAAATAACCACAATACAAGCACATGCATTCATCAAGAATGGAGAAATTCCGATTGAAATTATATTCTCAACCAAATGTCTTTTAAGTCTATAGATTCCACGCTTTAAATGTAAAATCTCATCTTTGATAGTCAACTGTTTCATCTGCCAGCATAATGCCAATGCTTGTGATAAGACTGTGGCGAAAGCTGCACCACGAATCCCCCAGCCCCAGAGTCTGATAAAGATAAAGTCTAATACTATATTTATCAATACAGTGAAAAATCGTTGCCATCATAGCCTGTCGAGGTTTTTGATGCTGCACGTAGTACTGCATTCATACCAAAATACATGTGCGAGATGACATTGCCAGCTAAGATAACCTCCATGAAACTACGAGCGTATGGGATTGTTGCGTCACTGGCACCAAAGAAACGTAAGATAGGGATCCAGAAAATATAAGACAGATTATGCCAAAAGTACTTCCTATTATCAGATTCAATGTTACCGTATTACCAAGAATATTCTCAGCCGTTTCATAGTCACGCTGACCTAATTTCACACTGATAGATGTAGATGCTCTCTATTCCGACAGCCGCACCAAAGGCTGCACCAAGGTTAATAAAAGGAAAGGTAATCAGCTAAACCAGATATAGCCATTGGTCCTACAATCTGACCAATGAATATTCGGTCTACTATGTTATAGAGCGAGGCTGCTATCATAGCAATAATTGCAGGAAAAAGCATATTGTGCCAGCAATTTACCTACAGGTTTTAGTTCCTAACTCTAAAATGTTGCACTCTTATTATCCATCAAAGATTCTATTACTTGTCTACGAATGAATGAAAAATCACCCTTATACTATGCTTGCAAATGTACGATGAGAAAACCTATTTGTTATGCAATGATTTATAGGGTTAATAAAACGTGTAACAGTATTCCACTTAGTACTTATACTAAGTTAGTCTTAATTTATCTTCATAAGGAGAAATATTTATTTTCATGAAAAAATATTTCTGTTCACGTAAATAAATATTTTTCATGAAAATAATTTGGAAGATAGCGTGTTTGAGGAGAATAAACAAGTCTATAACTTATAAAATATATGGTTATAATAAGCTTTTAATTATACCAATTAAATTGCTAATATATAGTGTTTTAACTTATCAACTTATTGCCCATTAAATAAGTAACTTGTCTACTCGTAAACTTGTCTTCTCGTCAACATGTACTCTATACCAGTTCAACCTTCTCCATTTCCTGCTCTTTGTCGCAGTAATGACACTTAAGAATACCATGTTCCTTGTCGACAACATGGAAGATTGTATCCATAGGTTCATTGTTAGTGATACACTTTGGGTTATTGCATCTTACAATGCTCCGAAGCTCGTCCGGTGTCACAACCTTCTTCTTCTCTACCACTTCATAGTCATTAATGATGTTCAACACCACGTTCGGTGCCACGACCGACAAACGAGAAATTTCATCATCAGTAAAGAACTTATCGCTCACCTTGATGATTCCCTTTGTGCCTACCATCTTCGATGAGAAGTTGAAACCAATAGTGACAGGTGTGGAGAGCTTCTGGAGCTGTAGTAGGTTTACCACTTGAAAGGTCTTTTCAGCTGGAATATGATCTATAACGGTGCCGCTCTCAATAGCAGCTACCAGACGTTCTTTCTTTGACATAATCATATAAGCCTCACTCTGTCTCCTCAATATTGAGGTATGCCTGACAGGGTGTTTATGGACAGTTTATTTTGTTCACTCATAGGCATAATGAGTATATATTTTATTTTTCTTGGGTGATTTTCACTCTATCTACGGCATCATCTGCTCTTAGCCCAAAGATTAGCTTACGTATTTTACCCGTGGTGTTGGGCTTGATGGTAATCATGAGTGTGTTGCCTGTTAATTCTGCTGTGAACCATTTTCCAACAATGCCAGTACTGATTACCTCTTCTCCATATATTACTGATGAATCATCAACAGTCTTATTTGCAAATCGCAGAGTTTGGTAGTTGGCGCATACTAACTTATAGGTACCTCCTTCAGCAGGAACTGTTATGTTCCTTGGATCACCTGTATAGTCTGTAGTCCACTTAAAAGTTGTTCTGTGGATATCATCAATCGTATTTTTGCTACAACTGAATTGGGTGGTTAAAAGAACCAGCAATAACGCTATAAATGTTATATTCTTAAGTTTATTCATGCTCATTAAATGGATATAGTTATATAGATTTTATGAGTATATTGCATCTATTTCTGTGTTACTTCTACATGATCGAAGACATCGCCAGCTGTCACATCGATAGATAATTTGCGTTCTTTGCCAGTTGTATTGGGGAGGAGAGTGATATAAAAAGTATTTCCTTTCGCTAATACATCGTACCAATCATATTGAATATGATGAAAATCTTGCTCTTTACTACCAGCATAGATGACTGTGTCAGCATCTGTCACGCTACTAATCCATGGTCCCCCATAGTTGGTACATTTTAATTGATAAGTTCCTCCTTCTGCTGTAGCAGTAATCTTTCTTGGATCTCCTGGGCGGTTCGAAGTCCACTTCATACGATCCCAACGACCATCTTCAGAGTTTAGTTCGCAGCTGAATAGGGTGGACAAAAGAACCAGCAACAATGCTGCAAATGTTACATTTTTAAGTTTACTCATGTTCGTAAAGTTGAAAAGGTTATTATTCCAAAATTGTCTTATCGTTTTTTACTTCCTCCATAGATATACCAAGGCAATGACAGAAGATAGCTTCACGCGCAAAAAGACCATTACGAGCCTGTTCGATATAGTAAGCATGTGGACTATCATCAACATCGTATGCAATCTCGTTCACACGTGGTAGCGGATGAAGAATCTTCATATTCGGACGAGCCAATGAGAGCATATCACGACGAAGGATATAAACATTCTTTACACGTTCATATTCCATTAAGTCAGAGAAGCGTTCTTTCTGTACGCGTGTCATATAGATAATATCTGCGTTCGCAATCACTTCTGGAGTGAAATCCTCATGCTCTTCAAAGTGAATATTATGCTCACGGCAGTACACCTTATACTCCTCTGGCATAGCAAGTTCCTTTGGTGAGATAAAGTGAAACGTTGGATTGAAATGGCGCATAGCCATAAGGAGAGAATGAACTGTTCTACCATATTTAAGATCACCAACAAGATAGATGTTTAAGTTCTCCAGCGTTCCTTGTGTTTGATTAATCGTATAAAGGTCAAGCAGGCACTGTGAAGGATGTTGATGTGCTCCATCACCGGCATTGATGATAGGCACAGGTGCCACTTCTGAAGCATATTGTGCCGCACCTTCTATGTGATGTCGCATAACAATCGCATCAGCATAGTTGGATACCATGAGGATGGTGTCTTTTTAGTGTTTCCCTTTGCTGACACTTGAAACCTTTGCATCAGTAAAGCCAATAACACGTGCACCAAGTCGGTTAGCAGCTGTTTCAAAACTAAGTCGAGTACGCGTAGATGGCTCATAGAAGAGCGTTGCGATAATCTTACCCTTGAGAAGCTCACGGTTTGGATGTTTTTCAAACTCCTGAGCCATTTCAATAAGATAGAGTAGCTGCTCACGATCTAACCCTTGGATATTCACAAAGTTATGCTTTTCCATATTTGTTTTGTGATGTTTTAGTTCTTTTCTGTTGGTAAAGTTCATTATTATTTTTCTAATCAACGAACTATAGAAAGGAAATATCCACCTATATCAAAAACATCTATTTATTTTGCTTTATCCATTGATTTACATTATCTTTTGCATAATATTTTCACAATTTATGAGAAGACACTTTGTACATTTCTCTGGGGTTCACTTCTTGCCATTTTAGGCTTGGTCTTCGTATTCTTCATCTCTGTATGGAATGGATGGGTAGGATACATGCCTGATATGGATGAGTGTCTAACCCTATAGATAAGTTTGCTTCGCAGGTCTATTCTTCTGACCAGCAACTCATCGGTACTTGGAATGCGGATAATAACAACCGTGTTGCAATTGACTATAATGGTCTTTCACCACATCTTGTTCACGCCCTTGTTGCAACGGAGGATGAGGCGCTTCATGAACATTCTGGTATTGACTTTATAGCACTCGGACGTGCTGTCGTGAAACGTGGTGTGATGGGACAGGCAAGTGCTGGTGGTGGTTCAACGATTACACAGCAGCTGCTAAGCAGCTTTTCTCCAGAAAAGGCACATAGCACTGTTGAGCGTCTTTTGCAAAGCCTATCGAGTGGATTATCGCAGTGAAGCTGGAGCGACACTTTACGAAGGAAGAGATTCTTGCAATGTATTTTAATTACTTTGATTTTCCTTCACAATGCTGTTGGTGTTAAGCGCGCTGCAAATGTTTATTTTGACAAGGAACCTCGTAAGTTAACTGTCACTGAGGCTGCTATGTTGGTGGGACTTTGTAAGAACCCTTCTATGTTCAATCCTCTTCGTTATCCAGAGCGTTGCTTACAGCGTCGTAATGTGGTATTGATGCAGATGGTTAAGTCTGGCTATGTGACAAAAGCTGAATTTGAGGAGCTTTCACAGCGTCCATTAGGTCTTCATTTTACAAAGTCAAAGCCTGTAAGTGGTGCGGGTGATTATTTTCAGGCATTTCTCCGTCAGTATATGATGGCAAAGAAGCCTGAGCGTGAGAATTACCAAGCATGGCAGAATCGTCAATTTGTTCTCGATTCTATCGCATGGGAGCAAGATCCCCTTTATGGATGGTGTAATAAGAATACAAAGCGTAATGGCGAACCTTATAATGTAAATACGGATGGTTTGCGTATCTACACAACAATTGATACGCGTATGCAGCAGTATGCAGAAGAATCTGTACGCAAGCATGTCGGTGGATACCTACAATCACAGTTTAATATTGCGATGCGTTATAAGAAGAATGCTCCATTCTCATCTAATATTTCTCGTCGTACGATAAAGGAGATTTTGAATCGTTCATGTCGTCAGACTGTGCGTTATCGTCGTCTAAAGGAGCAGGGAGCTACACCCGATGAGATAAGACGTAGTTTCCAAACGCCTCATGAGATGACACTTTTCACATATCATGGTGATATTGATACGGTGATGACACCAATCGACTCTATACGTTATTATAAGTCGTTTCTTCGTTCTGCCTTTGTGAGTATGGATCCACATACGGGTGCTGTTAAGGCTTACGTGGGTGGTATTGATTATCAGCACTTCAAGTATGATGTTGTGATGGGTGGTCGTCGTCAGGTTGGTTCAACTATCAAACCATTCCTCTATGCACTTGCAATGCAAAATGGTATGACTCCTTGTTCGCTTGCACCAAACGTACAGCGTACTTATGGTGGATGGACTCCTCGTAATGGATCACGTGCTCGTTATGGTCAGGATGTACCTTTGCGTTGGGGTTTGCAGCAGTCTAACAACTGGATTTCAGCATATCTGATCAACCTTCTCGGACCTTCTCAGTTCGTTAATATTCTACATGATTTCGGATTGAATAATCCAGACATTGATAAGAATACAAGCCCAGTACTGTGTCTTGGACCTTGTGAGGCGTCTGTTGGTGAGATGGCAAGTGCTTATACAACTTTTGCTAATGGTGGTATTCGTTGTGCTCCGCTCTTTGTGACAAAGATTGAGGATAGCCATGGTAACGTTATCGCTAAGTTCCAGCCATTGATGACAGAGGTTATTTCAGAGATAAGTTCTTATCAGATGATTGATATGATGCGTGCCGTTATTCAGGGTGGAACAGGTAGTCGTTTGCGTTATGCTTACCATCTTACAGCCGATATCGGTGGTAAGACGGGTACAACTAATAATAACTCGGACGGTTGGTTTATGGGTATTACACCTGAACTTGTCAGTGGTTGCTGGGTAGGTGGTGAGGATCGTGACATTCACTTCGACCATACTTCAATGGGACAAGGTGCTACAACGGCTCTACCTGTATGGGCTTACTTCATGCAGCGTGTCTATGCAGACAAACGATTAGGCTATAATCAAGCTACTAAGTTTGCTGTTCCTGCTAAGTTTAATCCTTGTGAAACTGCTGACACAATCAATGTGAATGGTATACAGAAGAATACTTCTAAAGTGTCATTGTTAACTTACTTATGACACTATATATAAAATAAGGATACACAAAACAATGTGTATCCCTATATCTCTTACTCCATATAGTTATCAAGTCTACAAAGGAGAATGGTGTAGTTTTCTAGCTAGATCGGGTTATTTGAGCCCTAAACATATTTTGTTTTATTATCGAATTAATTGTTGGTTTTTGGAACGCAAGCGTAGCGAGGCTACGTCAAGTTATGAAGACAGACAAGATGCTGATAAAGAAATTAAAAAGTTGTTAGGAACAACACCATAATGAAAGAACTATATATATTAGTAGTCTAACAATCGATAGGGGTTTAACTATAAGGAACTCTTTAATCTAAAACATATAATTTCATATTTAACTCTTAGCACGATTGGTGTTTACCAACAACACAACATGTGTTAAGCATCAACACGATATGTGCGGAGCAATAAGAAACAGCTATATGAGTATAACTAAGAAGCTACATTTTAGTCATGCGGTACCCCATACGTTTTAATTGCATCGCTACACCCATAAAGTACATTTGGTGAAGGGCTGCAATGTAGGCGTGAAAGGCTTCACTACTGCCAGGGGAGATAGGAAGATGACGGAGCAGGCTATTGGTTCGTGCCGCACATTTTCTTACAATATCAGCGACCTCTTTATGCTCTTCAACTGTAAGGAGTAACACTTTCTCACATATATAGTCATCCATGTGATCATAGTCTATACGGTCACGCAGATAGGTATAAAGGTTTTCCACCTTATTATATAGCTCCCAGTCTTCGTCCCAGTATTTTGCAATAGCCATACCGACATACATCATCCAACCAAGGGATACAGTGGGGTGAGCTGCAAATTCTCGCATTCCATCTGGCAAGTAAGCCTCAGCTATACCTTCCCACTTCTCTTCCATGTCTGTAGTGTCAGGTAATATCTTGTCTACAAGTTCCTTCTCTTGTAGATATGTTGTCAAATCCTCTTTGAATTTTTCTTCAAATGGATATCTTAATAGTTCGTCTTGCATTGTTATATATCTTAAAAAGTAAAAATAGAAGTTTACTCTACTTGTTAGGAATCTCAGCTAACTTTTTCTTTACTTCTGTAAGTGCAGCAATCCAGTTGGTATCAAGGGAAAATTGAGTAAGGTAATCCTCACTATTGAAATAAACCAAGACAAGGTTCTTGTCTGGGTCATTGTAGAGAGGATGATTGATACTTGCGTCACGAAATATCTTGAGAATTTGTTCTTTTTCTCTTTTGTTTATCCGTACGTGTATATTCCTTTGTGAATAGGTTAACATACTCGTGCATATAATAAGCCATTGAGTCAAGTTGAGCATTGAGGTGAGCAATCTCCTTATTGGATAATTGCTTTGTTGTATCAACAATGGCTGATAATGTGCGAGTATTGAGATAGGTGATTGCATCAACTTTAAAAGAAGCTGCCTTACGCACATTCACGTCTTCCTTGCTGTCAGTTGCTATCTTATAAGCATTTGTATATAGTTGCTTTGACACACGCTCCTGCTGGGCATTCACCGTGAGTACAGAAGCGAGAAGAAATAGAAAGTGCTATGATTTTTATTTTTCATACGTTTTAAAAATATCCTTGTGTTGTTTTAGTTTATATCTTTGACGTTATTGACGTCTTTTTGGATTTAATATACACAGCCATATACTTAATAGATGTAGCTATGTGAGAACACTTGTTTATCTTATTCTGTCTGCATTTTTGCGTGCAAAAGTCTTTCCAAGAACCATAGTGCTTGGCATCCGTTGCAGGTCGACTCATCTGTAGGAAATGGCAATAGCTGCTGCAACAGCATCGGTAGCATCCATAAAAATGAGGCATTTGGTCATCACGTAGATGCAGAAGCTTTTGTAGCATACCTGCCACTTGTTCTTTGGAAGCGGAGCCATTTCCCGTAATTGCCATTTTATTTTTTAGTGGTGCATATTCCTGAATAGAACATCGTGGTTAATGGCTGCAGCAATGACAACACCTTGTGCTCGTCCAAGCTTTAGCATTGATTGGTACATTCTTTCCAAAGAAAGGGGCTTCAACGGCTACTTCATCAGGTAAGTATTCGTCAATAATACCTGTTACGCGTTCAAATATCCTAGCCCAATCGGAGATATACATCTTTCTCCTTGCATATCAATGACACCCATAACAACAAGTTCAGCTTTATTTCCACAGACACGCAGCCACCATATCCCATGACATTTGTGCCAGGGTCAATGCCAAGTAGTATCTTTTCGGGTTGTGAACTTCTTGTTTTCATTTTGAAGGGTTATTTGATTTGCGTGTTATCTATCCATATAAGGATTATGTGCAAGTTCGAATCCAATAGATGTTTGTGGTCCGTGCCCTGGGTAAACATTTGTTGTGTCAGGGAGTTGTGCAAGTTCTCGGAGACTACTGATAATTTGGAACATACTACCACCAGGAAAGTCAGTTCTACCAATACTTCCTTTAAATAAAGTATCACCAGTGAAGAGAACATTTTCTTCTGCGCAATAGAAGCATACAGAACCACCAGAATGTCCAGGGGTATGCATAACCTTGAGACTGTGAGAACCGAAAGATATTATTTGTTTATCAGCCAGTTTTAACTCACCTGCAGGCAAGTCATACTCCAATTGCATTCCAAGCATTTGTGCAGCTGCCTGTTTAGGATTATTCATAAACACAGCATCACCTTCAGAAACCTCTGGTTGGAGATTGAAAGCTGCGAGAAGAGCAGCATCTCCAAAGTGATGATCAAGGTGACCGTGAGTACCAAGATTATGGACAGGAGTGAGTCCTTCTGCTTTTATATATTCTATAATGGAGTTTTGTTCGCTTTCTGTAAGTGCACCGCAGTCAATAATTACACATTCCTTAGCTTCGTCACTAACAACGTAACAGTTCTCTTGGAGGATTAACCTCAAAAGTTTGGATTTTAAGCATAACTGATATTTTGAGTTATAAATGGTTGAAAATAGAGAGTCTTATATTCCCAAGTGTGAGGGATAGGGCTATCCTGGCACATAAATAAGGTATTTCTCCTTAAACCACTCTTCATCAAACCATTGCGAAAGTTCTGTTTTTCGGCAATATTCTTGTATGGTTTCAATTCTTCATCAAGGTTTCCACCTTTTAAAACTATGACACCATTTGGCAAAACGTTATGCTGATCGATGCAATATTCTTCTTGACAATCTTCATCAAATCAGGTAGTGGCATTACAGCACGTGATACGATAAAGTCGAACTTACCCTTTTCCTCTTCTCCACGCAAGTGAGCAGGAGAACGTTCTCAAGTCCAATAGCATCAGCAACTTCCTGCGCTACTCTTACTTTCTTTCCTGTACCGTCAATAAGTTTGAAAATTAGCTTCAGGGAAGAAAATGGCAGAGGAATTCCGGAAAGCCACCACCTGTTCCAAAATCAAGGACATTTTGTACCTTCACGGAAGGTAATACATTTAGCAATTGCAAGTGAGTGAAGAATGTGATGCTCATAGAGATTATCAATGTCTTTTGCGTGAAATAACATTGATCTTTGCATTCCAATCGTGGTACAGTGCATCAAGTGCTGCAAATTGCTCTTCTTGTTTTGGTGTAAGTTGAGGAAAGTATTTCTTTATAATTTCAATCACTAATCTTTTTATATGGGTTTTAGCGGTATATAAATAAAGCCAAAGATAATCTTAGTTGTCGATAGCAACTCTAACTTCTTTCTGACTAATTTCGCCTGGAGTATAGATAAACATAATTGAATCATCTGTTAGAATGAAGTTATTAGTAGGATAGGGATCTATTCCAATGAAATAACCTTTTTGCTTGAAGTCCTGCAATATCATCTTTCTCAAGGTTCTCTCTGTCAGCTATACGCTCAATGATTTCCTTTGTTAGTTTCTCTTTATAATCCTTCCCAAACAGCTCCTGAAGTGTGATAAGTTTTCCACTTTTAGGGTCGAAATTACGTACAATTGTGTACTTAGTGAGCTCTCCATTACCGTTGTTGATGGCTATACGCGATAAGGCAGTAATATAGTTATCTAAAGCAGCACGTAATTCCGTCTTGATAGTTAGTTCACCAATGAGTTGACTCTTGTCTTTCTCTTTTTGACGAACAAGCTGTGCAATCTCCATATATTCCTTTATGTACTGACGTACAAAGGTTGGAATGGCTATTTGAGGGGTGAGTTTATCGTTATTGATTGAGAAATAGTCTGGTTGTACAAGCCCCATTCTTAGCAGAGAGTCATTGACAGTAGCATATTTGTTTTCTTTCAAATAGGTGAAATCAACATGAACATGACACTGTATTACATCTGAAAGGCGAGCTATAGTGTCTACAGAAACGACAGCTGTTGGGATATCCAACTTCTTTGGTGCTGATGACTTGTGTCCACAACTGCTCATAATGAATAATAGCATTGTGAAAAAGCAAATATTATAAAATAACTTCTTTGTCATATATAGGCTACAAAGTTACGAAAAGTTTTTGTAACTTTGCATTATAATATATAATAATAAATGAGGGAAAATGGTAAAAAGCTTGTTTGTTTGATTTGGATGGAGTTGTGTTTGATACAGAACCTTTATACACCTTTGTTTTTGCATGAATTTGGATAAAAGACTTCGTCCTAACATTCATAATTTTTGAGCATATTATTAAAGGACAGACACTTGTTCAGATATACGATAAGTATTTTGCAGGGAGAAGAAAAAGCAAGAGGAGATTACTGTATTTGTCAATGAATACGAACAGAATATGTCTTTTAATTATATTACTGGCTTCGAGGACTTTGTAAAAGATGTTAGAAGTAAAGGTATAAAGACTGCTGTTGTCACAAGTTCTAACCTTGCAAAGATGCAGAATGTTTATAATAAGCATCCTGAATTTAAGGGTTATTTCGACGAGATTCTTACCTCGGAAGACTTTGCAGAGAGCAAGCCATCACCAGATTGTTACCTTAAAGCTGCTGCTCGTTTTGGAGTCTCTCCAGAAGATTGTGTTGTTTTTGAAGATAGCTTCAATGGTTTACGTTCTGGTATTGCATCTGGAGCACGTGTAATAGGTCTTGCAACTACCAATTCTGTGGCTGAATTAAAACCTTATACAGAGGAGATAATTAGCAATTATGATGGTTTTACTTTGTCAGACCATTAAAAAGGAGTAACTTTGCAGCCCGAAACTAAAATCAAGGTCTCAAATCGTGTCTTTTTACATAACAGACAGTGAATTATGTTGGATACTTGACTTATAAAAGTGACTATGGGATATTTAACAACGGATAAGAAAAAAGTAACTGCAAAAACATTATTGGAAATGAAGGCAGCTGGTGAGAAGATTACCCAGATGACTGCCTATGATTTTACAACAGCAGGAATTATTGAGGCAGCAGGAATTGATAGTATTCTTGTTGGTGATTCTGCATCAAATGTGATGGCAGGCAATCAAGATACAACTCCTATTACTGTTGATCAGATGATTTATCATGCACGTTCTGTTGTGCGTGCCTGTCAACGTTGCCTTGTTGTTTGTGATATGCCGTTTGGTTCTTATCAGGTGAGTCGTGAGGATGGTATTCGTAATGCTATCCGCATTATCAAAGAAACTGGTGCAGGTGCACTCAAAATGGAAGGTGGAAAGGAGATTGCAGATACTATTAAAGGTATAGTTGATGCTGGTATTCCTGTTATTGGTCACCTCGGTCTTACCCCACAAAGTATTCATAAGTTTGGAGGTTACGGTCTTCGTGCAAAAGATGATGCAGAGGCAGAAAAACTTATTGAAGATGCACTTGCACTTGATGCAGCTGGTGTTAGTGCTATTACTCTTGAAAAGGTACCAGCAACTTTAGCTACAAAAGTGACATCAATGGTTAATGCAGCAACAATTGGTATTGGTGCTGGTAATGGCACAGACGGTCAGGTGCTTGTTTATGCAGATGCTCTTGGTATGACACAGGGCTTCAAGCCTAAGTTCCTCCGTCATTTCGCTAATGTCAACAAATGTATGACAGAGGGAGTACAAGAATATATTAAATGTGTGAAGGATACGAGTTTTCCTTCTGAATCTGAGTCATATTAATAATTGTTTATAGGTAGGAATTCATGATTTAAGATTCTAAATTATGTTAGGTCTTATTAGTGAAGTATGTATTTGAAGAAATAATAGGGATAGTCTTTTTGTCTATCCCTCTATCAAAATACATTACATATTTTCAATGTATAACTCATAATGATTAATTTCTGAATAATAGAGATTTATGGATACTCAAAAATATACCTGTCCACGTTCGTTTGTGGAATAAGCATTTTTGGTTGTTGGCAATGGCTAACCTCTTGTTAGTTATGTCTTCTTATATGCTCGTTGCTACCATACCTTTGCGTATGGAAGTTAGGGGATATTCTATATTACAAATAGCATTGGTAATGGGTGTTTTCTTTATAGGGAATATACCTCTTTGGTAGTTTATCAGGCTATCTTGTTCAACGCTATCGTCGCAAAAATGTATTTAATGTCTCAACACTATTGTTGCTGGCGGTTACAGGTGTACTTTATTATTTAAGTAATCTTCCTTATAACTCTTTTGATTATACGATACTCATTGGACTTCGCTTTATACAAGGAGCTTTCTATGGACTTTCACAACTTGTTCTTTTAAGTACACTGATTATCGATACAGTAGAAGCTGTACATAGAACAGAGGCAAATCATGCTGCAACATGGTTTGGTCGTTTTGCTCTTTCACTTGGTCCTTTAGCAGGACTCATGGTATATCAGACTATGAATTTTGCTTCAGTACTCCTCTTATCTTGTATCTGTTTGATAATTTCTTTTGTCTTTGTCAACTTAATAAGATTTCCGTTTCGTATGCCAAGCGAGGATTTCTCTCGTTTTTCTTGCGATCGTTTTCTATTAAAAGGTAGTCATTGGCTTTTTGTCAATGTAACGCTTATCACTTCTGTAGTTGGAATTCTTTTGAGCATAGAACACAGTCCTCGTTTTTATGGAATGCTGATGGTGGGCTTTATTATAGCAATTCTTGCTGAAAGATTTGTCTTTGCAGATGCCGACCTTCGTAGTGAAGCTACAACAGGAATGATAGTTATTGGTATTGCGATTCTACTGATGATTACTCGAAATCAGGAAAGTGTTAGCTATGTTGTACCAATTCTTATTGGTTTGGGAGTAGGACTGATTGGTAGTCGATTCTTACTCTTCTTCATTAAGATGTCAGACCATTGCCAGCGTGGAACCAGTCAGAGTACGTTTTTACTTGCATGGGAAACTGGTATTGGTGTAGGATTAGTCCTCTCATACGGATTATTCAATCTTGAATTACCTCTTATTTTGTGGATTGGACTTGGTATTTTAGCCGTTTCACTGATTCTGTATGACACTTTTATTCATAGCTGGTATGTAAGGCATAAGCATCGATAATTTACTTTTAATTATTTATTGATACATATTTGAATATTAGTATTTTATATATCTATTTGATTAAAGATACTTAATAAGTTCTCATAAACTCGTTAGTAACGTTGTAAGTAAGCATTTCATAGAGTATATGGAATGCTTACTTGTGTTTATAATATTCTGATAAAAGCAAATATATCGAATGAAATTAAACTGTATAATTCGGTTTCAATAGTAAATAGTCATCCCTTAAAAACTATATTTCAGCATAAAGCCTGTACTGATAAGACTCTATGCTGATTCTTTTTATAAGGTCCAAAAGAACTCTCATAGCTCTTTTGAAGTTATATGCTGCCGCCGCTAATAATACATTGATAGCATCTCCTTTCACACCTTTATAAAAGTTGCGAGATAATCGATGGTCTGCTTTAAGATGTCCTATGGTTGGCTCTATACCTGCTCGTTTACAAAATAGTTTGTGTTTCTTTTTCTTTTGGTAGTAGCTATCTTTAGCTTTAGGAGTGTCTGGAATGAGTATCTTTGTCTGCCCAATCTGCTTTACACCTCTATACCCTCTATCTCCTGCTAACTTATCAACCTGCTTTCCTGTCATCCTTTGGGTTTGTTCCAACGTCTTTTCGATAGTATGCCCATCATATTCATTCCTAAAAGAACATGCACCCAAAATAAGTCCTGACCATGAGCGAAGAATAGATACTTTATTACCAAACTCATATTGCTTATGTTCCTTACCTTTGCTGAGGCAAACCACATCTGGTTCGTGCAGAGAATATACTTTGTTCTTTGACTTTCGATTCTGAGAAAGAACTCTATAATATAGTTCAAACATCTTCTCATATCCTTTCTTTCCCTCAAGATTACGCTCTAATTCTCTTACCAATCTTCCTGCTATGGTTCTTAGTTGTCTATCTGCCTTTAAGAGACTTTCTTACGATTCTTGGGATGATTACGAAAACGTTGAGAACAGTAAATCCCTTTCAACATGCGCGTGTAACTCTGTCGTAGAGGAAGACACTTGTCATGAACTATCTTCAGAACGTTTTTGATTATCTTTTTATGCAACTTCGCATCTGTAGGATAGGTTATATTCTTCTCCTGCACGGTAGAATCAATGAAAGCCGTATCAAAATGATCTTCGTCATCATGGTCGGTATTAACTCGGATGCTCTCTGCTAATATTAACTCCATACCTTCCTCACCTATACGATTTCTGAAGTGAACTAACTCGGAAGCGTCACAGGGTTGTTGGGCATAAATTCAAGTCCACCACAAAAAAATATTGATAGTAAGCATTCTCACTCCATTGAGAAACCACCATTTCATCTGAAACATTACGCAAATGTTTTAAGATTAAAAGACCACACATCAAGCGAATAGGATGAGCAGGGGCGACCAGTAGTATTGCAATACAATGGAGAAAAAGCATTTTTCAAAAACACTCCCAATTAATCTTATTACTAAGTTGGAAAAGGGGATGTTGATGACTAAGCATGTCCTCTAAAGAGAGAACATAGAGAGACTGTTTGGATGTACGTTTAAGCATAAATATCTGCAAGATTTATAATGTAAAAGTACAAAAACTTTGCAGATATAAGCAAATGATTTGTAGTATAATATACTGTGAATCAGAGGAATATTAGGCTTTTAAGGGTAGACTAAATAACGATTCTATTCACAAACAAATATAGTTTTTCTTTGTCTTATAAAGCATATAGGTTGGGCTCCGCACCATTGGTGCGAAGGCTCAGCACGAGTGGTGCGAAGGCTCAACACAATATGTGATGAGTTATATTATTTTCGATTAAAGATAAGCTCTGCTATTCATTCTTATCGAAAAAGAATATAATTAGGCTTAAATACTCAAATAATAGAGTAAATATTTATTGGATAATACTAATTTTCATTGTGTTGTAAAAGCAAATTTGCTTTTTCGTCAACTTTTTATTATCTTTGCAACAAATTAGCTAATTATATGGGATTATTCGGTTTATTCGGTAAGAAGAAAAAAGAAACACTTGACAAAGGACTTGAGAAAACAAAAGAAAATGTGTTCTCAAAACTGGCACGTGCAGTGGCAGGAAAGTCAAAAGTAGATGATGAGGTCTTGGATGACCTTGAAGAGATTCTTGTTACATCTGATGTAGGTGTAGATACAACTATCAAGATTATTCGCCGTATCGAGGAGCGTGTTGCCCGAGATAAGTATGTTTCTACCAACGAACTGAATAATATTCTAAAGAGTGAGATTACAGCATTACTCATAGAAAATAACACAGGTGATAATGGTGAGTGGACATTACCAGAAGAAACACATCCATACGTAATCCTTGTTGTTGGTGTGAATGGCGTTGGTAAGACTACTACGATTGGTAAACTTGCTTGGCAGTTTAAGCAGGCTGGCAAGAAAGTCTATCTTGGAGCTGCAGATACCTTCCGTGCTGCTGCTGTTGAACAGATTCAGATATGGGGCGACCGCGTTGGTGTTCCTGTTGTGAAACAGCAGATGGGAGCCGACCCTGCAAGTGTGGCTTTTGATACGTTGCAGAGTGCAAAGGCAAATGGTGCTGATGTTGTAATTATAGATACAGCAGGTCGTTTGCACAATAAGGTTGGCTTGATGAACGAGCTAAAGAAAATTAAGGATGTGATGAAGAAGGTTGTTCCTGAGGCTCCACATGAAGTTCTGCTTGTACTTGATGGAAGTACGGGACAGAATGCTTTTTGAGCAGGCTCGTCAGTTTGCCGCTGTAACACAGATTACGTCACTTGCTATTACGAAACTCGATGGAACAGCAAAGGGTGGAGTAGTGATTGGTATTAGCGATCAGTTGAAAGTGCCTGTTAAGTATATTGGCTTAGGCGAAGGCATGGAAGATTTGCAACTCTTTGATAAGGTGCAGTTTGTTGATAGCCCTATTTAAATAGTGTGTTGGGGGAGTGAATGTTGGGTGTTGATGAAGTGAAATTACATCTCATTTATGCAATTCATTAACACCCAACATTCAACACCTATCACCAAACAAAGAACGAATGAAGAAAAATCAGATAGATATTGTAACCATGGGCTGCTCAAAGAATCTTGTAGATTCTGAGCTAATCATGAAGCAATTTGAAGAAAACGGCTTTCATTGTACACATGATACAAAACGCCCACAGGGTGAGATTGCCGTCATCAATACATGCGGTTTCATCGAAGCAGCAAAAGAAGAAAGTATCAATACGATACTTGAATTTATAAATAGAAAAAGAATGGACAACTCAATAAACTTTATGTTATGGGCTGTCTGTCACAACGATATAAAGATGAACTTGAAGCAGAACTTCCAGAAGTTGATAAGTTCTATGGTAAGTTTAACTATAAGCAGCTATTGACGGACCTTGGTAAGGCTGATGTGCCTGCATGTAATGGTGTTAGACATCTTACCACTCCACGTCATTATGTTATGTGAAGATCGCTGAAGGTTGCGATCGTCATTGTGCTATTGTGCTATTCCTTTGATAACGGGTCGTCACCATTCACGTCCTGTTGAGGAAGTCTTGGATGAGGTAAGAGGACTTGTTGCTCAAGGTGTGAAGGAGTTTCAGATTATCGAGCAAGAGTTAACTTACTATGGTGTAGACCTTGATGGTAAACATCATATTACTGAACTTATATCACGAATGGCTGATATAGAGGGAGTAGAGTGGATTCGCCTTCATTATGCTTATCCAAATCAGTTCCCACTTGACCTTCTCGATGTAATCGCAGAAAAGCCAAACGTGTGTAAATATTTAGATATAGCTTTTCAACATATTTCTGATCACATGCTCGACCGTATGCGTCGTCATGTGAGCAAGCAAGAAACACTTGACTTGATTGCAGAAATTCGTCGTCGTGTTCCAGGTATTCATCTTCGTACAACACTTCTTGTTGGTTTTCCAGGTGAGACTGATGAAGATTTTGAGGAGTTAAAAGAGTTTGTTGCTGAAAGCTCGCTTTTGAACGTATGGGTGCATTCTCTTACTCAGAGGAAGAAGGAACTTACAGTGCAAAAACACTATAAGGATGATGTTCCAGAAGATGTAAAGCAGGCTCGACTCGATGAGCTAATGGCTATTCAGCAGGGAATATCTGAAGAGTTAGAAGCTGAGAAGGTGGGTAAAATCTTTAAGGTAATCATTGACAGAAAGGAAGGAGAATACTATATTGGACGTACTGAGTTTTGTTCGCCAGAGGTCGATCCAGAAGTCTTGATTTCATCGGCTGAAAAAGTCTTTACGTGTCGGTAAATTCTATGATATTTGTATAACAGATTCCGATGAGTTTGACCTTTTTGGAGAGGTTGTTCAGTGATAGTTTATAATTCAAAATATTGAATTTATGAATTAAAACTTAGAATTTATTTGATTATAGATTCTGAATTTGATTAAAAGGAGAAAACAGAATGAATAATAAAAGAATTCATTGCGGCATTAGCAGCAAAAACTGGATATACACAGGATGAAAGCCAGAAGATGGTGAAAACTGTTGTAGACTTGATGGGTAAGTCTTTTTGAAACAGGGTGACCCTGTACCAGTTATTGGTTTTGGAACGTTTGAAGTAAAAAAGCGTTTGGAACGTGTTATGGTTAATCCTTCAACTGGTTTGCGTATGCTGGTTCCTCCTAAATTAGTTCTAAATTTCAAACCTGCTGCAACAATCAAGGGACATGTAAGAAAGGGAGGACAGGATAATGGCTAAGACTGCAATACAATTGATAACAAGTGCATTAGCTAAACAGCATAATTTGTCTAATGCTGATGCAACAGCTTTTATTGATGCCTTTTTTAGCATTGTAAGCTCTGAACTAAAAAATGGTAATCAAGTGAAGATTAAAGGACTTGGTACTTTTAAGGTTCAATCGGTAAAACCCCGTGAGAGTGTTAATGTTAATACTGGTGAGCGTGTACTTATTGAAGGACATGACAAGATAAGTTTTACTCCAGATGCTGTGATGAAGGAACTTGTTAATAAACCTTTCTCACAATTTGAAACTGTTGTAATCAATGATGGTGTTGATACAGAGGAGTTAGAGCGTGTTCCTGTTGAAGAGAGCTCTGATGAAGTTAAGTCAGAACTTGTCAATGATTTTTCTCCTGAAAAACTTCTGACCAAGAGAATACTGCTGTTATCAAGGAAGAGAAAACAGAGGTAGAAGTTACTAAAGAAGAATTAATTGAGAATAGTTTGGCAAATGCATCTGCTGTCGACGTTGATGATAGTCTTGTTGAAAAAAGCTTGCCTATTGATGTAATTGAAGAGCCTTCCTCAAATGAAGAAGGAATATCAGAAACAGAAGAAAAAAACTTCTGTTCTCGAAGAGTATAATAAGGAAGAAGAAAAGGTTATTGTAGATACTGAGTCAAAAGAGTTGAACCAAAGGTTGAATCAGAAATTGAAACAGTTAATGATGTAAAAGGCTGATACAAAAAGTAGAAGAAGATACTATAGAAGTCGATGTTAAGCCTGTTGAAGCTGTGTCAAATGTTTCAGAGAAGCATGAAGAACCTTTACGCGAGGAGAATATAGAGAAAATAGAATTGTCAAAGACTTCAGAGTCTACACGTATTTCTGAAGATGAAGATAATGATGTAGAAGGTTCTGAAAATGGTTTACTGAAGAAGGTTGCGTTAATTGCATTTATTATTATAATATGCCTTGGTATTTTTCTTTGGGCACGAATGGGTAGCTCAAACTCACGGAAGAATACAAAAGAAGTTGCAGAGCAAGTGAATACTTCTGAAGACCATACTCCCCTTGGAACAAAGACAGTTTCTGCAGATACTACAGCAACTAAAGTTCATAAAACACCTGAAAAGAAAGAAACAGCTAAAGTTGATTCTTTTATGGCTTTAAATAGTGATCCTCGTATCCGTTATGGTGCTTATAATATTATAGGCATTGATCGCATTGTTGTGTTGAAGAAAGGCGAAACGATGGAGAAATATAGTCGAAAAGACGCTTGGTGCCGATATGGTTGGATATTTCCAGGTTCTTAATGGTCGTAAGACAATGCAAGCTGGTGACACAATGAAAGTTCCAAAAGGTTGAATTAAGGCCAGAGTATAGAAAGTAAGTATTTTAAAACATAATAAAGCTACATTTGTTTTTATACAGGTGTAATTATGTGAAAAAGTCCTTAAAATTTGTTTTAAGGACTTTTTAATATAATTTAGACACTATTCTTCGCTTCATCCGCATTTATGTTGTACTTTTTGCGAATAATAGAATAAGAATATAATAGTACAATAATAATTCATAAGATAATGGCAGAATCTATTGATATTAGAGAGTTGAACGAGCGAATCGAAAGTCAGAGTTCTTTTGTTACCAACCTTACAACAGGTATGAATCAGGTTATCGTTGGTCAAAGACACCTGATAGACTCATTACTTATTTCATTGCTCAGTGATGGTCATATTCTTCTTGAAGGTGTGCCTGGTTTGGCAAAAACCCTTGCTATAAAGACTTTATCACAGCTTGTTGATGCACGTTATAGTCGTATTCAGTTTACTCCTGATCTTTTGCCAGCTGACGTTATTGGTACACAGATTTATTCCCAGAAGGATGAAGCCTTTCATGTAAAAAAAGGTCCTGTATTTGCTAATTTTGTACTTGCAGATGAAATTAATCGTGCTCCAGCAAAGGTTCAGAGTGCACTGTTGGAAGCTATGCAGGAGCATCAAGTAACAATTGGTGATTCTACTTTTACACTTCCAGACCCATTCCTCGTATTGGCTACTCAGAACCCAATAGAGCAGGAGGGTACCTATATGCTCCCAGAGGCACAGGTTGATCGTTTTATGCTGAAGGTTGTTATTGATTATCCTACAATAGAGGAAGAGAAACTCGTTATTCGCGAGAATCTTCAAGAGAGCATGCCAGTTGTACATCCTGTTATTAGTGCTAATGAAATTCTTGAAGCACGTCATGTTGTTAAGGATGTATATATTGATGATAAAATCATGCAATATATTGCCGATATTGTTTTTGCTACGCGCTATCCAGAGCGTTATCAATTGCCAGAATTGAAGCAAATGATAACTTTTGGTGGTAGTCCACGTGCAAGTATCAATCTTGCTAAGGCAAGTCGTGCATACGCCTTTATCAAGCATCGTGGTTACGTTGTTCCTGAAGATGTTCGTGCAGTTGCACATGATGTTTTGCGTCATAGGATTGGTTTATCTTACGAAGCAGAAGCAACCGACCTTACAACAGAGAAGATTATCAGCGAGATTATTAATAAAGTTCAGGTGCCTTAATCTTCAATTATATTCTTAGAAGAGTTTAAGAAGCATTATCATCATTTTCTATGGATACTACTGAATTACTAAAGAAAGTCCGTAAGATCGAGATTAAGACCTTAGGATTGAGCCAGAATATCTTTGCGGGGCAGTATCATTCTGCCTTCAAAGGTCGTGGTATGGCTTTTTCTGAAGTACGCGAGTATCAGTATGGTGATGATGTTAGAGATATAGATTGGAATGTGACTGGCCGTTTTCATCGTCCGTATGTTAAGGTCTTTGAAGAGGAACGTGAGTTAACAGTGATGCTGCTTATAGATGTCAGTGGCTCTCTTGACTTTGGTACTTCAGGTCAGTTAAAACGAGAATGTGCAACAGAGATAGCTGCGACATTAGCATTCTCTGCCATTCAAAATAATGATAAGATAGGCGTTATTTTTTTCTCAGATCATATTGAGAAGTATATTGCCCCAAAGAAAGGACGTAAGCATATTCTCTATCTTATTCGAGAGATGCTTACTTTTACACCGAATAGCAAAAGAACAGATGTTGGCGTAAGTCTTGAATACCTTAATAAGGTAATGAAGCGTCGATGTACAGCCTTCGTAATCAGTGATTTCTATACTCGTAAGGATTTTAGTCAAGAACTGCGAATAGCTAATAAAAAGCACGATGTTGTTGCAATTCAAGTTTATGACCCCCGAGCAAAAGAAATGCCTGATGTAGGTTTAATGAAGGTTGTAGATGCTGAAACTGGGCATGAAATGTATATTGATACACATGATGCTCGTTTGCGAAAAGTACATAATAAATATTGGGAGGAGCGTGAGATGCGTCTACATGAAATGTTAAGTCAAAGTCATGTAGATAGTGTGGCTATAGCAACGGATGACGACTATGTAAAGATGTTGATGACGTTGTTTTCAAAGAGGAACCGATGAGAAAATATATTATTATATTTATATTGCTTATCCTGGCAGTTGTAAGCCATGCACAAGTACAGGTAACGGCAAGTGTGATTCTACCAAGATATTGATAGGTGGGCGTTCACACTATTTCATTACTGTATATGCACCTAAAGGGACGAAGATTTCTTTTCCTGAATTTAATAATAAAAAAGAGATAGTCCCAGATGTGGAAGTACTTAGTGCTCGGTCTGATACAGCTGATGCAAATGGAAAGGTAAGATTTAGGCGTATATATACTATAACTGCTTGGGATGCTAAACGTTACTCTATTCCTGCACAGAAAGTTATAGTTGATGGTGAGACTAAGATGACAGGCAATGTTGCTCTGGATGTCCAGGCTGTTTCTGTTGATACTGTGAAAAGTACTCCAATGCCACCAGATGACATTCAAAAGGTTCCTTTCTCATGGATGGAATGGGTTCCTGTCATTTTAATAATTGTACTTGCCCTTATACTTGTCTGTATTGCTTACTATCTTTATAAAACTCTCGCCGTAAAAAAACATGGTTGGACGCAAAGAAGATTGCGTGCTTTCATTCTATGAGCAGGCAAAAGCATGATCTTTTTGAAATAGCTGCTAATAAAATGTCGTATAAAGAGCAGAAAGCCTATTATACAGATGTGACAAATGTACTAAGAAAATATATCTCACAGCGTTTCAATATCAATGCATTGGAAATGACCTCTCACGAGATATTAGAAAGCATGAATGATGTATGTGATGTTTCTGATTTAAGAGTAGTATTTAATACAGTTGACCTTGTAAAAATTCGCAAAATATTCAACTGATGAGAATGACATGGATTATTATCTTGATAGTATTGCTCGATTTATAGATAGCACAAAAGTTGAAGAACCAACAGAGGTAATTAAAGAATCAAAAGAGGAAACAAAAGATACTCGTTCACATAAGACATTAAAGATAGTTATCGGATTACTTATAGTGACGTCTGTAGCTTTACTTCTTTACGCTGCGTCTGAAGCCTATGCGCTTTTGATGTAATATAAATAGAATTATAGAAATGGAATTTGCCAATAGTGGATATCTCCTTTTACTGCTTTTGTTGATACCATATTTATTGTGGTATTTCCTTCGCGGTAAAGGTAAAGAACCAACCATGAGGATGAGCGATACATTCGCTTATCAACATGCTCCCAGAAGTTGGAAGGTGAAAATGATTCATCTCCCTATGGCTTTGCGTTGTATAGTCTATGCTTTAGTAGTTATAGTCTTGGCACGTCCTCAAACTTATAATGCTTGGGATAATAAAGAAACTGATGGAATTGACATCATGCTGACAATGGATATTTCAGCAAGTATGCTGACAGAGGATGTTTTCCCTAATCGTATGGAAGTTGCAAAGGAGGTCGCGTCTGAATTTATTAGTAGTCGTCCAAGTGATAACATTGGACTTACAATATTCGCAGGTGAAGCCTTTACACAATGTCCAATGACGCTTGATCATACAGCATTGTTGAATCTTCTTCATAATGTTCGTACAGATTTGGTTACAAGTGGATTGATGCAAGATGGAACTGCTATCGGTATGGGATTAGCTAACTCTGTTAGTCGCTTGAAAGATTCTAAAGCTAAGAGTAAAGTTGTAATCTTGTTAACTGATGGTAGTAATAATGTGGGGTCTATTTCTCCAATGACAGCTGCTACCATTGCAAAGAAATTTGGTATCAGAGTTTATACTATTGGTTTGGGAAGAGAGACAGGAGAAGATATTGGTGCCATTGATTATAAAGCATTGCAAGATATTGCGGTGGTGACGAATGGTGAATTTTATAGAGCACAGAGTCAAGCAGAATTATCAAAGATTTATCGAGATATTGATAAACTTGAGAAAACAAAGATGAGTATCAAGTCATACGACCATCTACATGAGGCTTATATGCCTTTTGCTTGGTTGGCCTTATTACTCTTCTGTTTGGAGTTAATGCTTCGTTGGACAGTCTTTAGACGATTGCCGTAAGGTTTTCTGTCAGCTGTAATAAATAAGATTTCCTTGTTTAACAAGATTAGTTGAAGAATGTTTAGATTTGATAGTCCCATATATTTGTGGTTGTTATTACGATACCTTTATCAGTAATCATCTACTGTATTCTGTTCGTAAGCGCAAGCAACGAATGGCAAAGTTTGGGAATCCTGCACTTATACACCAACTTTCTCCGATGACAAGTCAGAAGAGAGGTTGGATTAAATTTGTATTAGTAGAACTTGTATTGTTACTTCTTATTCTTATTATTGCACGTCCACAGGTTGGTAGTAAAATTGCTACTAATAAGGAGCGAGAGGGATAGAGACAATTATAGCACTCGATATTAGCAATTCGATGCTTGCAGAGGATGTTGCTCCTTCGCGTTTAGAAAAGAGTGTTGTTGGTTGAGAATTTAATGAATAAGTTTAGTGAAGACAAAAATTGGATTGATTGTCTTTGCGGGTGATGCTTTTGTTCAACTTCCAATAACAAGTGATTATGTCTCAGCTAAGATGTTTTTGGATAATATTAATCCTTCATTAATCGGAACACAGGAACTGATATTGGTAAAGCCCTTCAGCTATCAATGAATAGCTTTTACACCAAATTCTAAGGTAGGAAAGGCAATTATCTTAATAACTGATGGTGAAGATAATGAAGGAGGGGCTGAGGAAATGGCAAAAGCAGGTACAAAAGTAAGGGTATTAAAGTCTTTTATTTTAGGTGTTGGCTCTAAAGAAGGTGGTACAATTCCTATGCCTGACGGCAGTGAATTGAAAAAGTCTAATGGAGAAGTTGTGAAGACTTGCCTTAACGAAGAAATGTGCAAACAGATTGCAACTGCTGGGCATGGAGTTTATCTGCATGTTACTAATAGCAGTACGGCTGATGTTGTGTTGAGTAGAGAACTTAATAAACTGCAGAAAGGCAAAAATTAATAATGTTGTTTATAGCGACTTTGATGAGCAATTTCAGGCATTGGCGTTGCTTGTGGTAATTCTGCTGATTGTAGATGTCTTATTACTTGAAAGAAAAAGACGTTGGTAAAGGTATGATAAAACGACTTTATATCATAATATGTCTGTTGTTGATGTTTGTTGGAGCGAATGCTCAAACGTCAAATCAACTCATAAGAGAGGAAATAGGCTTTTCTCTTCAAAGAATTATGCCCAATCGAAATACTTTACCGCAAGGCTGTTGATAAAGATGGTAATAATGCTATTGCGAATTATAATTTGGGTAGAAGCCTACAAGCACAGAAGAAGAATGAGGAAGCAAAAAAAGTTTTATGGTAATGCTGCGAAGTTAGAGAAAAGACCCTGTTCGCCAGTCAAGCAGTTATAATAACCTTGGAACTATTTATCAAGACGAACAAGACTATACAAAAAGCAATAGAAGCTTATAAAAGTGCATTGCGTAGTAATTCTAACCATAAGAATGCTCGATATAACTTAGAGTTGTGTAAACGTAAGTTGAAGCAGCAACAACAAAATCAGCAGTCATCTAATAATGATAAGAATAAGTCTGATAAGGATAAAGATAAGAAAAAGAATCAATCCCAAAAATCAGAATCAAAAAGAACAATAATCAGAAGAATAAACAACAGAAAGATAATCAAGGTATGAGCAAAGACAATGCTGAGCAACTTCTCAATGCTGTTAAACAACAAGAGAAGGAAACTCAAGAGCGTTTGTCAAGGTAATGCGCCAACCTTCTGATAAAAACTTGATAAAACTGGTAATATTGAAAATATGAAACGATATATAATTTTATTTCTGTCTCTAATGAGTGTTTTGTCTTTTGCAAGCACAACGAGTTCAGGGTGGCTGCACCAAAACAAGTGACAGTAGGTGAGGAGTTTCAGGTTGAATACGTCGTATACACTCAAGATGTACGTAGATTTCAATTGGGAAAGTTATCAAGTGGACTTGAGAAAGTGTTTGGTCCTGCAACATCCTCTCAATCAAATTATCAATTTATTGATGGGCATGCAAGTAGTTCTTCGTCAGTATCATTTACATACGTTTTTCATAGCTACAAAGAAGGAAATGTTAGTATAGGTCCTGCACATATATTTGTGAATGATCAGGAACTTGCATCTACACCCGTAAAAATTGTTGCTACTACAGGTTCTCATGGTACAACAAGTGGTGGACACTATGAATCCCGTACAGATTCTCGTGCAGCAGCTGCTAAGATAACTGCTAACGATTTGTTCATTAAAGTAAATGCAAATAAGACTACTGTCTACGAACAAGAGCCAGTATTACTTACATACAAAGTTTATACAACAAAGAACTTGCGCCAACTTATTGGTAAAATGCCTGATTTGGTTGGTTTTCATGTACAAGAAGTTGATTTACCACAACAAAAGACTTTTCATAAAGAACGTATTGGTAAGCGTTTATATAATTGTGTGACTTGGAGTCAATACGTAATGTATCCACAAATGACAGGAACATTACAAGTTCCTCCATTGACGTTCCATGGTGTTATTCAAATATATAACACGTTTAATCCGTTTGAAGCCTTTGGTATAGAAGGAGGTAGTACAAGTATTAAGAAAGATATTGTTGCACCAGGATTAGCAGTCAAGGTTTTACCATTGCCAAGTCGTCCTGCAGATTTTTCTGGTGGTGTAGGTCATTTTAACCTTTCAGCACAATTAAATAAGAAAGAGGTTAAAGTCTGGTAATCCCTATTACGATTCGTGTTGTTGTAAGTGGAGCAGGAAACTTGAAACTAATTAAAGAAACCAATCATTCAGATTCCTAAGGGATTTGAATCATACGATGTAAAGACAACCGATAAGACTCAGTTGACAACAAAGGGGGCAGAGGGTAACATGATTTATGATCAGGTTGTAATCCCTCATCAGGAAGGACTTGTAGCTATTCCTCCTGTAAAGTTCTGCTACTATGATTTAGCGCAGAGAAAATATGTAACACTTCAGACTAAACCGATGGAGTTAAAAGTGTCAAGAGGTGATGGTTCTTCAAAAGATATTCTTTCAGTTGATTTACCAAATGAAGATATCTTACCATTGAAGATAGGAGAGAGCTCTCTTGATAAGGTTGGTAACTTCTTCTTTGGTTCTGTGACATACTATATTATCCTAATTTTGCTTTTGGGAGCAGGTGGTGGTCTATCATTCTACTATCGTGACCGTTTTGCGCATCGTGTGGATATGGTACTTAAACGTGGAAAGAATGCTAATCGTATTGCATCCAGTCGTTTGCATGCAGCAGAACTCTTAATGTTGAAGAATAAGAATCTTGATTTTTATGATGAGATTTTAAAGACATTATGGGGTTATGCGAGTGATAAGCTCAACCTTCCTGTTGAGTTATTATCACGTGATAATATTAGTGAGCAGTTTAGTAAAATCAATGTACCATTCGATGTAATTGATAATTACATTGCTGCTATTGATGAATGTGAATATGAGCGTTATGCTCCTGGAGATGAGAAAGGTAATATGAAACGAACACTTGATGCAGCTATGAAGGCAATAGCTGATATGGAAGAGGCGGTTAAGAAATTAAAGCCATCAAGCAAGAAGACTTTTAATTTCTTCTTCTTATTTGTCATCTGTATGTCTATTTTCTCTTTGCAGTTGTCAGCACAAACAAAGGCAGATATTGATAAACTTTATCAAAAGGGAAATTACATGCAAGCTGTTAAGGGATACGAGAATTTATTGCAGCAGGGAGAGTCTGCTTCCTTGTATTATAATCTTGGAAATAGTTACTATCGTCTTGATAATATTCCACATGCTGTACTTTCTTATGAGCGTGCTCAACGTCTTGCTCCAAGCGATGAAGATATTCGTTTTAACCTTCAGTTAGCACAATCAAAGACAATTGATAATTTGACACCAGAGCCAGAGATGTTTTTTATAACATGGTATAAGGCATTAGTTAATTTCTTGAGTGTTGACAAGTGGGCTATTCTCAGTCTTATTTGCCTATTTATTTCACTTTTAGTACTTGTTGCCTATCTGTTTGTTGAGATTGAGTTTCTCAGGAAATTATCGAAGGTGGTATTACCTCTCTTTTTCCTCTTCTTTATTATTAACACATTCTTTTGCAATACAGCAAGTCTATTTGTTGGATTCCGAATCTCATGGTATTATCATGACTCCATCGGCAGTTGTTAGAAAGACGCCCTGACCAGAAGTCTGCTGAAGCCTTTATTCTTCATGAAGGTTCAAAAGTTAGAATTACTGATAATAGTATGAGTCAATGGACAGAAATTAAGTTGAGTGATGGTCGTCAAGGCTGGATTAAGGCTGACAATGTTGAAGCTATATAAATTATAATCTGCCAGATAGATTCTTATAAAAAAAACAATGAATTTAGACGTCTTAAGAGAACTTGATAAATCAATTTTACTCGCTTTCAATGGAGGCGATCACCTTTTTATTGATTATTTTGTTCTTACAGTGACCAATGCTTTTACATGGATTCCTCTTTATGCGTCTTTGCTTTATATGATTATAAAGAACAATGAGAATTGGCAGAAGATAATGCTTGTTGTTGGAGTTGTGGCGTTTGGGCTTCTTATCGTAAATGGTATAAATCTTGGTATTGTCAAGCCATTCGTAGCCCGACCACGTCCTCTTAACAATCCTGATTTACAAGGGATAGTTATGGCAGTAAATCACTATACAGCTGGTGGTTATAGTTTCTTTTCTTCCCATACTGCCAATGCATTTGTAGTTGCTGTATTCTTCTGTTTATTGGTACGTGACCGCATCTTTTCTATCTTGATGATATCGTGGAGCATTATGGTATCACTAACACGTCCTTATCTTGGAGTTCATTATCCTTCCGATGTATTTGTTGGGAATGATATTTGGCTCAAGCGTCGCTGTTTTCATTTATTTTTTATACCTTCGCATTTATATTCGTTTTAGTGACAAATTACACTATATTTCTACAAAATATACGCGAACAGGTTATAGCTTTGCAGATATAGACGTTGTTATTAGTGTACTTATCTTGTCATTTATTTATGCGGCTTTTCGGGCCGTCTTATCCATATAAAATTAAATTATGTCTGAAGATACAAAACATATTAGCATTTCTGATTACAACTATCCACTCCCTGATGAGCGCATCGCCAAGTTTCCGTTGACAGAGCGCGACCATAGCAAGCTTTTGCTTTATAAGCATGGTGAAGTATCGGAGGACATTTTTTATAATCTTCCTGAATATTTGCCTAAGGGAGCGTTGATGGTTTTCAATAACACGAAAGTTATTCAAGCACGTATGCACTTCCGTAAGGAAACGGGAGCACTTATAGAGGTCTTCTTGATGGAGCCTGCACAGCCAACGGATTATGAATTGATGTTTCAAACAAATCACGAGTGTGCATGGCTTTGTATGGTTGGCAACCTTAAGAAGTGGAAGGAAGGTGCATTAAAACGTACATTTGAAATCAAAGGACAAAAGCTGACACTCACAGCGACAATGGACCGCAGTAAGGTTCAAGAGCAAGCTGGTGGAACTAATCATTGGATTCAATTTGAGTGGGATAATTCAAATATATCATTTGCTGAAATTCTTGAAGTCGTAGGTGAATTACCTATTCCTCCATATCTTAACCGTGCTACAGAGGAAAGTGATAAAGAAACTTATCAAACCGTATATTCAAAGATTAAAGGTTCAGTGGCAGCACCTACAGCTGGACTTCACTTTACCGATAAAGTACTGAAAGCTTTGGATGAGCATGGTGTTGATCGTGAGGAACTTACACTTCATGTGGGTGCAGGAACCTTCAAGCCTGTGAAGAGTCAGGAGATAGAAGGGCATAGCATGCATACGGAGTTTGTCGTTATTCGTCGTCAGACCTTAGAGAAACTACTGAAGCATAATTGCCATGCTATTGCTGTAGGAACGACAAGTGTGAGAACACTGGAAAGCCTTTATTATATGGGGGTAAAGTTAGTGTTATCTCCAAATACGATAGAGAAGGACCTTCATGTAAATCAATGGGAGCCATACGATTTACCACATAATGCAGATGGACTGGTAGAAGTGGGTGGTAAGGTGATAACTGCGGAGGATTCTATTCGTCATTTACTTGCTTATTTGGATAAAGACGGATTAAATGTGTTACATTCAAGTACACAGATTATCATTGCTCCAGGTTATACTTATAAGATTGTCAAGGCACTTGTAACTAATTTTCATCAACCACAATCAACGTTGTTGCTCTTAGTGAGTGCTTTTGTAAAGGGCGATTGGCGTAAGGTTTATGATTATGCCCTCAGCCATGACTTCCGTTTCCTTAGCTATGGAGATTCTTCATTATTAATTCCATAGTATTATTCCCTCAGCGTGAGGATTTATAAAACTTTTTTATTTATAGATTTGGCATTTAAAAGAGGGAGGAAATGCAGCTAATTGATAAGATATTGGTTGCATTCTTTATAAACATTAAGAAGAAAAAGGATGAAAATAGGTGATAAAGTTAGATTTTTAAGCTCTACTGGTGGTGGAGTCATTGCTGGTTTCAAAAGGTAAAATAGTGTTTGGTTGAAGATGAAGATGGTTTTCAGATTCCAACAGTAGCCAGTGAGGTTGTTGTTGTTGAGGATGCCGCTACCGATCGTGCAAAACTGCGAATTGACCAGCAGCAACGCAAGATGGAGAAAGGCGAGGACAATCGTAGCATTAAGCAACGATTGATAGCTTCGGGAACTGAAGAAGAGGAAAGTAGGGAAGATTGGCGTGATGTTGATGCAGACATTGAACCCGATGACGATCCCTTCCGTAAACTTTTGAAGCTCCAGTGAGAGAACGTGTTGGTGGTGATGAGTTGTCTATTTATCTTGCTTTCACACCTACCGATATAAAGAACCTCACGACTACGCACTTCAAGTCTTATCTTGTCAATGATTCAAATTATTATGTTCATTTCTCCTACTCTTTAAAGCAGGAAGATAAGTGGGTATTGAAAGGCAGTTAGCGAATTGGAACCAAATATGAAAGTTGCTGATAGAGGACTTCACGCTTGCCGACCTCAACGATATGTTGCAGGGATGTGTTCAACTTCACAGCTATAAGAAGGATAAGCCTTTCGCACTCAAGCCTACTTGTGATCTTCAGGTAAAGATTGATGCCGTGAAGTTCTACAAGCTCAATACTTTTCATGAGAGCGTCTTCTTTGAGCAGCCAGCGTTGATATATACATTGATTGAGAAGGACAAGCCTGTCCAGCATCCGATGTTAGAACCCCTGACAAGGAAGATGGAGGAGGAAGCTGTTGAGAAGCTGAAGGTGGGATATGCCTCTCCGAGCCGTCTTTCAGAAGAAGATATTGACAAGAAGACGGAGGAACTTGCCAAGCGTTATAAGTTTGAGCGTAAGAAACCTGCTAAACAGATTCTCAGCGATGATAAAATTATCATAGACCTTCATGCTGATGAATTGCTTGAGACAACAGCGGGTATGACAGCGGCTGATATTCTTGAATATCAATTAGATGTCTTCCGTCGTACGCTCGACCAATACAAGGCGCATCGTGGCAAGAAACTCATCTTCATTCATGGGAAGGGCGAAGGCGTATTGCGTCATGCTATCATTCATGAACTTAATTATAAATACAAACATTATTCTTACCAAGATGCTTCTTTCCGTGAATACGGCTACGGAGCTACTCAGGTAACAATTAAATAATTTTTTTCATTCAATATGAAACACGGACTTATAAAGGTGGCTGCAGCTATTCCTGCAGTGAAGGTTGCAGATACAAAGTTCAACCTTATAGAAACAGAAAAGCAGATTGCTATTGCTGAAGGTCAGGGCGTAGAGATTATCGTTTTCCCAGAGCTTTCAATAACAGGTTACACTTGTCAGGACCTTTTCCAGCAGCAACTTCTTCTTGACGATACTGAGCAGGCAGTCATCGAGCTGCTCGAATTTACTCGCCAATTAGATATCACCGTCATTGTCGGTGCGCCTGTAGCTGTGGGAGCATTGCTCTTAATTGTGCCTTGGTCATTCAACAAGGAAAACTCTTAGGCATCGTGGCAAAGACCTTTCCTGCCTAACTACAGCGAGTTCTATGAGAAACGATGGTTTGCATCTTCACAAGACTTGCGTCCACAGCACATTCGCTTTGCAGGGAATAATATTCGCGTGACACCAGAGTTGCAGATTTTCCGCACATCTGAGGGTGCAACCTTTGCTATCGAAATCTGTGAGGATGTTTGGGCACCAACACCACCGAGCAATCATCTTGCCTTGGCAGGTGCTGAGATTATCTTCAATCTTTCTACCAGCGACGAACTCATCGGAAAGCACGCTTACCTGAAAGTCACTGCTTGCTCAGCAAAGTGCACGCACCATTAGCGGATATGTTTATAGCAGTAGCGGTTTCGGTGAGAGTACGCAGGATGTTGCCTTTGGTGGCAATGCACTGATTTTTGAGAATGGCTCACTTGTTAAAGCAGTCAGAGCGTTTTCCAGACTTGACCCACAGTTAGTTATCTCTGAAATTGATATTGAAAAATCTACGTAGCGAACGTCGCACCAATAGTACCTTTGTCAAACGCGCAGCGTCCTGTTGCTGCAGGATTAGCTGGTATTACTGGTCAGATTGATGAACTTGCCTTGCACGTAGATTGCTTGCCACCGCTCAATCCTATGCGTGAGTTTACGCTGACACGCGAGTTCGACCAGCATCCTTTTATTCCTAAGACAGAGAATATGCAGGAGGCTTGCGATGAAATCTATAATATTCAGGTGAGTGGATTGGCAAAGAGGTTGGTACATACTAAATTGCAAATCAGCAATTATTGGTATTAGTGGTGGACTTGATTCCACCCTTGCCCTCTTGGTCGTTGTCAAAGACCTTTGATAAGCTTGGACTTGATCGTAAGGGAATTGTAGGCGTTACCATGCCAGGGTTCGGAACAACAGGGCCGAACCTATAAGAATGCAATGGCACTGATGGAGCGTCTTGGTATCACGATTCGTGAGATTGATATTAAAGCCTCTGTTTTACAGCATTTTAAGGATATTGGTCATGACCCAGAGGTACACGATTCTACTTATGAGAACGCACAAGCGCGTGAGCGTACGCAGATTTTGATGGATTTGAGCAATCAGATGAACGGACTTGTCATTGGTACGGGCGACCTTAGCGAACTTGCCTTGGGATGGTGCACCTATAATGGTGACCACATGAGTATGTATGCCGTAAATGCTGGTGTACCAAAGACGCTGACACAATATCTTGTGCGTTATGCTGCCGACACGACTAAGGATGAGAATGTACGTCAGATATTGACCGACATCGTCGAAACTCCTATCTCACCAGAGTTGAAGCCTGCTGATGAAAAGGGAGAAATTGCTCAGAAGACAGAGGACCTTGTTGGACCTTACGAGCTTCACGATTTCTTCCTCTATTATGTTCTTCGCTGCGGTTTCCGCCCTTCAAAAATCTATTGGATGGCGCAGAATGCCTTTCGTGGTGTTTACCCCGACAGCGTCATTCTTCATTGGATGCGCATCTTTCTTCCGTCAGGTTCTTCTCACAGCAATTCAAGCGTTCATGCTTGCCAGACGGACCAAAGGTGGGCAGCGTGAGTCTTTCGCCACGTGGCGACTGGAGAATGCCATCTGATGCGATGTCAACCAACTGGCTCAATGAGTTGGAAGGACTGTCATGAAGCGAATAATCTTTCAACTTATTTTCCTACTGATTCCTCTGTGCACATCTGCGCAGGGGAATCTTCCTTTACTTCCATTGCCTGTGCTCGAATTACTTCAATATCAGGTGCAGAAAGGGAAGCGGGCGGTTGCACCTTATCTTTTCAGTAAGTATGGGCTTAGGCGGATACCAGCAGAGTTGGTGGTTGATGAATCTCGTCAGTTATGGGGATGGCATGTCGGTCCTAACACGGATTTTGACCAATCTAAAACATCCATTTTACAGACTCTTTGCAAAGCAGGATAATTCAAGCCTTGCAGTCATTGACGATAGGGGAGGAGCGTTACAGATCGTCTTTTGGGATAAGGGGTATTATCGTGCTTTGGTGTCTGGGCTTCAGTCGCATGGCTATCAGCTGCAGCAAGTCAAGCCAGCGAGCAATATCCTTCGTTTTCAGCGTGAGGGCAGTTCTGTGATTGCTGACATAACAGTGTGGGCAGATATGTATGTCTTAGAGCTTCATAGCTGATTTATGTTTACAAGCTTCACAGCTGACGACGTGTCTTTTTAGCTTCACAGCTGACGACGGTTTGTGTTGTTTTTCATTTCTTCCGCGGTCTTTCATTTTGACCATACAAAGTTAACTATTTATTTTGAAGATTGCAAGAAAAGAGTGTTTAAAAAAGTGTTTTATTGATTGTAATCTATTGTACACAAGTGTGTTATGCTTTATTGTAAGCAATCGTTCACCAACACTGGGCACACTATTGCTATCATTAGTTTTTTTATGCGTATAAGCCTTTTCTAAAGCTTACTAAAAGCCACATCCGTAATATGTTTAGATATGCTTTGTCAGGTGAAAAGATAAGCTTAAAAATATTTTTAATCCAAATCGTAAACATATTTTGTTTTTATTATTGAGCAAGTTGTTTCTTGATAGTAGAGCATCTTGGAGATTCTCTCCTCGATTACAAAATTACAAATTACAAATTACATTAAGGACCATCAGGGTTTTCTTTTACTTGTATAGGGGTTATAAACTGATAGTTTTTAAAATGATAAATATGATAATTAATAATATTATTAACTTTATTATAATATATAATATATTATATATTATAATAAAACTTTATCATCTTAGCACTGCTGAGCAGATATACCCCTGACCAACCTTAATGTAATTTGTAATTTGTAATTTGTAATTTTTGAGAGCAATATGTTTTTGTGTTATCCATTTTTGCAAAGGGAGTAATCATCTTGTAATTGTTAGGCTGTTGTCATTTTGTCAATTGTTTCTAATCTCCATAAGTACAGCGTGTTAGGATGTGAATAACATTTTTTTCACACTTTTGAGATTTTGTATTTTTGATTTATATTTTTGTATCTTTACAAATACTAAAAGGGGGCAAAAGCAATCACATAGTCACAAATCACAAAAATCATAATAAGGAATTTCAATAACGAAAAAGTAGAGTCCATATAATATAATACCTTATTAATAAATAATAATATATAATGTCTTTCATTAGTTTCAATAAAACGGAAAAATCCTTAATGTGATTTTTGTGATTGTTATGATTGTTGATTGCAATCTATTGAGGGGCAGAATCGTTGAACGGAAATGTTACACAGAGGTAAGGAGGTCATTGACAGGTCTTTATGGCGCAAGTTGCATTAGTATGTATTTTTTATGCCCATTTTATTGTTTTTCAGAAAGATATTATTTATCTTTGTAATCAAATTGAGCAAATCTATATCACCGACCATCTACACCAGACTATCTTATGAGAAACGGACTACTTTTTGTTGTTAATGTTATTATTTTTGCTGCAGTAATGTACATGCAAAAGATGACGCAATCCCTGTTCAAGGGCCGAGTGCTTGATAACATGACGGGAGATGGAGTGCCAAGTGCCAAGGTTTACCTGATGACCTTAGACAGTGTTGTTATAGATAGCTTGATAGCCGCACCTGCAGAGGCTGGAGAATATGCGGGCTTCTATCAGTTTAAAAATTTGACGAAGGTTGGGAATTATATCGTGCGGGCAAGTGCTGAGGGGTATGAGGACGGCTATATGCACTTTGCGTTGAGGAGTAAGCGAGAGTTTTCTGTATTTGTAAAGTCAATACGATTGGCAAAGGCGCACGAATTGGCAGAAGTGACCGTAAAGGCTACAAAGGTTAAGATGGTTGTTGCGGGCGATACGATTGTTTATAATGCTGATGCTTTCAACCTTGCAGAGGGGAGCATGCTCGATGCGCTAATTAGCAAGTTGCCAGGCGCACGACTGACCAAAGATGGGCAAATATTCGTCAATGGCAAGTATATCCAAAGTCTTTTAGTCAACGGACGAGAGTTTTTCAGTGGGAATCCTAAGTTGGCACTGGAGAATCTACCTGCCTATACGGTTAATAAAATCAAAGGTTTTTCAACAAGTCGGGAGCAGCTTCAAAGTTGGCAGGACGTGATATGGGCGACAAGAACTATGTGATGGATGTAAAGCTGAAGAAGGAGTATGCCGTAGGCTATATGGGTAACGTTGAAGCTGGTGCAGGTTCGAACAACAGATATAAGCTACGTGGCTTAGCCATAAAGTTCTCTGACAAAGAACGCATCGGAATATTTGCCAATAGCAACAACCTTAACGACAATCAGCGAGCGGCACTCAATGGCGAGTGGAGTCCACAAGATGTAGGGAGTGGATTGCAGACGACTAAAACGGTTGGTGCTCAATATATGCGCTTTTTAGGAAATGAATTTTTCTTGGTTCGACCTTAGTAGCCTTTTGGAATCATACAAATACTGATGACGAATCTCTCTTCAAAAACAAACGTTTTTTTATATGGTGGAGACTCTTATCAGCATAGCAGGTATAAGTCGTTAGGAAGCTCTGATAATTGGACAGCAGGTAGCAATTTTTGTATCCAAAAAGATAAATATTATACGATTAATAATCTTTCCTTTTCCTATGCCCATAGCCACGGTCTGAACAACAGCAATATCGAGACGTCTGACAATCAATCGTTGCTTAACCGTATGTTGTCGGCAAATAGCCTTGAATCGAAGAATATAGATTTCAACCTTAAAAATAGCAATGGAATAAGTATCATAGCTGATATGATCAGGTGGAATTTTGGAATCAATTATAACCGTAACACGCAAAAGACATTTTCCCTACAGGATTTGACCTATCTACAGCATAGTCTTCCCCGCGATTATCGTAATCAATATATAAACCGCCTTAATCAAAACCTTAAGTTGTCAGCTGGTATCAGTTATAATTGGACTTTTAGAAATATCAGCTTACAACCTGAGTATAATTACGCATATTCTTATATAAAAACGGATAATCCACTCTATCGTCTTGATAAGATTTCTGGACGTGATAGCAGCTTGTTCGATAGATTGCCCTCTGCCACAAACATCTTGGCTACAGTCCTTGATAATAGTAATACTTATCACTTTACAGAATATCAAAATAGTCATCGCTTTAACTTCTGCTATAGAGATTTGCATAGTAAACTCTTGAAGTGTGAGATAAGTGTAAATCTGCCTGTTCGTATAGCTCATGCCAACCTTTATTATCAACGCATGGGACGACACGATGTGTCTCGGCAGAGTATATTCTTTGAACCTAATATATGGTTGAGGGGTAACGCATGGGAGATAAAAGCTAAGATGAATTCTGAATTACCTGACCTTACAACGATGGTTAATTATCGTGACGATAGCAATCCTATGAATATTATATTAGGCAATATGCAGCTTCGTAATATTCATTATTATGACATAGAAGGTGGTAAGACATTTGAGGGGAAGAAACATAGTCGCCTTAACATCAATATGGGTTATCATCAGACGGATAATGCTGTGGCTTATAGTCTTGTATTTGATAAACAAACAGGTGTTTCAACCGTTCAGCCCATTAGCGTAAATGGTAATTATCGCATTGATTTAGGAATAGGATATACTCGTCCGCTGGATAAAAAAAGAGAAATTAAGTATTGATAATCAAGCATCTTTTTAACTATAATCATAACGTTGACATGGCAATGGTACAAGGGGCTACACAAAGTCAACGAAGTATTGTAAATAACTGGAAGATAAGTAACGTCTTGAAACTAAATTATCGTCTCGATGATAACTATGAGTTCACACTTCATGGCGGAGGTACATATTATCTTATCAAGAGTCAGCGTGAGGGATTTAGCAATATTCATGCAGGAGATTATAATATAGGTGTGAATGTGCAGGTAGCTTTGCCTTGGAAACTACAATTAACAACTGACCTAACAATGTTTGCTCGCCGTGGTTATCAGCTCTCAGAGATGAATACTACTGACTGGATATGGAATGCACAACTTAGTCGCAGTTTCATAAATAAGAAACTTTTAGTTAAGTTGCAAGGCTTTGACATACTCCGTCAGCTCTCTAATACTCAATACTTAATGAACGCACAAGGAAGAACGGAAACATGGAATAATAGTATTCCACGATATGTGATGTTATCCTTGTCATGGCGATTTAATGTAAATCCTAAAAAGAAATAAACGCTTCAAAATAATAGGTCTTGATAACATTTTTTCGTTATAAGCCCTTTGTGGTATCAAAAAATATTCGTATCTTTACACCTTGAAAAAGTACGAAAACGGCTCAGAAAGGAAATAAAGGCTATTGTGGGCAATTTTAGCCTTATGGGGATGAGCTCGTTAAAGTGATAGAAATTTATAACAGAAAAAATATATAATGGACGAAAATCAGACAATTGATCAGGACAGAATTATGAAGATCAACATCGAGGAGGAGATGAAAAGCTCCTACATCGACTACTCAATGTCGGTGATTGTGGCACGTGCCCTCCCTGATGTTCGTGACGGTTTTAAGCCTGTTCACCGCCGTATCCTCTTCGGTATGCGTGGTATCGGTAACTTTAGCAACCAGCCTTACAAGAAGTGTGCCCGCGTTGTCGGTGAGGTACTTGGTAAGTATCACCCACATGGTGACTCTTCTGTTTACGGTGCGCTTGTGCGTATGGGGCAGGACTGGAATATGCGCTACAAGTTGGTTGATGGACAGGGTAACTTTGGTTCTGTCGATGGTGACTCTGCTGCTGCGATGCGTTATACTGAGTGCCGCCTCTCAAAGATGGGTGAGCACGTTATGGACGATATCGAGAAGGATACGGTTGACATGGTCAACAACTTCGACGATACGCTGCGTGAGCCTGCTGTGATGCCTACAAAGATTCCTAACCTGCTTGTAAATGGTGGTAATGGTATCGCTGTGGGTATGGCAACGAATATCCCTACGCATAACCTTGGAGAAGTTATTGATGGATGTTGTGCTTATATTGACAATCCAGAGATTTCTACTGATGGTTTGATGGAGTTTATTCCTGCTCCAGACTTCCCAACAGGTGCATATATTTATGGTCTTCAAGGTGTTAAGGATGCCTATGAGACTGGTCGTGGCCGTGTCGTAATGCGTGCTAAGGCTGAGATTGAGAGCGATGAGAACCACGATAAGATTGTTGTAACAGAGATTCCTTACGGAGTTAATAAGCAGCAACTTATTGAATATATTGCTGACCTCGTGAAGGAAGGAAAGTTGAGAGGTATCTCTAACGTAAATGACGAGACGGGCCGTCAAGGGTATGCGTATCGTTGTTGATGTGAAGCGTGATGCCAATGCAAACGTCATTCTGAATAAGCTCTTCAAGATGACAGCATTGCAGAGTTCTTTCTCTGTAAACTGTATCGCATTGGTAGCGGGTCGTCCACGTCTGTTGAGCCTTCGTGAGTGCATTAAGTACTTCGTTGAACATCGTCATGATGTAACCATCCGCCGTGCACAGTTTGACCTTAAGAAGGCACAGGAGCGCGCACATATCTTAGAAGCACTGATCAAGGCTTGTGATAATATTGATGAGGTTGTACGTATTATTCGTGCCAGCAAGACACCTTCAGATGCCCAAAGAAACCTCGAGAAGCGTTTTTGACTTCGATGAGCTTCAATCAAGAGCTATCGTTGATATGCGTTTGTCACAGCTTACAGGTCTGCGTCTTGACCAGTTGCATCAGGAGTTTGAGGAATTGATGCAAACCATCAAGGACTTGCAGGAGATTCTTAATAACCCTGAGCGTTGTAAGGAAGTGATGAAGGAAGAGTTGCAGGAGGTTAAGGAGAAGTATGGCGATGTTCGTCGTACAGAGATTATCCCTGATGAGCATGAGTTTAATGCTGAGGACTTCTATCCTAATGACCCTGTTGTTATTACTATTAGTCACCTTGGTTATATTAAGCGCACTCCGCTTGCAGACTTTAAGGAGCAGGCTCGTGGTGGAGTAGGTTCTAAGGGTGCTCGCACACGTGAGAAGGACTTCACCGAATATATCTATCCAGCAACAATGCACCAGACAATGCTGTTCTTTACTCGTAAGGGACGCTGCTACTGGATGAAGTGTTATGACATCCCAGAGGGTGATAAGAACTCAAAGGGCCGTGCTATTCAGAATATGCTTTCACTTGAGCCAGGCGACTCTGTTAATGCATTCTTGCGTATTCAGGGCTTGGATGATGACGACTTCCTCGATTCTCACTATGTAGTATTTGCTACAAAGCAGGGTATCGTTAAGAAGACTTCACTCCGTGCTTACTCACGTCCTCGTACCAATGGTGTGATTGCTATTAACATCAATGAGGGTGATGAGGTTGTAGACGTTCGTCTGACAAATGGTCATAACGAACTTATCATCGCTGACCGCAATGGTCGTGCTTGTCGCTTCGATGAGTCAAATATCCGTACAATGGGCCGTGTGTCTACAGGTGTACGTGGTATGCGTTTGGACGAAGATGGTCAGGATGAAGTTGTTGGTATGATTGTTGTTAATGACCCTGTTAACGAGACGGTTATGGTAGTATCTGAGGAGGGCTACGGAAAGCGCTCACAGGTAGAGGACTATCGATTAACTAATCGTGGCGGTAAGGGTGTTAAGACGCTGAATATCACGGATAAGACTGGTAAACTTGTTGCTATCAAGAACGTTACTGATGATAACGACTTGATGATTATCAACAAGAGCGGTATTGTTATTCGTATGTCGGTTGCCGAATGCCGTGTAATGGGTCGAGCAACACAAGGTGTGCGCCTAATAAACCTCGCTAAGAAGAATGATGTCATCGCATCTGTATGTAAGGTGATGAGCTCTGAGATGGAATCACAGGTTGAGGATGATAGTCGTGAAGACCTCCCAAACACTGATGAGGATATCAAGGGAGATGCATCATCCGTAGATAATACAGAGGTGACACCTGTTGATTTCGAGTAAACAAGTTGACGAGTTAAACAAGTTGACGAGTTGACAAGTTGCAGTGATGATAAGTATGAATCGAGTTGACATAGTAAACGAGTTGCTTGTTCCAAAGCTCTTAGAAACAACGGTAATCATAATTATGAATTATGAATTATGAATTATGAATTAACATAGGATTATAAACCTTTTAATAAAGATCACTAATATGAAGAAGTTAATGTTCGCAGCATTGATGTTACTCAGTACATCTGCTGCATTCGCTGGTGACAGCGAGCCACTGAAGGCAATCCTTAAGGCACAGAGCTACGCAGAGGCTGCTGAGCTCGTGAAGGCTAACCTCGGACAGCTTACAGACAATGCTGAGAAGGCAAAGGCTTATGACAAGCTCTATCAACTTGCTATGAAAAAGGTAAGTGCAGAGCAGGGTGTTCAGCTTGAGAACCAGACTAACCAGCAAATGGGTAAGGAAGGTAACAAAGCTGTTGATGAGAAAGGTCTCTACGAGGCTGTAGGTCAGGCTTTCGATGCTGCTGAGGAGATTGTTAAAGTATGACAATATGCCTAACGCAAAGGGTAAGGTTAAGCCTAAGTATACAGGTATTGCTGATGAGCTCTATCCACTCCGTGGTCAGCTTATTAATGGTGGTATCTTCTATCAGGGTGCTAAGGATGATGCAAATGCTTATAAGTATCTTGCTCGTTACGTAGACTCTGCTGATGAGCCAATGTTCTCAAAGTTTGATAAGTCTAAGGATGAAAACTTGAATGAGATTGCTTACTTTCGCAACTTATTATGCTTATCAGAATAAGGACTACAAAAAGGCTGAGAAATATGCTGAATACGCTGTAAAGAGTAAGGACCGTGGTAAGGATGCAAAGCAGTTGCAGTTGGCTATTATGGGTGCACAGCTTAATAGTCGCCAAGACTCTGTAGCTTATGCAGATAAGCTCGCTGGTATCTATGCTCAAGATCCTGATAATGATGCCGTATTGACAACTTTGACATCTATCTATAGCTCACTTGGTATGCAGAACAAGGCAGAGGAAATCGTAAACGCTGCCCTTGCAAAGAACCCTAATAGCTTAGTGTGTTGGTAATGCTTGGTCAGTTTGCAAGTCAGAAGAAGGAATACGGAGAAGGCTGTTGATTACCTTTCAGCAATGCAGCAAAACAT